>Ga0182021_10012602_pt1 | contig 10044 bp, 9 predicted proteins | sample 612E3MmetaG_FD_120493 | JGI IMG/M metagenome (GOLD analysis project Ga0182021, IMG submission 120493) | Permafrost microbial communities from Stordalen Mire, Sweden - 612E3M metaG (Illumina Assembly) | ecosystem: Environmental > Terrestrial > Soil > Wetlands > Permafrost | place: Sweden... | reverse complement strand
TGCTGCCACCCGTAGGTGTATGGACCGTGTTTCAGTTCCATTGTGGGGGGCCACCCTCTCAGGTCCCCTACCCGTCATCGCCTTGGTAGGCCGTTACCTTACCAACAAGCTGATGGGACGCAGGCCCCTCCCGAAGCGAATAAATCCGTTTAGTCGTCAGATTCTAAAACCGACGACCACATGAGGTATTATCAGTCCTTTCGAACTGCTATCCCTCTCTTCGGGGCAGGTCACCAACGCGTTACTCACCCGTTCGCCACTAAGACAATATTGCTACTGTCTCCGTTCGACTTGCATGTATTAAGCACGCCGCCAGCGTTCATCCTGAGCCAGGATCAAACTCTCCGTATAATTTTTTCACCCTTTCAGGTGTAAGTTACGGATTTTATTACTTGAAACGACAGGGCATCGTTTGTTTCTTCCTATCACTCTTCAGTTGTTAAGGTTCTGTGTGCTTCCAAGGGCCAGATTCTACTCGCAGCTACCTGCTCTTGTCAAGGGGTTTCGAATAAATTGCCGATGATTCATTTTTGTTACTGTATCATCGGCGATCTTTCAAAAACGCTTGCGACGAAGTCATCAAGCCTTGTTCTTTTGTCAATGGTTTACCTTCGCAGGTGAAACCTTCAACTCACTTGGGACTTGAATTCTACTCGCGATCTTTTTCCTTGTCAAGGGCTTTTTCCGGATAAAATTACCGATGCTTTTTTGAGGACATCGGTAAGTTTTTTTTCGGAAATTGCCAGGTTACTGATCAGAGTCTGGTATTGGGTTTTCAATGATTTGCCTGTTTGAGGGGCGAAATCTTTGTGTTTCAAACAACAGGTTCGTATTATACACTCACTAAAATGCCTGTCAAGGGTAAATTTTACCAATATTCGAAATTGCTCAAAACTGCTTATTAATGGCTTGTTAATCGCTTGTTATGATCTCATCTGAGAACAAAATACCCTCAATGATATAATTTTAATCATGGTAAATCGCTCAAAACCTACTTTTATCCACCAATTCTTTTCTGCAATCCTTTTAGGGCTAGCTGTTGTGCTTACTTTATTGATCGTGTGGCTGCTGGCAATCAATGTTTTATTTTCCAATCGTGTGCTTCCCGGTGTGACCCTGAATGGTACTTCCCTGGCGGGCCTCACCGAGAGTGAGGCTGTACAAGCCATTGCCTCCAACTATTCCTTCCCACAAACTGGACATATTTTGCTGCAGTCCGGCGATAAATCCTGGACGGTCAGCCCCGCGCAATTAGGGGTCTATCTGGATGCCCAGGACTCAGCTAAACAAGCAATGGCAGTGGGGCGCAAGAACCCCCTCAAACTCTTCGAAACAACCCTTTTTGGCTATGATACCAGCCCCTCATTCATATTCGATGAGAGAGCCGCCCTGCAATATCTCAACGGATTGGCAGTGTTGGTCAACCAACCGGTCAAAGAAGCCAGCTTGAGTATTCTGAATGGGCAGGTTACCGTAGTCCAAGGCCAACCCGGCAGGGTTCTGGATATCACCACTTCTCTTCAATCCATCTCACAGCAAATAAAGAAGATGCAGGATGGAACAGTTCAACTCAGCGTGAGTGAAATGCAGCCGAAAGTATTGGATGTGACCCAACAAGGCGAACAGGTTCAAGCGATTCTCAGCCAGCCTTTGACCATTAATATGCCGGCCAATTTTAATTCCCCTGCAGTCGGCCCCTGGATCATTGCTCCGACTGATCTGGCAGGGCTGCTCACATTCAAAGAAGCCACCCAGGGTCAGGACACAGCCATTTCGGTCGAGGTCAACAAACCATTGATGGTCGCTTATCTAAAAAGCATTGAAAGCCAGATCGACCAAGATTCCCAGAATACCCGTTTTACGTTCAACGACAATACCAGCCAGTTGGAAGTGGTTAAGTCTGCCGTGGTGGGGCGCAAGTTAAACCTTGACCAATCTGTGGCGACCATTAACGATGCCTTGCTCAAAGGGGATCATTCGGCTGTATTGCAGCTCGATACCACCCAGCCGCAGGTCACAGATGCGAGTACAGGTGCTGAACTGGGCATTACCCAACTAGTTTCCCAGTACACCACTTATTTCCACGGCTCAACCAGCGAACGCATTCAAAATATTCAGACGGCCGCCGGTAGCTTTTTTGGCTTGTTGGTGGCTCCCGGCGCGACCCTTTCGATGTCGGATGTGCTGGGCAATATCAGCCTGGATAATGGCTACGCTGAAGCAGCGATCATTCTTGGAGATCAAACGATCCAGGGCGTCGGCGGCGGTGTATGCCAGGTGAGCACAACTCTCTTCCGCACTGCTTTCTTTGGCGGATATAAGATCGATGAACGCAACCCGCACGCTTACCGCGTCAAGTATTACGAACAGATCAATTCATCCGGGCAGCACGATGCTTCTCTGGCCGGATTGGACGCCACTGTTTTTGTTCCACTGGTGGATTTTAAATTCACCAACGACTCCCAATACTGGCTGCTGATGGAAACCTATGTGAGCCCGACGAATAACTCGCTCACCTGGAAGTTCTACTCCACCAAAGACGGCCGCAATGTGGATTGGGATACCACCGGCGTTCAGAACCTGGTTGACCCCCCCGACCCCAAATACATTGAAGACCCTTCGCTGTCTGCTGGAACGATCAAACAGACAGATTATGCCGTTCAAGGAGCCACGGTGATCGTGACTCGTACTGTCTCCAGAGGCGGGCAAGTGATCGATTCAGACAAATTTGTGACCAAATATGAACCTTGGCCGGATATTTTTGCATACGGCCCCGGGACAGAAAACATCCCTACAGCCACTCCAGTACCGTAGCCCGCTCCCTTTGATGAGTAAAAATTTATCTTTGGCTATTCACTCAGTGGTAAAATTGCTGTAAGAGCATTTAAATTTATGGAGCAAATATGGTAAATCCAGACCTGCTGGAGATTTTGCGCTGTCCGGCCTGTGTAAGAGAAAAAGAAGGCCATTTAAAATTAGTGAAGGATTCCTGGCTGATCTGCGATGACTGCGGTCGAAAGTATCCCATCGTTGAAGATATTCCAGTGATGCTAATCTCTGAGGGTGATAAATGGCAACAGACCCCGGAAGCCTGCCTACCCATTCCCCCACCGCATCCGGAATAATCGCCAGTGTGGATGTTATAATCTTTTTATCCGGTTGGAACCGTTCTTGCAACATCAATCGGGAATAGAATCTCCAATAAAGCGAGGGCGTGTCCAACCTTATGACACAAAATAAAAACTACTCAATGGCTCGTAGCCCAAAAAGAAAACCCCGTCTCGATAATGTCACCAAGGGATTACTGGTGGCTTTTGCAGTTGTCGGCATTTTATTAGCCTTTTTTGGCGGTAAGTTCGTATTTAATCTGGTCAAAAGCTGGTCTCTGACTTCATTGCCTGGTGCTCCAGTTGCTTCCTCCAGTGGAGTTGCCGCTCAAACAACCGCAGTCCCCACCGCCGGACTGCAATCCAGCAGCGGTTCCAGCTCAAAACCCTGGGATGGCAAAAGCCGGGTGAACATTTTACTCCTAGGACTGGATACCGAAAGTGCGAGTTCGACCACGCAATCTTCCGATCGCACTGGTCCACCAAAAACAGATACCATGATCCTGGTCACCATTGACCCATTGTCCCAGACCATTGGCGCACTTTCAATTCGGCGTGATTTGCTGGTTAACATTCCTGAGGGTGTGGGTGAGAAAAAGATCAACATGGCCTACACCTACGGGGTTGGCATGAACCTTCCCGGCGGCGGCCCAGGATTATCCGTTGAAACGGTCGAACAATTCCTTGGCGTCAATATCAACTACTACGCCCAGATCAATTTTGATGCGTTCGTTAAATTCATTGATGAAATTGACGGTATCAACGTTACCATCACCCAACCCATGACGGCAGACTGGAATGGCAATGGCAAACCCTTCACAATCCAACCAGGTTATTACACTCTTCCCGGAAGTTATGCCCTGGCTTTTGCCCGCTGCCGTGAAGGCTGCGGGGATGATTATGGCCGCGGATCCAATCAATTAGCTATGATCCAGGCTGTCCGAGATCGTATTTTTGGCAATGACTACATATTGCCAAACCTGATTTCAAAAGCACCCGCTTTATATAACGATGTCTCCTCAGGTATTCAGACTAACATGACATTAGCCCAGGCGATCCAATTGGGTACGTTAATGATCCAGATACCGAAAGCCAATTTGAAGACCTACAATATGGACACCTCTGATATCACAGCAGATACCACAGCGGTCATCGATGGCGCTGTGCAGGCTGTGCTGGTGCCAAATATGGAAAAAATCCGCGTTTTACGCGACGAGATGTTCGCTGCTCAGGGCAGCGCCGCCGCACCGATCACCACCGGTAACAGTGATGTGTTGACTCTGGCCAAAGCCGAAGGCGCGCGGATTCAAATTTTGAACGGATCCTCGACTGCTGGCCTGGCTGAAAAAACCTCTACTTATTTGCAGGGACAGGGGTTGAACGTAGTTGGAACTGGGAATACAGACAGCGTTGCGAGTTCAAAACTCATCGTTTCCGGAGCAACTCCCTATACGGTCAGTTACCTGGCTACCCTGATGAATGTCCCTGAAACACTCATTCAAAATCATTACGACCCCACTGCTACAGCTGATGTCATTGTATATCTGGGTGACAATTGGGCCGCTAGCAACCCCTTGGGTCAATAAAAACTAAACTATCAAGTAAAAGATCCCCGGTAAAACATCTCCGGGGATCTTTTACTTTTTAAATATCTATTGCTGCTTGAGGGTGATCTCGAGGCTGCCCTGGTAGCTCTTGCCGTCGCCGCCAGTACACTGTGGAATAGCCAGATTGTTGATGGGGTCTCCGCCAATGCCAACCCGAATAGTGTAAGTACTCTCCGGGCTCATGGTGAAATCCGCATAGCCGTTGTTGATCTCCGGGTAAAGGCCGGTGTAAAAATTGCTGCTACCGCCGTTGGGGAGAGAGATCGCGATCTTTACCCCCGGGATCCCATCCCCATTGGTGCCTTTGACATAGATCCTTAATTGGCCGGAAACCCCCGCGGGATCGCAAATCTCTTTGGGCTGGCCCACGAGTTGATAGGGGGCTCCCTGCGTTGGTTTGGGTGTGGCGCTGGGCCGAGGGGTAAGTGTAGCAAAAAGCGTGGCTGTTGCCTGTGATGGCGTCTCAGTAGCGCTAACAGGGGTTGCAGTAGCCGTAGCGGAAGCAAGTAATGTGGTAGTAGCAAGCATTGTTGAAGTTACCTCTGGCGAAAAGGTGTTTTGTACAAGCGGCGTGATCACCTGTTCCGGATGGCTGTTGACCGCTGCCAACAGCGATAGACCGCGGGCGGATTCAACATCTCCACCGGCAGCCACCATTTGTTGTGATTGTGCAACCAAAGCCGAATTAAGATCAGGCTCCTGTAAAAGTGCCAGACGGCTGAACGCTCGTCCGGAATCCGCTTCGTACAAATAGGCGCGCCCTACCAATGCCTGGTAGATATTTTTTTGATCTGTGTTCAATGTGGCTGGTGCCGTATCGGCATAGCGTACCGGTAGTAAAACGTAGGCGATCAACAAGCCGGCTAACACACCGATGATGATTCCCGTCAGCAGATACAGAGGTGGATTTTTATCCCGCATTATTCCCCTCCATACTGGTTCAGACGCAGTTTTAGGTCTATCAGAGAGTGCATATCTGCATCAGAATAACCCAATTTTTGGGCAGTGAGCAGTGCTTCATCAACTGCCACAGTCGGTTTTTCCGAGTTGAGCCGGCGCAGCATTTCAAGAGCGGAAGGCAGATCAGCAGTTTGTGGATAAGCCTCAGCAATCATTAATACATAATCGGCTTGATAGTCAGCCCTCAGACTGGATAAAGTTGTCGCTGCAGGATGAGCCGGAGCGATCAGCCAGCCATAAATAAGTGCTGCTGAGAGCCCCAGCGCAATTGCCAGGAGAAAACCGATCAAGCGCCTTCGTTTCAAAGGTTATTCTTTCTTGAGCATCGGAATCTTGATGCCAAAACGATTGGCTGCGTCAATGGCTTCCGGGTACCCGGCATCGGCGTGGCGAACCACCCCCATGCCCGGGTCAGTGGTCAAAACGCGTTGCAAACGTATAGCGGCTTCTGGCGTTCCATCGGCAACGATCACCATACCCGCGTGTTGGCTAAAGCCAATACCCACCCCACCACCGTGGTGGAAGGAAACCCAGGTGGCCCCGCCAGCAACGTTGATGAGCGCATTCAAGATCGGCCAGTCGCTCACTGCATCGGTGCCGTCCAACATTCCTTCCGTTTCGCGGTTTGGAGAAGCCACCGAACCAGCATCGAGATGGTCGCGGCCAATCACGATCGGCGCTTTGATAATCCCTTTTGCCACCAATTCATTAAACCGCAGCCCGACTTTGGCCCTTTCGCCGTAACCCAGCCAGCAAATCCGGCTGGGCAACCCCTGGAAATGTACCTGTTCACGTGCCATCTTTAACCAGCGCTGTAAATGGGTATCTTCCGGGAAGAGTTCCGCCACCGCTTCATCTGTGCGATAGATATCTTCCGGGTCGCCCGAAAGCGCTACCCAGCGGAAGGGACCTTTGCCTTCGCAGAAAAGCGGCCGTATGTAGGCCGGTACAAAACCCGGAAAATCGAAGGCGTTTTTCACGCCGTGGTCAAAAGCACGTTGGCGTAAATTATTCCCGTAATCAAATACTTCTGCACCGCGTTTCTGAAATTCCAGCATGGCTTTGATATGCACTGCCATGGAGTCCAGAGATCGTTGTTTATATTCTTCCGGGTCAGATTTTCGTAGGGCTTCTGCTTCTTTGACGTTCAAACCCATCGGAACATAGCTCAACACATCGTGCGCCGGGGTTTGATCTGTGACCACATCCGGAATGATTCCACGTTTGACGAGCTCCGGATAAACCTCAGCCGCGTTGCCGATCAACCCGATCGACCGCGGAATTTTCTTGTCTATGGCTTCCCTGGCTAATGCCAGCGCTTCGTCGAGGGTTTCGACAACCATGTTGACGTAACGCATCTCCAGGCGGCGTTGAGCGTGCTCCGGGTCCACTTCCACCACGATAGCCACACCCTCGTTCATGGTCACTGCCAGCGGCTGTGCCCCACTCATGCCCCCCAGACCAGCGGTGAGCACAAGTTTGCCCTTTAACGAAGGCCAGCCTTTTAATTTCGCCAGGGATCCTAAAGTCTCGTAAGTCCCCTGCAGAATACCCTGGGTACCGATATAGATCCACGATCCCGCCGTCATCTGTCCGAACATGATCAGCCCTTTGGCAGCCAATTGATCGAAATGTTCCTGAGTCGCCCAATGCGGCACCAGGTTGGAATTCGCGATCAATACACGCGGAGCATCCGGATGGCTTTTAAAGACCGCCACTGGTTTGCCCGATTGAACCAATAAAGTTTCGTCTTGTTCCAGATTTTTTAGAGAATCCAAGATGGCATCAAAAGCCTCCCAACTACGGGCAGCCTGCCCTCTACCCCCATAAACCACAAGGTCTTGCGGCCTTTCAGCTACTTCAGGGTCAAGGTTGTTTTGGATCATCCGATAAGCGGCTTCAATTTGCCAATTTTTACAGGTGAGCTGTGTACCGCGCGGAGCGCGAACGGTGCGAGGACCAGACATGCTGCCTCCAGATAGAGAAATGGAATTATTACGCCATTTATTATACGCTCAGATGGCAGGTTGAACCACTACCAGCGGCAACCGTGCCGCATATTCCATCAATTCTTGCCTGGCCGGTCGGACTGAAACACCAGCCAATTTAAGAATAAGTCCCAACATTAATGGGTGTCGTTTGAGGCGGTGAACTTTACAAAATTATTGGTTGAACCCTTTTGGCATTTTCATTTTACTTATTGTAGTAGATTGGACGAATAAAGCCTTTCTCTTTTGGTAGGATTAATTCTTAATGCTTTTTAGATGGGACTTGCAATTTAAAGACACTTCAACACTCAGAATGCTATAATTTGACCCATGCAAAAGAACAAATTGATAAAAGTTGGCATTGAAAATAATAATGAGGGCCGATCGCTCGCCTGGGCATTGGATTACCCGGGCTGTTTTACTTATGGCTCAAGCGAAACAGAAGCCCTCGTGCGTGTTCCGCAGGCTTTGATCGCCTATAAAAATTGGCTGGATGGATATACTGAGAACTCATGGTTGCAAGATCTGACGGATTTCGATATTCGTCTGGTGGAAGTTTATGAAGGCCATTTCCTCAATGAACAATATGAACCCTCACCAAACGGAAAAGCCATCTATGCCTGGTTTCATCATGACTGGCTGCCCCTTTCAGAACTTGAAGTTCAAAGGGGATTGTCCATTTTAGGTTGGGCGCATCAAGATCTGTATGAGCTTACCGCTGCCTTGAGCGATGAGCAATTAGATCGAACTTATCCCGGCGAACGTTCGAGCATCAGGGGAATCATGCTCCATGTAGCCAATGCCGAGTTAAATTACCTCGATCATTTACGCCAAACGCCTTTGGATCGTACTGGGTCACCCGATGATATCTGGGAAAGACTGCGTTTTTCCTTAGACCAAAACCGCAGTGGTTTGCCAGCTCTGGTGGGTAAAGAAGACGTTCATGGCAACAGAGGTGAATTCTGGTCGCCGCGTAAGGTCTTGCGCCGGGCTTGCTGGCACGCGCTGGACCATTGCCAGCACATTCACAGGCTTATCACTTCTTAAATAAAAGCGCCCCTTTCGGGGCGTGACAATGTAAGGAAAATTTGATCTACTTGGAATTTGGATCAATGCCAGGCAGACTCATAGCCAGGAACAAGAGCCCCAAAAAGCCAACAACTAAATAGATTTCTACTGCCATTTCTCACCTCAACTTCTCGAAACGACCCTTTCATTTGATACTTAAAACACCGGTTTATCAAAAAGTGTTCGTTTCTATATATTAATACGATGAGATGAAGAAAAAGTTCCGAAAATGTGAAATTTTGTAGAGAACTTGGAATTAACTCCAAACTCCGGGGATTTTTTGCCCGCAATCCGGGCAATTACCTGCCGAGGTGAGATGATTTTCCAACACCCAAAAACCCCGCCGGCGAATGAGTATATGCTTGCATTTCGGGCAAAGAGTATCTTCCAGTGAGCCCACTTTACCGGGTAAATTGCCGGCATAAACAAATTGCAATCCTGCTTCTTCACCAATTTCGGCGGCTTGCTGCAAGATGGCGGCGGGGGTTGCCGGAATATCCTCCATCCGGTAATCGGGGTGATAAGCCGTGACATGCCAGGGAATATCCGCGGAAACGGAGACTAAAAACCGGCTGAGGTCCCATAATTCATCGATCGAATCGTTGAAACCCGGGATCACCAAAGTTACTACCTCCACCCATAATCCCAGCTCGCGCGCCAGCCGAATGGAATCCAAAACATGGTTCAGATTCCCCCCCATCTCGCGGTATCGGCGTTCTTGCATGCTCTTGAGGTCGATTTTATAGCCGTCCAACCACGGACTCAGCGCATGGAGCGCTTCCGGAGTGGCATATCCATTCGAAACAAATGCGGTTTTGAGGTCAAATTTTTTGGCTTCTTTAAAGATATCAATAGCCCATTCACTGCTGATCAACGGCTCGTTATAACTAGAAGCAAGAGCTGAGGCTCCATTTTTAACCGCAAGGGCTACTAACTCTTCAGGATCGACCTTCGTTATTTGCTGAATCGAGCGGGCAGCCGCCGGATCACACAGCGCTTGCGATGTCTTCCAGTTCTGGCAGAATGAACAATGGAAGTTGCAGCCTAGCATGCCAAAGGTCAATACCTGTCTACCTGGTAAAAAGTGGTTGAAAGGTTTTTTCTCGACTGGGTCCACTTGCACACCGGCCACATATCCCCATGGCACCCGCAGCTTGCCCGCTTCGTTATATCGCACTCCACAAATACCCCGTTTACCGGGGCGTATCAGGCAGCGGTGGGCACAAGCCAGGCAGCGTACTGCGCCTTCGGCTTCTTCAGTACACAATTCACTTATATGTGATAATTGATCCAGTTCCAGCGTGATTGCCATAG
>Ga0182021_10012601_pt1 | contig 10044 bp, 6 predicted proteins | sample 612E3MmetaG_FD_120493 | JGI IMG/M metagenome (GOLD analysis project Ga0182021, IMG submission 120493) | Permafrost microbial communities from Stordalen Mire, Sweden - 612E3M metaG (Illumina Assembly) | ecosystem: Environmental > Terrestrial > Soil > Wetlands > Permafrost | place: Sweden... | reverse complement strand
CGTGTCACGGCCTTCAGCCGGACGGCCCCGCTGCGGCGCCGGGACGACCTGGCGGCAACCCACGCGGGGGAAGCTAGACCCTGCACCTCCGGAGCTGATAGCTTGCCCAGGCGATGATAGAAGACACGCGCGATAGGACGTCCGTCACCCAGCAGCCCGACCCGCGGGCGGCCGCAGACCGACGCCCGCCGGCCGCGCCCCAGGTCCCCCTGAGCGCGACGCCGCCGACCGGCCTCACCGAGGCCGAGGCCGGGCGACGTCGCGACGCCGGCCAGGGAAACATGGTCATCAGCAAGTCGAGCCGCACATACAAACAGATCCTGCGCGAGAACGTCTTCAACTTCATCAACGACGTCCTCTTCACCCTCGGCGCCCTGTTGATCATCCTGGGCCGCTTCTGGGACGCGGTCATCACCGTTGGCGTCATCGTCCTCAACTCGCTCGTCGGCCTGGCCCAGGAGATCCGCGCCAAGATCCTCCTGGACCGCATCGCGTTCCTCACGCGGCCGAAGGCAACGGTGATCCGTGAGGGCAAGGAGCGGGAGGTCGATCCGGGCGAGTTAGTGCTCGGCGATCTGCTGGTCCTCCACGCGGGCGACCAGGTGGTCGTCGACGGACGCATGATCGACGGCCGGCACATGCAGGCCGACGAATCGCTGCTCACCGGCGAGAGCGATCTGGTGTCCAAGCACGTGGGCGACGAGTTGTTCTCCGGCAGCTTCGTGGTCACCGGTGGCGGCCGCTACGAGGCTGAGAAGGTGGGCATAGACTCAATGGTCAACAAGATCGCGGCCGGCGCCCTGGCCTTCCGTCGCGTGCTCACACCGCTCCAGCGCCAGGTGAACTTCATCATCCGCTCGGCGCTGCTGATAGTGCTCGCCTTCGAGGTCCTGATCATCATCAAGGCCGTGATCCTCCATCTCAAGTTCGTCGATGTGGTGCGCATGTCCACGGTCACCTTCGCGATCGTGCCGGTCGGACTGGTGCTGGCCATCGCCCTCGCCTATGCGCTGGGCGCCGTTCGCATGGCCGGCAAGGGCGCCCTGGTCCAGCAGGCCAACTCCGTGGAGTCGATGAGCAACATAGATGTGCTCTGCACTGACAAGACCGGCACGCTGACGACCAACAACATCCGCGTCCACGAGGTGCGCCCGCTGGGAACGGACAGAGCCAATCTGGAGGCGCTGCTGGGGCGCTTCTCCGCCAGCGCCTCCGAGAGCAACCGCACGTCGGCGGCGCTGCACGAGGCCTTCGGCGGCAGCGCCGCCCATCCCATAGAAGAGGTCGTCTTCTCCTCCGCTCGCAAGTGGAGTGCCCTGAGCGTCGACGACGACGGCTTCCGCGGCACCTTCGTGCTCGGCGCGCCGGAGATGATGACCTCGCACCTGGCCGCGGCCGACGGTCTGCAGGAGCTGATCCAGGAGTGGACCAGCACCGGCCTGCGGGTGCTGCTCTTTGCCTACCGGCCGCAGGTGGAGCCCCTGTACGAGCAGGCCCATATCCCGGGCAGCGGCGAGCCGGCCGAGGAGCCGCCCGCGGCGCTGCCGGCCGGCCTGATCCCGCTCGGCATCGTGAGCCTGAGCGACGAACTGCGGCCCAAGGTCCAGGACACCCTGGAGCAGTTCGCCAAGGCCGGCATCAAGGTGAAGATCATCAGCGGCGACAACCCGCAGACGGTCGCCGCGCTGGCCCGTCAGGCCGGCCTGGGCGAGCGCATCTCGCTTGTCTCCGGCCTGGAACTGACCGGCATGAGCGACCTCGACTTCGGGCAGGCGGCCGAAGACCACAACGTGTTCGGACGCGTCACGCCGGAACAGAAAGAGCGCCTGGTGGCCGCCCTGCGCCGGCGCGGCCACTACGTGGCGATGATCGGCGACGGCGTCAATGACGTCATCTCGCTCAAGAAGGCCAACGTGGCCATCGCCATGCAGGGCGGCAGTCAGGCGGCCCGCGGCGTCGCCGATATGGTGCTGCTGAAAGACTCGTTCGCCGCGCTGCCCTGGGCGTTCCGCGAAGGGCAGCGCGTCTTCAACGGCATGACCGACATCCTGCGCATCTTCATCGTGCGCATCTTCACCAAGGCGCTGCTGATCGTCGGCATCGCCGCCATCGGCGGCTGGGCCTTCCAGCCGCGCCAGACCAGCCTGCTCTCGTTCTTTGCCGCCGGCCTGCCGGCCATCCTGCTGGCGATCTTCGCCAAACCGGGCCCGCAGCCGCACGGCGGCTTCATGGGTCGTCTGGGCCGCTTCGTCGTGCCGGCATCCCTGCTCATGGCGCTGCTCGGGACCACCCTGTACACCGTGTACGCCCTCGCCTCGAGCGCGCCCTTCATCACGAACAACCCCGGCGGGACGGCCGCCGAAGTGGGCGAAGCCATGTACGGCGCCCAGACGGTGCTCACCGTCTTTCTCGTCTTCTGCATGCTCCTGCTGCTGCCGCTGATCGTGCCGCCGACATCGTTCTGGGTCGGCGGCTCGCCGCTGCGCAAGGACTGGAAGCCGGCCACCCTGTCGTTTCTGATGTTCTTCGGCTTCATGGCGGTCGCACTGTCGCACCTTGGGCGCAACACGTTCGACCTCGCCCTGCTCCACTGGCAGGACTACGTGGTCTGCGGCGCGGCCGCCATCGCCTGGATGCTGGGCACGCGCTACCTGTGGCGTATGCGCATCCTGGACAAGTTCCTCGGCGTCGACGACGCGCCGCCGCTCTCCCAGCACCCGTCGGCGGCGGCGTAACCGCCCGTTCCGGCCTTCCGGCCCGGGCGCGGCTGGTGCGTTCTTGAGACAGTGCGGGCATATTCACATACGCGGCGTATAATCACGCCCCTCAAAGTGGAGTCTGCGGGTCCACCGACCGAGCAGTCGAGGAACGCAGCGTTGTTGAGCGGTGTGTCGCCGGCGAGGGTCATCCGCACAAAATGAGAGTTGCAAGGGCGGCGCATGGAAGCTGGGACCACACCGAAGAGCAAAAAGGCCGGCGATGCTGGCGCGGAGCCCACCAACGCGAGCAGCGCGCAGACCGAGGCGAATGCGCCTGTCGCGCAGCCGGCCGCCGAGCCGGACGCCGGCGAGCCCCGCTCCGCAGAGACTGCGCCTCCCACCGCCGGCCAGCCCGCCGGAGAAACGCTCCCACTCGATGACCCCGCGCTCTACCTGAACCGGGAGCTCAGCCTGCTGAGCTTCCAGTCGCGCGTACTCGAAGAGGCACAGGACCCCACCAACCCGCTGCTGGAGCGAGTCAAGTTCCTCTCTATCCTGGGGTCCAACCTGGCCGAGTTCTCCATGGTCCGCATCGCCGGCCTGCAGCAGCAGATCGAGTCTGGCGTCGCAGAGTCGGGTGGCGATAGCCTCACCTTGGGCGAAACGCTGCGCGCCTGTTACCGTGAGGCGTACAGCCTCATGTCCCAGTCGCGTGAAGTGTTCGACGCGATGCTGCCGGAGCTGCGCGCCGCCGGCATCTACATCCATCAACTCGACGAGCTCGATGAAGGCCAGCGGCGCGCCGTTGGCACCTACTTCGACGACAAGGTCTTCCCCGTGCTCACGCCGCTGGCTTTCGACCCAGGCCGGCCCTTCCCGCACATCTCCAACCTGAGCCTCAACTTGGCCGTCCTGCTCCGGGACGACACGGGCCACCGGCTTTTTGCCCGCGTCAAGGTCCCGCAGACACTGCCGCGGTTTGTGCGTGTGCCGGCGCCGGGCGACGTTCCCGGCACGCCGGAGAGCGACCGTGAGGCACACTTCATCTACATCGAGCAACTGATCGCAGCCCACCTCGACCGCCTCTTCCCCGACCTAGCGCTGCTCGGCTCCTACGCCTTTCGCGTCACCCGCGACGCCGAGATGGCAATCCAGGAGCTGGAGGCCGACGACTTGCTGGAAAGCATCGAGGAAGGCGTGCGGCGGCGGCGCTTCGGCCACGTGGTGCGCTGTTCGATCGAGGAGCGCACGCCGCAGTTCGTGCGCGACATCCTCACAGAGAACCTCGAGATCGACCCCGAAGAGATGGTCGCCATCAAGCCGCCACTCGGCACCAGCGGCCTGATGGAGCTCTACGAGCTCGATCGTCCCGACCTCAAAGACCCGACCTTCTCGCCGGCCATGCCGGCGGAGTTCGAAGACGGCGCGCAGACCGACGTCTTCGCCGTGATTCGCCGCCACGACATCCTGCTGCATCAGCCCTACGACTCGTTCACGCCGGTGCTGCAGCTGGCCCGTCAGGCGGCCCGCGACCCGGACGTGCTGGCGCTGAAGTGGACGCTCTACCGAGTCGGTCACAACGCGCCGGTCGTAGAGGCGCTGCTGGAGGCGGCCGACAACGGCAAAGAGGTCGCCGTCCTGGTGGAGCTCAAGGCGCGCTTCGACGAAGAAAGCAACATCGAGTGGGCCAAGGCACTGGAAGCAGCCGGCGCCCACGTCGTCTACGGCCTCGTCGGCCTGAAGACGCACGCCAAGCTCTCCCTGGTGGTACGCCGCGAGGGCGAGCGTATCCGCCGCTACGTCCACATCGGCACCGGCAACTACAACTCGGTCACCGCCCGTCTGTACACCGACCTGGGCCTGATGACCTGCGACGAGCAGATCGGCGCCGACGCTACCGACGTGTTCAATCGTCTCACCGGCTACTCGAGCGTGCCCGGCTTTCGCAAGTTCCTGGTGGCTCCGGCCCACTTCCGGACCGGCATGGTGGCGCTGATCCGCCGTGAGATCGCGCACCAGCGCCGCGACGGTTCCGGTCACCTCGTGTTCAAGATGAACGCGCTGGTCGACAAGCAGTTCTGCAAGTTGCTCTACGAAGCGTCACAGGCAGGCGTACGCTGCGAGCTGCTGGTGCGCGGCATCTGCCGCCTGCGGCCCGGCATCCCCGGCATCAGCGAGAACATCACCGTAACCAGCATCGTGGGACGTTTCCTGGAACACAGCCGCGTCTACTGGTTCAACAACGGCGGCAACGAGGAGCTCTACATCGGCAGCGGCGACCTGATGCCGCGCAACCTCGACCGGCGCGTCGAGGTCCTCACGCCGGTCGAGGGTCCGACGCTGCGCCGCCGGCTGCGTGACGAGATACTCGAGACGTACCTGCACGACACTGTGAAGGCGCGTCGCATGCTGCCGGACGGCTCCTACGAACGCATTACGCCCGCGGCAGGCGATGAACCACTCAACGCAATGGAATGGTTCATCGCCCATCGCGGACATCCTGAGACCTGATGGTCGGCCACTGCCGGCGCCGTTCCGGAGCGGCGCCGTCCCGAAGGAGGGGCAGATGGAGTTGTACTTCCTGCGCCACGGCACCGCCGACAAGCGCTCGGAGTGGCCGGGGGACGACGGGCTGCGCGCCCTTACCGAAGAAGGAGCCGCCGCCGTGCGCCGGGTGGTCCGGGTCCTGGCGGCCAGCGGCCTGAAGCTGGACGCCATCGTCAGCAGCCCGCTGGTGCGCGCCCGCCAGACGGCCGACATCGCCGCCGAAGAGCTGAAGCACGCTGCCGGCGTGGTCGAGGACCAGCGTCTGGCCAGAGGGCTGGACAAGGAGCGCCTGGCGGGGCTGCTGAGCGACCTGGGCTCGCCGCAGCGGGTGATGCTGGTGGGCCACGAGCCGGATTTCAGCCTCACCATCGGGCAGATCACCGGCGGCAGCGTAGTGTGCAAGAAGGGCGGCGTGATCCGCGTGGACGTCGCGGACCCGAAAGTGCCGCGCGGCCAGTTGATCTGGTCGCTGCCGCCCAAGCTGGTCGGCGGCTGACGTGGAGATAGAAGCCAAGTTCGCGGCGGACGCCGCCGCCCTGCGCCGTCTGGCGGCGGCGGACGTGCTGGCCGGCTACACGCTGGGCAGACCCACTCGAGCGGAGTTGCACGATACCTACATGGATACGGACGACGAGGCGCTGCTGCGCGCCGGCTATGCCTGCCGGCTGCGCGCCGGCGACAAAGGGATCGCCATCCAGGTGAAGGGCCTGTCGGGCGGCGGCGGCGCAGTGCACCGCCGCGAGGAGCTCGAAGTGATCCTGCAGAAAGAGGGCGCGCCGCGCGACTGGCCCGCCGGCGCGGCCCGCGACCTGGTGCTGCGCGTCGCCGGGGACGCGCCGCTGCAGACGCTGGTCGACCTGCGTCAGACGCGCCTGCTGCGGCCGATCATGCAGGCGAAGCGCCTGGTCGGCGAGCTCAGCCTGGACGAGGTCACGGTGAGCTCGCCGCGCGGGACGCTCCCGCCTTATCAGGAGATCGAGGCCGAGCTGCGGCCGGACGGCAGCGAAGAAGATCTGGAGGCGATCGTGGCCGAGCTGCGCGACGAACTGAAGCTCAAGGCCGAGGAGCGGGCCAAGTTCACGCGCGCCCTGGAAGCGGTGCGTAAGCAGGCGGCCGCCGACACCGACGGCTCGCACATGACAGAGGGCGGCAGCGCCGGGCGGCTGGCGAGCCGGGCGGTCGCCGAAACCGACCGCGCCCGGCTCGAGGAGCTGGCGGCCGGCGGCGGCGAGGCGGCGAGGCATGCGCGCGCCCTGCTCGACCTGGACGACGGCGTGGCCCAGGTCGACGTCGGCGCGCAGTTGGGCATCACCGAGCGGACCGTCCGCCGTTGGCTGCGCGCCTATCGCCGCGACGGTGTCGCCGGTGTCGCGGCCGTGCAGGCCGCAGAGGCAACGCCAGCCGCCCAGGACAAGACGGCGGCCGAGGTTTCAGGCGCACGGCCGGCTTCGCAGGAGCAGACGGCGACGGAGACTCCCGGGGCGCCGTCCCGGCCGGGCATCACGGCCGCCGACACAATGGCGGCAGCGGCCGTCAAGACCCTCCGCTTCCACTTCGCCCGCATGATGGCTCACGAGGCGGGTACGCGATCGGGCGACGACCCCGAGGACCTGCACGACATGCGGGTCGCCACCCGCCGCATGCGGGCCGCGCTGCGCGTCTTTGCGGGCCACTTGGACCCGACTACCGTGCGGCCGATCGAGCGCGGCTTGCGGCACACGGGACGCATGCTTGGCGCTGTGCGCGACCTGGACGTCATCCACGAGAAGACCATGCGCTACATCGAGTCGCTGCCGGAGGAGCGCCGCCACGAGCTCGACCCTTTGCTGGACGCCTGGCGCGTCAAACGAGACGAAGCCCGGGCGCATATGCTCGTGTACCTGGACGGCGACAAGTACCGGCGCTTCACCGAGCGTTTCGCACAGTTCCTCGACGAACCGTGCGCCGGCGAGATGCCGGCGCTGACCGACCGCGGCGACGCTATCGCCCATCGCGTGGCCGACGTGCTACCCGCGGTGATCTACGAGCGCATGGGCGCGGTCTGGGCGTACGCCGGCCCGCTGGCCGAGCCGGGAGCGCCGCTGGTGCGCTACCACCGGCTGCGCATCAGCGGCAAGTTCCTGCGCTACACGCTCGAGTTCTTCGAGGAGGTTCTGGAGGAGGACGCCAAGCCCCTTATCAAGGCAGTCAAAGAGCTGCAGGACCACTTGGGCGACCTGCAGGACGCGGTCGTCAGCAGCGGCGTGCTGCGCACCTTCCTCACCTGGGGCACGTGGGAGCGCCCGCAGCGCTCGGGACGCATCGAGCCCCCGGCCGTGGTCGCACCGGGCGCCGCGACCTACCTGGCGTTCCGCCAGCAGGAGCTGCAGCGACTGGTGAACACGTTCCCGGAGACCTGGCAGAAGGTGAACGGACCGGGATTCGGGCGACGCCTGGCAGCCGTAGTGGCCGCGATACGAAGCTGAGCCGGCTTCACGAAGGCCGCGTGGGGTTGAGATCGGCCGCCGCTCGCACGGCGCCCCGCACAGCCCGCGCGACCGGTCGGGTCGCCCACGCGCCCGGCGGCCGCTCAGGCGAGCCGGGCCAGGTAGTCCTGCACCAGCCCCTCGCGCACGCCGGCGGCGGCGAAGCGCACGGCCGGCAGGCCGAACTCGTCCATGATCGTCAGCAGCACCGCTGTGCCGGCCACGATCACGTCGGCGCGATCGGGGAACATGCCGGCCTTTTCCATGCGGTCCTGCTGGGTCATCCGTCGCAACCGCGCTGCCAGACGGCCCGCCTCTTCTCGGCTCAACAGCGCGCCCTCCACCTCCCGGCCGACCATGCCGACCAGACTGCGCACGGTGCCGGCGCCGCCGAAGATCTCCGCTGGGGCCAGCCTCCGGACGTCGTCCGCAACGGGCGCGGCCGCCTCCCGGACACTCTCGCAGAGCTCCTGCCAGGCGGCCTCGCCCACCCGCCCGTCCGCGTCGGACGGCGTCAGCGCCTGCTGCGTGAGGCGCACGGCGCCGACCGGCAGCGAGGCGGCCAGCAGCACCGTCCGTCCTTCGCCCACGGCCACCTCGGTGCTGCCGCCACCGATGTCCATGGCCAGAGCTCGCCGGCCGTGCAGGTCTACCGTGCCGGCAAGCCCCCGGTAGACCAGGCGAGCCTCCTCCTGCCCGCTGAGCACGCTGACGTCCAGGCCCGCCTCCTCTCGCAGGCGCCGGATCAACTCGTCGCGGTCCGGCGCCTCGCGAACGGCCGAGGTGGCCACCGCCACCACATCGTCGGCGGCCGACTGGCGGCAGCGAGCCGCGAACAGGCCGGCCGCGTCGATCAGCCGCTGCGCCTCATTTCGGTCGGTCGCGTCTGCCCCACCGGCTGCGCCGCCACGCACCCGCCGGCCGAGCCGCAGCGGTTCACGAGCCCACTCCAGGGCGCGCCAGCGCCACCCCGGTCCCAGCTCCGCGACCAGGAGTCGCGCCGCATTACTACCGATATCGATGAACCCGACTATCATCCCGCTGGGTAGACTAACCTGCGGAGAGGGCGAAGCCAGCGTAGTGTTGTTGAGCCGGTGCCCGAAAAGGGCGCCGGGACTAACCTGCGGAGAGCGTGAAGCCAGCGTAGTGTTGTTGAGCCGGTGCCTGAAAAGGCGCGGCCCGGCGGGCGCCGGAACTAACCTGCGGAGAGCGCGAAGCCAGCGTAATGTTGTTGAGCCGGTGCCAGCAGGGGGCCGCTCCGAAGGAGGAGGACCATGGCCAAGCCAGACGCGTCATCGTCCGGCGACGAGAAGCAGAAGCGCAGAAAGCTCGACACCGACACCTACGAGGCCGAGCTGCTGAAGCTGCAGATCGAGCTGGTGAAGCTGCAAGAGTGGATCAAGCTCAAAGGCCTGCGGGTGGTCACCATCTTCGAAGGGCGCGATGCCGCCGGCAAAGGCGGCACCATCAAGCGCATCACGCAGCACCTCAATCCCCGCGTGGTACGCATCGTGGCTCTCGGCGTGCCCACCGAGCGCGAGAAGACCCAGTGGTACTTTCAGCGCTACGCGGAACAGTTGCCGGCCGGCGGCGAATGGGTGCTCTTCGATCGCAGCTGGTACAACAGGGCCGGCGTGGAACGAGTCATGGGCTACTGCACGGAGGAAGAAGTGGCCGACTTCTTCCGGGCCTGTCCTCACTTCGAAGAGATGCTGATCAACGCCGGCGTGATCGTCATCAAATACTGGTTCTCGGTCAGCGACGAAGAGCAGGACAAGCGCTTCAAGGCTCGCGTGGAGGATCCCCTCAAGCGCTGGAAGTTCAGCGAGATGGACCTCGAGGGCCGCGACCTGTGGGTGGAGTACTCAAAGGCCAAGGACGACATGTTCCGCTACACGGACACCAAGCGCTCGCCCTGGTATGTGGTGGAGGCGGACGACAAGAAGCGCGCCCGACTGAATTGCATCCACCACCTGCTGACCCTGATCCCCTACGAGGACGACAAGCAGAAGCTCCTCGAGCTGCCGCCGCGAAACCCGGCCAGCGGCTACGTGCGGCCGCCCATAGAGACGCAGACCTTCGTGCCCGAGGTGTACTGAGCCGGTTTGACATGGGCCACGTGGTCGGCGAGCCCACAGTTCCCCTGCGGGCGTCGATCGCCTCGGCCGAAGACGCCGCCCTTAGGGAAGCCTGACAGCGTACTCGAAAGCGGAGACGGGCCAGTACTTGACCACGTCGCCGGTGTGCGGCGCCTCGATCACCTGACCGCCGCCGGCGTAGAGGGCGACGTGGTAGGAGACCGGATAGCCCATGAACACCAGGTCACCGGGGCG
>Ga0182021_10012600_pt1 | contig 10045 bp, 8 predicted proteins | sample 612E3MmetaG_FD_120493 | JGI IMG/M metagenome (GOLD analysis project Ga0182021, IMG submission 120493) | Permafrost microbial communities from Stordalen Mire, Sweden - 612E3M metaG (Illumina Assembly) | ecosystem: Environmental > Terrestrial > Soil > Wetlands > Permafrost | place: Sweden... | reverse complement strand
GTTCCGGAAAACCGCCGTCGGCGCGCCTTCGCTGGCGACCTGGGACGGGCTGACGACCCTGATCGCCAATCCGCTCTTTCTGCTGGCGCTGTTCATATACGGAGCGGCGACGCTGTTGTGGGTCGGCGTGTTGCAGCAGGTGCCGCTGTCGCGAGCCTATGCATTCACCGCGTTGAGCTTCGTCATCGTCCCGGTCGCCTCGATCGTGCTGTTCGGGGAGCCGGCGACGGCCCGCCTTGGCTTTGGATTGGTTCTCGTCATCGCGGGCCTTGTCCTCATCGGCGCGCGGAGCTGAACGCGGTGAACATCTTGCCCAATGAGTCCTTCGCCATCGACCACGCGGCCGGGCACAGTCCCCGCATCGCGGTCGTCATCCCGTGCTACAAGGTCGGAACAACCGTGCTCGACGTCATCGCCGAGATCGGTCCCGAAGTGGAACGCATCTATTGCGTCGACGATTGCTGCCCCGCCGGCGCGGGCGATCTGGTCGAGCGGGAGGCCACCGATCCCCGGGTGACGGTCTTGCGGCACACCCGCAACCAGGGGGTCGGCGGCGCCGTGCGCACGGGTTATCGCGCCGCTTTGGCGGACGGGATGGACATCGTCGTCAAGATCGATGGCGATGGCCAGATGTCCCCGGCGCTGTTGCCTTTGATGGTCGCCCCGATCGCGGCGGGAGAGGCCGACTACGTCAAGGGCAACCGCTTCTTCTCCATCGAGGACGTGCGCGGGATGCCGATGGTCAGGCTGGTCGGCAACGCCGCCCTTTCCTTCGCGACCAAGCTGTCGACCGGTTACTGGTCGCTGTTCGATCCCACCAACGGCTACACCGCGGTCCACGCGACCGTGCTGAGCCAACTGCCGCTGGACCGCATCGCCGATCGCTATTTCTTTGAAAGCGACATGTTGTTCCGCCTCAATATCCTGCGCGCACGCGTGGTCGACGTCCCCATGACGGCGGTCTATCGCGGCGAGAAGAGCAACATGGTGATCTCGCGGATCATCTTTCCCTTCATGGGCGGCCATCTGCGCAATCTGAGCGTCCGCATCCTGTACAATTATTTCCTGCGCGACTTCCAGATCGCGTCCCTGGAGCTGGTGCTGGGGCTGCTGGCGATCCTGTTCGGAACCAGCTTCGGCGCCTATCTCTGGATCGAGAACGCCGGGCTCGCCGTCAACACGCCGGCTGGCCCCGTCATGCTGGCGGCATTGCCGATTCTGAGCGGAATCCAGTTGCTGCTCGCCTTCCTGAACTATGATATCCACGCCGAACCCGCGCGGCCCATCCACCCCAGCCTGAGTCGAAGGGCGAAATCCGCCGGAGCGCCGGCTATTCAGCCGGATCACCACCGAATGAGTTGAAAAATCCCTTATGTCTTCGTACTCTAACGGCTTCCAAGATGCTTCGTGCCGCCGCCGGCACGGCAGGCAGCCCTAAGGTGGAAGCATGAGCCCCTCCGCACTCACGGCCCGGATATCGAGATTGCTGGGGCGTCGCCGCCCCACCGCGAGAGGAGGTTCCGCGTCGCCGCGGCCTGCCGCGCGCCTGCCGCATGACGATCTTCTCAGGGCCGCGCTGGCGTCCGCGCCAAACGCGTGGCTGCGCGATTACCTTCATCGACGCATCAAGCGCGCCTTTCCTTCATGACGGCGCCCACTGCCGATGGCGGAGCCGACCGCGAAATCGATGTCGCACACTTCGTATCCGAACTGCGCCAGCAGGTTTCGGCTAATCCGCGCGCGCTGACCTTCCGGATCGCGCGCCGACCTGGAATCGCCTGGATCGACGCGCTGAGGCGGGAGCGCCGCCGACGGAGATCGAAAGCCGCGGATGGGCAGGTTCGGATCGATGTCAGCCTGCGCGCGCTGCTGAGATTGGACGACGCCGAATTCGTCCGCAAGGCCTACATCAAACTGCTCGGACGGCGTGCCGACCCATCGGGACTTTCCAGCCACATCGCGTTGTTGAACGGTAAGTGGTCGTCCAAGATCAAAGTCTTGGAGATTCTGAGAGCAAGCCCGGAAGGGCGCGCCCGGAACGCGCGGGTTGCCGGCCTGACCCTCGCGGTCTTGTGGATAAGAGCGTTCGTACCCGACACATATCTGCGGGATCTGATACGCTACGACGGACGCGACTTCGTGGACCGTGTCTATTCCGAGCTGCTGCGCCGCGAGCCGGACCCGCGGGGCTACGCCCACCGCCTTCAGGAGGCCAAACGCGGATGGTCGGGCAAAATCAGCATCCTGGCCGAACTCGTCGCCAGCCCCGAGGGCCGAGGCCGCAACCTGCGGGTGCGCGGCCTGCTGCTCGCCCGCGCCTGGCGGAAATGGGGCCGGCGTGACGCCTGCCTTCAGGACCTGCTGCGGTACGACGGCTCCGAATTCGTGGATCAGGTCTACGCCCGACTGCTCCATCGCGATCCGGACCCGCGGGGCTACGCGCACCGCCTTGCGGAGGCCAAACACGGATGGTCGGCCAAAATCGGCATCCTGGCCGAACTCGTCGCCAGCCCCGAGGGCCGGAGCCGCAACCTGCGGGTGCGCGGCCTGCTGCTCGCCCGCGCCTGGCGGAAATGGGGCCATTATGACGCCCGCCTTCAGGACCTGCTGCGGTACGACGGCTCCGAATTCGTGGATCAGGTCTACGCCCGAGTGCTCCATCGCGATCCGGATTCGCGGGGTTACGCCCACCGCCTTGCGGAGGCCGAACGCGGATGGCCGGGCAAAATCGGCATCCTGACCGAACTCGTCGCCAGCCCCGAGGGCCAGAGCCGGAAAATTCGGATTCGCGGTTTGTTGCTGGCTCGCGCCTGGCGGAAATGGGCCCGTTATGACGTCCGTCTTGGAGAGATGCTGCGGTACGACGGCTCCGAATTTGTCGATCAGGTTTATGCCCGTCTGCTCCGGCGCGAGCCGCCGCCTCTGGAACACGCTCCCCACGCGGCGGAGGCGCGCCGGGGCCGGGCGGGTAAAATCAACGTACTGGCGGGGGTTGTCGCCAGCCCGGAAGGCCGGAGAAAAGGTCTGAGGGTTCGTGGCCTGGCATTTGCGATCCTGTCGCAAAGGCTCTACCAACGCACCCTCGCGGCGGGGCGGCGGCTGATCGCGCCGGTTCGCCCGGCGGAGCCAGCGGAGACCGATGCCGTGAAGGTCGAGCCTGATCGCATTGTCGTGGAAGCGGAAAGATCCGAAGCGTGACGCCCAAAATCTGGATCGATGTCGAGGATTTGTTCGAGTACACACTGAGAAATCCGCGGCCAAGCGGAATCCAGCGGCTGGCTTTCGAGATTTATCGCGCCATTCAATCGCGACCGGACGCGGCGGAGACCGTGCGCTTCGTACGCCACCAACACGCCCGCAACAGTTTCCGCGTTGTCCAATGGCGCGAGATCGAGGCGCTGTTCGTGACGATGACGGAAACGCCGCGCGGCCAGTCGAATGCGCCGTCCCGCCTGGAGGTCGGCGGACATTTCGGGGAGGCGCGCGATTCGGGGCCGATCCTGCCGCATACGCCTCTGCGGCAGTTCGTGCGCAAACTGGTCCACCGCTTGCCGCCGCTCATCCGGATTCGCGTCATCACGGTCATGCTGACGCAGGCGACGGCGCTCCGCGCTTGGGGCGCATTGATCGGATTTCTGGCGCGGGAAGCCGTTTCGTGGGTTGCCGGAATCTTCCACGCGCGCTCCCCCGCGAACGCGACGCCTTCCGATGCAACCGTCGCGCCGCCGGTTGGCGGGCGCTATCCGGCGGCGTCTGACGAGGAAGCCGACGAAATATTCGCGAACACATCCGCCGCCGGCGATATCTTGCTGGTGCTGGGATCGCCATGGTCGCATCCGGATTACGCCTCACTGGTCGAACCTCAAAGGCGGCGTGGACTCAAATTTGGCCTGCTGGTCTATGACCTCATTCCGATTCGCCGGCCGGAATGGTGCGACCGCAACCTCGTCCGCTACTTCCGCGCGTGGTTCGACGGTGTGTTTCCCCTGTGCGACGAGGTGTTCGCAATCTCGCAATCCACGGCCCGCGATGTCGAAGCCTATGCCAGGGAAAGCGGAGTTTCGCTGCGGGGACCGGTGCGCGCCATCCCGGTCGGCACCGTCTTCGAGCATTCCGAACTCCAGGCGACGACGCCGAACCCTCGGCCATTGCCCGCGGCCGGCACTTACGCTCTGTTCGTTTCCACGATCGAGCCGCGCAAGAACCACATGCTGCTGTTCCGTGCCTGGCGAAAGCTGCTGGAGGAACGCCCGCGCGACACCGTGCCGACTCTGGTGTTCGCCGGCAGGGTGGGCTGGTCGGTGGACGATTTGATGCGGCAAATCTCCAATACGGACTGCCTGGGCGGCAAGCTGAAGCTGATCGAGGACCCGACCGACACGGAGCTTCTGGAATTGTACCGGGGCTGCCTTTTCACCTTGTTCCCTTCCTTCTGCGAAGGCTGGGGGCTTCCGGTGACGGAGAGCCTTTACTTCGGCAAGCCCTGTCTGACGTCCAACGCGACCTCCCTGCCCGAGGCCGGCGGCGGCATGACACGACTGTTCGATCCCGACAATCTCGGCGACGCCTATGCCGCGATCCTGGACGTGATCGACGATCGCGCCGGCCTGGCGCGGTGGGAGGCCCAGATCAGGCGTGACTTCAAGCTAGTGCCATGGTCGGCCACGGCCGACGCGCTGTTCACGCAGCTGGGCTTTCCAAGCGCACCTTCGATTGAAAGCGCCGATGCCCTGGCGCCGCTTGTCGCGCTGAACGCGCAATAGCGCGGAAGCTTCCGCGAGTCCGCCGTCTCAGCCGCACGCATGCGCGTGAATGTGCCAGCGCAGGCCGAGCGACCGGAGCAGATCCTCGAATTCCAGTTTGCGCCCGTGCGCCAGCGCGGCGACGGCAACGACCACGACGATCAGCAGCACCAGACCGCCGCGCCGCCTGGTGCTGCGCGAATAGCCGCTCGCGAAGATGGCGAGAGCGATCAGCCCGACCAGCAGCCCGATCTCGACCTCGAGCGGGCTGTGGTCGCCAAGCGCGATCCGAGACAGGCCGATTCCGACGAACAGGGCGATGCCGGCCAGCCAGATCGCGACTCGTTGCCATGCCACGGATCGTTCGCCGGCCGCGATCGCCGCCACGCCGCCAGAGACGACGCTGAAACTCGTGTGCCCGCTCGGGCTATGGAGACTCGCCAAGGGCGGACAGGAGAAGAAATAGATTTTCAGGATCGCCGTCGCGCCCGTCGATCCCGTCAAGCCGTAGTCTGTTCTTTTGAAATTCGGCCAAACGGACGCTTTGCTCTCGCCCACATGGCATAGATGCGGGCAATCTGCTCTTTCCCGATTGAGTCGGTGAGCGGTCCGGTGCCGATACCGTAAACATCGCAACCGTCATCGATCAAACGGCACGCTGCCTTGATGGCCTGTTCGGGGCTTGGATGCCGCTCGATGTGGTCGCCGGAAGCGTTCCGATATTGGACGTGCCATGTCATGGGCCTCGGGATAGGCCGCGCCTTTGAAACGCGCAACCGGGTACTTCTACTCAGTCTGATGCAAGCCGCGGGGTTAGGCCCGCATTTCTCACACTGGCGTCGCCGGCACGGAGGAAAATCCCCCGACAGGGCAGGCGGCCAGCCCACGGGTCTCGCCGTAGGCGAGCCCGAGGACAGGCTCTTGGCTGCAAGCCGCGACTTGCCGGATCGCCTCCCCAAAACGCGATGCCGACGACGCCAGTGTGAGAAATCCGGGCCGGGCCCGCTTCTTGTACGATCCGGGACTCGCCGGAGCGGACATGCTGACGTGTTTATGAGGAGTTCGCCGCCCGGTACGCGGTCAATGCATCAGAAGAACCGGTATGGCCGCGTGCCGCAGCACATGGCGGGTCACGCCGCCGAGGAACATCTGTCGCACCCGGCCATGCGTGTAGCCGCCCATGACCAGCAAGGTCGCCTGCCGTTCGCTGGCCGCACGGAGCAAAGCTTCGCCGACCGACCGGTCTTCGGCGTGCGACGAGAGGCATTGCGCGCTGATTCCGTGCCATCTGAGCGCCTCGGCCAGATCGCAATCGACCGCCGGATCTTCGCCATCCGAACTCGCCGTGAACACCGACACTTGCGTCGCGGCATGCAGCAGCGGCATGGCCCCCGCGACAGCCCGCGACGCTTCGAGGCTGCCGTTCCAGGCGACCAGCACATGATCCAGCATGTTTCCGGGCAATTTCGGCGGCACGACGATCACCGGCCGGCCCGAGTCGAATAACACGGCTTCGACGATCGGCTCGCTCGACGTCGGTTCGGAACCGGCCTGATTCAGAATGATGATGTCGCTGAGCCGTCCGCGCCGCACCGCGACCGCCTCGGGGTAGCCCCTTTCGTCGCTCCAGCCCGCGACCGTCATGTCGAGCGTATGCTCGGCCAGGGCCGAAGCGACCCCGTTGCCGGCCCGCCAGACCTCGAACGCGGCATGCGCCACCTTCTCCTCCTGCCGGTATTCCTGCTCGATCGCGTCGAACGTCACGCCGGACGCAATCGCCATGTCCGGCATCGTCGCCAGAAGCATCCCCGGGTCGGGCCTGATGAACACCGCGCAGATATGCATGGCGGCGCAGCGGGAAAGCTGCAGGGCGGCGTCAAGCTGCGTCTGGGCAGCGATCTTTGGCAGGATGGGGACGAGAATGTTGCGGAGCGTCATCGGAAGCCCTCTCAGACTGCAATCGCCAATACGCGAAATAGACCATGGCGGGTTGGACTTGCCTTGACGCAGGTCAAATTCCGCGAAACTCCAGTCGCCGCGCTCAATTGGGAGTTGTCCGCCGGACTGTGATCCGCCGCTCAGGCGCTGGCAAGGGCCCTGACAAGGTCCCCACGGCTGACGATGCCGACCAGACGCCCGTCGCGGAGAACAGGGAGCCGCTTGACCGATTTGGCGACAATCAGCTTGGCCACCTCGGCGACGGACGCGTCCTCGGTAACGGTCGTGATATCGGTGCTCATCACGCCGCGCACCTTGTCATGTTCGGATTGGACGACATCGAGGAACCCGGGCGCCAGATCGAATCCCTCCGCCAGCATGTCGAGCCACCAGGCCTGCTTTTCCCCGGGCTTGTCGGACCATTGCAGCAGGTCGTTTTCTGTGACGATGCCGACGATGCGACCGTCGTCGTCGACCACGGGAACCCCGCTGATGCGGCGATCCGAAAGCAGCCGCGCGACATACCTGAGCGACGTGTGGGGAAACACCGTGCAGACATCGCGGGTCATGATATCGCCAGCGGTCAATTTCGAACCTTCGAGCATCGTATCGCCTCTCCGGAATTTAGCACAGGCGCTCTCGCCTGCTGCCCCGCATTATTGCCCGATTTTGGAACCTGTCCTTGACCTCGATCAAGTGTTTCCGCGGCTCAGACCGGCGCGAATCCACCATCGGGTTGCAGCATGGCGAGTACGCCCGAACGGATGTCGAAAACGGTTCCGGTCAGATGCAGCTTTTCCTGGGCCACGCGCTCCGCGATCCATGGGAATGTCAGCAGGTTCTCGAGTGACAGCTTGACCGTCTCCCGTTCGCACTCCGCCTGCGGGTCGACGGGCGCGCGCTCCAACGCCCGATGCTTGGCGGGCTCGGCGATCCGCATCCAGGGCACCAGGAAATCCCCGGCCGGGTCCGGCGCGCCATCCAGCAGCACGCGGATGCCGCCGCACATGGCGTGGCCCATGACGATCAGATCCTGCACCTCGAGCACCCGCACCGCGAATTCGAGCGCGGCGCTCGTGGCGTGGAAGGCGGAGTCGGGCGCGTAAGGCGGCACCAGATTCGCCACGTTGCGCAGGATGAACAGCTCGCCGGGCTCCGCCCCGAAGATCATCGTCGGATCGACCCGACTGTCGGAGCAGGCGATCACCATCGTGCGGGGGGACTGGCCGCGATCCGCCAGCCCTTCGAAAAGCGCCTTTCGCTCCGGCCATTGCTTGGCGCGAAAGCGCCGATATCCATCGATCAAGCGTTCCATGCCGCATTCATAATGCGTCGCAGCAAAAAAATGGAAGCCCCCGGGGACCGATTCCGTCAGATTCCTTGTTCAAAGGCGCGGCGGGGAATCCCGGTCGACGGAGTGACAGGCGCCCTGATAGTCTCGCCCGGATCGAACCAATCAATCGGAGGCGCCACGCATGCGGGCCATGGTGATGGAACAGGCCGGTCGACCGCTGGTCGCGACCAACCTGCGCGACCCGGCGCCCGGCGCATCGGAAATCCTGCTGAAGGTGCATGCCTGCGCCGTCTGCCGGACCGACCTGCACGTCGTCGACGGCGAGCTTCCCCACCCGAAACCCTCGCTGGTGCCGGGCCATGAGATCGTGGGCTCGGTTCTGGCCGTCGGTCGCGAGGTCGAGCGCTTCAAGGCCGGCGACCGGGTCGGCGTCCCGTGGCTGGGCTGGACCTGCGGCGTGTGCGGATTCTGCCGGTCCGGCCGCGAAAACCTCTGCGACCGGGCGCGGTTCACCGGCTATGACATCGATGGCGGCTATGCCGAGCTGACCGTCGCCGACCAGCGCTTCTGCTTCGCGCTGCCCGCGCGCTACGACGACGTCTCGGCGGCGCCGCTGCTCTGCGCCGGGCTGATCGGCTACCGGGCGCTGAACCTCGCAGGCGACGGGGAGCGCCTCGGCATCTATGGCTTCGGGGCGGCGGCGCACATCATCGCGCAGATCGCGGTGGCGCAGGGCCGCCGCGTGTTCGCCTTTACCCGCCCAGGCGACGAGGCGGCGCAAGCTTTCGCCAAGGAGCTCGGCGCGATCTGGGCCAACGGCTCGGACCAGCTGCCGCCCGAACCGCTCGACGCCTCGCTCATTTTCGCGCCGGTCGGCGCGCTGGTGCCGGCGGCGCTGAAGGCGACGGAGAAAGGCGGCACGGTGGTGTGCGCCGGAATCCACATGAGCGAGATTCCGGCCTTCAGCTATGACCTGCTGTGGCATGAGCGCGTGGTCCGCTCGGTCGCCAATCTCACCCGCAAGGACGGCGAGGAATTCCTGGCGCTGGCCGCCCGCACGCAACTCCGCACCGACACCACGCGCTATCCGCTCGAACAGGCGAACGAGGCCCTGCTCGCGCTCCGCACCGGACAGTTGCAGGGAGCGGCCGTTCTCGTTCCCTGAGTTCAGGCGGGCGCGATCATCGCCTGCGTGTGCCGGGCGATCATCGCCTCCTCGTCGGTCGGCACCACCCAGACGCGGGTCCGGCTTTCCGGCGCGCTGATCAGGCCCTCTCCGGCCCCATTCGCCTCCGCGTCGAGCGCGATGCCGAGCCAGGCGAGGCGCGCGCAGACGGCGGCGCGGATCGCCGGCGCGTTCTCGCCGATTCCGGCGGTGAAGACGAAACCGTCGAGCCCGGCCAGCGTACTGGCGATCGCCCCCGCCTCGCGGGCGACGCGGAAGTTGAAAAGCTCGATCGCATCGCGCGCATGTGGATCGTCGCTGGCCAGCAGGGCGCGCATGTCGCTTGAGATGCCCGACACGCCGAGCAGGCCAGATCTGTGGTAGAGCAGATCCTCGACCGCGCCCGCATCCATGCCATGCTGTTGCAGCAGATAGAGGATCACGCCGGGGTCGAGCGCGCCGCCGCGCGTGCCCATGACCAGGCCTTCGAGCGCGGTGAATCCCATCGTGGTGTCGACGCTGCGCCCGTTCCGGATGCCGCACAGGCTGGCGCCATTGCCGAGATGCGCGACGATCACCCGGCCCGCCGCCAGGGCCGGATCCAGATCGCGCAACCGACCGGCGACATATTCATAGGACAGACCGTGAAAACCGTACCGGCGCACCCCCTCATCCTCCAGTTCGCGGGGGAGCGCGAAGCGCGTTGCGACCGGTTCCATCGTCCGGTGGAAGGCCGTGTCGAAACAGGCGACCTGAGTCAGCCCGGGCCGCACCGCTTTCACGCCCCGGATCGCCGCCAGATTGTGCGGCTGGTGCAACGGCGCCAGCGGACACAGGCGGTCAAGCGCCGCGATCGTCGTCTCATCCAACAGCACCGGCGCGGCGAAATCCCGCCCGCCATGGACC
>Ga0182021_10012599_pt1 | contig 10045 bp, 13 predicted proteins | sample 612E3MmetaG_FD_120493 | JGI IMG/M metagenome (GOLD analysis project Ga0182021, IMG submission 120493) | Permafrost microbial communities from Stordalen Mire, Sweden - 612E3M metaG (Illumina Assembly) | ecosystem: Environmental > Terrestrial > Soil > Wetlands > Permafrost | place: Sweden... | reverse complement strand
TCTGACTCATTTTAAAAGGGCATCACCATCTCGCTGATGCCCTTCATTAAAATTGGCGTTTTACAACCCTTGAATAGCAAAAAATGGTAGGCAAGCAGGGATTTGAACCCTGGACATCCACCGCGTCAGGATGGCGCTCTCCCCCTGAGCTACTTGCCTGCAAATAAACCTTTTTTTGAATTTTGCTCTACTAGCAGCAAAACGCCACAGTGTCAAGCAAATATCTTATTTTTTAACCTCTTTCGAGGCAGCAGTGTTAATTAATTTAATCCCCCTCGTTAGGTATGTTAATCCGGACGCAATAGTAAAAAGACCTGTCACCCAACAAAGAATCATAATCCAATCGTAACTGAAATCATGAGAAACGGCCTGAAATAACAAAGCTAAAAAAATTGTACCAATTTGCAGAGCAGTTGTTATTTTTCCAACATAAGCCGGTTTGATTACATAAGGAACCGATAGCATTGACAAGATTGCAATACCTAAAAGTATGATGAAGTCACGGCTGATAATGATAACTGTAAGCCAGCTGGGGATGATCCCCAAAATGGATAATGTCACAAAACTTGCCGTCAACAGCAATTTGTCGGCAATAGGATCCAAATAAGCACCAAGAACAGTTTGACGGTTCAACAATCTGGCCAAAGTACCGTCTAAAGCATCGGTCAAACCGGCCACGGTGAAAGTAATCAGCGCCTTGCCATATGAACCTTGAATCAGAAATATGACCACAAGTGGAACGAGGATAATCCGCAATAAAGATAAGAAATTTGGTATATTCATTGAGAAGATTAAAATTTGCAATTCATCTTATTTTTTGTTGTCCCGAGACTTGTTCCAATCCACCCATTCATCCCTGTCTTCCGCTTCTTTAAATTCTTTAGGCTCTTCAGCTGTACCATTAGATTTAATTTGAATTTGCTGCATTGATTTCACAATATAAACCCATTCATCCATGGAAACTGGTTTGGGCCCGGCAACAGCCGTCGGCCCCGCTACCGGTTGAGGTGGTCCGGCAACAGGAGTTTTTTGGTCTTTGGGAGCAGCGGCAGCGGCAACACTAACTTCGCCATCATAAACCTTGACCAGAGCTGATTTGTCAGCTTCAACATTCATCCGGTATATGGTACCGCGGACTCCAGCAACGGCGTTTTCACAGGAAATTTCAAAACCACCTTTCCCGCCAAGAGATTTACGCACATTTGACCATATTTTTCCGATGGTCACAAAAATTTTCACGTCGCGCTTTCCAGCCTCACTGGCATCAACCTGCATAATTTTAAAATGCGTATTATCGGCAAAACGGACGATACTATTATCGGGGAGGATAAGTTCCACCCGGCTTTTATCTTCCGTTGAAACTTCACAGCCAGGCTTGAGCAGATCATTGATCTTCAATTTTTTAACGCCTTTTTGCCCGGGGCAGACAGCATTGGCTGCGCCCTCCAGCACGGTAACTTTAGCTTCTCCTTTAGCCATTTTCAATACAACCGGCGGCTTGGCATAAACATAAGTGGAAAAAATACATAAAACCAGTAAACTCAACATTATTTGTATACTTTTTTTCATAAGCGTCTCCATTATCTTTTCAAAATACATTTTAGCAGATCTTCACAAAACCGAGAGAACTAATTGTAATTTTTATCCGTTTAAGTTCGGACCATCCGGAAATGTTTCCAGTACTTTATTGACAACTTCTTCAATTATAGTTTCAAAAGATTCATAGGACTTCATCTCCAGTCTTTTGCTGGTAAAATCAACCTTTCTGCTGGTTGATTTGTGCTGAGCATTCCAGAGAACTTCACCGGTCTGCGTGCTGCGCAATTCACAATGAGCCGCAACCGTCACCGGAGCATAAAATAAACCCGCTGTTCGTTTGCCCTCGGTGAGAGTGCAATACATAACAGCATCCGCACCTACCAATTCCTTTATGACGTGAGGAGCTACAACACCTGCCCCTCTTTTCTTCTCACTGTTATACAAAAGCTCTAATTTCTTGTCAATTAGTTCCAACGAAAGCTTAGTGTATCCCTTAAAATAAAGTTCATCGAGTATTTTTGATCTCAATAATTGCGGCGCTTTAGAATCCGGAGTTTTATTATCAACAGGCAATATGGCAATTACTCTTGCCGTGCTCTTCTCAAAACCTTTTTTCATAGCCTGTGGTGACTTGGAAGCACATCCAACTACTAATATTATTCCTAAAATAACCGGTAAAATTAACAGGTATTTGTATCCTTTCATTATTCCCCTTTCCTTTGCAAAATGCTAAGCGTAATTTGTTTTTTATTGATTTGTTCAGTTTCCAGCAGATACTGGCCTGTTTGGGCTAATTCCTCGGCCAATGCCTGTGCTGTTCCTAAAATTTCCAGTTCCAGATGAGCCTGCTGCCATTCGAAAGATCGCGGATAAATATTTTTCACCATCTTTATCCGCTTTTTCAAGAACTCTTTTAAGTATGAAAAATCAGAATATTTTTTTAACCCCTTAACATTTAGAGAAATAATTATATTAGTTTTGTCCTGCTTGGATATTCGAAGAAAACCCATTTTGGCCAGGTCACTTTTCAAATCCAGCAACCCAACAGCAACATTTACGGTAACCCAATAAGTTTCCGTCCGGTTGCTTTCTGCCGTAATTTTATAATTGTTTACATATCTATCCTGCTGTTCGATAATCTCATTTTTTACCGGCAGAAATTCTTCATCTTTAACCGGAAGCGACAGCAAATCAGATGCCGCTTCCAGGATTGCTCTTTGTAATGCATCCTGGATTGCACCATCCCGCGCACTGGCAACATCATTTTGATTGATTGCGGCATTGCCTTCTGCTTCCAGGTTTAAAACATCGGCATTACCCTGCGCAAAAACCGGAACACAGTATATAAAAATAAAAGCGAGAACTAATGCGGGCAGGTATCTTCGCATAGGTTAATTAACCGTCGTTGATTCGTTGCCACTTAACTTTTTTAACTTTTCAATTTCTTCACGGATAACTCTTTCTGCAATCTCCGGGATTATTTCGCGGGCAATCCTTTCGGCTATTTCTATTGTCCGCTTGGTTATTTCTTCATGGAGATTATTTGCTGCCAATGGATCTTCGGCAACATCAACCAGTTCATGGATGTGTTTGTTATCTTTAGATCTTCTCTCATAACCACGACTATCAACGACAATAACTTCCTGATTATTTCTGCCGTTTCGTTCTTCATAAACTTCCGTTAAATCATAAATTTTTTTATCGTCTGTTATAATAAAATCTACAGGCATGAGTTAATCCTTCGTAAGCCAGATCACTTTTTAAAACTTTTACCAGCACAGGTGTTTTATAATTGAGTTACCATAGTGTTCTAAACAGTTCAAGCAATATATACAACTGCCTTTTGCCTATCTATGTTAGAGCTTTATGAGCGTAACTTGACAGCCAGGTTATAAACTTTTTTCCGGGAAAAACCGGTTTGTTGTACAATTTCAGCAACTGCATCGCGTAATGATACTTTTTTGTTTTTCCAAAGTTGCAATAGTTTCTTTTCGATTTCCTCATCGGTGAAGGCAAGCGGTTCTTTTTCTTTCCCTTTCAGAATGATTGTAAATTCACCTTTTGTTTTACCTTGCGCCCTGTTGTTAAGAAATCCGGAAATTTTACCATACTTAATTTCTTCAAACATTTTCGTCATTTCACGCGCAATTACGATTTCACGATCACCCAGCACATCATACATGTCCTGAAGTGCTGCCAAATGCCTTGCCGGCGATTCGTAAAAAACAACTGTCTTTTCTTCTTCTTTGAGTTCTTCTAAAATCTTCCTTCTTTTACTCTCTTTTACCGGCAGGAATCCACAAAATATAAAATTATCGGCGGGAAAACCGGAGGCACTCAAGGCTGTAATTACCGCTGATCCTCCCGGAACAGGAATCACCCGAAGATTTTCTGCATGCACCAGCTTGACCAGATAATAACCGGGATCAGAAATACAGGGTGTACCGGCATCGGTAACATAAGCCACACTCATGCCGGATTTGATTTTAGAAATAATGAGCAAACTTTTTTCTTTTTCATTGTGTTCATGGAGGCTAATCAATGGCGTTGATATTTCATAAGCATCAAGCAATTTTCTGGTGCGGCGCGTATCCTCGGCAGCGATAAGATTTACTTCCCGGAGTGTCCTTACCGCCCGAAAAGTAATGTCTTCCAGATTGCCGATGGGTGTAGCAACAATGTAAAGAATTCCCTCTTGAGGATTTGTGCTTTTGGACATATAAACCTCATTTTAACAAAGTGTTCAAACAACACTGCTTTGCAGGCTGTTCAAAAAGGTTTAGATGCAAGGCGCGCGAGGAGCGAGCCGCGGAGCGTACTTTTAACGTACGTGAGCAGCGAGAGCCGAAGCGCAACGTCGCAGATGAGCCTTTTTCAAAAGCCTGCTACATTTTTATAGTTGACTTCCATAGCTTGTTTCAGGTTTAATAGCAGAGTCCAAAAGAAATTGCCATAATGAACCAGTCTAAGGCCAATAAATTTATATGACAAAGCGCATACTTATTACCGGCGGCGCCGGCTTTCTAGGTTCCCATCTTTGTGAACGATTGCTTAATGAAGATAACGAAATTATTTGTCTGGATAATTTTTATACCGGCAGCATGGATAACATTAGTCATCTTTCCGGCAATTCCCGTTTTGAGTTAATTCGTCATGATATTATTAACCCGCTATATCTGGAAGTTGATGAAATATACAATTTAGCCTGCCCGGCATCGCCGGTGCATTATCAGTTCAACCCCATTAAAACCATCAAAACCAACGTAATGGGAGCAATCAATGTTTTAGGAATTGCCAAAAGAACAAAAGCAAAGGTACTTCAGGCTTCCACATCCGAAATTTACGGCGACCCTGAAATACACCCGCAAAACGAATCATACTGGGGCAGAGTAAATCCCATTGGAATTCGCAGTTGTTATGACGAGGGAAAAAGGGCTGCCGAATGCCTGATGATGGACTACCGGCGGCAAAACAGCGTCAATGCAAAAATTGTCCGGATTTTTAATACCTACGGACCACGCATGGCCATTAATGATGGACGGGTTGTCAGCAATTTCATCATTCAAGCCCTTCAGGGTAGAGACATCACCATATATGGTGACGGCTCCCATACCCGCTCTTTTTGTTATGTAGATGATTTAGTAGATGGTCTTATTCGCATGATGAATTCACCTGATGATTTTTACGGGCCGGTCAACCTCGGCAATCCAGGCGAGTTTACAATTTTAGAGTTAGCAAACTTAATCATCAAATCAACAAATAGCAGCGCGAAGATAGTCTTCTCCACGCTGCCGGCAGATGATCCTACGCAGCGCAAACCGGACATAACTCTGGCCAGGACAAAGCTTAGCTGGAGCCCAGAAATTGAATTGGAAAAAGGATTGACCGGCACAATCCAATATTTTCGCAATATTCTAAAAATCATTTAATTACCGGAGGGATATCGAATAAATGAAATTCAAGAAAAAAATTCTCTGTATCGGCGCCGGTTATGTAGGCGGCCCTTCTATGGCTATGATTGCCCACAAATGCCCGGACTGCCGCGTAACCATAGTTGATATCAGCCATGAACGAATTGATGCCTGGAATTCTGCCGAGTTGCCTGTCTATGAACCGGGACTTGATGAAATTGTCAAAAAAACACGCGGGAAAAATCTATTCTTTGCCAAAGATATCGAAAACCAGATCAAAGAAAACGACATTATCTTTGTGAGTGTAAATACACCGACAAAGATGTTCGGTGCCGGCGCAGGGATGGCCGCTGATTTACAATACTGGGAAAAAACAGCGCGGCAAATTTTGAAGTATTCTCAATCACCAAAAATTGTTATCGAAAAAAGCACTCTACCGGTAAAAACAGCCTTAACAATGGAAAGGATATTGAGTGCGGCAAAGGGAAAATTTACTTTCGAAGTCCTTTCCAATCCGGAATTCATGGCCGAAGGTACGGCAATTAAAGATTTGGAAAATCCCGACCGGATCCTCATTGGTTCACGCGAAACAAAAACCGGTCTAAAGGCCCGTGCGGAGTTAGCCGGAATTTATGCCCGATGGATTCCTAAAGAAAAAATAATCACATCCAATATCTGGAGCAGTGAACTCTCCAAATTAGTCGCCAATGCTTTCCTGGCACAAAGGGTATCTTCGATCAATTCTATCTCTGCCCTGTGTGAAAAGGCTGACGCCGATATAACCGAAGTAGCCAAAGCAGTGGGAATGGATAGCCGCATTGGCAGCAAGTTTATCAATGCCGGCATTGGCTTTGGCGGATCCTGCTTTAAAAAAGATATTTTAAACCTCGTGTATCTTTGCAACTGCTATGGTTTGCCGGAAGTAGCCAATTACTGGGAGAGTATAGTAAAAATCAATGAATATCAGCAGGAACGTTTTATCACCAATATTCTCGGTACCATGTTCAACACTTTAGCCGGGAAAAAAATTTGTATCTTGGGCTTTGCTTTCAAAGCTGATACCGGCGACACCAGAGAAAGTCCGGCAATCCATATCACGCGCAGATTATTGGCGGAACATGCCGAAGTAATAATTTCTGATCCAAAAGCCCTGAAAAATGCGGCGATCGATCTTGCGGGAGAAAAAGGAAGTATTTTTTATATGCAAGACCCCTACCGCGCCGCCTCCGGCTGCCATGCGCTCGCCATACTTACGGATTGGAATTTGTACAAGAAACTGGATTACAAAAAAATATATAAATCCATGGCTAAACCGGCTTTTCTTTTCGATGGCCGCAATGTCATCGACCAAAATAAATGTTTTGAAATCGGCTTTAATGTTTATCCAATTGGTAAACCGGCGCTAAGTCACTTTAAGACTAAGCAGGATTATTAGGAGCCGTTACGAAATTACCACCGCTAAAGGGTGGCCAGGCCTGTTCTTTTTTTCTATTTCGTTACGGCTCCTTATGCCGTTTGCTATATTTTTTTGATCAGGTTGTTTTTGAACAACGGCTTAAAGCGCAATGAAATCAAAAGCATTTTTGATTAATTTAATTTCGTTCCCTTCGGGAAGGAGTGTAATAGCTATTACATCAAAGCGGGCATTGGCGTCGGCCAGTTTCTTCTCTTGCAGATACCATAAAGCCAATTGCGACATCTTTTTCTGTTTTTTAACTCCGACAGCCTGTTCAGGATAACCTAATTCTCTTGATTTCCTCGTTTTGACTTCGATAAAAACAAGTTCTCTTTTTTCCTCCCGAGCGATAATATCAATTTCGCCCAAGGGACAACGGAAGTTAGTTTCACAAATACGGTAGCCGTTTTTTTCCAGAAAAGCTGTGGCGATCTTTTCCCCTTCCCTTCCCATATCAATTTTTGCCGTGTCTTTCATCTGTTAAGATAAGTCCAGAGAGGTTTGGTTTAAATCCAGATTTTTCACATGGAAGGTTTTTCGATGTATTTTGCACAAGCCAAATTCCAAGATGGCAGCGCGATGTTCTTTTGTTCCATAGCCTTTGTTCCGCAGAAAATTATATCGGGGAAACTGGCGATGATACATTTCCATAATTCGATCACGGGAAACTTTAGCAATAATTGATGCTGCAGCAATGGAAACACTCAAAGTATCGCCTTTTACCAGCGGCTTTTGCGGGGTTTTCAGGGGTATCTTGTGCAAACCGTCAATTAAGAGAAAGTCGGGCGGAAAGGGCAACTCTAAAACTGCCTCGCGCATGGACTGAAGGGAAGCTCGCAGAATATTAATACGATCAATTACATCAGCATCAGCAGTACCGATACCGATAGCAATTGCTTCTTTATTGATGACATCGTAGAGATATTCTCTCTTGCGGGCGGAAAGCTGCTTGGAATCGTTGATTTGGCTATTTTGATAACAAGGTGGGAAAATTACGGCCGCAGCCACAACAGGACCTGCCAGCGGGCCTCTCCCCGCTTCATCAATGCCTGCAATAAATTTGTAACCTTTTTGGTAGGCAAGCTTTTCAAATGTGTCCATTGAAGACTTAGTGAAGGAATATATCCTTCGCTTTCCGGCCCCTTCCAGCAAGGTCTCTTTAACAAATTGCCTTCACTGGCACCCTCGGTGGCTTCTGAGCGGCATTTTAAACGCCTTCAGCAGCTTTCTTTCCTGCCACTCTGGTATCCTGATGAACACAAATTGTTATTAATTATTTGTTTGTTCCTTAATCCTTGCTTTCTTACCTCTCAAGCTTCTTAAATAGTAAAGACGGGAACGCCGGACTTTTCCCCTGGTGACAACTTCAATCCGGTCGATAACCGGTGAATGTAGAGGAAAAGTTCTTTCCACACCTATACCATAAGAAACTTTTCTGACTGTAAAATTGGCACGGCTATTACCGCGACGTTTACGGATTACGACTCCTTCAAAAGCCTGAATTCTCTGCTTCTGGCCTTCGATGATACGCACATATACTTTAACCGTGTCACCGGTTTTAAAACCGGGAATATCCCCTCTCATGTGCTCTTTTTCAATCATTTCCACGATATTCATTTTATATTTCCTCCTGCCAACCGCGCATTAATTATTAAATACTAATCCCTCATTATCCGATCTATAATAATTGCTACTGCTGATCTTACTGCCAGATGATTATAATCTCCGCTTCCCTTTACCGGCTCTAAACGGTAATCAGCCTTGTTAACTATTTCTTCAGCCACCCCCGAACCTGTACCAAAAATTAAAAGATAAGGCAAATTATCATTTCTAATCATTTCTTTCAGGTCGGTATAGGTTAAAAGCTTGTCTCTAAAGTTAGCGCCGGTAACAATTATTTGCGGCGGACAGCCGGTTTGTCCGGCAATTTCAGCGCTGACTTCGTCCAGAGTTGCTTTGAGCCTGACCAGTTCAAAAGCCTCCCGGCGCGCCGGATTGAAACTCGCTCCATAACCCTGGCGCCAGTGATTAATAATTTCGCAAGCTAAATCCCTTTGAGCAGATACGGGATTTACCAAAAAAAAATTTCGCACACCATATGTCCTGGACAATCTTGCTATATCATGAACGTCCATATTCGTGATGGCTGTGGTCACAACCCTAACATCTTTATTATAAACCGGATAATGTAAAAGAGCTATGTAAAGCATAAACGCTTTATCCGTTCATTTCAGCAGGTAAAAGCAACTCTTGCAAAAAAGTTGTTTCTCATACCTCAATCGCTTCTTAAAATCAAGACTTTATGTGTCTTCTAATTTAATTTGTTCCAGCTTTTTTTTATCTTCCACAGATAATATTATTTTTTTAAGTAAATCCGGCCGCCGTTTATATGTTCTTCTCAATGATTCACATCTGCGCCAAAGTTCAATTTCCGCATGATTTCCAGAAATTAAAACTTCCGGTACACACCAGCTTTTATAATTTGCCGGCCTGGTATATTGAGGATATTCCAACAGCCCATTGGAAAATGATTCGCTGCATATGGACTCGGCATTGCCCAAGACGCCTGGTATAAGGCGGGAGACCGCATCTATCAGAACTAAGGCGGAAAGTTCGCCACCGGTTAAAATAAAATCGCCGATGGATATTTCCCGATCGACTAAACAGGTTCTTATCCTCTCATCAACGCCTTCATAACGGCCACAAATAATAATTATTTGCTTCTTCCCAGCCAGCTCTGTAGCAATTTTTTGATTAAACGTTTCCCCCTGCGGTGTCATTAAAATAATCTGGGATTCTCCTCCCGTACCTTTAATCTCAGCCAGAGCCTTTTCCACAGGATCCACTTTCATAACCATGCCGCAACCACCGCCAAAAGGGGCATCGTCAGTCATTTTATGTTTGTCGGAAGTCCAGTTGCGGATATCATGCAAGCCAATACTTATTAGGCCTTTTTCCTGAGCTTTTTTTAACAGGCTGAAATTGAGGGGAGACGAAAGCATCTCCGGGAAAATGGAAAGGACATCAAACTTGATCACTTTTATAGCCCTTCCAACAATCTGACAGTTATAATCCTTTTATCAAGATCTATATGCTGAATTACATCGGCAATGGCTGGAAGAAGTATTTCTCTTGGACC
>Ga0182021_10012598_pt1 | contig 10045 bp, 11 predicted proteins | sample 612E3MmetaG_FD_120493 | JGI IMG/M metagenome (GOLD analysis project Ga0182021, IMG submission 120493) | Permafrost microbial communities from Stordalen Mire, Sweden - 612E3M metaG (Illumina Assembly) | ecosystem: Environmental > Terrestrial > Soil > Wetlands > Permafrost | place: Sweden... | reverse complement strand
GCAACCGACGATGCCAGCCAAGATTTCGCCCGCCGCCTGGGGGCAGTCTGGGCCGGGGCCTCGGAGGAATTGCCCCCCGTCGAGCTCGACGCCGCCGTGATCTTCGCGCCCGTCGGGGATCTGGTTCCGCGTGCGCTCAAGGCAGGCCGAAAGGGCGGCACCGTGGTCTGCGCCGGAATCCACATGAGCGACATCCCGAGCTTTCCTTACTCGGTGCTCTGGGGCGAGCGGGTCTTACGCTCGGTCGCCAACTTGACCCGCAAGGATGGCGAGGAGTTTCTAAAGATGGCTCGCACGATCTCGATCCGCGCGGAAACCACGATCTACCCTCTCGAACGCGCCAACCAGGCCCTCCAGGACCTGCGGACCGGCGCGCTGCAAGGGGCCGCGGTGTTGAAGATTGGCTAGTGTCCACGGCTGATGACTCAAACCATGTCGAAGGTGATTCCCTTTGTCCTTCTGTTGCTGCTTGCCGGCGCGGGCTGCGCGGGGAAGCAGATCCCGCCAGTTGCCAGTCCGGCCGTCGCGGCACCGCCGTCCGCCACCGTGGACGATCAAGCGCTGGTCCAGGGGAACTGGTCCGTGGCCAAAGCCGAGCTGGATGGCCGGCCATTCGACCAACTCGCGGGCGCCACCTTTGCCATCACCGGCAATACGATGGTTACCAAGACCGGCGAGAAATCCGAGGTGACCAAGCTCGCCCTTCGCCCCAACACCAGCCCCAAGGAGTTCGACCTCATGGATCCCGAGTCCGGGGCCGTCGTGGTCAAGGGCACCTACACCGTCGAGGGCGACACCTTCACGATGACCTGGTCCGACAGTGGTGGACGTCTGATGCTTGCCTTGAAGCGCTGATCGGATCCTCGGACGGCGGGCCGCGGATCAGCCGCCGTCCACGCCGCCCGCGCCGGTCACCCCGCCGATCCCTTGCGAGCCGCCGACCGACCCCGAGGCGCCGCCGGCGGAATAGAACATACAAATCCCGAGCCGTCCGTAGCAGTTGCCCGGCGTCGTGGAACCGGCCCCGAGACATGCCCCACAATCGCAATCGCCATCGGCCGAACAACTCTTCGACGTGCAATAGGCGCCGAACGAGCTATCGACCTTGCAGACTTGGTTGGTGGGACACGAGTAGCCACTGCACGAGGGCTGGAAATTCAAACTGCTACTAAAACGCGCCGCCTGTGATGAAGCGCGCAGGTTTGCCTAGCAGCCGTCGTCGCAGGAGCCGCCGCACCCGTCATCGGTGCCACAGTCGAACGGCCAGCACGAGGGCGTACAGTCGTCACAGCCGTCGTTGCAGGAGCCTCCGCAGCCGTCATCGGTGCCACAGTCGGACGGCCCGCAGGAGGGCACACAGTCACAGTCGTCGTTGCAGGTACCGCCGCACCCATCTTCACTGCCGCAGGCCAGGCCCGTGCAGAAAGGCATGCATGGGCCCACTACGACGCCTCCTTGGCCGGGCTGGACAGGTTCGGCCCCGCCGCCAGGGTCGGAACCCGCGCCGTCAGGCATCGCTGGGCTGCCAGCGCCCGCCGGGTTGCTGCCGACGCTGCCGCCGGCCACGTGGCTGAAGCTGCCGGGGTCGGAGCCGCCCGTGGTGTTCCCGTCGTCCAAGCAGGCGGCCGCCAGCAGCAGTGGCAGCCCGAGCAAGGTAATCGTGCGCAGAGAGTGGTTCATGGTTGGCCTCGGGCTCCCCACATGCATCGCGCAGGCCGAAAGCCTGTGAAGTTATGTAAAGCAGCAACTGACTTCTGGAGGCCAGCCGGCCACGAGCACAGGCAAAATCTTTACAATCCGCCTATGCCCGTGCCCAAGAATTCACAGCGTGAGGTACGGGCTCACCTGGCTGTCCGTGACCGTCGCGGTGAGTGGTTGCGTTCTCGCGTCGAGGATGCTAGCCACACCGGCGCCATGGAAGCTGTCAAACACATGGGCGAACAGTCGGTTGGGCGGCTGCTCGTCCGCTATTCGCTGCCGGCCATCGCCGGCTATCTGGCCAACGCCCTCTACATGTTCGTCGATCGAATCCTGGTGGGCCGCGGCGTCGGTACGGACGGCGTGGCGGCGGTAACCGCGGCGTTGCCGCTTTCCATCATGGGACTGGCGCTCGCGCTACTGGTGGGGACCGGCACGGGGAATCGCATCTCGGTCCTCCTCGGCCAGCGCGATGCCAAGGGCGCGGAGCGCGTGCTCGGCCAAGGCCTGCGGCTGGCTGTCATCAACGGCATCGGGCTCGCCCTGCTCTTCTGGGCGTTCACCAAGCCACTTTTGCTGGCCTGCGGGTGCGCGCCCGAGCTGCTGCCCATGGCCATCCCCTTCGTGCGCATTGTTTCCATCGGGCAGATCTTCCTCATCGCGCTGATTTCCATGGGCAACATCCTGCGCGTGCAGGGGCGGCCCATGCTCGGCCTGCTCATCATGCTGTCGAGCAATGCGCCGAACGTTGGGCTGGCGGCGCTGGCCATCTACGGCTTGCACTGGGGGGTGACCGGGACGGCGGTGGCTACGGCAATCTCGCAGGCCGCCGGCTGTCTGACCGTGATCTCTTTCGTGCAAGGCAAGTCGAGCGTGCTGCACATCCGGCGCGCGTTCATGAAGGCCGACCGAGCGATCGCATGTTCCATCCTTTCGCTGGGCGCGCCTTTCGGGCTGATGCAGCTTCTGGCGACCATGGTGTTCCTCGCCGCAAACCACGGAGCCGGTGGCCAGGCCGGCACACGTGGGGTGGCGGCGCTCGGGGTGCTCAATACCGTGGCCATGTTGCTCATCTACCCGCCGCTCGGGGTGATGCAGGCCATGCAGCCGCTCGTCGGGTTCAACAAGGGCGCCGGTCGCATGGATCGCGTGCGCGCCATTCTGGTGCGCGTGCTCGTTGCCACCCTGGCCATGGGCGCGGTTTTCTCCGTCCTGGTTGCCGTCTTTTCGGGCACGGTCGCGGGACTGTTCAGCAAGAACGATGTCGAGCTCATCGCGATGGTTCGGCGGGGACTGCCCTGGTTCGTGGTTCCCATCACCCTCTTCGGCGTCACGGGCACCATGGCCCACTACTTTCTGAGCGTGCACGAGCCCCGCCGAGCCGCGCTGCTGCTGCTCGGGCGCCAGTTCGTGGCCATGCCCTTGTTCGTGCTGCTGCCGAAGTGGCTGGGCTTCTATGGCATCTACCTGGTTGGCCCCTGCGCGGATCTGCCCTTTGCCATCGTCGCCGCCGCGCTGATGGTGCGCGAGCTGGCCAAGCTGCGGGGGGCACCAGGAGTAGCGAAACAGCCCGCGCTTACCTCGGCCACAGGGTAGCTACTCGTACGCGATCAACACCTGGCAGGGCACGCTGCCCAGGCGAGCCCGGCCTTGCAGGAAGGCCAACTCGATGACGAAGGCCGCGGCCACCACGTCGGCGCCCAGGACTTGCAGCAGCTTGATGGCGGCGCCGGCCGTGCCGCCGGTGGCCAGCAGGTCGTCGACCAGGGCGACGCGCGTCCCGGGGACGACGGCGTCCTCGTGCACCTCGATGGCGTCGGTGCCGTATTCGAGGGCGTAGGATTCCTTGCGCGTCTTCCACGGCAGCTTGCCCGGCTTGCGAATGGGCACGAACCCGATGCCCAGCTCGGCCGCCACGGCCGCGCCGAAGATGAAGCCGCGCGATTCGATGCCGGCAATGACTTGCGGACGCAGGGGCGCCAGGCGCTCGCAGAGTTGCCGGATGCAGGCGCGGAAGCCCGGCCCGTTGCCGAGCAACGGGGCCACGTCGCGGAACAGGATCCCGGGCTTGGGGAAGTCGGGGATGTCGCGAATCAGGGCGCGAAGGTCGATCGGCTTGGCGTCAGACATGGGCTGTTTCTACTTCAAAGCCGGCAAGAACTGCAGAGGGTCTTGCGGGGCATCCCGGCGGCGAACCTCGAAATGCAGGTGCGGCGCGGTCGACCGTCCGGTGTCCCCTACCCGCGCGATCTCCTGGCCAGCCATCACGCGGTCGCCGGTGTGCACGAGCAGCACGGAATTGTGCGCGTACACGGTCGACAGATCGTCGGCGTGCTTGACCACCACCATGTTGCCGTAGCCGCGCACCTGGTCGCCCGAGTAAATCACGCTGCCCGTGGACGCGGCGAACACGGAGGTGCCGATGGGCGCGGCCATGTCGATGCCCTCGTGGGGCTTGCCCCAGCGCTTGCCAAACCGCGAGGTCAGCCTGGGAGCGGCCACCGGCCAACGCAAGATCGCGGCTCGCTCTCCCGGGGCAGGCCGGGCGGCGGGGGCGGGTTCGGGGCTGGCGGTGGCCGCGGGCTGGCCGGGTTCGGCCGGCGGCAACCCCTGCGTGTTGCCAAACAGAAACACCGGCCGCCCAGGTTCGAGCGGGTCGCTTCTGTGCAGGCCGTTGATCTCGAGGAAGTCGTCGAGGGGGATTCCCGCCCGCCGCGCGATGGAAAGCGAGGTCTCGCCCGCCTCCACCACGTGCCAGGCGCCCGGCATGTGATCCTCGTGCACGGATGTGTCGGCCCCGCTCGTGGCACAGCCAAGCGCGGCCAGGGCGCAGAGGCAGAGATGGCGTTTTCCGAGGACCATGCCTCCCCCACCCTAGCAATGTGCAGCGACGGGAGTCTAGCCCGCATCTCCATGCTCGTCGGTCGGCCAGGTCCAGGACCAGCGGAATTTGATCGAAGTTAGGCAGTTTATGCAGTTCTTGTAAACCGCCAATAACTTGATATAGGTCACTCGGGAGCCGAGTCCCTCCATCGCAAGGTCACCGCCCTTGCCCCGACGAGAACCCAGCTCATTCTCAAAGGAATGATCTGGAGCCCCAGCCACGGCGACACCGCGTTCACCGTGTCCCTGTTCGACGAATTCATGCGCCGGATCATGCCGGGGAGTGGCTGGAGGGAATAACCTGGGCGGGAAACCGTGGCAGTCTTGCTAACTGAGGTGGAAACCATGCACTACACTGCGGTATTCACCAAGGCAGGCCGCCGGACGCTGGCCAAGTTCCCCGTGTGTCCGGGTAGTCAGACGTTTGCCGATCGCGGAGAGGACATCGGCGAGCGCGCATCCGAGGCACTACTCGGATGGCTGGAAGCGCACCTCGTATCGGGCCAGGCCCCACCTGAACCGAAGACGGTGAGACCGAAAGGTCGAGCGCGGACCTTCCCGGTTCCGGTTCCGGCCAAGCTGGCCGTGAAGCTCGCCGCCGTCATGTTCCGCCGACAGGGTGGTCACGCCCTCGACCGCGATGCCGATGCAGCGGCGACGCTCGCAAGCGGGTCGTCTCCTCTCTACGATCCCAAGCGCTCGCCGGGCCACCAGGCGGCCAGGCGGTCGAGGGTCGGCTGGTGCGTGAGATCGAGGCCGAGGGCGGTCACGGACACCAGTCCCTCGGCGATGGCGGTGCAGTCGGAGCCGGGAATGTCGGGCCCTTTTTCTTCCGGGCCGCCGATCCAGTAGTAGTCCTTGCCGCGCAGATCCTTCCGCACGGCAACCTGGTCGCGGTAAATGCGGCGCCCCAGGCTGGTCGGCCGCAGGCCGCGCACGGGGCCGGACGGGAGATTGACGTTGAGCAGGGTCTCCGGCTCGAAGGCGTCCGGACCGCGGCCGAGGATGTCGCGCACCAGTGCGGCCGAGAACGCCGCCGCGTGGCTGAAATCCTGCGGGCTCTGGCGTTCCAGCGAAATGGCGATGGCGGGTACCCCGCGCAAGGCGCCCTCGATCGCGGCGCCGACCGTGCCGGAGTAGAAGACGTCCGAGCCTAGGTTGAAGCCGTTGTTGATGCCCGACAGGCAGAGGTCTGGCTTGCGCGGCACCAGGTGGTGGAGCGCGAGGTAGACGCAGTCCACCGGCGTGCCGTCGATGGCCCAGGCGTTGGGCGCCACCCGCTCGACGCGCAAGGGCCGATCCAGGCTGATGCTGTGGGCAGCCGCGCTGCGCTCGCGATCCGGCGCGGCGATGAGCACGTCACCCGCATCAACCAGCGCGTCGGCAAGCGACAAAATGCCCGGCGCGCGCACGCCGTCGTCGTTGCTGATGAGAATGAGTGGCTTGTCCGAGGACGACATCAGAAACCTAGGAGGACTCGCATTCCCTCCCGCGACGGCAGGAGCCGAGCAAAGCTCGCCGCCTTCTACGTGAGATACTTGTCGGGGCGACTGGATTTGAACCAGCGACCCCCTGACCCCCAGTCAGGTGCGCTAACCAGGCTGCGCCACGCCCCGAAAAGTTAGGAAAGAGGATGCGAAATGTAGTGGACCTAGGGATCTTCCACAAGACCAATCAGCTCGATGAGGGCCTGCTTGATTTTGCGCATGGTTTCGACGTCCAGCTCGGGCGGGGGCAGCGGCGGCGGCGCGGCCTCGTCGTGGCCCAGCTCGCGCAGGCGCGTGCGGGCGCCCTCGATGGTGAAGCGCTGGTCGTAGAGCAGGTTGCGAATGCGCAGGAGATGCTCGATGTCCCGCCGCCGGTAGAGCCGCTGCCCCGAACGCGTCTTCTGCGGCTTGATGGAGGCAAATTCGGTCTCCCAGTAGCGCAGCACATAGGGCTTGAGCGCGCACAACCTCGCCGCCTCCCCGATTTTGAAGAACGGCTTGTCCGGGATGGCGTTCGGGTCGACCGGCGCGACCTTGCGTTTTGGCAACAGCGTCCTCGCGGGCTTCGGCGCCGGAGTCTAGACGGTGGGTTCGCCGTTGAGCGAGTTCTTCAAGACCTGGCTGGGCTTGAAGGTCAGCACTCGCCGCGCGGTAATGGTGATTTCTTGCCCGGTCTGCGGATTGCGTCCGGTGCGGGAATTCTTGTCGCGCACCACGAAGTTGCCGAAGCCGGAGATCTTGATCTTTTCTCCCCGCTCGAGGGTGGTCTTGATGGTATCGAAGACGGTCTCGACGATCTCGGCCGCTTCTTTCTTGGAAAAGCCACCGACCTTCTCGTAGACGGTCTCGACGATGTCGGCCTTGGTCATGCGGCTATGTTCCCACAATGCCGAATGTTGTCAAAGGGTTGAAGGCTAGCGAATCTGAATCGGGAAAGTGGACGAAAGCGCCGAAACGACTCGCCGGTGAGCATCGTCGGCCTCGGCGTCGGTGAGAGTGCGGTCGGGCGCCCGATAGGTCATGGACCACAGGACTCCCTTCTTGCCCGCGGGCACGTACTTGGGGTCGCGGAAGTCCTCGAGCACGCCAAGGTCGCAGAGCAATGGCTCGGCGGCCGAAAGGAAGGCCGCGCGCTGGGCCGCCGCTTCCGTGGCCAGATCGATCCAGAACGAAACGTCGCGCGAAACCGCGGGAAAACGCGGCGGCGCGGCGGTTCGCAAGGGAGCCGCGGCCCCGGCGAGCGCGGCGACCTGGAGCTCGAAGTAGAAGGCCGCGGTCTCGATCCCGAGTTTGCGCAGGACCCGCGGGTCGAGCTCGCCGAGGCAGCCCAGTGCCGCGCCCAACGGGGAAAGAAACCGCGCGGAGACGCCGGGGTGGAGGAACGGCTCCGTCCCGGGCGACACGAAACGCGCGTCGGCGATCCCGAAGCCGCGCAGCACATCCTCGACCACGCTCTTGAGGTCGTAGAAATCGAGTGGCTCGCCCGGCTTGAGCCAGCCGGAGCGGCGGCCCGCGAGCAGGCCCGCGGCGTGGTTGTTCTCGACCGGAGTCGCGTCCCCGCCAGGGGAGCGGCGCACGACGGGCCCCACTTCGAACAACCACGCATCGGCGACCCCGCGCGAGAGGTTGCGCTTGAGGGCCTCGGCGAGGCCCGGCAGCAGCGAGGTGCGCATGACCTCGTAGTCCGCCGAGATGGGGTTGCGCAAGGTGATCCCCTGCCCCAGCGTCGCATTCTTGCCGTCACCACTGATCGCGGCCAGCGCGGCCTTGGGCACGAAGGCCCAGGTCACGATCTCCGACAGACCGGCGCCCGCGAGCAGCCGGCGCGCGCGGTCGGCGGATCCCTCGGGATTGGCCAGCTCGGTCGCGTTGCTGGCGATGCGATCCTTGCGCGCGGGCTTGCCGTACTCGCCCATGCGCAGGATCTCCTCGACGAGATCCTCGGCGATGCTGATGTCCGGCCGGTACGAGGGGACCGTCACCAGCAGGCCGTCACCCTGCGGTTTGCATCCCATCCCCAAGCGCGTGAGCTGCTGGATGGCGAAGGTGATGTCGTAGTCGACTCCGCTCACGCGCCGGAGCTTGGTCAGCGACAGCGGGACCGTCACCTTGGCGGGCGGCCGGGGAAAACGATCGACCGTGCCGCGCACCAGACTACCGCCGCCCAGCTTGGCCATGAGAGAAGCCGCTCGTAGCGAAGCGAAGGGAATGCCGTTGGCGTCCACGCCGCGCTCGTACCGGTACGATGCTTCAGAGGGAATGCCCAGGCGCTTGGCCGTGCGGCGAATGCTGCGTGGCTCGAAGGTGGCGGCCTCGAGGAGCACGTTGCGGGTGGCGGCTGACACCTCGCTGGTCGCGCCCCCCATGATGCCGGCGATGGCGACTGGGCCACGCGCGTCGGTGATGAGGAGATCCTCGGGGATAAGCGCCCGCTCTTGCCCGTCGAGCGTCGTCATGCGCTCGCCCTCCCGCGCGCGCCGGACGACGATGCGGCCTTGCAGCTTGTCGAAGTCGAAGGCATGCAGGGGATGCCCGGTCTCGAGCAGCACGTAGTTGGTGGCGTCGACCACATTGGAAATGGCGCGCATCCCGCAATAGGCGAGGCGCAGCCGCAGCGAAATGGGGCTCGGCGCCAGGGTCAGGCCGGTGATGAACCGCGCGGTATAGCGCGGGCAGCCCTGGGCATCGGCGATGTCGACGTCCATGGCCAAGCCCCCGTCGACCTCGGGAACCTGGTCGACCTCGGGCAGGCGAACGCGGGTGCCGAAATGCGCCGCCAACTCGCGCGCGATGCCCAGGTGCGAGAGCGCGTCGGGCCGGTTGGGCGTGACATTGACCTCGAACACGTCGTCGACCGCGCCGACCACCCGTGCGACGTCGTCGCCCGGCCCGGCCGTGGGCGGGAGGATCAAGATGCCCTCCGCGGCCTCGGAGAGCCCCATCTCGCTCTCGCTGCACAGCATTCCGGGCGAGAGCACCCCACGCACCTCGCGCGCATCCAGCGTCCTGCCACCCGGCAGACGCGCGCCCGGGGGCGCCCAGCACACGCGGTTGCCCGGGGGCGGCACGTTGGGGGCGCCGCACACCACGTCCTCCTCGCGCTTGCCCGCGCGGACGCGCACGATGCGCAACTTGTCGGCCCCCGGGTGCGGACGGATACCCAGCACCTCGGCCACGACCAAGCCCGAGATCTCACGGCCCTTCGGCTCGATGCCCTCTACCTCCAGGCCCTGCCCGGTCAAGGCGGCCGCGGCCCGCTCGGCATCCACCTCCGATGGAAGCTCGACCAGTTCGCGCAGCCAGTTCAACGAGATCTTCATGAAACGTCCCTAACCAGCTGGAAACTGCTGGAGAAAACGCAGGTCGTTCTCGTAGAAAAGTCGCAGATCCGTGACCCCGTACTTGAGCATCGCCATGCGCGACAGGCCCATGCCGAAGGCGAAGCCCGTGACGTCGTACTTGTCGTAGCCCACGGCTGCAAGCACGTTCGGGTGAACCATGCCCGAGCCGCCGATCTCCAGCCAGCCGGTGCCCTTGCATAGGCGGCAGGTGGCGCGGGCCGGCGGTTTGCCCTGGCACAGAAAGCACGAGGCGTCCACCTCGGCCGACGGCTCGGTGAAGGGGAAGAAGCTGGGGCGCAGGCGGATGTCGGTTTGCGGGCCGAAGAAACGCTGGACGAAGGTGATGAGCGTGGCCTTCAAGTCCTCGAAGCTGACGTTCTTGTCGACGTGCAGGCCCTCGCACTGGGGGAACATGGGCGTGTGCGTGGCGTCGTCGTCGCGGCGGAAGACGTTCCCGGGCGCGATGATCTTCACCGGTGGCGGCCCCGCCAGCATGGTGCGGATCTGCACCGGCGAGGTGTGCGAGCGCAGGATGAGGCCCCCTTCGACGAAGAAGGTGTCCTGCATGTCGCGCGCGGGGTGGTCGGCCGGGGTGTTGAGCGCGTCGAAGTTGTTCCACTCGGTCTCGATGAGCGG
>Ga0182021_10012594_pt1 | contig 10047 bp, 10 predicted proteins | sample 612E3MmetaG_FD_120493 | JGI IMG/M metagenome (GOLD analysis project Ga0182021, IMG submission 120493) | Permafrost microbial communities from Stordalen Mire, Sweden - 612E3M metaG (Illumina Assembly) | ecosystem: Environmental > Terrestrial > Soil > Wetlands > Permafrost | place: Sweden... | reverse complement strand
TGGAGCTCTTATGAATTCCGTTTAATTGAAATATCTGATGAATACTCTTCAACTTCATCAATAATGCCTCAGAAGAAAAACCCTGATGTAGCGGAGATCTCTCGTTCAAAAACAGCTGTTTTATATGGGGAACTCATGACCATACTGTCCATACTCAAGGCACTGCCCCACAGCTACAACAGAGACCTTCAGGAAGTAACACCTCACCTCTGGAATGCAGTTGATACTGCACGTTCCATGCTGAATATCACATGTGACATGCTTTCATCCATAAGTTTTAACACCGACAGGGGAATGGAACTTGCAATGGCTAATTTTTCAACTGCAACAGAACTTGCAGATCTTATGGTACGTGAGAAGAATTTACCATTCAGGATTGCACATCAGATCGTAGGCAGAACAGTTACCGAAGCAATTAGTCAGAATATCCGTCCAGAAGACATTGATTCAAAATTTCTTGACAAGGTTGCAGTGGAAATCAATGGAAACCCACTGGAAATCAATGAATCACTGATTAAAAAAGCTTTAAATCCCTTTGAAATCATTAAATGCAGGGATGTGAAAGGAGGACCATCTCCTAAAGCTGTTATAGAATCAATTTTAAGTTTAGAAGAATTTGTAAACGATGCTCGTAAATAAATTCATTTTTTTTAGAACTTTTTAACTGTAGTTATAATATGCTAAAATAATAACTAAAGTTAACAAACCCGATTTGTACTAATAAGTTTAAAAGTTTTTAAAGCATTATTTCATGATTAAAGGTAAATATGCTGTTTTAGCATTTCTTCACTAAAATTATATAGTTGCTTTTACATAATATACAACATGAACACCACGACAAATCGTGAAATAATTGGCATAATTGCAATAATCGTAGGTATACTGATAATTATATACCCTCTGCTTGTAGGTTATCTGGTAGGAATTTTCCTAGTTGCATACGGAATATTGGAATTGATTAATAGAGGAATGGAATAAATCTAATGAATAGATTATAAAGTTCTTGTAATCAAACCCAATGCCTGTCCTGGCTCTAATACACCCGCCCTAGTTTCCCTTAGAATCCTCTGTATAGAAAATGTACGCATGTGAGGGTGCAATTTATGAACCTCCTTTATGAGTGGACATCCATATCCTCCCCTGCTTTTAATATCAAAGGAGGATGACAATGATCTGGTTTCACTTTTGGTTGACGATAACATAGCTGGTAAGTTAATCCTCCAAAATCCTTCCATTGATATTATTGATTGTGAACCTGTAGCTAGAAAATCTCCAAAAATGATAAATGGAATTCCTGATTTTTTTGCATAGTTTAGAAGAGTAGTTTCAATTGTTTTAGAACACCTTCCACATGGATGTATCCTGCCTTCAATGGCATCATCCACCACTGAATTCATGTCAACATCAATATATCTATGGGGAACGTTAAGAATCTTAGAAAGATTTTCGACATTATTTTTGAAATAAGATGGCAGTATTATGCTTCCTGGGTCTACTGTAACGGCTATAGGATTGAAACCCATTAGTTTAGAAACGATAAGGGAGAAACTACTGTCAACACCGCCAGAAAGTGCCAAAATAGCTTTATGGTCCTTGGAAATATTTTCTCCATCAGTTTTCTTTAATGGTTGTTTTGATCTTAGATCTAATAATTCTGTTTCATAATATTTTAAAAAATTAAAACCGCCCAAATTATTCATTCGATGTCTGATGAGACTTTGCAGATTTTTAAGTGGTAAACTAGTACTATCCTCCATCGATGGAATGATCTTATCAAGTTTTGTTATTGCTTGTTCCAGTCTGTAGATCCTGATTAGCATATCTGAAAATGCATCTACATGGATTGAGTTGACACCTAGTTCCTCTCTGAGCCTTCCAACAACCCAACCCCCCTTACCAATAACAGCAGACTTTTCAGGTCTGTCAGGCATTATTATTATGAGATTTTGAGTATTTTCATTGTAAATTACTTTTTGGATCGAAAATCCGAGTTCTTCTGTTAGATCAATTTCTGAACAGTCCTTTGATCCTTCTTCAACAATTGGTTTTAAAACTTTTTTAAGTGTTTCCACCATATATTCTACTTCTAGTTTCATAGGAACTCCAAAAAAAGGTATTTTTGATTATTTTAATTTTAAAATACTATAAATGCAAATTTGTCAATATAAATATATTACCGGCTGTAAAGGCCCATTATATGGCCTTCATCTATTATATGGCCTTCCATTTCATTTAATAATTCATCTTTAGTGATCTTAGCTGGTAGTTGAATTTCGGTGTTTAGTGCATATACTTTGTAGTAGTATCTGTGTGTACCTCCAGGTGGACATGGGCCTCTATAGCCTATGGTACCAAAGTCGTTAAACCCCTGTTTGGTACCGTTATCAATTTCTTCACGTTCCATAATCCATTCAGATAGTGATGTATTGTCAGATGGCAGATTGAATATTACCCAATGTGTCCAGGTACCCGATGGTGCATCAGGATCCTCACAAATTATAGCATACTCCACAGCCCCTGGAACATCTTCCCAATCTAGCGGTGGTGATACATTTACCCCTCTACATGCGTATCTGTCTGGTATGGGCTCGCCCTCATTGAATACATTGCTGGTAACTTTAATAGCCATATTAATATCCTCCTAAAATTTTCATGAAGATTATTATAAAATATATTTTTCTTGCTTATTTTATTTTTTGATTGACATAATTAGTATTCACAACCAATTAACCTTTTATTTTTATTTTATGAATGGTTAGAATTATCATTGTTTTTATCATGAGCTTAAGCAAAGTCATAATTATGATATGAATGATCAAAAACATGCTGATGACAGATATGTTGTAACAGTTTTTGCTGAAGACAGAATAGCGTTTAGGGTTATCAATATAGATATAAACAAATAATTTAAATACTATGGAGTCTCAATAATTGAACGAGGTGGTATAAATGACTGAATTACCAGTTGCTCCAGTAGGAAGAATCATAAAAAATGCTGGTGCCCAGAGAATAAGCGACGACGCCAGGGACGAATTAGCCAAAGTGCTTGAAGAGCAAGGTGAAATGATAGCTTTAGAAGCTGTTAAACTTGCAAAACACGCAGGAAGGAAAACCGTTAAAGCATCAGATATAGAATTGGCTCTTAAAGCAGTCTAATTCTATATTTTTTTTTTATTTGTTAATTAATCAAATAATTTAATGAAATTTTTTTTAAAAAATGCTTTTTTTTGATCAATTCTAGGATTTAACAAAAGTAATCAAGATTATTAAATGTTCAGTTTAGATCTTTCAACATAAATTTTATACCAAACGCATTTAATATCATTAACAATCTAATTAGATTGATAAAATTTAAACTCATTTTTTGGTGATTAAACTTGACAAGAATATCCATACTAGACCATGATCGATGCCAACCTAAAAAATGCAACTATGTTTGCATTGAATACTGTCCTGGCGTTAGAATGGAAGAAGACACAATCATTATCGATTCAAAAACAAAAAAACCAATATTATCCGAGGAACTATGTTCCGGATGTGGTATATGTACCAATAGATGTCCTTTCAATGCTGTGAGTATTATAAATTTACCAGAAGCCCTAGATGATCCGATACATCGATATGGCCAAAACATGTTCGAGTTATTTGGACTTCCTAACATCAGAGAAGGATCTGTAGTAGGAATATTAGGACCCAATGGTATAGGCAAATCCACCATCATAAGGATACTTTCTGGAGAAATGAAACCAAACCTTGGAAAATATGATGAAGATGTATCATGGGAAGAAGTTGTGAGTTACTTTAAAGGTTCCCAGCTTCAGTCATACTTTAAAAAACTTTCAAATGGAGATTTGAAGGTTGTTCATAAACCACAAATGGTTGATCTGCTTCCAAAGTATGTTAAGGGAAATGTTCAAAATTTAATGGAAGGAGTGGATGAAAGGGATGCAATGGATGAAGTGATGGACTCCCTTGAATTAAGACCGCTACTCAAGAGAGATGTTTCAAAGCTAAGTGGAGGAGAACTTCAAAGGGTTGCAATAGCTGCAGCTTCCCTTAGAGAAGCTGATTTTTATTATTTTGACGAACCAACATCTTGGCTTGATGTTAGACAGCGTTTAAATGCTGTTAAAGTAGTTCGAAATCTTGCTGAGGCAGGTAAATCTGTTATGGTTATAGAACACGATCTAGCTGCCCTAGATGCGATATCTGATTATGTACATATATTATATGGCCAACCAGGAGCTTATGGTGTAGTATCTCATATGAGAGGCGTTCGTGTAGGCATTAACACTTACATAAACGGTTTTCTCCGCGAAGAAAATGTAAGATTCCGTAAGCAACCAATAATCTTCGATGTAAAACCTCCTGCTCAAGAAATAGAAACAGAGGTACTTGCAGACTATTCTTCCCTTGAAAAATCTTACGATGGATTTTCACTGGAAGCTGATGAAGGTCAAATACAACATGACGAAATAATTACAGCTTTTGGACCAAATGGTATTGGAAAAACCACCTTTGCAAAGATGCTTGCTGGAGTTACAAAACCTAACAAGGGCAAGATCAATAAGAAAGTATCCATAGCTTACAAACCCCAATACCTTGTTTCAGACTTTGATGGAACTGTACAGGAACTTCTAATAACTACTACCCCTACATACAGCACTAACATGTTCAAAACTGAAATACTGAAACCATTCTCCTTAGAGGCCCTACTTGATAAGGAAGTAAATGAACTAAGTGGCGGTGAACTTCAGAGACTTTCAGTAGCAGTAACCTTATCAAAGGAATCTGAAATATATCTATTCGATGAGCCAACTGCTTTTCTAGATGTTGAACAAAGGTTGAAAGCTGCAAAAGCAATTAAAAGAGTAGTAGAAAGTCGTAATGCTGCTGCAATTATAATAGATCACGATATAGTGTTCATAGACTACATCTCTGATCGTGCAATGGTTTTCAATGGCGAACCGGGTGTTAATGGCCATGCATCAAGTCCCATGAATCTTAGAAATGCAATGAACAGCTTCCTTTCGTCTGTTGGAATCACATTCAGAAGGGATAAAGAAACTAAACGACCTCGTGTAAACAAATTTGGAAGTTATCTTGATAGGCAACAGAAAGAGAAAGGTGAATATTATTATCTAGAGAGTTAAAAATAATTGATAATTTAACTTTATTCCATTAGAATTTAAAACTTCCTAATTCATTCAATTGAATTTTTACTCATGTCTGTAGAAATGATAATTTAAATAGAATATCTAGTTTAAAGTTTTTCCAATTCTTTCAAGGATTTATGGGTGATTTTAATGGCAAAAAAAGATAAACCCAACCTTAACAGGTTAAAAGAAATTATTAAAGTCTTATCAAAGTATGAATTTGGTTATTTGATAGAAAAAATCAAACACAAAATACCATTTATTACCCAGTCCTATGATTATGAATCCCTTGAAGAATTGGATGAATCCGCCCCTGAGAGGTTGAGGATGGTATTACAGGAGTTAGGTCCTACCTTTATTAAATTGGGACAAACTCTTAGTACTCGCCCTGACCTTGTAGGTGAAAAAATAGCAGCCGAATTTGCCAAATTACAAGATGATAACCCCCAATTGAATTTAATGTTGTTAAATTGGCTGTTGAACAGAACTGGGATCATCTATTGAGACCATTTTTAGTAGTTTTGATGCAGAACCATTGGGATCTGCATCCATAGGACAATTACACAGAGCAGTTTTAAAACAAGTGAACAAGTAGCTGTTAAAGTAAGAAAACCTGGTGTAGAACAAATAATTAAGAGCGATGTTTCTATAATGGAGTTTTTGGCAAATAGGATCGATAGTTATATTCCACAGTTTAAAACTTACAATATCCCCGGCTAGTTGAGGAATTTAAATGCTCAATTTTAAAGGAAATTGATTATGAAAACGAAGCAATAAATCTAAAAAGATTTAGCTAAAACTTCAAGGATGATGAAACAGTTCATTTCCAAAAATCTACACTGAGTACTCTACATTAAAAATCATTACCATGGAACTAATTGTTGGAAAGAAGATATCTGAAGTTACTGAAGCTGAAGGTTTTGATCTAAGATAATCGCTAATCGTGGAGCTGTTTCATATTTTAAACAAATTATAGAGCATAGATTTTTCCATGCTGATCCCCATCCATCTAATATCTACATCTTAGATAATATCATATGTTACATAGATTTTGGAATGATGGGTGTTTTAGACGAAGAATTCAAGAAGAACTTGGCCGAACTAATTATATACTTCATTGATAACAACATCGGTGGAATGATAAATCAACTAACCTACATGGGTATGATTGATGAACAAGTAGACACCAAATCACTCAAAATACGATCTTACAGATATGATGTACAAGTACTATGGCACAGAGTTGAGTGAAGTTCATGGAGGAATGAATGACTTAATACATCTTATGAAGAAATATCATGTTTCAATGCCAAGGGAATTTGTTCTCCTTGCAAGAGGTATTGGAATGGTTGAAGAGAGCGGAGAAAGATTAGACCCTACATTCAATGCAGTTGAAGTCTGTAAGCCCATAATGAAAGGAGTATTAATGAAAAAATTCACACCTATTAACTTCTTAGATTACATTAAGAAAAATATAATTGAAATGGAACATGTTTTAAGAGTGTACCTTTATCAATTACCAAAACTCTCTAAAAATTGGAAGAAGGAGATATACGAATAAAAGTAGAACATGAAGGTCTTGAGAGGATAACCAACAAATTATCGGTAGCATTGATACTCTCAGCTCTTTTGATAGGTTCATCCATGATCATGACGACTGATAATGGAATATTGATGATTAAATTTCCATATTTAGGAGTTTTAGGATTTGCTATAAGTGCAATTTTAGCAGTTTTCCTTATGGTTTCGATTTTCAAAGATAGGGGGATATAATTTAAAATCACAGGGGACAATCTAAAAAAGAAAAATAAAAAAAAATATCTTACAGAATTATTTGTCTTTGAGAGCTTTCATACCTTCAATGAAAATTTCAGCAAAATATTCAACGTGTTCCGGAGGTATTGAAAAGCTCACACGAAGATATCTTTCTCCAAATGCTTTACTTGTGTAAGATCCTTCCCTTGTAAACACTCTTCTATCGAGTAAATATTCTGATATGTCCAAAGGAGTTACACCTATTTTGGAAAGATCTATAGCTAGCATATTACCTTCAGATGGGTATACAGGTATGAATGCACCCTCAACTTGGTCTACTGCTCTTTTGATTATTTCCTGATTAGATCTTGTTGTGCTTTTAATACTATTAAGCCACTCTTTTTTGGATTTAACTGCAGCTATAGCGCCTCTTTGAGCAACAACATTGGTTCCAAGGTCGTTTATTACAATGCCTTTAATGGATTTTATAACATTAGGCATTGCTATAAGTGCCCCGATACGCATACCAGCCATTCCATATATCTTAGAGAAACTGTAAACTGTTAATGTATGTTCTGGAGCATACTTAGCCATCAGATGATGATCAGTAGCAAAATCTCGGTATGTTATATCATGAAGAAGATAAATATCGTTGTCCATTGCAATATCTGCAAAATCTAGTAACTCTTCCTTAGTGTATGAGGATCCTAGAGGATTAAGAGGGTCAACAAGAGATATCAACTTGGTTTTATCGTCCATGTTCTCTCTTACAAGCTTTGGTGTGAGTTTGTAACCACACTCTTCATTATAGATGGGTACAGACTTTACATGATCACCAAACCTACTTGCAAAGTTATCTATTATCAAATAACCAGGATCACACGTTATTGTATTATCTTCTGGAGATAGGATATCATTGGTACATAGGTAAAGTGACTCTGTACCTCCCGCTGTAATCAGAATATCGAACTCGTCTTGAAGTCCTAGATCTTCTAGAATAAGCTGCTTTAGTTCTGGAAAACCTTCAGGTGGCGGATATTTATTGTAGTCACGTTTTTTGATGCTTCGCATCATCGAATCCATGATCTCATTTTCATCATGAAGATGGTTGGTATTTTGACCCATCCAGATCATGTCTTTATCGTTAAATACATAATCAAAGAACTCATTGGCTGTTTTATAGCCTTTTGGTATTGATTTTGCTGGTTTTGCATATTTTTTCGGTGAAATCATTCATCTCACAACTTCTATGGAAATTATATCAAAAAAGCAGATATTCCAGAATCATTTTTCATGATCTTTTATTTATGATTCTGATGCTATCTAATTCCATTTTTGTTCTTAATCTTTTATTTTATCTAATTTGAAATGATTTAAAATTATCGTTCTAAAAAATTATAATTTATGATTATATTGAGAATAATTAATAATATAATTGAAGAAACAGTATTATGTTCATAAATAATAATGATTCAGTTCTCTTTGATCATGAACGCTTACTCAATTCCATGATCAACAATTCTAAAACGAACCCTCAAACCTTCAGGTCTGCTTCTGTGACGTTTTAAAACTGCAGATCGTTCACCAATACCATTGGCCCTTGCAAGTTCTACAACTATCTTACTCCAGTACTTAAGGATTGTTCCACCAACAGGCTCAATGACCCCATCTCCATCAAAAACAGAGTATATATGATTAGTTATAACTACTGCTATGTTGTGGTTTCTTGCAATTCTAGATAATAACGCCATCTGTTTGCCTAACTCCCTATTCGTCTGAGTTGAATCACCCTCTTTAAGTCTGTAAAGTGCCACTGCTGAATCCAATATAATTAATTCAACACTCTCTGTCTTAGAATCCAAGAGGTTTTCTATTCTCTTCAAAACTTCGATCTGTTCATTGAAGCTGGTAGGTTCAAATATAATTATGTTACTTGCAAAACTATCAAATTGGTTGTTAGATATTTGTTTAACCCTTTCTATTGATAATCCGCCCTCTGTATCCACAAATATGGCTTTATCCCCGTTTTTAGCACAGCGGACAAGTAGTTGTAATGCTATGTTGGTTTTACCAGAGCCTGGGGGCCCGTAAAACTGAGTTAAACAACCTTTTTCAACCCCACCACCCATAATCACATCAATAGGGGATCCTGTGGGTATCTTTCCATTCTCATCTATGTCAGATAGTACCCTCATGTAACTCTCCAATTTATAATCAAAACATAATAATCTAAAATATTCAAGATAATCTTTAATTTTTGATTTGAATTTAATGATAGAAATAACTTTGCTGCATCACAGTTAATTCGTAACCCAATAAAATGAAAGTTGAGTTGCAAATATTAATCTGTGTATAAACAACTGTCATATTACAACACTTTCTTAAATTATAAATGATTTGACCAACACCCATAAATTAATGGATAAAAGAATAAAAAATTTACAATAAATTCAATCATAATTTTGAAATTATTTTAAAATAATCTAAATTCAATAAAATCATTGTTTTTTATATCATCATGGAAGGAATTGAAATAAAATACTAATGAAAAGATAGATTTTAAAAAGTTCGATAGATTAAACATCTTTTTAAAATAGAAGGTTTCCAGCGCCTTGACGAATAACCTTTGGCGGTTGAACTGTCATATCAACCACTGTGGAGGGAACTCTATGTTCACAGATACCTGCATCTAGCATTATATCTACAAAAGTTCCTAACTGTTTAAAAACTTCTTCTGCAGATTCTGGAATCTCATAACCCGACAGATTGGCACTTGTACTTGTAATTGGAAAATCTCTAGTAAGATCAATACAGACACGATTATCTGGAATTCTAACCCCTATCCTATCAGTTCCTGCTGTTAACAGTGAAGATATAATATCTTTTTTCTTTAAAATTACTGTGTAAGGTCCTGGTAGAATTTTCTGGATGATATCTTCTGTTTCATCATTTATGTGGGCGACCATATGAATATCCTCAACACTAGAAAGACATATTGACAAAGGTTTATTTATAGACCTTTTCTTTACAGAAAAAACCTTTAAGAGTGCCTTTTCATCGAATATATTAGCACCCAAACCGTAAACTGTATCTGTAGGATAAACTACGATTAAACCCTGCTCAATGGCCCTTCTAG
>Ga0182021_10012592_pt1 | contig 10048 bp, 7 predicted proteins | sample 612E3MmetaG_FD_120493 | JGI IMG/M metagenome (GOLD analysis project Ga0182021, IMG submission 120493) | Permafrost microbial communities from Stordalen Mire, Sweden - 612E3M metaG (Illumina Assembly) | ecosystem: Environmental > Terrestrial > Soil > Wetlands > Permafrost | place: Sweden... | reverse complement strand
TCGCGGGCCGGGGATTCAGCCGCACGTGAAGTACTGGATCAAGCCCGACATCGAAAACCGCATCAAGAACGGCGACATCACGGCGCATTTCAACTCGCGCGTGGTCGAGATCACACCGGATGCCGTCGTCATTGAGACGCCCCAGGGCCGCATCTCCGTCAAGAACATCTTCGTCTTCGCGATGACCGGCTACCATCCCGACTTCGAGTTCCTGGAGGCTCTGGGCGTGCGCCTCGAAGGCGAGGATCGTCTGCCGGTCTGCGACCCCAAGACCAAGGAAAGCAACGTCCCCGGCATCTATCTCGCCGGAGTGATCGTCGCCGGCTCACGCACCAACGAGATATTTATCGAGAACGGCCGCCACCATGGACGGCAGATTGCCGCGGCGCTCACGGCCAAGTAAAAGTTGGGTGCTGGAGGCGCCGGGATTCCGCGACGGGATAATCTGGTGGTTCAGTTCGGCATCAATCTCAATGCCTGATCAGGCCAGCCGGCTTGTGAGCCATGCAGTGCAGCCGCGACTGCGCCGGAGCCGCATAGGAGCGCGTCACGTGCAGCCGCTCCATCACCACGTAGCGGGTGCGCAGGCCGTCTACCGTTGGAGCCAGTTGAGCGGGAAGGCGATTGCGATCCACATAAATGACCAGCGCGGCCTCGCGCGGGTTGTCCAGGCTCTGGCCTACGCCTACGCCGAAGAAGGCGGGATTCTTGCGCATCAGGTTGGCGGCTGCCTGGTTCTTGACAGCTACAGCTTGCGTTAGCGCTGCGGCGGAAAGCGACGGCAGGCCAGCCTCGAATGGACTTTGCGGCGTTGACCCGTAAGTCACCGCGTGGGCCGTGGTGGGAATTGCGATGGTGCGTACGCCGTTGACTGTGGGCGGCACGCTGACCGTTCTGCTCTCGTCGGTGTATAGAATTACCGCAGCCTCGCCGGGGTGGTCGCTGCTCTTTCCTGCGGCCACGCCCAGAATGCCAGCCGAAGAACTTACAAACATGCGGGCCTGAACCAAGGCTTGCTGGGCGCGCGCCGTCTCCATATCGCTGAGCGCGCGGACCTGCGCCTGAGAGATAGTGTTATCGCCGTAACTCAGGCAACTGACTGCATGGTCGGCCGTGCCGACGAAGGTATAACTCCCGCCTAACTGCGCGCCTAACTCATTCAATACATCCGTCGCCGGATTGGCCACGCCCTGGCTTACTCCCGCGAGATCTGTGCCGCCGGCAAAGTATAGGCCGACAGGCTCGGCGTTTGCGGCATCGACCACCAGCGCGCCCGAGTCGCCCGCGTCGCTGAACTGGTTGCCGCTGAGGCCTAGCTGATGAGTAAAGGTCTTGGTCAGGTAAGACCGGGTCTCCGCGCAGTCGAGGAAGTAATCGACCATCACGTCGAGGTCGATGGCCGAGACGCCTCCACATGTCAGTCCCGTCGTCCGTCCGCTCTTGGCCACTTGCTGATTGAGCCATGCGCTCTCGCCCTTGCCGCCGGTCGAGTTGATGCCGGGAGGTGCGGCGGCCAGCGTGCCGTCCGCTTGCCGAGCGCCCAGCTCCAGAATGCTGCCGCTGAGGTCAACGGCGCGCGAGGCTACCTGAGCAATCGCCGCGTCGGCGTTGGTCAACTTCGAGTTGAGCGGGAGCCAGCCGGTGAGAGAGGCGACCGGGGCAACAGGATTTGGGCCGGCGCCATCGCCAAAGGGTGTGCAGTTGTTGTCGATCAGGCCGGGCTGGATGATGGTGTCGCCGACGCTGGCGTGGTCGCTTTTGGCCAGCACGTGGTTGTTGCTCAGCAGGTACTGGCGCTTGTTCGCGTCCTCGACGAGCGCGCCGAGCGTACCGCTGCAACAGTCCACAATCTGGTTGCCGCGCGTGTCGTAGTCCGTGTTGTTGCCGCCGGAGCTGCCCAGCGCGACCGCGGCTGGCAACGGGGACTGATGGGTGGCCGGGTTGCTTGCCACTCCGGCGGTGTTGACCAGCACGACGGAGGCGGCTTTGGTGTTAATATTTGACGCTGCTCCGCCCACCGTGGCCACCACATACGTTGCGCCGGTAGCCTGCACCATGGTAGGCGCTGTGTAGGTAACCGTGCAGGAGGTGAAGGCTTTGCTGTCGCGCTGGCAACTCGTCGCGCCCAGCGAGCCCTGCCCGCCATTTTGCCCGGTTGACGAATTTGCCAGCTCGAAGTGGATGCCGGTTGAGCCGCCCGCCTCGGCAAGAAAGCCGGTGATGGTGACGCTTCCATTGGCGCCCAGAGCCGCGTTCTCCGGCGTGAGCGGTTGCAGGAATCCCGGCATCACGGTGAGCACGGAGCTGGCTCGCAGGCTGGGATTCGCGGCCAGAGTCGCGGTAACAATCATCTCGGCGCGGTCGGCGGTCAAATAACTTGGCGGCGTGTACTGGCCGCTCTGGTTGATGCTCCCCGGCCCGCTCGCCGCGTCGCCGCCAGCCACCGACCAGGTGACCTCCGCCGGAGCGCCGTTCGTCAGGGTGGCCATGAACTGATGGACCAGAGCGCCCTGCGCGGTGGCTGCATTGCAACCGGCGCAGTTGGTGTCGATGGCGGCTGCGCCGGGAGTGACGGAGAAGCCCGCATTCGCGGAGTTTGCCGTGCCCAGCCCGCTGCCGCAACCGGCCGCAAAGAGCAGCGCCGGAGCCAAAAGCCGCGGAAGATTCCTGAAAGACAGCCGCATGGGCAAACCCTATCTATTGTTATTGTATCGACTGCTTGATTACCTGGATTCAAGATTTTTGTAAGCCGTTGCAATATAAGATATTCGTCGTCTCCCAGGTCTGAAAATCCGGAGATGGGGGCACCCGGCATGGCTCAATCGTAGCCGTGGCCACGATCTGACCCGAAGACCCGTTCATCGCGATAGTGCCGCGATGAACCGGGCACAGCTTCTCATGATTCTTCGGGGTCGATGTGCGGGCCACCTGTCCCTAATCTCATATCCCTAATCGTGAATCGCAATTCCCTGATCTTTCCGCTGAAACTCTGTTCCTCAAGTTGAGGCTTTTCTATCCGATAAAGGGCTTGAGTGCTCACTGTGCCGGGAGTGTCATTCCGGCCGGGTGGATGAGTGGATGCGATGGATGAACTGACGAGGGAATTCCTGATCGAGAGCCAGGAAGGGCTGGACCGCATGGAGCGCTGTCTGACCGATCTGGAGGAGCGTCCGCAGGATGCGGGACTCATTGGAGATATCTTTCGTTCGGTGCATACGATCAAGGGAACCACGGGATTTTTGGGATTCAAGCGGCTGGAGAAGCTGGCCCACGCCGGGGAAAACCTGCTGGGTCTGCTGCGCGAGAACAAGCTGACCGCCAACCGCGAGCTGATTACCGGCCTGCTGCAACTGCTGGACGGTTTGCGCTCCATCCTCAAGACGATCGAGGCGAAGGACGCGGAGGGCGAAGGCGACGATGCGGCGCTGATCGGATGCCTGGAAGAGTTGCAGCTTCCGGCGCAGGCGGAGGTAAAACATCCGGCCCATGCCAAGGCGGGCGCCCGTTCCGCGTCCGCGCCTCCCGCTAAGGCCAAGCTCGCGCAGCCGGCGGAGGCCGTCCCAGCGGGGGCGCCGGCTCCCATCGCGCCTGTGGAGGCCGAGGTCGATCCCACGCGGCAGCGCGCCCAGGGAACGGCCGCCGAGAGCACGTTGCGCGTCGATGTGACCTTGCTGAACCGGATGATGAATCTGGTGGGCGAGCTGGTGCTTACCCGCAACCAGGTATTGCAGGCAACCTCATCCGATCCCAATATGACGATGCTCTCTCGCCGCCTGGACATGGTGACGGCCGACCTGCGCGAGAGCGTGATGAAGGCCCGGATGCAGCCGGTGTCGAATATATTTTCCAAGATGCCGCGCATCGTGCGCGATCTCTCGCAATCGCTGGGCCGCCGCGTGCGCCTTGAGGTCGAGGGACAGGACACGGAGCTGGATAAGAGTTTGCTGGAAGCCATCAAGGACCCGCTGACTCACGCGGTAAGAAACTCGCTGGATCACGGCATTGAGCCGCCTGATGTGCGCGAGGCCGCCGGCAAGAATCCCGAGGGAACGCTCAAGCTGCGGGCCGCGCAGGAAGGCAGCCACGTCATCATCGAGGTCTCGGACGACGGGGCCGGCATTGCCGTGGAGAAGGTGCGCCAGAAGGCCATCGAACGCGGCGTCATCACCAAGGAACGCGCCACTCACCTGAGTGAGCGCGAACTGCTGCAACTGATCTTCCTGCCCGGCTTATCTACCGCCGCGGCCGTGACCAACGTCAGCGGCCGGGGCGTGGGCATGGACGTGGTGCGGACCAACGTGGAGAAGATCGGCGGCAAGGTGGAGATCGACTCCCGCGCCGGCAAGGGCACCACGCTGCGGCTGCGCATTCCGCTCACGCTGGCCATCATCCCGGCGCTCATCGTGCGCAGCATCGACCAGAGCTTTGCCTTGCCCCAGGGCGCGTTGTCGGAGCTGGTGCATATTCCCGCGGAGGAGGCCGCCACGGCCATCGAGTGGATTGAGAACGCGCCGCTCTACCGGCTGCGCGGCAAGCTGCTGCCGCTGGTCTTTCTCGACCGCTTGTTAATGCCGGGCGTGGATCACAAAACCACCACCGAGCGGGACAACTTCATCGCCGTTCTTGACCCCGACGGCCGCCGCTTCGGCCTGGTGGTGGACGGGCTGGCCGATCCGGAGGAGATCGTCGTCAAGCCGCTTTCCGCGGTTCTCAAGGACATAGGCCTGTTTTCAGGCGCAACCGTGCTGGGCAACGCCGACCTGGCGCTGATTCTTGATCCGGGGTCGATTGCCGTGAAGGCCGGGATAGCCATGCGTGAGGAAGAGATCGCGCGCGCGGCCGAAGGCGAAACCGAGGCAGAAGCCGCCAAGAGCCCCGAATACCTGCTGGTGGAGGCGGCCGGACGCCAGGCCGCGGTGTTGTTGAGCGATGTGCTGCGCATCGAGCAGCTTCCGCTCTCGCGCATCGAGTACATCGGCTATCGTCCCGTGCTCAACTTCGAGGGACAACTGTTGCCGGTGGAGGATTCGGGCGGTGTGCTGGCCGCAGCCGAGGGAAATCCCAAGGCGCAGATCATCGTGGTGGTCTGCCGCGAGGGCAATCGTCATGTGGGAATTGCGGTTTCGCATGTGCTGGATGTGGCCGGTGGCGGCGATCTGTTCGAGGCCGGCACAACGCAGCGCACCAGCGGCGTGACAATGCTCAAGAATCGCGTTACCGGCGTGGTTGACCTGGGCGGCGTGGCCCCGCTGCCCGCCGGGGAATTGACGCCTGCCGAGTGGAGCCAGATTACGGAGACGGTGACATGAGCACAGCAACAGTTGCAGCAGTTGCATTGCATCGCAAGGAAAAAGCGGCGGCGCTGGTAGAGATATGCACGGTGCGCCTGGGAAGCTCGACCTTCGGCGTGCCCATCACCCACATTCTGGAGATTGTGGGCTCGGCGCGACCGCAGCCGGTTCCGCTGGCGCCGATCTTTGTGGGCGGGCTGGTTCACTATCGCGGCGATGTGCTGACCACCGTGAGCCTTCGCCAGTTGCTGGGTTTGCCTTTCAAAGAGGGCCGGCAGGACCTTCTGGTGCTGGAGAGCGCCGGCGGGATCTTCGGTTTGCTGGTGGACTCGGTCGGCGAGGTGCTGACCGTCTCGCCGGCCGACCACGAGCCCAACCCCTCAATTTTGGATGAGCGGCGGAGATCGTTGTTTGCCGGCGCTTACAAGCTCAAGGACAGCCTGCTGGTGATGCTGGACCCTGAGCAACTGGATCCCATGCGCCTGAGCGCGGCCCGGGCCGCCCAGGGTTAAATCGGTATCTCTGTGGAGGTGACCATGCGAGCTTTAATTGTCGACGATTCCCGTTTCGTGAGGGGCTATCTGCGCGGCCTGCTCGAAGAGAAGGGAATTGAGTGCGAGGAGGCCGCCGACGGCCAGGCCGGCATGGACCAACTGAACGCGGGCTTGCCCTTCGACCTCGCGCTGGTGGACTGGAATATGCCGGTAATGAACGGGCTGGAGATGCTCAAGCAGTTGCGCGCGGAGGGATATAGCGACGTCAAGGTCATGATGGTAACCACCGAGGCGGAAAACGACTTCATACTCCGCGCCCTGGATGCCGGCGCCGACGAGTACCTGATGAAGCCCTTCGACGACGAGGCTCTGACGGAAAAGCTGGCCATGCTCGGTCTGGTGGAGGCCTGAACGATGGCATCCGGCCGCCGAACCCGGATTTTGATCGTGGACGACTCAGCAGTGATGCGGAGTCTGCTGCGCACGGTGGTGTGCGCCGATGCGGGCCTGGAGGTGGTGGGTGGCGTGGGCGACGGCGAATCGGCGTTGAGCGCCATCGAAAGCCTTCGCCCCGACCTAGTGCTGCTGGATGTGGAGATGCCAGTGATGGACGGATTGGTCACCCTCAGGAAGTTGCGCGCTCGGGGTCACAGAATGCCGGTCATCATGTGCAGTTCGCTGACCCAGCGCGGAGCCAAAGTCACCATTGAAGCCCTGGCCTGCGGGGCTTCAGACTATGTGGCCAAGCCTGCCAAACAATCCGGCATCGAGGCGGCCATGCAGGCGCTCTCGCAGGATTTAATTCCCAAGATTCATGCTCTCACCAGTCAGACGCATGTAGTCTTCCCCGTCGCCCCGCGCACCCCGCTGATTCTTCCCCTTGCGCCTCCGCCCAAGGTCCAGCCGCTCTCGTCAAACCCGGTGGCCGTGGCCATCGGCGTCTCTACCGGAGGACCGGCCGCCCTCGACATACTGCTCCCCGCGCTGCCGGCAACCTTTCCGCTTCCGGTCCTGATCGTGCAGCATATGCCGGAGCTGTTTACCAAGCTGTTTGCCGAGCGGCTCAACGCCCGCTGTCCCTTACGAGTGCGTGAGGCGGTCGAAGGCGAAGCAGTGCGCTCCGGCGTCATATACATCGCCAAGGGCAACTGGCACATGGAAGTGCTGGCGGCCTCGAGCATCGGCTTGCCGAACACGCTGCACATGACCCAAGGCCCGCTGGAAAACCACTGCCGCCCCGCCGTCGATGTGCTCTTCCGCACGGTGGCCGCGGTCTACGGCGCAGGCGCGCTGGCCGTGGTGCTGACCGGCATGGGCTCTGACGGAATGCTGGGCTGCCGCGCCATTCGCGAGCACGGCGGCAGCGTACTGGTCCAGGATCAGGCCACCAGCACGGTGTGGGGAATGCCCGGCGTCATCACCCATGAGGGATTGGCGCACAAGGTGCTGCCCCTGAACGCCATCGCCCCTGAGCTCCTCCGGCTCGCCAGCCGGACGCAATCGGAAGCTCGCGAGCTTCGGGAATCGGTGGTCTAGTCATGCAAACCGCATCCAGCGTCGACTACGGCTATCTTCGCCAGCTCGTCTTCGGTCTTTCGCAAAACGTGCTCGACCCGTCGCGCGATTACCTTTTTGAGACCCGCCTCACCAAGCTGTTGCGCAACCAGGGCATGAGCCACCTGGAAGAGCTTGTCCAGCACCTCAAAGTGAACAAGAACACCGTACTCGAACGCTCCATTGCCGAAGCCATGACCATCAATGAAACCAGTTTCTTTCGCGACGGCCGTCCCTTCGAACTGTTGCGCACGGAGTTGCTGCCGAAAATCATCGAGTCGCGACGCTACGCGCGCAGCCTGCGCTTCTGGAGCGCGGCCTGCTCCACTGGCCAGGAAGCCTACAGCCTGGGCATGCTCTTGCACGAACACTTTCCCTCGCTGACCGGCTGGAGTATCCGCATTGAGGGCACCGACATCTGCGCCGAGGTAATGGAGCGCGCCCAAGCCGGCGTCTACCACCGCATCGAGATGAACCGCGGCCTGCCCGCCCGCTTCGTGGTCCGCTACTTCGAGCACGTGGGCGAGGACTGGGTGGTCAAGCCGGAGATCCGCAAGATGTGCAACTTCCGCCGGGCCAATCTGTGCGCATCGCCTCTGCCCTTCAACCGCATCGACGATCGCTTCGATGTCATTTTTCTGCGTAACGTCATGCTCTATTTCTCGCAAGAGAGCCGCAAGACTCTGATGGCCGGCATTCACAAAGTGCTGGCCCCGGATGGCATTCTCTTTCTCGGATCAAGCGAGCAGCCCGCCGATCCCTCCATCTGGACCTCGGTTCTTGCCGGCGGCACTTGCCACTTCCGTCCTCGGCAGCCGAGTTAGAGCCACTAAGAAAGCAGATTGCAGGTTGTGCCCGCCGTCACCCAGACGCTGAATTCCATCCAGTAAAATCACTTTGAGGAGTTACAAACATGCCCCGTAAAGCACTGATTGCCGCCAATTGGAAGATGTTCAAGACGCCCGCCGAAGCCAAGGCTTTTGTCGATGCCTTTTTGCCGCTTGTTGCCGGCCACACCCGCGACGAAATTGCTCTGTTTCCCTCGCCGGTGCTGCTGCCTACCGTGATTGCCGCCGCCAAGGGAAGCAACGTTCTGGTCGGTGCGCAGAACATCCACTTTGCCGAGGAGGGCGCTTACACCGGCGAGACCTCGTTGAACCAGCTTCAGGCCGTGGGCGGAACGCACACGCTGATCGGCCACTCCGAGCGCCGGCAGTACTTTGCCGAGACCGACGAGATCGTCAACAAGAAGCTGCACGCCGCGCTCAAGCACGGCGTCGTGCCTGTCGTCTGCGTCGGCGAGGTGCTGGCCGAGCGCGAGGCGGGCAAAACCGCTGAGGTGCTGAAGACGCAGATCGCTGGCGCTCTTGCCGGCATCACGACCGAGATGGCCGCGCCGATTGTCATTGCCTATGAGCCGGTTTGGGCCATCGGCACCGGCAAGACCGCGACACCGGAGATGGCCGTCGATGCGCACAAGATCATCCGCGCCGAGGTGGCTAAGCTGCTCGGTCCTACAGTCGCCGCGGCGGTGCGCATTCTCTACGGCGGCTCGGTCAAGCCCGACAACGCGACGGCATTGATTGGTCAGGAAGAGATCGACGGCGCGCTGGTCGGCGGAGCGAGCCTCAAGCCGGATTCGTTTACGGCGATCGTGAAGTACTGATCGCAGTTGAAGAGGTCTCCCAGGTCCGAGAATCCGGACCTGGGGCATCCAGATTTGTAGCTGCGCCGACGCTATTTCAGCGGGTCAACCGGCGGCGTCCAGCCTTCCTTCTCACCTTTGTTCTGCTCCTTGAGCCAGTCCATCAGCGGCTTGAAGTAATCGACGATGGCCGTGGCGTCGGCCTTGTCGCTTCCTGTCATCACCTTCAGCGCTTCCGGCCAGGGCTTGGATGCGCCCATTGCGAGCATCGCGTTCAGGCGCGCGCCGGCTTCCTTCGATCCATAAACCGAGCAGCGATTCAGCGGCCCCTTGTAGCCGGCGGCCTGACACATGGCGCGATAGAACTGGAACTGGTAGACGCGGGCGAGGAAGTAACGCATGTAGGGCACGTTGCCGGGAATGTGATACTTCGCGCCGGGATCGAAGTCGTCCTCGGTGCGCGCGACCGGCGGGGCGATGCCCTGATACTTTTCGCGCAAGGCCCACCAGGCGCTGTTGTAGTGGGCGGGCGTGACCGCGCCGGAGTAGACCTGCCAGCGCCACTTGTCGATGAGCAGGCCGAAGGGCAGGAAGGCGATCTTGTCCAGAGCCGTGTGCAACAGCAGCGGAATATCGGCGCTGGGCGGCGGAATCTGGTCGATCAGGCCAAGTTTCTTGAGGTAATCCGGGGTGACGTTGAGGGCGATGGAGTCGCCAATGGCCTCGTGGGAGCCATCGTTTGCGCCGCCCTGAAAGAAGAAGGGCTGATTGCGATAGGCCATCTGGTAGTAGTTGTGGCCCAGCTCGTGATGCACGGTGACGAAGTCGTCTGCGGTGGGCTGGAAGCAGGCCTTGATGCGCACGTCGCGCTGATTGTCCAGGTCCCATGCGCTGGCGTGGCATACCACATCGCGGTCGCGGGGATGAGAGAGCATCGACCGCTTCCAGAAGGTTTCAGGCAGGGCGTCGAAGCCGAGGGATTTATAGAAGCCTTCGCCGTAGCGGACCAGTTGCGGAGCGTCGGTGTTGCGCGTTTTGAGGATCGCGCCCAGGTCGTAGGGCAT
>Ga0182021_10012591_pt1 | contig 10048 bp, 9 predicted proteins | sample 612E3MmetaG_FD_120493 | JGI IMG/M metagenome (GOLD analysis project Ga0182021, IMG submission 120493) | Permafrost microbial communities from Stordalen Mire, Sweden - 612E3M metaG (Illumina Assembly) | ecosystem: Environmental > Terrestrial > Soil > Wetlands > Permafrost | place: Sweden... | reverse complement strand
GACTCCAGACTCGGATGCGCCCCTGGGGACCGACCGGTGGCCGGTCCCCAGGCAGTCGTGCTACTTGAGGAGGTTCTGCCAGTTGACGAGCTCATCGGGGTGGGCGGTCCGCCACGTGCCGGCGACGCGCTCCCAGAGCGCTGCGGCATCGGCGGCTGACCCATCGGCGTGGACGGCCCTCCCGACGGCATCTGCGCGCTGGCATCCGGCGCCTGAGCCTCGTCGCCCGCCGCTGCGCCGGCTCCGCCCAGATCGACGCGGAGGATGAAGTCGCCGACATAGATCTTGTCGCCCTCGCGCACGATGGTCGCCTGCGCGATCTTGCGCCCGTTGACGTACGTGCCGTTGGTGCTCTTCAGGTCCGTGACGATGAAGCGACCGTCGCGGAAAAGCAGGCGTGCGTGGTGCTTGGAGACGTTCCCCTTCGGGAGCATCAGGTCGTTGCCCTGAACGCGCCCGACGTTGATCTCGTTCTTGTCGAACGTCTCCCTGCGCTCCGCGCCCCCCTTCTCGCTGATGATGATCGTGAACATTCGCCCCTCGGAAGAGAGCACCCTGGGATCTCGAGCAAACGTCCCCGTTGGGATGCCTGCGGATCGCAACCTTACTCTGGTCGCGGCTCGAACGTCTCGTTTGTGGACGCGTTTCGAGCGAGGCGATTGTCGGAGGCGGGCGTGTCGGGTGTCAATTGCCCTGTCGGGCAGCGACGCGCGAGACGGGCGAAATCAGGTGCGCGGACGCTTTCCCTTGACCTCGGTCGCGATGATCCCGAGGAGCTCTCCTGCAAGAGCCATCACGTCCGACTCGGCGTAGCCGTTCGAACGGAGCTCCCGGTAGATCGTCTTCGCGAGGATGTTCAGCGTTCGCGCGTCGCGCGTGCCGTTCGGGACGTCAAAGGGGAGTGCCATCTGGGGACCCCCCACTACAAGGGACGTGCCACACCCGTTTCGGGGGAATCCCCGGGCTTTTGCCCCAAAACGCGAACCTCTTTACACGCACCAGGCGCGTCAGCGCGTAGCAAAGTTCGCAGATCGAGCCCGCTTCGAGGGGGCTCCTGGCGCCTCCGACCTCTCGAACCCGTCGTTTCGATGGACCCGATGCAGTAGGCTCGCGCGCCGTGAGCACCTGGCTCGAGCCGGAGACCCGGAAGCGGCGCATCCTCCTGTCGTTGGTCGTCTACGCCGTGGTCACGGCGGTGATGATGATCGTCGCGGGCTCCGAGCGGCTGCGGACGCACAACGCGTTCAACCACTACGCGCACCTGGCCGACGCGTTCCTGCATGGGCGCTTCGACCTGCGCAACGGCCCGCCCGCGTATGCGCAGGGCAACGACTTCGCCTTCTTCGAGGGGAAGTGGTTCATCAGCTTCCCGCCCCTGCCGGCGATCCTGATGATGCCGATGGTGGCCCTCGCGGGCAGCCCCGAGAACTTCCAGGACGGCCAGTTCATCTGCTGGCTCAGCGGCATCGGCCCAGCGCTGCTCTTCTTGTCGCTCGAGAAGCTGCGCCGCGGCGGGCGCTCCGATCGCAGCGAGCGCACCAACCTCCTTCTTGCCCTGCTCTTCGCCTTCGGCACCGTCTACTTCTTCACCTCGGTGAACGGCGGCGTCTGGTTCGCAGCGCACGTCGTGGGCGTCGCCGCGCTCTCGGCGTTCCTGCTGTTCGCCATCGACGCCGAGAGCCCGCTCCTCGCCGGCCTCGCCCTCGGCTGCATGTTCCTCACGCGGCCGCACACCATCCTGATCGGCATCTTCTTCGTGAGCGAGGCGCTCCGCGTGACGGCGAAGGAGGGCCTCGTCACCGAGGGCTCGCTCCTCGTTCGCATGGAGCAGACGTGGGCGCGGGTCGACAAGGTCGCGCTGCAGAAGCGCCTGTTGCTGGTCGCCGCACCGACCGCGTTGGCCATCGGCTTCGCGTCCTACTACAACCACGCGCGCTTCCACACGTGGAGCCCGAACCACTTCGGCCACGAGTACCTCACGGTCGTGTGGAAGGACCGCATGGAGCGGTGGGGGCTGTTCGGGTACCACTACCTGTCCAAGAACCTGGGCGTGATGCTCACGATTCTGCCGTGGCTCCCGCCGAAGAATGCCCCGGGCGCGACGCCGATGCTCATCAACGAGCACGGTCTGGCGCTGTGGTTCACGACGCCGTTCTACCTGTGGCTCTTGTGGCCGAAGAAGAGCGGGTACCTCTACGTGACGCTCATCCTCGCGGCGGCGGGCCCCCTGATCTTCGATCTCCTCTACCAGAACAGCGGCTGGCGCCAGTTCGGCTACCGGTTCTCGAACGACTACTCGCTCGTGCTCTTCCTCGCGCTCGCCGTCGGCAAGCGGCGCTTCGGCGTTCCGTTCTACGTCGCGGCGGCGTGGGCCCTCGGGTGGAGCACCTTCGGCGCCATCTCGTTCGACCGCGGCGCGCCGTGGGACCAGTACTACTGGCGCGAGGGCACGCAGAAGGTCCTGTATCAGGACGACTAGAATCCGCTCACGGCGTGGGCGGCGCCACCGCGGCGGCGGCGCCGCGCGAGATGGCGATGGACTTGATGGTCACCGGCGACGTGGGCTTGTCGCCGGGGCCCGTGGGCACGGCCGCGATCAGGTGAACCAGGGGGACGGGGCCGCACTCGCCGAAGATCGTGTAGCCCTTGTCGAGGTGCGAGGCGACTCCGTCCATGATGAAGAACTGCGCGCCGTTCGTGTCGGGGCCGCGGTTGGCCATGCAGAGCAAGCCGGGTCGATCGTGCTTGGCGCCATCCCAGAGCTCGTCGGGAATGACGTAGCCAGGGCCGCCGCTCCCATCGCCCTTGGCGTCCCCACCCTGGATCATGAAGCCCTTGATGATGCGATGGAAGAGCGTGCCGTCGTAGGCCGGTCGCGTCACCCATGAGCCCGTCTTGGGATCTTTCCAGGGTCGCGTACCGCGGGCGAGGCCGGCGAAGTTCGCGACGGTGATGGGGGCCTTGTCCTCGTAGAGCCTGCAGGTGAGGTTGCCGTGCGACGTGGTGATGGTCGCCACGAGATCGCCCTGCCCCGTCACGCCCGCGAGCGCGTCGGTCAGCGTGAAGACGCCGTGCCTGGGATCATCGGGGCTGATGGGGACGGCCTTGGGCCCTTTGGGGAGGGCGGCACCCATGGCCCCGCCGCCACCCATGGCACTGCCCTGAGGATCGGCGCGGACGCCGCGAGGCTCCGGGGCCGACTCGCTCTTGCAGGCGAGGACGACGAGCATGGCGGGGGCGAGGACGAGGAAACGCTTCATGGGGGCGCGTTTTACCACGTCACGGCATCTTGGGAATCACGGCCTTCTGGCCGGCGCTGACGCCGTGGCGACGGGACCAGCCGCCGTTGACCTCGAGCACGTAGAGCGAGGGGCAACCGACGGTGCGCGCCTCGTCGTTCAGCGTGGGGACGTTCTCGAGGATCCCGACGATGGTGCCGTCCTCGTCGATGAACATCATGTCGAGGGAGATGCATGTATTGTGCATCCAGAAGGTCTGTTCCTTCCGCTCCTCGAGGCGGAAGATCATGCCGTGCTCCTCGGGCATCTGCGTGCGGTACATCAGGCCGCGGGTGACTTCGTCCTCGCTGAGCGCCAGCTCGACCTCGACGCTGGCCGACGGGAACGAGACGCGCCCCATCTTGGCGAAGGGCGGCCCGCCGAGCGGATCGGCGGGGCAATGGATGGCAGCCTTGGCGGGCGGCGGGGGCTTGGCCGGCGAGGGCACGATGCACCGCGCGACCTGCGCGGCGGCGTCCGCCGCGGGAAGCTCGAGGATGCGGGGCGCGGCCGCAGCGGCCGACGTCGAGGCCGGCGGCGGGGGTGCCGCGGCTCGGGCCACGGACGCCGTGGTGGTGGCCGGAGCGGGCTCCTCGGGGGCGCGGGTGCACGAGGCGAGCGCCGCCACGGCGGAGACGAGCAGGAGGACGCGCATGCGCCTTTGTAGGGCTCCGGCCGCGGAGCCACAAAAAGAAAACGGCATCGCGCGGTGGCCCGGGGGGGGAGAGCCTGCCTGCGCGATGCCGAAAGGAGACATTGCGCGAAGCGTGCCAGGGATGCCGCGCGCCAAACCATGAGGGAATTCGTCTCGGCGGTAAGGCGGCATTGCAGGTCTGCACGAAAACGCCATTGCAGCCTTGCAAACCTGGAAGCTTCCGGAGGGCGATAAGCTCGTCACCCGTTCAGGCCCTGAGGCTTCGAAGGCCCGCCTGGTGCACCTTCCCCGGCAGCGGGCGCCCGACGATGCTCTCGGCCGCACGGCCGGCCTCGACGAGCCTGGCGAGATCGACGCCGGTCTCGATGCCCATTCCGTGGAGCATGTAGACGAGGTCTTCGGTGGCGACGTTGCCGGCGGCTCCGGGCGCGTACGGACACCCGCCGAGACCGCCGATCGAGGCGTCGTAGTCGCGAATGCCCAGCTCGAGCCCGACCACCACGTTCGCGAGCGCCGTGCCGCGGGTGTCGTGCATGTGCATGGCGAGCTTGGGCGCGGCGATCTCGGCCAGCAACATCTGGAGGATGTCCCGGGTCTGGCGGGGCGTCCCGCATCCGATCGTGTCGCCCAGCGAGACCTGGTAGCAGCCCATCTGGAGGAGCGCGTTGGTGATCGTCAGCACGCGCCGGGGATCCACGGCTCCTTCATACGGGCAGCCCCACACGGTCGACACGTACCCGCGCACGCGCAGGCCCGCCGAGAGCGCTGGCTGCACGGTGGCCTCGAAGGCGGCCAGCGCCTCGGCGATGGACTTGTTGATGTTCTTGCGGTTGTGCGTCTCGCTGGCCGAGAGGAAGACCGCCACCTCGTCGATTCCGGTCCCGGGGAGCAAGGGACCGGAGGCGTCCGACGCAACGACGCCGACGCCGCGCGCGCGGTCGAGCCCCTTCGCGTTGGGCACCAGGGCCGAGAACGTGACGCCGGGGCGTTTGACCGTCTGCACTTGGCGGGCGACCTCGTCGGCGTCGGCGAGCTGAGGGATCCACTTCGGGGAGACGAAGCTGGTGACCTCGATGCGCTGGAGGCCCGCCGCGACCAGGGCCTCGATGAGCCGCAGCTTGCCCCCGAGAGGGACGGTGGCTCGCTCGTTCTGGAGCCCGTCCCGGGGCGAGACTTCGTAGACCGACACGCGATCGGGGAGTGCCTCGAACATCCCCGAAGTGTGGATCGACCCCGCGTCGGGCGAAAGTGGTGTGTTCCGAAAGTGGCGGCGCGGCGCCCTTTCCCGATATGATCGGCCGACATGAGGCACTCCGACGACACCCCCCCGTCGAGCTTGCGGGGCCGTCTTTGCGACGTGTTCTTCCGCTCGCTCATCGACGAGCAGGCCGATCAGCTGCTCTTGCGGCTGGGAAACAAGGCGCAGCTGGACGAACCGCTCTTCGGCTCTTCGGCGGGCCTCGAGGCGCTGCGCAAGCACCTGGTCGACGTCGGGCGGTGGCTCGGCGAGCACTCGGCGCGGTACGAGCACGAGCGGACCGTCCGCGGCGTCGACCGCGACGTGGCCGAGGGAATCCTCGAGGTGCGCGCCGGCGACGTTCCGGTGTCGCTACCTGCCGCCGTGGTCATGGGGCGCGGCCGCAATCGCGAGGTCTCGCTTCGCATCTACCTGGCCCCCTATCCGCCGGAGCGCGCGCCGAAGGGACCGGAGGCGCCCCCGTCGGTCGAGATGGTGCCGCCGGCCGACGTGAGCGAGCTGCTCGCGGACACGGCGTTCGGAAGCGCGACGCAGCTCGGTGAGCACTTCGAAGAGAAGGCCCAGCTCCGGGACGCGGCGGGGCGCGACCACGATCGCGCCGCCCTCCTCAAGACCCTGGGCGAGATGCGCCTCGAGGCGCGGGGCTTCGCCGACGACGGGCGTTGCTGCGCCGTGGAGATCGCGGGCGCGGGCCTCGGCCGTCTCCTGGTCCTCGACCGCGGAGAGAGCGGCCTTTTTCTCGGAGCTCGCCTCTACGGCTGAGAACGGGGCTCAGACCCCGACGAGGCGCATCTGCTTCTTGCCGCTCGGCGAGAACGGAATGGCGTACTCGCCGGAGAAGCAGGCGTGGCAGAAGTTGCCCTTCTTTTCCGGGCCACCGACGGACTCGAGCATCCCGTCGAGCGAGAGGTAGCTGAGCGAGTCCGCGGTCACGTAGCGCGCGATCTCCTCCACCGAGTGGCTGGAGGCGATGAGCTCGCGCCGTGTCGGCGTGTCGATGCCGTAGTAGCAAGGCCACTGCGTCGGCGGGCTCGAGATGCGCAGGTGCACCTCGCGCGCGCCGGCGTCGCGGATCATCTTCACGATCTTGCGTGACGTGGTGCCGCGCACGATCGAATCGTCGATGACGACCACGCGCTTGCCGCGGAGAATGGGCTCGACCGGGTTGAGCTTGAGCCGCACGCCGAAGTGACGGATGGACTGCTGCGGCTCGATGAATGTGCGCCCCACGTAGTGCGAGCGGATGAGGCCCATCTCGAAGGGCTTGCCGATGGCGCTGGCGTAGCCGATGGCGGCCGGCACGCCGGAGTCCGGCACCGGGATCACGACGTCGGCGTCGACCGGGTGCTCCTTCGCGAGCGCGCGACCGAAGCCCTTGCGCACCTCGTAGACGCTGCGTCCGCCGAAGTGCGAGTCCGGGCGTGCAAAGTACACGTATTCGAAGACGCACATGCGCGGCGGCGCCTTCGCGGGGAGGCGAAGGGTGCGCAAACCCGAAGGATCGATGACGATCATCTCGCCGGGCTCGACGTCGCGGACGAACTCGGCGCCGATGAGATCGAACGAGGTGGGCTCGCTCGCGAGCACGTGCGCGTCCTTGTGCCCGGGGAGAATGCCCAGGCAGAGCGGACGGATCCCCATCGGATCGCGCACGGCGACGATGGTGTCCTCGGTCATGAAGAGCAGTGAGTAGGCGCCTTGCACGCGGGCCAGCGCCTCGAGGATGCGGTCCTCGATCGCCACCTGGGTGCTGAGGGCCACGAGGTGGACCAGCACCTCCGTGTCCGAGGACGACTGGAAGATCGAGCCGCGGGCCTCGAGCTCTTCGCGCAGCTCCTCGGCGTTCGTCAGGTTTCCGTTGTGGCAGACAGCCATGGATCCGCGCGCATAGTCCACGGCGAAGGGCTGCGCGTTCTTGAGGTGCGAGCCGCCGGCCGTCGAGTAGCGAACGTGGCCGATGGCCAGCTTGCCCGGCAGCTTCGCCAGGTGCTCCTGCGTGAACGCGTCCTGCACGAGGCCCATCGAGCGGTGCAAGAAGAGCTGCTGTCCGTCGCTGGAGACGATGCCGGCGGACTCTTGCCCGCGGTGCTGGAGCGCGTGCAGGCCAAGGTACGCGAGGTTCGACGACTCACCGTGGCCGTAGATGGCGAAGACGCCGCACTGATCGCGGAAGTGATCGTCTGCCTCCTCGTCGACGGCGGGACGCCGGATCCGGCCTTCGTTCTCACCCAGGACGACGAGTCGACGACGAGTCATTCGCGACGACGTCGTAGCACACTCTCGAGGACGACGGAGCCGAGGCCCACGAGGAGCCCCACGGAAACCGCGGTCGCCGTTCCCATCCCCGAGCCGCCGCAGCTTCCGCAGGCGCTGCCCGCGCCGGCGCCTCGCGAGCCCGGGCACGCGAGGGCCAGAACCGGCACGAGGGTCGTGAGCACGAACGCGACCATCGCGGCGAGCACGGTGTGGAAACGGGCGGGGAGGTTCATCGCGGACTCCAGGGAGCTCAGCTTGCGCGATAGGCCGCGGGCGCGCAAGCGATCACCGCACTGCGTACGTGGCCGTGAGCTCCAGCTTGTAGCGAGCGTGCGCGTGGGTCTTGTCGAGTAGCTCGAGCTGCACGTTGGTGAGCGATTTCTTCACGGCGGTGAGGCAGGTGGCGATGACCTTCGGGTTCTTGATCGTGCGCCCTTCCTTGGCGGCGGAGAGCTGGATCGGCGTCTTCTTCCGCTGATAGCTGGCGTCGACGAGCCAGACGATGTCTCCACCGCCGCCGCCGGCGGCGCAGGCGGCGTTCTCGAGGATGGCCTCGACGAGTGCGCGCTCGAAGGCCGGGAGCCGGTCACAATCGGACGCGGGGGTGTGCTTCGGCCCTGGATCGTGACACTCGAGCGTCTTCACCTCGGTGACCGAGATGCCCTCACGCGCGCGGGGAATCGGGATGGGAACGCCGAGCGGCGCCGCCGCGTCGCCCTGCGCGCCCAGCACGGGCACGGACGCGAGCGACGCGGGCGTGGCGGCATCGTCGGCCTCGCTCTCCGGGCGAACGACGCGCGGCCGCCGCCAGAGGTAGAGCGGAACGACGACGAGGACGAGCAGCAGCAAGAGCCCCGCGACGAGCTGGATGCGGGGCGCGCGATCGGCCTCGGCCGCGCCGGGCTTCACGACCAGAACCTTCGGCTCCGACGGCGGCCCGCCGCTGCGCTCGCCGCCATCGGGAGACGAGCCGCGGGAGTCCGGCGAAGAGCCCGGTCGTCGTACGCTCGGCGGATCGGCCATTTCAGGGATCGACGAGCGCGCGAACGTTCGAGGCGGCTTCGCAGCGCGCGATCGACGCGGTGAGATCGAGGCCTTCGGGCAACATTCCCTGCACCTGCCCCACGACTTGCTCCACGAGGTTGCGCGCCTCTTGAGGCCCCGGCCCCACCATGGCGACGGCGAACCGCAGCGGCCCCGTCTTGCCGGCGGTCACGGCGATGAGCGAGAGGAGGAGCATGTCGGTCAGCTCGACGACGCGGGTGGCGGCGCGTCGCAAGGCGAGCATCTCGAGGATGGTCGGGCGATCCGAGACGAGGCGGTTGGGGCCGCGAATCTCGTAGCGGGCCAGGTGCAAGGGCGAGTCGACCCACTCGGCAAAGGCGGCTTCTTCGTCGAGCGCCTTGAGGAGCTGCTCGCGCATCAGCAGGCTCGTCAGCCCGTCGCGCTTGGCGAGGTAGGCGCGCGCGCGCTTGTGCTGGGGGCTCTCGCGGGTGAAGGACACGAGCTTGAAGCGCAGCTCGCCGAACTGCACCTCGTTGCCGTGCATCAGGCTGACGTTCTTGCGGCGCTCGTAGGTGTGCTCGGCGTAGGTGCCGTTCGTCGAGCCGAGATCGTCGATGTTCCACGTGCCGTTCTGCCACTTCAGGCGCGCGTGCTGGCCGCTGGCCGTGGCCTCGGGAACGCAGATGTCGTTGTCCGCCCGGCGCCCGATGGTGAGCTCGGGCTTGTCGAGGCTGACGATCTCGCCCACGAACTCTGCCGCGTTCGAAGCGAAGGTGGCGAGCAACGCCTGCTGCGCAGGAGCAAACTGCGTGGCGGCGTTGCGCCCCGGCGGCGGCCCCGGATCGAGCCGCTCGCGCGAGACCTGCATCGGGTTGGTGGTGAGCGTCGTCGGGTTGAAGAACCGCAGGTGGCGCGCCGGAAGGCGCTGCTGCGGATCCTCCGAGAGGCAGCGGAAGATCTGCTTGATCTCGTCCACGCTGAGCCCGGCGGGGACGTCGAACATGATCTGCGCCCGCATGGGCTTGGCGCGGGGTTTGTAGCCCGGCTCGGGGACGCGGCAGGTCCACATCTCCCAGAGCGTGAGGCCGAGCGCGTAGACGTCGTCTTCCATCGACGCGCCGCCGGAGCGAATGCGCTCGGGGGACATGTAGTTGGGCGTGCCGCCGTCCGGCGGCGCTCCCGGCCGGCGTGCGCTGACGCGGGCGCGCTCCTTGGCGAAGCCGAAGTCCAGAACCACCGCCTTGCCGAGGCCGCCGTCGGCCGCGGCCGTGACCATGACGTTGCCCGGCTTCAGATCGCCGTGGACGAGCCCCTGCGCGTGAATGGCCGCCACGCCGGCGGCGGTCTCGCTGGCGAGGCGCCGAAACTCGTCGGACGTGTAGCCGCCCTGGGCCTTCTTGCGACGGATGTGCGTGTGCAGGGTCTGCCCTGTGATGTGCTCCATCACGAGGATGGGCCCATATCGGGACGGCGCGAGATCGTGCACGCGGCAGACGTTCGGGTGGCTGACCGAGCGGGCGTGAAGGAGCTCTTGCCGGAGCGCCTCGTCATCGCCCGGCATCCGGGATTCTTCGCGGACGATCTTCAGGGCCACCG
>Ga0182021_10012590_pt1 | contig 10049 bp, 10 predicted proteins | sample 612E3MmetaG_FD_120493 | JGI IMG/M metagenome (GOLD analysis project Ga0182021, IMG submission 120493) | Permafrost microbial communities from Stordalen Mire, Sweden - 612E3M metaG (Illumina Assembly) | ecosystem: Environmental > Terrestrial > Soil > Wetlands > Permafrost | place: Sweden... | reverse complement strand
GCCGTCGACGCGTACTGCGTGACCCTGCACAGCCGCAAGCCGCAAGAGGTGGTGATGCTCGCCAAGGCCGCCGCGGTTGGAATCGGGCGTGCCGACTTCCAGAAGCTCAACGTCCGGGAAATCGCGATCTGAAGAGGTGCCCGCATGAACACCAGATCTGTGTCCACGGCAAAGTGGACCAGGGCCCTGGCCTTGAACCGGAACAACGGCAAGCGCGGGTCCCGGTCGTACCTGCACTGCCTGGCCGAGCAAGACGACCACCAGCGGGCCACAGCCGCGCTGGCTCGGAACTGACACCAGATGATCTGTTCTGGTGTCATGACTGGTACCTGAAATTGGTACCAATTTGGTACCTGCGGCCGATCTGGCCGAAATCGACGCCGCGCATCTCGCTGCGGATAAGAAAAACCCCCAGAATATCCGGGGGTTCCTGGTGCGGTCGGGGAGATTTGAACTCCCACAGCATTTCTACCACCAGAACCTGAATCTGGCGCGTCTACCAGTTCCGCCACGACCGCGAAGATTGAGAAACTTAGTGGACGGGACGGCCCAGGTCAAGCCGCCCCGTCGCGACTCGGTGGTCAGGGCTTGCCCGTCGGACGTCCCGCTCCCCCACACGCCGCACGCAAACGAACGACCTCCTTTTCAAGCGTTCGCAGGGCGACCTGCCGCCTTTCCACCTCTCGGGAGGCATCTGCGGCTTGCCGGGTCGCCACATCCAGATTTCGTCGCAGGTCATCGCGTTCCAGGGCGAGCAACTCGCGCGCGGCCGCGTCGTCGCTGATCTGGCGCAGGAAGCGCTCGACGTCCTTGCGCAGGACCGCGACGGTGCGCTCCAGGCGATCGGCTCGGTCCCGCAGGGTCATGGCCGCTTCGCGCGCGTCCTCGCGCTCGCGATTCGACTCCGCGTAGCGCGCTTCCAGCCGCGCCACCTCGCCTTGCCAGGCAGCCAACTCCCCGGCAGAAACGCCGGCGGCGCTCTCCTCGGCGGGGCGACCCGCTTCGGTCGGGACCAGAAGACTCTCGGCCAGGTTCCACGGACGCTCCGCGGAATCGGAACACAAAGCAACAAGGTGCCCGGACGCGCCCGACAGCCTGGTCAAGGATTCGTTGACCGCCAGATCGTCCGTGCCTGGCACATGAAAAGACACGCCGCTGAACTGCGTCTCCTCGACAATATCCACCGTCGCAAAGAAGCCCAGCAAGAGGTCCGTGCAGGCCGTGCGCACACCTGCCTGGGCATCATCGCGAAAGGCCGCGGCAGCCACGCGCAACACGCAAAGACCACCTGGCCGCAGCACGCGCCGGATCTCGGCCAGCCAGACGCCGCGCTCGGCGTCCGACCGAACCACGGGCAAAGCCAGGCCGCACAGGACCATGTCCACCCCCGCGTCGGACGCGGGCAGTGACGGCCCGGTCGGTATGCAGGAGATCACATCCGCTGCCCCGGCGCGTCGAAGACACTCGGGCCCAGGTCCGCCCACGCTGGTGGCAACGTCAAGCACCCTCTTGCCCGACACCATGGGCTCGACCAGCAAGTAGAAAGGTACCGGCAGCGGGTCGACCGGCGGCGGATGGCTGCCGTCCGGAGAGGCACCGGCTTGGAAAACAGGGGGAGAGCCCACGGCGGTCATGGGTAACCTGGTTCCAGTGTCGCTTCCCGGGGTCAAATACACAAGACGGGACGCGTACGTACGCGCCAGCCCCAGAAATTCGTGCAATAGTTGCCAGACATGCGAAAGAAGCTCGGCCGAATTCTGGCGTGGGCCGTCACCCTCGGTCTCCTCTTCTACGTATTTCGCAGCATCTCCCTGCCGCAAATCGTTACTGCGTTCGGGTCAGCCGCGTCTTGGACCGTGCCCGCGCTCATCTTGCTCGTGCTGGGCGTCTATCTGGGTGATTCCTTCGCCATCTGGAAAACCTTCGGTTGGTTCGTGACCCGGCTCTCCTTTCGTGAAGTCCTCGTGGTTCGCGGGGCGACCTATCTTCTCGCCCTGGTCAACTACTCGGTGGGGCAAGGGGCTATCGTCTACTTCGTGAACCGGTCACGGGGGGTCCCCCTGCTGCGCGGAACCGCCGCCGTGCTGCTGGTCATGGGGACAAACATTCTCCTGCTGCTGGTTTTTGCCTCCATAGGGATGCTGGTAGCGCCGGACCTGCCCCCTGCCCTGCGCAAAGTCGTGTTCGGCGCGTACGCCGCGCTGGCGGTCTACTTCGTCCTGCTCTTGCTCAGGCCAAGCTGGCTGACTTCGCGCCCGATCTTCGATGTGCTGTTCGCCGCGGGCGTGTCCGGGCATCTTCGGGCCCTGCTGGTGCGGATTCCCCACATTGGCATCCTGATGGTGTTCACTTACACATCGCTGCGCGCGTTCGGTGTCCAGTTGCCGGTGTCGCAGGCAATTCTGTACCTGCCCGTCATCTACTTCATCGGCGTGCTGCCCATCGCCGTCATGGGACTGGGGACCACGCAAGCCGCGATGATCTTCTTTCTCACCAGCTACGTACCCGGCGCCACACCCGCCGCGGCCAAGGCCGCCATTCTGGCGGCCAGCCTGGGCAGCCAGGCGGTGGCCCTTGCGGTCCAGGCCACGCTTGGCATCTTCTGCATGCGAAATCAGCTCGCTCGCAACCTGCGACAGCCCGCCTCAACCGCATAGGGCACATGCCATGGCGACCAAGTACAAGAAGCCTCGGTCGATCAACACGGTTTCCTTTGGACTGCTGCTGCTGCTCGGCCTCGCGGCATACCTGATCGTCTACACCTGGCCGGTCTACTCGCTTTCCTCGCGTGCCAAAGGCGTGTTGCTGGATGCGCTCCCCATGCTCTATCGCGCCAACCTGCGCCCCGAAAACGTTGCCTCGGCCATGATCGGGGATTTGAAGAAATCGGTTCCTCAGAATTTGCGCAAGCAGGGCGTCAAGGACCCAAAGCTGGAAGTCGTTTTTGCCCGCAGCAAGGAAGAGGTGTCGATTGAGGCGCACTTTGTCGCCACGGCCTCATTCCCGGTCATCAACAAGACCATCGAATTCAATCTGTCGCCGCGGGTGGTGACCGACGCTGCCCGCATCGAATGGTGACGTGATACAATCGGTCGCCCTCAAGGCAGCCTATGGCAAAGCTGATCGTTCAAGGAAGCAACGCGCGGCGCGAATACGAGTTGGACGCGATGACCACCATTGGTCGCCATCCGCACAACATCATCCAGATCCTCGATCGCATCGTTTCCAAGGAACACGCCCATGTCATCCGCCAACCTGACGGCCATTTTCTCTACCGCGACCTGGGCAGCCTGAACGGTTCGTTCTTCAAGAACGAGCGCGTCGGTGAGCGCATCCTCGACGAGGGCGATGAGATTGTGCTAGGCGGGACGCAGCTCATCTTCCAGGAGCAGTCCAGCCAAGCCTCACAGGCGGCGCAGCGGGTCAGCATCCAACAGGCCGCGCTTGCCGATGCGCTAATTCACCAGAAGCTGCAAGCCGCGAGCGCAGCCGAATTCCTGCCCGAGCGCCAGATCACCGACCCCGAAACCCTGCGCCGCGATTACGAGAAGCTGCGCCTGGCCTATGAACTGGGCCGGTCCATCGGGCTTGAGGTCGACATCGACCTTCTGCTCGAAAAGATCATCATGAAGGCGTTCGATCTGATCCCGGCTGATCGCGGGGTCATCCTGCTGATGGAAGACGGGGTTCCCCAGCCCCGCGTGGCCAAGACGCGCGACGGGCGCACCGAACAAATCGTGCTCTCCCGTTCCATCCTGAGCGAAGTGGTGCAGCAGAAGGCAGCCGTGCTGTCCTCGGACGCCAGCATGGACAGCCGGTTTCAGGGTGCGCGTTCCATCATCATGCAGGGCATTCGCTCCACCATGACCGTGCCGCTGATCCACCACGACGAGCTGTTGGGCATCATGCACCTGGATTCCATGGTGGCGACCAACGCCTTCGGCGAGAAAGATCTGCAGATCTTCGCCGGCGTCGGCAACCAAGCCGCCGCCGCCATCCACAACTCGATGCTGGCGCGCAAGATCGAGCATGAGGCGAAGACACGCGCCCAATTCCAGCGCTTGCTCTCGCCCAACCTGGTCGAGCAGGTGGTGTCCGGCAAGCTGCAGCTCGAAAAGGGCGGCGCTCTATCGGAAGTTACGCTGTTGTTCTCGGACATCCGCGGCTTCACCGCGATGAGCGAGAAGCGTGAGCCGCCGGAAATCGTGCGCATGCTCAACGAGTATTTCGAACTGATGGTGGACGTCGTCTTCAAGCACGAGGGAACCCTGGACAAGTTCGTGGGCGACGAGATCATCGCCCTGTTCGGGGCGCCGGTGGCCATCCCCAACGCGGAAAAGAAGGCGGTCGAGTGCGCGCTCGACATGATGCAAGTGCTGTCCGAGTTTAACCGCACCCGCGCGGCCGAAGGGCAGGAGCAGATCAAGATCGGCATCGGCATCAACACCGGCACCGTGGTGACCGGCGCCATCGGCAGCTCGCGCGCGCTCCAGTACACGGCCATCGGCGACGCCGTGAACACCGCCTCGCGCCTGTGCAGCCTGGCCAAGGCAGGAGAGGTGCTGGTGTCTGAGGGGACCTTTGGCAAGGTCGGGAGTACGGTGTCCGCGACTGCGCTGCCGCCGGTTCGGGTGAAGGGCAAGGCCGAGGCGTTGCGGGTGTGGAACATCACCGGCATTCGCTCACCCAGCTGGCAGGGCGAATCCACCAAGCCGTTCTAACCATGCTGGTTGACCCGAACCCTGACACCGAACCCGGACGGGGTGGCCGGCATCAAATGAGAGGGCTAAATTGGCCCCGAGAGGAGTTCTTCCATGCCTGCCGCAACCGACAAAACCGCCGAAGCATCTGGTGAAGCGCCGGCGTCGCCCGTCACCCTGACCGCGCGAGCCGCAGAAAAAGTCAAAGAGATCCGCGTCGAGGAAAAGATCCAGGATGGCTATGCGCTGCGGCTCAAGGTGCTCGGGGGTGGCTGCTCCGGGTTCGCCTACGACCTCTATTTTGACCAGCCACAGGACATCGACCAGGCCTTCGAGTCCAACGGCGTGAAGATGCTGTGCGACCAGATGAGCCTGATGTATCTGATGGGCACCGAGGTTGACTACTTGGAGAGCCTGCAGGGCTCGGGGTTCAAGTTCAGCAACCCGAACGTCAAGTCTACTTGCGGCTGCGGCAGCTCGTTCTCCGTGTGATCGGCGAAATCAGCGGACGGTGATGCCGTCCTCTTCCTTGAGGCGGTTGATTTTGGTCAAGCACTGATCCCGGATCATGCTGCGCATGGACGGACTTTGATCCTGCTCGGACTCGCGCAGGATGCTTTCATAGCTGGCGCACTTGGCCGGATCCGCGGCGTGGTGGCAGAAGTGATCGCGCACGCGCTCGCAGGGATTGCGGCCGGCCGAGGCCATCGTGATGGCCAGCCAGCACACGCCTGCCCCGGCCGCGAAGATCAGGAAGGTGATCAGCCATCGCCTGTGCCGGCGGTACCGGTAGGGATCAATCTCCGCGGCCTCGCGGCGGATCTGCTCGAGTTCCTCGGGCGTCTCATCCATGGCGGGGGGATTAGAGCCTGTCCAGCGAAAGTAGGCTAGAAATCCTTCATGGCCCGATCCAAGACTCCCAGCGCCCCGCGCAGCGCTTGGCCGCCCGAACGCAAGCGGGTGACGGCGATTCTGCGCGGCCTGGACCGCCTGTATCCCGACGCTGATTGCGAGCTGCAGCGGGACAACCCCTTCCAACTCCTGTGCGCAACCATCCTGTCGGCCCAATGCACCGACGAGCGCGTGAACCAGGTCACCCCGCTCCTTTTCGCGCAGTTCCCCACGCCCGCAGCCATGGCCATGGCGCCTGCGCCGGTTCTGGAAGAACTCATTCACTCCACCGGCTTCTTCCGCAACAAGACCAAGAGCCTGCTCGGGGCATCGCGCGCCATCGTCGAACGTCACGACGGCCAGGTACCGCGCACCATGGCGGAGCTGTGCGAGCTGCCGGGCGTCGCGCGCAAGACCGCCAATGTGGTACTGGGCACGGCGTTCGGCCTGGCCGAGGGCATCGTGGTGGACACGCATGTCCAGCGCTTGGCCCAGCGCCTGGCGCTCACGCGATCGTCCACGCCGGAAAAGATCGAGGCGGATCTGATGGCGGTGATCCCGCGCGAATGGTGGATCCAGTTTGCCCACCAGATGATCTGGCACGGCCGCCGCTGCTGCTTCGCCCGCCGGCCCGACTGCGATCACTGTCCCCTGGTTCCGAACTGTCCCGGCGCCCTCACGACGGTGTCAGGGAGCGGCTGACTTCAGTGGGCAATCGAGCTGCGGCACACAGCTAGCCTGCTCGCGCACGTCCTGGGCGATCCGCATCGCACAGAAGGCCGGGCCGCACATGGAACAGAAGTGCGCCTGCTTGGCGTCCTCGGTGGGCAGGGTCTCGTCGTGAAAGGCGCGCGCGGTGGGCGGGTCGAGCGCCAAGGCAAACTGGTCGGACCAGCGAAAATCGAAGCGCGCCCTGGCCATGGCGTCATCGCGGGCGCGGGCGCCCGGATGACCCTTGGCCAGATCGGCGGCGTGGGCCGCGATCTTGTACGCGATCACTCCGGCCTTCACGTCGTCGCGGTTGGGCAGCCCCAGGTGTTCCTTGGGTGTCACGTAGCACAGCATGGCGGTGCCATACCAGCCGATCAGGGTCGCGCCGATGGCCGACGTGATGTGGTCGTAGCCAGGGGCGATGTCGGTCACCACTGGGCCCAAAGTGTAAAAAGGCGCCCCGTGGCAGGCGGCCAACTGCCGCTCCATGTTCTCCTTGATTCGATGGACCGGCACATGACCCGGACCCTCGATCATCACTTGCACGTCGTGCTGCCACGCGATCTTGGTCAGTGCTCCCAGGGTTTCCAGCTCTGAAAACTGCGCGTCGTCGTTGGCGTCGGCCAAACAGCCCGGCCGCAGTCCGTCCCCGAGTGAGAACGCGATGTCGTACTTCTTGGCCACTTCGCAGATCCGCTCGAAATGTGTGTAAAGGAAATTCTCTTGATGATGGCAAAGACACCACTTGGCCATCATCGAGCCGCCGCGTGACACGATTCCAGCCACCCGCCGCGCGGTCAGCGGCACGTGCCGCAGCAGCAGCCCGGCGTGGATGGTGAAGTAGTCGACGCCCTGCTCGGCTTGCTCGATGATGGTGTCGAGAAACGCTTCGATGGACAGGTCCTCGATCTTGCCTCCCGCCTTTTCCAGGCACTGGTAGATGGGCACGGTGCCAATGGGCACCGCCGCGTTGCGGATGATCCGCTCTCGCGTCTCATGGATGTTGGGACCGGTGGACAGATCCATCACCGCGTCCGCACCCCAGCGCGTCGCCCACTGCAGCTTGTCCACTTCTTCCTCGACTGATGAGGACAAGGCAGAGTTGCCGATGTTGGCGTTGATCTTCACCAGAAAGTTGCGGCCGATGGCCATCGGCTCCAGTTCAGGGTGGCGGATGTTGGCTGGGATGATGGCGCGTCCGGCGGCGACCTCGTCGCGCACAAAGGCGGGCGCCAGGTCCTCCCGCAGGGCCACGAAGCGCATCTCTTCGGTGATCTCACCGTTGCGGGCGCAGTGCATCTGGGAAAAATTCTGATCGCCGCGGCTGATGCGGCGGGCGGCCCACGGCGCGCGCAGCTTGGGCAGACCCTGCCGCGGCTCGTGGCCCTGCGGCCCGGTAGTGTCGTAGATGCGCACTGGCGCCTGCCCGCCCGAAAGCGAAATCTCGCGCATTGGCACAGCCAAGCCGTCTGCCTCGATGTACACCTTGTGCGACGACGGCAGATCTTCTGCCACAGGTGGAAGCCCACGCTCGCTCGCGTTGCTGCTCAAGATGTCTCCTTCCTACGCCGGAATTACCCGGATCAGGTTCAAGGGGTCGCGTCAGAAACGACGCCTCTCAGCCGAATGGCTCCCCCGTGGCGGGTGTTCTACGAGGCAAGGCGGTCGGATGCAAACCCGGCTGGATTCGGAGTCGGCCCCCTTCAAGGGCTAGTTGAAGCGGCTCGGCCCCCTGCCCGCCCTGCCCCCGTCCATGACCCGCCAACGGCGCTGCCCGATCTTGCGCTGCAACCAGGACGCCAACTCGCGCAGGTCACGGCCGCGGCCGCCGCAGAGACGGTAGGCCAGGCACACCGCCACCATGGTTCCGAACATGGCGGGCCAGGCGCCATAGGCGGCGGCGCCGATGAGCGCCAGACCCACAAAGATCGCTGCCAGGGCACGCGCCGGCATGGCCAAGGTCCCGATCACGCGCACCTGGGCCGGGCCATAGAGAACCGCTAGTCCGACGAACAGTCCCAGCACCGAGTCCCCGCATCCTGAATACAGCGCCCATCGGCCCCGCCAGGCCGACAGCAGCGCGACCACGAGATTGGCCGCCAAGCCGGGCACGAAGAAGACGATAAGAAAACGCCGGCGGCCCAGGGTACGTTCGATGGCCGCACCTACGAACCACAGACCCACGAGGTTCAGAAACGCCAACGGATTACGATCCACGAACATCGCCGTGACGATCTGCCAGACCTGGCCCCTCATGACACCCGGTCCCAAAGCCAGGTAGTCATCCACCAGGCCCCGCGCCGGCGCAACCAGCACATAGAGCAGCCACGGCACCACCATCACCACCACGAGCGTCCGTATGGTGGGCGACAAACGCTGCGCCGCCGGCCTCAGCCAAGGAGGCATCTGGTACGTGGAATTCGAGAACGCCATCGAGGTGACTAGGCTAGCACGGGCCGGCGACCGCGCGGGATACTGACATGCGCTACTGCTTTGTGCAGACCTTGGTGCTGTCAGAGCCCCCACAAACTGGCGCGCAGTCTGCCTCGATGACAACCGCGTTCAGTTGTATGAGCTGTCCTTTCCCTACAGTCCGCAGAATCGGTGCCACGCCGCTCTGTGCCGAACAGGTGCCGCCTTCTGCCTGGGGCACTGCGCCGGTCAGGTCTTGACCGTCTGCACCCAACGGCACCAGGGCCAACGCGTAGTCGCCGGGTGGAATGTCAAAGGGCGTTGCCCCATGCTTGGCCCGACATGGGAACTGACATGCCGCTCGACCCGCGCACAGATCCGCGCCCCCAGCCTTTGGCACCACGCTGAAGCGAACCTTGGCAATCTCGGGGCAGGTACAGCTACAATCGGCGATGCCACGGCCCTGGGCGTGCACGTCCCAACTCGCCTCGACCGCGCCCCCATCTATGGAAACGCATCCCGTGGCTGCCAGGGCGAGGAGCAAATTTTCAATTCGAGCCATGGAACCCAAGGTAGGTTTATAACAGCAAAGTTCCGTCCCAGAACAAGGCCGGAAAGGAGTTTCTTCCGATGATCCATCTACTGCTGCAGGCAGGCGGCGCCGAAGACAAGCTAGACATCGTCTCGCTCATTCTGCACGCGTCCAGCGTGGCCAAGGGCACGCTGGTCCTGCTCGCGCTTATGTCGGTCGTGTCATGGTTCGTCATCGGCACCAAGTGGATGTACCTGGCGCGCGCCTACAAGCGATCGGTCAACTTCGTCGAGTTGTTCTGGCGCACGCAGCGCCTGGACGACGTCTGGAAGGCAACCGAGAACGACCCACCTTCACCGGTCAGCGAGGTATTCCGCGCGGGCTTTGTGGAGCTGGCCAAGCTGCGCAAACGGCGCACCGAGGCAGGCGGCGACGCCTCTGCGCCTGAGACGCATATTGGCGATATCGAGAGCATCGAACGCTCTCTGGCCCGGGCGCGCACCATGGCGGTCACCGAGATGGAGAACAAGGTCCCCTTCCTGGCCACCACTGCCAGTTCCGCGCCCTTCATCGGTCTGTTCGGTACCGTGTGGGGCATCATGAATTCGTTCCGCAACATCGGAGCCAAGGGCGCGGCCAACCTGGCCACCGTGGCGCCCGGCATCGCCGAGGCCCTGGTCGCCACCGCCATCGGCCTGGTGGCCGCCATCCCGGCGGTCATGGGCTACAACTACCTGTCGCGCCGAATTCGGGTCATCAGCGCGGAGATGGAAACCTTCACCAACGACTTCCTCAACATCATC
>Ga0182021_10012588_pt1 | contig 10049 bp, 7 predicted proteins | sample 612E3MmetaG_FD_120493 | JGI IMG/M metagenome (GOLD analysis project Ga0182021, IMG submission 120493) | Permafrost microbial communities from Stordalen Mire, Sweden - 612E3M metaG (Illumina Assembly) | ecosystem: Environmental > Terrestrial > Soil > Wetlands > Permafrost | place: Sweden... | reverse complement strand
GCGCTGCAACGTGCACTCGGTCAGTCCTCATCGGAAAAAGGATGAGGAGGAAATAGCCGAAATGACTAGTGACAAGCTGCGTGACTCATGGACACCAGCCATGACGAGCTTCAGCTGATCCTGCCCATAAGAACAGCGTCCCCGTTTGTCTTCCTCCTAGCCCGGATCGCTCATGGGTCGTTACCTGATGCTGGGCCTGGACGCGCTGAAGTACCTGTCGCGTAAGGGAAGCTTGGACTTGCGAGAGTTCAAATGACCCAGCGGGAGGGGTGCTTCGCAGGTGAAGCATAGACGTGGTCGTGGGGGTTGTTGGTATCTGCTGATGGAGCCGGGCGTGGTGGCCCACGCCGAGAGCGTCGCGGTGAGGTTGCTGGCCGACCGGAGCGGGCTGGCCAAGGAGCTGTCGAAGGCCACCAGAGGGCATTCTTTGGTTCCGGTCCATGATCGGGGCCGGGCTCTCCGGCCTCTGCGAGCGCCTCTCGGAGGCGAGTCCGCCCACTAAGAACGGCGTCGAGCAAGAGAGCGTGGGAGGCCAGTTCGCTCATGGAATTGCGCACGCTCGTCCCGCGCAGGAGTTGGAGCGCGATCCAGGCGGCGACGCTGCCCCGGTGCTCGTCGGACAGCGGCCACACCCCCGCCGCGACTTCACGCCACGCTGCCGCTGCATTCGCCTCGACGAGCGAGAGGCCTGCTCGGCAGAATCGCCTTGCTGACCTTCCTGATCAATCACGGTGTAGTCGCCACACCTGACGGAAGCGTCACCGATGTTCTGGAGGAATGTGCGGTCGCCGGGCAGCATGACGCTCGCGATCTGTTCATTGTCATCCGCGAAGTGGCGCAGATAGAACTTCGACACAACGTGATGCCGCCTGGCCGATCCTGGCACTGTCGTCGCCCTCTCATTCCTAATGACGGAGTCAGGCTATGTGGCCACACCGACCGGTACGAGACAACCAGACACGCACCTGCCCAGCCGGCTGCGCGATCCCAAGGTGAACCGCGGCCGCGGGCGACCCAAGTCACTTCGTCGGGTATCGGCCGGGACGCCTTCCTCCGATGTGTCTCTCAGCGGTCGGCCTGGCGAGGGCGTCGGGAGGGGTGTCCGAGGTCGCCGCCCCACAGGTGCGGTGTGCCCTCGTTCTCGATCAGGGACAGGTCGCGCTCGAGGAAGTCGGTCAGCCGCTGGGCTGCGACGCGGACCTGGTCGCGCTCGTCGGACGAGACGGTCGGGGCCAGGCGCACCTCGACCTGGACCACGTCGGGGCGCAACGTCCGCTTCCACAACCCGACGTTACTGCCGTCGAGGACGATGAATGCCCAGAACGGGTCCGGGTGCTCGGCATAGGGATGGTTGGGCAGGGCGGGGAAGTTCACCTGGGGATAGGTCAGCACAGCCTCGTCATAGGCGGGAAAGAGGTATGCCGCGGGCGCGGCTGCGCTGCGCCGGCGCACCTGCGTCGGATCGAACCAGTGCGAGATGCCGTCGACCTCCACCTCCTCCAGCTCGTCCCCGATCTGCGCGAGCGCAGCCTTGGTGTCGGCGATCGTCATGGTGGCCCACCGGGTGAAGTCCTTGACTGTGGCCGGTCCATGGCCGGCGAAGAACCGCCGCGCCAGTTCAACCATGGCCTCGTCGCGGCTGCGCTCCGGCGTCGGCGCGATCACCTCGTCGACCAGCGCGTAGGAATGGTGGACGCCCTTCATCGGGCCGGAGCAGACCTGCCCCCGCAACTCTGCCACGAGCAGCAGGTGGCCGAGCTGTTCCCCGGGATTGATGCGGGAGCCGCGCTGCGCGAAGGCTTCGCCCAGCTCGGGTCGGGTCAGGAAGTTCTTGTCCTGCAACAGGTTTGCCAGCAGGTCGAGCCCGTCGCCGAGGTGCTTGGGGTCCTCGAGGCCGAGCTGCCGGTGTCGGGCGGCCATGCTGGACAGCACGCGCGGTGACGTGAGGGCCAGGATCCATCGCAGGTCCTCCGGTGCGACGAAGTGCCACGTCGGTCGCAGGATGTGGGTGCGCACGAAGGCGCCGGCGTCGAACTCGCGCTGCACCGCGCCATACCGGTCCTTGCGTGAACGCATCCCGAGCGAGGAGAAGGCGTGGTCGCGCTCCTGGCTCTGCACACAGGTGAGCAGCCGCACGGCGTCGGCCGCGCGCGGCAGGGGCGCAGAAGACAACCGCTGGGTGCCGAGGCGTTGGGCGAGTACCTGCGTGCTGTCCATGACGGCCATGCCCGCATCCTCTCGCAGTCCGCCGACAGGTGCGCAACGATGCAGGTATGGAACGGAGCATCACGGTTGAGATCGAGGCACCGCCCGAGCGTGTCTGGGAGGTGTTGGCCGACGTCGAACCGTGCTCGGAGTGGACCGAGACGGTGACCTGGGTGAGGCGGCTCGATGAGGGGCCGCTGCGGCCCGGGTCGCGGGCCAAGATGAACCAGCCCAAGGTCCCCGAGACCGAGTACGTCGTCACCGAGCTCGAGCCCGGTCAGTCGTTCACCTGGGTCGCGACCGGACCCGGCGTCACCACCACGGCGCGGCACGCGGTCGAGGCCCTGCCCGGTGGCGGCACCCGGGTGCGGCTGGCGGTCGAGCAGGCCGGGCTGCTCGGGTCGGTGATGGGCAGGTTCTATCGCGGTATGACCGACCGCTACCTCGCGAACGAGGCTGCCGGCCTCAAGGCGCGCAGCGAAGGGCGCCGATGACATGGGTGACTACGGCCACGACCTGCAGTTCGGCACCTTCATCACACCGGGGTCTGCGGATCCCCAGCACACGGTGGACCTTGCGGTGCTCACGGAAAGGGTCGGCCTGGACCTCGTGACCTTTCAGGACCATCCGTACCAGCCGGCGTTCCTCGACACCTGGACGCTGATGTCGTATGTGGCCGCGCGCACCGAGCGCGTACACATCTCGGCCAACGTCATCAACCTGCCGCTGCGACCGCCGGGAGTGCTCGCACGGGCGGCCGCGAGCCTGGACCTGCTCAGCGGCGGCCGGTTTGACCTGGCGTTGGGCGCCGGCGCGTTCTGGGACGCGATCGAGGCCATGGGCGGGAACCGGCTCGAGCCGGGGGAGGCGGTCACCGCGCTCGTCGAGTCGATCGAGGTGATCCGCACCCTCTGGGACACCAGCGTCAAGGGCGGGGTGCGGATCGAGGGGGCGCACCACCAGGTGGTCGGTGCCAAGCGCGGTCCGGCTCCCGCCCACGACATCCCGATCTGGCTCGGTGCCGGCAAGCCGCGGATGCTGCGGGTGGTCGGACGGCACGCCGACGGGTGGCTGCCGAGTCTCGCCTGGCTGGGAGGCCCGGAGGAGATCGACGCCAGCAACGCGACCATCGACGACGCCGCTCGGGCCGCGGGTCGCGAGCCGGCCCAGATCCGGCGGCTCGTCAACGTCGGGCCGGACGAAGCGACCCCCGAGCGGCTGGCCCAGCTTGCCCTCGACCACGGGTTCGCGACGTTCATCCTGTCCAGCGACGAACCCCAGCAGATCGAACGGTTAGCGCGCGACGTCGCCCCCGCCGTCCGCGCGACGGTCGCATCGCGTCGCGGCAGCCAGTCCTGACCGGCGCGGGTGGGTCGATCGACCCACTCCGGCGACTGCACGAACGGGCGGTTTCGCCCGACGCGTCGAGCCCGCCCCGCTGCCTGGCGTCAACGACATGACCTCACGGAGAGACCGTCGTGGTCGGCGTCGGCGTCGGCCAGGCCGGGCTTCCCCACGGCATGCCACGTCACGCAGGCCGGGCGGTCGTGCCTGGCCCTGGACGCCGGCGAACGACTCGGCGACGACTGGCGGCAGCAGTGGAACTGGCTGCGTCTGTACAGCCCGGCGCGCTAGGCAGCTTCCCCGGGATGCCGTTCCCCGGCTACCAGCGGCACCTCCCGGCCAGGACGAGGTGGCCGACTACCTCGGGACCTGTACGGGGACGTTGCACCCTATGGGAGCAGGGGGTCCAGCGAAGCACCCTTACCAATGCGGTGAGGGTTCCCTCCACCCGTCGATCCGAGGCGCCTTCTTGTCCGATGAGCGCCCGCCACAAGGCCGCTCAAAGCCGCCAGTCGCGCAGGTGCGACCGGTCGGCGGACTGGAGCCGTTGAAGGGTTCCCTGACGGGCTGGCATGGGCGGCGTCCTGTCTACGGGCGCGCGATGCGGTCGGGGACGGGAACTGGGCTGGGTGATTGAGGTCAAGCCACTGGCTGGCCGGTGTCTTCCAGGGCTTGGTGGACGAGCCGGCTAGCGCGCCACGCGGTAGCGGAGGTAGAGGACTCTCGAGCTGAAGGCACGGGTCTCGACGAGTTCGAGGTCCACCCTTCGCCCGCGCTGGGGGAAGAACGGAATGCCACCGCCAACTAGCACCGGGTAGACCCTGGCCCGGTACTCGTCGATCAGACCCAACGCGGCCGCCTCGGCGGCGAGAGTCGCGCCGCCGATCGCGATGTTGCCCTTCCCCTGCTCGGCTCGCAACCGCTCGATCTCCTCCGCCAGGCCACCGGAGGCCAGGCGGGCATGTCCGTGCACCGCCGACAGCGTGGTGGAGAACACCACCTTCGGGAGCCGCTTCCAGATCGCGGCCCACTCGAGCATTGAGTCGTCGAGTGATGGATCCTGGTCGGCGGTCTCCCAGTACAGCATCGTCTCGTACAGCCGTCGTCCCAACAGGTGGATGCCGACCTCGCGTATCTCGTCGGTGACGAACCGAAAGACCTCCTCATCGGGCGGCGTCCAGTCGAAGTCGCCGTCCGGCCCGACGATGTAGCCGTCAAGTGAGACGCCCATCGAATAGGTCACCCTGCGCATCAGAAGTCCTCCTCAGTAACGGTTCGACAGCACGACGCCGGACGTCGCAGGACCCATCGCAGCTCGCGGGATCCCCCACCACATGCCTACCCCACACCGGAAGGCCACGCACCCGCCGAACACGGCGAGCAAAGCGGCTGCCGTCCCGAAAGGTACTGCGTCACACCCCCGCTGTCGACCATCTGATCTGGGCAAAGTCGGATGTCCGGCGGAGACAAGTGTCCACTGCCAAGGCGGTCGCGCTGCCTAGAGCCCGAACTTGGCACGAGTTACTGCTTCGATGGCGTCCACCGGGCCAGCAAAGTCGACTTCGGCCACGTTCTGACGCCCGAACAGGTAGAGCAGCAGTTCGCCGGGCTCGCCCACGATCCAGACCGCAGGCGCCCCGCGCCGTGCTCGTGCAGTCTGCCCGGTCACGGAGTTCCGGATATCCAACCCGGGCCCATTGAGCCGACGGGCGAGGTACCAGGCCCAGCCGCGTGCGTTTGCCCACAAGGCATCGTTCATGATCGGGTCGAGCGCTCGGCGCGTGCCACCGTTCGCGCGGCGCACATCCTCATGGTGGACGAAGAACTCGTTGAGGTTGGGCACCCGGCGCATCCAACCGAGTCGGAACACCCCAGGGGGCCCGGAGCTGATCGTCGCCACCAGCTCGGCGAAGTCTCTCGACATCACCTCCTTCCGCTTACGCTCGGCGAACCGCGCCCACGCGCCGGGTATGACCAGTCCAGGACCGGCCAGCGAGTCGTGCTCACGCAAGAACAGGTGCGCGGCCAAGTCCCGAGTCGTCCACGGCTCGAGGACGGTGGCCGCCTCTGGCCCCAACCCCTCGAGCAGGTCGCACAGCAGCTCCCTCTCCAGCCCGTCGACGTAAGGCCCTGTCACCTCGCCAGACTAAGCGACGTCGCGCGGCACGGCGGGCCAGAGCATGGTGCGGAACGGTTACCGCACATCGGCCATGAGCGCGCGGTCCGGGCCTGCGTCCTTCCGCCGCGAAGGGGGTAGAAGCCGCTGTATGTGGTTGTCCGCTCTATGCAGCATGGGTGTGCATTCATCCCGATGAAGGATCCCTGCTCGGTGACGAACCACGGTCAAACACAGGTCTCGACTTGCGCCCGGGGCCTTTCCATATTCGGCAGAGCGGCCCTCAACGTCGGTTCGATTATCGTTTCGGCCAGCCTAAGTGGCGCTACGGCCGCCCATTATTGCCCCGTCGCAGCCGGTTCAAAGCCCTCGACGGCCTCGACGAGGAGAACGTCCCCCGGGTCGTGACCTCTTCAGAGTCCCTGCGCAGCAGACTCGGAACCTGGGTCGCCGTCCTTGGCGGACTCCGTCAAGTCGCCACCGGCCTCATCGAGCACCCTGTCCAACAGTGTGCGCATCTCCGCCATCTCAGATGTCGTGAAGTGGCGTCCGAAGTTGTCCTCAAGGGCGGGGCCGCTGACGGGGTCCGCCCGCGTGAGAAGCTCCGCGCCCTCCTGGGTCAGCACGGCGTAGACGACACGTCGATCTCCTTGCGAGAGGACCCTCTCGGCATAGCCGCGCCGGACAAGCTGATCGACGAGGCGGGTGACCGACGTGGTACTGATCGTGAGTTTGTCACTGATCTCGCTCATCCGCAGTCTGCCCTGGGCAGAGCGCTTGAGCTCTGCGAGCAGGTCGAGCTCGGCAAGCGATGCGCCAATCTCGGCCGCAAACCTGTTGTCGATCTGGGGCAGCACGCGACTGCTGACCCGCAGGATGTCAGCCAGCAGCGCCCTGATCACGCTCGTCCGATCCTCGCTCACATCACCACCCACGGTGCCCTCCCCTCAGTTTCGACAAGATTCTACACGTGCGTGATATCTTCAAATGGGAATGTCCCTCGTGAAACTAAACTCCTCGGAGACCCCGTTGGTCCACCAACCGTCCACCTCAGAAACCGCCACGACTGCGCCGCCGGCCCAGGCACAGGGCAACCACCCCGCTCTGGCGCTGACTGTCATCGCCCTGGCTCAGCTGATGATCGTCCTGGATGTGACGATCGTGAACGTGTCGCTGCCGCACGTGCAGCGCGCCCTGGGATTCTCCGGTAACGGGCTTGAGTGGGTGGTCAACGCCTACGCGCTGACCTTCGGCGGCCTGCTCCTGCTCGGTGGCCGTGCGGGCGACATCATGGGGCGCCGGCCGGTGTTCGTGGCCGGCGTGCTGCTGTTCTCGGGAGCGTCGTTGGCCGCTGGGCTGGCGACTTCCCAGTGGTGGCTGATTGCTGCGCGCAGCGCGCAGGGGGCCGGCGCGGCCGTGATAGCACCGACCGCGCTGTCCCTGCTCATCACAACGTTCGCGGAGGGGCCATCGCGCAACAAGGCGATGGGCATCTTCGCCGCCGTGAACGCAGCCGGCGGGGCAGTCGGACTGCTTCTAGGCGGCGTACTCACGACCTACGCCAACTGGCGCTGGGTGTTCTTCGTCAATGTGCCCGTGGGTGTCCTGCTCGCGATCCTCGCACCGGGGGTATTCGCGGCCTCAAAGCGCCTCACTGGTCGCTTCGGCCTGCCGGGCGCGCTCAGCGGTGCGTTGGGCCTTGCGTTGCTCGTCTTTGGCATCTCACACGCCGCCACCGACCAGAGCGGTGTCTCTCACTGGGGCGACGCAGCCACTATCGGCACGTTGGCAGCCGCTGGGCTGCTGCTCGTCACCTTCGTCATCATCGAGTGGCGCACTTCCCACCCACTCATGCCGCTGCGCATCTTCGCCGACCGCAACCGCTCCGGTGCCTATCTCATCGTGTTGTGTGTGGTCACCGCCATGTTCAGCATCTTCTTCTTCCTGACGGTCTTCATGCAGACGGTATGGGGTTACAGCGCGCTGAAAGCCGGCGCCGCCTACCTGCCGATGGCACTGGCCGTGGTGGCGGTGGCGACGCTCAGCTCGCAGCTTGTCGAGCGGCTCGGCACGCGGCCCCTGTTGCTTGCCGGCACGTTGCTGGTCGCCGGTGGCATGTTCTGGCTGTCGCGCAGCCTCACAGCCCAAGGCTACGCGAGCGACGTGCTCGGCCCCATCCTCGTCTTGGCGACCGGCCTCGGTCTGACCTTCCCTGCCAACAATCTGACCGCCCTGTCACACGTCTCCGAAAAGGACGCGGGCCTGGCCTCGAGTCTGCTCAACATCGGTCAGCAGATTGGCGGCTCAATTGGCCTGGCAGTGTTGGGGACGGTCGCCTGGAGCGCGGTGGCCACGAGCCTGCGCCACCAGGGTGTAGCCGCGGCGCACGCTGCCGCGCCGCAGATGCACGCCTACGCCCTTGAGGTCGGCTTCGCGCGCGGCTTCGAGGTCGCGGCCGGCATCGCGCTGCTGGCGGTACTGGCAGTTGTCGTGATGATCCGACCCCGTCAAACGCCACACATAACAGAAGACGTATCGCCAACATAGGTCAGCAAGAAGCCCCCAACAAGGCTGAGAACCGAGCGCTCGGTGCCGCCCTGGCAGCGCAGTTCGCGGTGTCGCGGCCTGCGCACTGATGCTCGCGACGGTACTGGTCGGGTCTGTCGCCCCGATCTTCGTGAGCTGGGGGACAACGACCGTCCTCATGGTCGCTATCTCCGCCACCGTGCGGCCCGCGCTGACCCAGTGAGCCACGTCGACCTTCTGCCCCCTCACGGCCAGGATGGTTGGACCTGCGGTGCGCAACGAAATGCGAACGGACGAGCTACGCCCGCTTGACCAACCTCCCATGGTTCGATTGGCCCGAGTCCTGCAGGCCGGAGCACCCCACCTCGCGTGCGACCGACACGGCTCGTCGGGCTGGGGCGAAACCTCTGTTAGGTATGGACAACCTAAGAACTCGGCTGTAATCCTGATTAGGCGTCGAGTGAAACATCGTTAGCTCATTCAGCGATTTGACTCTCGCAGCGAGTTGACGCATCAAGTGAGTTGACGCATTCAACTACTCGAGGTCACGGGACGAAGATGAACCAGGATTCACCAGATTCGGACGACGACATCGTTATCACCCCTGGCGGCCCCATGCCGCGGAGCGCGACTCACAGGGTTCCTGCTGGCGGGGAAGTCCGGCAGGAAGCGGACGGCACGTACACAGTTGTCGGCCCTTCGGCCGAACACCCGACTCAAAGGAGTAAGGCTATGCCGAACAATCTCGTTCTCACTCCGGGCGGATACCGTGACGCCGCACTGGTGCACCACGTGGCCGCGGATACGGTGATCGACACGTCGCAGGGTCGCCTCCGCCAGCTGAGCCTCACGGGCGACGTGCTCGCCGATCACGGACCGATGCTCACGCGAGCGGCCGGGCGTCCGCTGCACCCCTTGAACATCTATGTACCCGAAGAGAAGATCGTGCCTGCCTTCGGCAGCGGCTGGATCACCTACGCGTCGTGGACAAACAGCACTGGTACCCCCGTATCCCGCTTCGCGACGACCTGGACAGTTCCGTCCGCACCCGCGACATCCAACGGCCAGACGATCTTCCTGTTCAACGGGATCCAGAACTCCACGATGATCTACCAACCCGTCCTTCAGTGGGGGCCGTCGGCTGCCGGCGGCGGAGCAAACTGGGCGGTCGCGAGCTGGTACGCCGACGGCCAGAGCGGCCATTCCTTCTTCACCACTCCCGTGAACGTCAACGTCGGTGATGTTCTGAGCGGGGTCATGACCCTGACCGGCACCAGCGGCACCCAGCACTCCTACAGCTGCGACTTCGACGGCATCGCGAACACAACACTGAACATCACCAACGTCGAAGAGCTGACCTGGTGCATCGAGACCCTCGAGGCCTACAGCATCACGGCCGCCACGGACTACCCGAACACCTTCAGCACCCCGATGACCGGCATCGACCTCACCACCGGCACCACCTATCCGGCCATCACCTGGACTGCGACCGACGCGGTGACCGACTGCGGTCAGCACACGATCGTCGTCGACAACAGCTCTACCTCGGGCGAGTTGGACATCTGCTACAAGGCCAGCGCGTTGACGAGCCCGATCGTGCCGGGCCACGCGGAGGTGTCCACGGTGACGCGCAGCACCGACCACCTCGACGTCTTCCTGACCGACGTCAACGGCAGGGTCCTGTCGGCCGCCTGGCAGCCCGACTTCGCCGACTGGTGGCACGGCTGGTGGCAGATCAATGAGGGCGTAGCGGCGGCAGGTGCTCCCGTACACGGCGTCTCGCGCAACACCGACAAGCTCGACATCTTCGTGACCAGCACCGACAGCCGCGTCTACACGGCCGCGTGGGAGCCTGACT
>Ga0182021_10012587_pt1 | contig 10049 bp, 10 predicted proteins | sample 612E3MmetaG_FD_120493 | JGI IMG/M metagenome (GOLD analysis project Ga0182021, IMG submission 120493) | Permafrost microbial communities from Stordalen Mire, Sweden - 612E3M metaG (Illumina Assembly) | ecosystem: Environmental > Terrestrial > Soil > Wetlands > Permafrost | place: Sweden... | reverse complement strand
TGCCGTGAAACCGGCTTCCGCCTGTTTTAAAGAAGCGCTCAATCACCGGATTACTTCGTACCATCGCATTCTGACCCTTGACGACATGCGGAGATGTCTCGCTGAAGGATTTCCATTCGTTTTCGGTTTTACGGTGTACGAGAGTTTCGAGTCGCAGGAAGTTGCGAAGACCGGCATCGTGCAAATGCCGCAGCCCAACGAACGCACTGTCGGCGGACACGCAGTACTCGCCGTAGGATATGACGAAGCACAACAACGATTCATCGTCCGCAATTCATGGGGAACCGGCTGGGGACAAAAAGGATATTTCACACTTCCGTACGATTATGTCGCCAACCGAAACCTTTCGGATGATTTCTGGACGATTCGAAGAGGGGAGAATATTTAAAAGAGCCGCATACGGCACGGCATCATAGTGATAAAATGAGATATCCACCTTTTGCCAAAAAGGAGCTTAACTCCTGAACTATCTCTAGATATATAAAAAAACAAAGCGTTATGGCAAACGTCGCATACGCTCAGGAAATGGATAGTGCTGGTTCTTTGGAATGAGCGAATTCTCCATGACAAGCGTATATAAAAGATGTTGGAAATAAATCTCCAAACGTTTTCATTCTCTCCCCGGCATCTCATCAGTGTTTCCTTTTTCCCTGTTGCCTTGCTTCCATTGTTTTGATGAGAAGGTCTAACATTTTTTCGTCTGTTTTTTCCGGACCCGACTCAAGGAGCTTTATAAGCTTTTTCACGCGTCCCCTTGTCTGGTCACTCATTCCCGAGGGAATTCTATCACTCTTTTTGCCATATTCAGCAGACGGTTCCGCTACCATTCCCCGCTGCTCTTTTTCAGACTTACCATCAATAATCCAGACAATATCGCAATCTTCCTTCATCAATTGCTCTATAAGGTTTGTCGGATCAAGCTCACCGGAAAAATACTTATTGACGTTTTGCGGCCAGATGCTCATTCGCTGAGCAAATTCGGCTTTACTCCACCCTTTCGATTTCCACCAGGACTCTAAGCGTTTGCCTTTTTCAGTTAATCCTATTGTTGCAATATTATTTATTACTTTATTTCTTGACATTGATAATAATTTATATTATGCTTTCCACAGCGTCAACAATCGTTTACTAAGCCAAACATGACAAAGAACTTCACCAAAATCAAGTTGATAGTAAATCAAGCAGAAATTGCCCGGCGCCTGAACATCGACAGATCGTACGTATCTCTTCTATTCTCCGGAAAACGAAGAAGTCCAAAACGCATTGCGCAAATCAGAAAAATCCTTTTCAAAGAATTTAAAGAACTCGAACGAAAATAAACAAGCATCAAGGAAGGAGTCGAAGGTATGAACGATCAATCGAAGGAAAAGCTTGCCGATGAAATTCGACAGATTATCGGATATCTGAACAGTAAAATTATGGAAGCATATCAGTATCAGATTGTAGTCGTTGTCTCTCAATCAAGCGGATTCTACTCAAACCTTTGCGGAAAACCGGAATTGGTCACTGTTGAAATTCGGGAAGAGCGCGTATTGTAATATCGCACCAGGGCGTTCATCCGCATCATAAGATGTGTATTGAGCAATTCCTCTTTGAAATCAATTTTTGAACTGCGCCTTTCCTTTCGCGTTATGCCGATAGCCAGCGCCGTATTTTATAAAATGAACGGCATCATTCAATATTTTAATGTATTTTTTTGATCCAGGAGCATTCTGCCCATAAATGGGTTTTTAGTTAAAATTGAAATATGCTTTCCTCTATCAGCAGTGTTTATTGAACCGAAGCATTTTTTAAAAAGGGCCAATTTTTATATAACCTCTTGACTTCTTTCCTCGGATCATGTATATTACTAACGTAAAGTATGTCACAATCCGTTCAACATATCGTTTCTTCAAATAACCGTTGGTGGTGGCGCAACATTATATCTATTCATACAGGAAAGAAAACGGATAGTTAACCTCTAAGCATACGAAGATTTTTTCATTTAACCCTTCCCGGATCGACCTGGAAGGGTTTTTTATTTTATGGTATATGCTCATTGTATTCTTTTTCAAACTGGAAAATAATTCCCTCTCCTCATTAGGAGAGGGTGGGGTCAAAATAAAAGATAAACCCCACCTTAGTCCTCCCCTACCAGGGAAGGAGAATAAGCAAAGAACGCATTGAGTAGTAACGTTCTATGGATATAAAATTATGATAACACAACAGGAATTTGAACAGCTTGCAGGCGCACACACGGTTATCCCGCTTGTGGAAACAATGCTTGCCGATCTGCACACCCCCGTATCGATCTACCTGAGCCTCCGCTCCAACATCTCTCCTTCCTTTCTCTTAGAGAGCGTGGAACCCGATGAAAAGATCGGGCGCTACTCGTTTGTCGGCATAGAACCGTTGCTGCTGATCAAAGCAAAAGGCGATATGATCGAAATCGAAACCGGAACAAAGAAAGAACAGCGGCACGGAAAGATTATTGATGTACTGGAAGAATACTCGCGCCGGTACCGTAATGTTGCTCTCAGCGAACAGCAGGGATTTGCAGGAGGATTTCTCGGGTACTACGGTTACGACCGGGTACAGGAAATAGAAAAAGTGCCGCTTCATCCGCCAGCGAAGGAGGATGTGCCCGATGCGATGTTCGGATTATTTCATATTGTGGTGAAGTTCGATCATGTGCATCAACTCATGACCGTCACGTACAATTGCATTCTTGACAAACAGCAGCCTCTCAGCGAACAATATCACGAAGGGAAACAAAAACTCGAGTCCATTTTCATTCAGCTTGGAAAGTCACCGTCGACAGAAAACACCTTCCACTGCGATTCTTCTTCTGTGGAGCATGGCTCCGACCGCGAGGCATTCTGTTCTTCAGTCCGGCGCGCTAAAGAATACATTCACGAAGGCGATATTTTTCAGGTCGTTCTTTCCCGCCGTATGCAGCTGCCGTTCTCAGGCGATCCGTTTCCCGTCTACCGCGCGCTTCGCATCATCAATCCTTCTCCCTATCTCTTTTATCTCGATTTCAAATCAGTAAAACTCATCGGCTCTTCACCGGAAGTGCTTGTGCGTGTGCAAAACGACATTGCATCAGTGATGCCAATTGCCGGCACACGGAAGCGCGGGAAATCTCCGGAAGACGACGCACGGTTGGGAGAAGAACTTCTCTCCGATCAAAAGGAATTAGCAGAACATGTGATGTTGGTTGATTTAGGGCGAAACGATATTGGACGTGTAAGCGAATACGGAAGTGTCAATGTCTCCACATTCAAACGCCTGAAGCGATTTTCGCACGTCATGCATCTCGTCTCTGAAGTGCAGGGAAAACTCAGAGAGAACGCATCTAGTGTCGATGCGCTGAAGGCATGTTTCCCAGCCGGAACTGTTTCCGGTGCTCCGAAAGTTCGTGCGATGGAAATCATCCACGAACTGGAACCGGTACGGCGCGGAATTTATTCCGGAGCTGTCGGGTATCTCGGTTTCGACGGCGCGCTGGATACGTGCATCGCCATTCGCACCATTATTGCAGCAAACGGTATGCTTACCATTCAGGCAGGTGCGGGAATTGTTGCGGACTCGGTTCCGGAATTGGAATACAAAGAAACCGTGAATAAAGCTCAAGCGCTGATCGATGCGCTGAACGCTGCGTCAAACGGATTAATGAAAGTTCACCATGGAAACGGACTTGCAGGAGATCAAAAATGATACTCGTTATCGATAACTATGATTCATTTACATACAACCTTGTGCAAATGGTCGGCACCATGTCGCCGAAGATCCGTGTCATCAGAAACCGGGATATGTCAGCCGATGAGATAGCCGCCCTCAAACCGCGCGGGATAATTTTTACACCCGGCCCCGGCAGGCCGGAAGATTCCGGTGTAACGGTGGCAGTCATTCAGAAACTTGGCGCGACAATTCCTATGCTCGGCGTTTGTCTTGGCCATCAGGCAATCGGGTACGCATTTGGTGCGAAGATCGTTCATGCACCGACATTGATGCATGGACGCACCTCGGAAGTGACACACTCCGGCGAAACCATTCTGCGTTCTGTGCCCAATCCGTTGACTGCAGGCCGCTACCACTCGCTCGTTATTTCACCGGACCAATTACCCGATGAACTGAAAATATCTGCCAGAACACATGACGGCACTATTATGGGTATCACGCACAGAAAGTACCCGATTGAAGGAATTCAATTTCACCCCGAATCCATCCTGACTGCGGATGGCCATACAATTCTTCACAACTGGCTGGAGGTCTATCACATCCAATGAAAACTCATATAGAAAAATGTTTGGCGGGAGGACATCTCACCGTCGAAGAAGCATCGAACGCTCTCAGCACGATTATGACCGGTCAAGCAACCGATGCGCAAATTGCAGGAATTCTGATAGCTCTGCGTGCAAAAGGAGAAACGGTGGATGAGCTTGTCGGCTTCGCCCGTACGATGCGTGAACATGGAATAAAACTTCACATCGATGATTCGAATGCGATTGATATGTGCGGTACAGGCGGCGACTGTTCGGGAACGTTTAACATTTCGACGGTCGCATCGTTTGTTGTGGCAGGAGCTGGCGTGACAGTGGCAAAGCATGGCAATAGATCCGTCTCCAGCCAAAGCGGAAGCGCCGATGTGCTCTCGGCACTCGGTGTCAACATTCAGTGCTCGGCAGAGACTGTGCAAACCTGCATTAACCATATCGGCATAGGTTTTTTGTTCGCTCCGTTGTTTCATCCTGCGATGAAGCATGCGGCAAGGCCGCGGATGGAATTAGGCGTGCGCAGTATTTTTAATATGGTAGGCCCGCTAACGAATCCGGCAGGTGTAAAACGCCAACTCGTGGGAGTGTACAAAGCTCAAGTCGCTCCCCTTCTCGCCGGCGCATTACAGAAACTTGGTGCTGAAAAGGCATGTGTTGTTCACAGTGATGACGGCTTGGATGAAGTAACGCTCTCAGGAGGAACGAAAGTTCACGAGGTGAATGGGAACGAACCGTTGAAAGAGTATCGTTTGCAGCCGAAAGATTTTGGTTTTCCGCAACATTCCCTTGAAAGTTTTCTTGGCGGAAATAAAGACAATAATGCAGCAATTACGATGGAAGTCCTTCAAGGTAAAAAATGTCCGGCACGAGATGTCGTGATAGCAAATGCAGCGCTTGGTATCTATATTGGAGGGAAAACCAAGACTATTTTAGAGGGAAAACAGAAAGCGGAAGAATCGATCAATTCCGGGAAAGCACTTGAGAAACTACATCTGTTGATTCAAAGCACGAATTGAATATGAGTATATTAAAAAATATTCTTGAGAACACACGGCGGGAAGTTGCCGTAACAAAAAAAATCATGCCTCTTGAAAAGCTAAAAGAAATGCCCGGTTTTCAACGGCAATGTTTTTCTTTAGTGAACTCGCTCCATCGAAAAGAACTGAATATTATTGCGGAGATAAAAAAGGCATCGCCGTCAAAGGGGATTATCCGAAAGGATTTTGATCACTTTATTCTTGCCCAAAAATATGTGGAAAACGGAGCCAGTGCAATTTCTATATTGACGGATAAGAAATATTTTCAAGGAAATATTCGGTTTATCTCCGATGTTCGGGCTTCCGTGCCTCTTCCTATACTGCGAAAAGATTTCATCGTTGATTCTTATCAGCTAACGGAAGCAAAAGCGTTCGGAGCCGATGCTGTGCTCCTCATTGCATCAGCGTTAGAACCGAAACAATTGCGCGACCTGCATGATGAAGCGAGCGTGCTCGGCCTCGATTGTCTTGTCGAAGTGCACAACGAGCAAGAACTGGCGACACTCGACTTGAAACAAGTGAAGATCATTGGAATTAACAACAGAAATTTATCCGATTTTACGGTAGATCTTACAACAACTCTTCGCGTAGCTTCGCAAATTCCAAACGGTATCATCATTGTTAGCGAAAGCGGCATTTCAAACCGAGCGGATATCGATCACTTGGCAGCAAATGGAATTTATGCTGTACTCATCGGCGAAAGTTTAATGCGCGCAGAAAGTCCAGGGAAAGCGCTAAAATCATTATTAACTCCAGCGGAGGAGAACAAACAATGAAAATAAAAATTTGCGGCATTACCAACATGGACGACGCACTTCTCGCGGCAGAGCTTGGCGCTGATGCACTTGGCTTTATCTTTGTTAAATCCAGTCCACGCTATATACATCCCAGCGCAGCACGGAAGATAATTCAGGAATTACCTCCATTCGTTGTCCCTGTTGGTGTTGTTGCTGATTCAACGCGCAAGGACATTCTCAAGTTGATCGAAGAGACAAGGATCAGATGTATACAGTTTCATGGCAATGAATTGCCGAAGCAGATGACAAAATTTTCAATACCGATCTACAAATCATTCCGTGTGGATAAAGAGTTTAATTTGGAAACACTCCAGCATTATAAAGGATCGGCATATTTATTAGATACGCATGTCGATGGTACTCTCGGCGGAACAGGCAAAACATTTGACTGGGAAATTGCTATCGCAGCAAAAGCATACGGCTGCATTATACTTGCCGGCGGACTAACACCTGAGAATATTGCCGAAGCGGTGAAAAAGGTCCAACCATATGCGGTAGACGTGAACAGCGGAGTCGAATCTGCGCCGGGAAAGAAAGATAAAAACAAATTAAAACTGCTTTTCAAAACAATCCGTTCACTGCAAAATGAAATGAGGAGATGAAACAGTGGAATCAGCAAAAAAGCAATTTCAAAACTATCATTATCCCGATGAGAACGGTTATTACGGAAACTATGGCGGACGATTTGTTCCCGAAACACTTATGCAAGCATTATTCGACCTTGACGATTTGTACTATGAAGCAAAAAAGGATGCAACATTCAAAAAAGAGGTTACAGCTATGTTGCGTACCTATGCAGGCCGTCCTACACCTTTGACTTTTGCAAATAGGCTGACCGAACATTACGGACACGGAAAAATCTATTTAAAACGTGAAGACCTTTGTCACACCGGTGCGCATAAGATTAACAATACGATCGGGCAAATTCTACTTGCAAAACGCGCAGGCAAGAAACGTATCATCGCAGAAACAGGAGCCGGACAACATGGAGTTGCCACAGCGACGGTCGCAGCAAAAATGGGATTGCCTTGTGTCGTGTATATGGGAGAAGAAGATATTCACCGCCAAGAACTGAATGTTCATCGGATGAAGATGCTGGGTGCGGAAGTTGTTCCGGTAACAACGGGAAGTCGCACACTCAAAGATGCAACAAGTGAAGCCATCCGCGATTGGGTAACCAATGTCGACGATACATTTTATATTATCGGCTCGGTTGTTGGCCCACATCCCTATCCAATGATGGTACGTGATTTCCAATCTGTGATTGGCGAAGAAACGCGGAAACAAATACTCGCAAGTGAAGGCAAACTTCCCTCTCTACTCGTTGCTTGTGTTGGCGGCGGCAGCAATGCTATGGGAATATTTTATCCATTCATCCAAGAGAATGTTCAGATGATTGGTGTAGAAGCAGCCGGTTGCGGTTTGAACACGCAGCAACATGCTGCAACACTTTCCAAAGGGACTCCGGGTGTTTTGCATGGCTCATTTAGTTATTTACTGCAGGATAAAAATGGACAAGTAGAATTGGCACATTCCATTTCAGCGGGACTTGATTATCCCGGTGTTGGACCGGAGCATAGTGCATTAAAAGACCTCGGTAGAGTGAAGTATGTATCCATTACTGACACGCAGGCACTTGAAGCAGCAGGTTTGCTAGCCAGATTGGAAGGAATTATTCCGGCACTTGAGTCAGCACATGCATTTGCACATCTGGAAAAACTTATGCCGACGACATCGAAGAAAGATATTGTTGTTGTGAATCTCTCTGGCAGAGGAGACAAAGATATGATGACGTATGCTTCGCAAAGGTATGAATTCAGGAATCAGAATTTAGAAGGGAATAACGTACAGTGAAGAGCGAGAAATTTGAATCGAACCGCCTTACCACAAAACTTACACAGTTCAAAGAGCAAAACAAAAAAGCTCTTGTACTCTTTCTCACTGCCGGTTATCCGAAACTGAACTCCACTGTACCGCTCGTACTGGAGATTTCTCAAGCCGGCGCTGATATCGTCGAATTGGGGATGCCTTTTTCCGATCCGCTTGCCGATGGCCCAATTATTCAGGCAAGTTCACAGCAAGCAATAAAAAACGGAATCACACTTGAAAATATTTTAGATCATGTAAAAGAAATCCGAAAACACACCGATATCCCGTTGGTACTTATGGGGTATTTGAATCCCATTCTTCATTATGGAGAAGAGAAATTCTTTGCCGATGCAAGAAATGCCGGTATCGACGGCATTATTCTTCCTGAGGTTCCGCTGGAGGAGTCGGACCGTTTCTTGTCGCTCAATCGGAAAAATAACCTTGCCGATATTCTTTTTATTGGCCCTTCTACCTCTGACGAACGAATTCGAAATATCGATAAAGTTGCATCTGGGTTTCTCTATTGTGTCTCAACCACCGGAGTGACGGGCCGTTCGAATATCGGTGATATCGATCTATACGTGAAGCGAGTCAAACGTCTTGCAAAGAAGAATCCAGTGCTAGTTGGATTTGGTATTAAAACTCCGACTGATGCACAGCGTATAGCTCAGAACGCAGATGGTGTCATTATCGGAAGCGCACTCATTCAAAGAATTGCGAAAGAAGGTTCGATAAAAGAAATAAGCAACTGGGTACAGCAACTCAAAGAGGCATTGTAACTTGATTTGTGGGAGACGACGCATTATGAATGGTAAGTACGTGCATGGGTATGATGATCGTGAATCCATCAGATTAAAAGATCAAGCTAATTGTTTAAGTGAACTTCTTCATCATGACTCCATCTTCCCTCAGGGTTCAACAATACTTGAAGCTGGCTGTGGTGTTGGAGCTCAGACCAAGATCATTGCTCCGAAGAATCCTGATTCAAAATTTATATCCATTGATATTTCCGAGGAATCGTTAAACAAGGCCAATGCTCTTATTAAGTCCCTCAACATTCACAATGTTGAGTTTCAGATTGACAATATTTTTGACTTGAAATTTCAAGAAGAATCGTTTGACCATGTTTTTGTTTGTTTTGTTCTTGAACATCTTCCCAATCCCAAGGATGTATTGGCGGCTCTAAAAAAAGTTTTAAAAAAGGGTGGAACTATAACTTTAATTGAAGGAGATCATGGTTCAACATTCTATTATCCTTACAGCCATTATGCACAAGCAGCAATTAATGCTCAGGTGAAATTGCAATCAGAAAACGGCGGTAATGCATTAATAGGCAGGCAGCTTTACCCCTTACTCATTAATTCGGGTTACAAAAAATGTAAGGTGTCTCCAAGGATAGTCTATGTAGACTCAAGCAAACCCGATCTTGTAGAAGGGTTTACAAAGAATACTTTTACAGCTATGATTGAAGGAATAAAGGAGAAGGCGAATAGGAGTTCAATAATGGATGCATCGTCTTTTGATAGAGGAGTTCAAGACCTATATAGGACAACTCAAATAGATGGTGTCTTTTGTTATACTTTCTTTAAAGGCCTTGGTCATAATATTTAAGAATAGGATGGTCGCCTGCACACGACGGGCAGCGTTATGTTTCTGTTTTACGTGTGATTCCTTACATTTTCTTTGATCGATCGGCCCATTTCTTCAGTCGCTTCTGCACAGCTGGACTGCGTAATTCCCTCAGTGCATCTGCGGCTATCCACTTTGCAGCAGTGGAATCTAATTTTTGAATTTTCTTTGCCATCACAATTGCGGCGGCATTGAGCTTCATATTCCGTTTTCCAATCTGTCTGAGCGCCCAATTGACTGCTTTCTTCACATAGTTGCGTTCGTCTGTTGAATACTTCTTGACCACTGATAAATATCGAAGAAACACCCTGTCCTTAGCTTGCTTGTCTCCAACTGCAAGTGTAGCCATCATTGTGAAACCTGCCCGGCGAATAAATTCTTCTTTTCGTTTTGGCCATGTTGTTGCAAGATCATGTGCAAATGGAGTATATCTAAAACAATGCAGACAAACACCATCA
>Ga0182021_10012586_pt1 | contig 10051 bp, 8 predicted proteins | sample 612E3MmetaG_FD_120493 | JGI IMG/M metagenome (GOLD analysis project Ga0182021, IMG submission 120493) | Permafrost microbial communities from Stordalen Mire, Sweden - 612E3M metaG (Illumina Assembly) | ecosystem: Environmental > Terrestrial > Soil > Wetlands > Permafrost | place: Sweden... | reverse complement strand
CCGGGCGCCTCACCCTTTTCATAGTGAACCCACAGGCCGAGCTGATAACATCGGCCGCATGAAGGTACTCGTCACCGGCGGCGCCGGCTACATCGGCAGCGTGATAGCCGCCCGCCTGCTGGCGGACGGCCACCAGGTGACGGTCTTCGACGACCTCTCACGCGGGCATCGATCTGCCGTCCCGGCCGGCGCCCGCCTGGTCGTCGGCGACATCCGCGACGAAGCCGCCGTGCTGGTGGCCCTCACGTCCGGCGCCTGCAGCGCCGTCGTGCACATGGCGGCGCTGGCAGAGGTGGGCGAGTCGGTCGCCGAGCCCGAGCGCTACGACGACGTGAATGCCGGCGGCACGCGAGTGGTCGCGCAGGCGGCGCTGCAGGCCGGCGTGCGCCGCCTGGTCTTCTCCTCCACGGCCGCCGTCTACGGAGAGCCGGCGAGCGTCCCCATCACCGAGACGGCCGAGCTGCGACCGTCCAACCCGTACGGGCAGAGCAAGCTGGACGCTGAACGGGCGCTGGCGGAAGCCGCGGCACGCAGCTCAGGCCGGCTGAGTGTGACCGCGCTGCGCTACTTCAACGCCTGCGGCGCGGACGGCGAGCGCGGCGAGGACCACGATCCGGAGACCCATCTGGTACCCCTGGCGCTGCGCGCAGCACGGGACGGGACCGAGTTGAAAGTCTTCGGCGACGACTATCCCACGCCCGACGGCACCTGCGTACGCGACTACGTGCACGTGGTGGATCTGGCGGCCGCACACGTCGCCGCCCTGGAGGGTCTGCCGGCCGCGGCCGGCGTGTACAACCTCGGCACCGGCCGCGGCGACTCCGTACTGCGGGTGTTGGAGGCTGCGCGACGCGCCACCGGGCTGCCACTGCAGCAGCGGGTCGCGCCGCGCCGGCCGGGAGACCCGGCCAGCCTGGTCGCCTCCAACGAGCTGGCCGCGACCAGGCTGGGATGGAAGCCGCAGCACACGCTGGACGACGCCGTCGCCGACGCATGGGACTGGATGTGCCGAAGGCCGGCGGGTTACGGCGACCGGTGATGCGACCCGTCCGACAAGGCGAACGGCCCGGGGGCGTCAGGCGCTGAGGGTCCGCGCACCGGCGGCGAGCCGCGCGCCCGCATTCTCGGCGAACGAGGGAACGAGCTCGGCGAAGGTGACCTCGTCGAGCACGCCCATCATGCGCTCCTGAGCGGAGATCCACACCTTGTGCATGGTGCAGCTGTCGCTGCGCTCGCACGTGTCCGGCCACAATACGCACCCGTTGAGCGACACCGGTCCGTCTATGGCCTGCACCACCTGCGCGACGGTGATCTGAGAACCGGGACGCGCAAGAGCAAAGCCGCCGCGCGCGCCGCGCTGGCTGACGACCAGGCCGGAGTGCACGAGACTCTGGAAGATCTTGGCCAGGAAGCTTTCCGGGATGTTCTGCTCCCGCCCCACGTCCCGCAGCGATGAGACCTCGCCGGTCTGCCGACCGGCCAAGTACATCATTGCTCGTATGGCGTATTCGCTGCCGCGTGTGAGTTGGAGGCCCATCGCACCCTCGATCGGAGTTCCTACCCGAACGGACCCTTGTGGTCCGTTTCCAACAGCCGCACTCTACTAGGGGAGGAGACGGGCCGTCAACGTCGCCTGAGGCTCCTGCGCCGCGGCCGACGTCTGCCACAGGATCGCCGCCACGAGGCCGAAGAGCCTGCCGGGCCGCTCAGGCGACAGTGGCGCCGAGGATGTCGCGCATGTGGGCTAGTGCCCAGCGATCAACCTCGTCGCCTGGGTGGCCCGGCGCATCGTAGGTCGCCACGAGGGCGCTGCGGACGGTGACCGGATAGTCGCGGTCGCGCAGACCGGCCACGGTGTGCAGCACGCAGATGTCGGTGCAAACGCCCACGACGTCCACTCGTTCAGGCGCCAGTTCGGTGAGGACCCGCTCCAGGTCGGTGCCGTAGAAGCCCGAGTAGCGTCGCTTGCGCAGCACGACGGAGCGATCGGCGAAGTCTCTCAGCTCGTCGACGATCTCCTCTTCCCCGCTGCCCTCGACGCAATGCGGCGGGAACATACGGAACTCGGGGTCGTCCGCCGCGTGCGTGTCGGCGAGAAAGACGGCGCGTGCACCGCCGGTCAGCTCACGCGCCAGGTAGTCGCGGATGCCCGGCACCACCGCATACAGACGCGGGCTGGCCAGGTTGCCGAAGCGGCAGAAACCGTTGAGGGCGTCAACCACGATGATGACGGTGCGCTGCGCGTTCATCGGTACCACGGATGCCAGGGGGAGCGGCGACGCTCTACTCGACCACGGCCAGCCGCGAGTTGGGCCGGTACTCGCGGCCCTTCTTGGCGCACGGCCGGCCGTCCACCACGACAACGTCGGCAGTGAAGTCGGTGTTGCCGCGTAGCAGACTGCTGCCGATGCCGTACGCATCGGCCGGCACACCGGCCGCCTCGAAGGCGTGGATGCGCTCGGCGTCGAAGCCGCCGCTGACGACGATCTTCACGTGCGTGAAGCCCTCGGCATCCAAGGCTTCACGCACGGCCCACACCAGCTCCGGCGTCACGCCGGTCGGCTTGAAGCGGCCCATCTTGTCCCACAGGGAGCGGTCGACCATCGTCTCCGAGGTATCCAGACGCACACCCCACAGGCGTTCGCCCAGCGCTCGCGCGCAGGCCAGCGACGTAGGCACGCAGTCGTTGTCGAAGTCGACGAGGGCGACCACGTTCACATCCGGGTAGTACATGTCGGCGAAGCGGCGCGCCGCTTGGACGGTATCGCCGCCGCAGGCCGCTATGAGGCCGTGCGGCACCGTGCCGATGCCCTTGCCGCCCCACCACGAGGCCTGCGCGTCGGTGGACACGCCGATGGCACCGGCGATCTGGGCCGCGTAGCCGTCGCCGGTCTGCACCCGGTAGTGGTCGAAACGGGCCGGGAAGAACAGGATGGACTTGCCGTGCGCCGCCTGCACCACGCGGCGCACGTTGGTGCTCACCAGCGTGCGCCGTGACAGGACGCCGAGGTAGACAGTCTCCAGATGGGCGAACAGTGCGTAGTCGCCCTGGATGGTGAGCACAGTCTCCCAGGCCTTCACCTCATCGCCGTCGTACAGCGCCTCCACCCGGAGGGAGTCCCAGCCGGACTCCCAGCGACGGCCGTCGGGTCCTTCTTGAAACCGTCCCGCACAGAGTCTGAGCATGGCCAGCGCCTCGTCCATGCCGCCGAGGACCGCCCCCGGATGCTTCTGAAAGACCTGCATGATCACCGTCGGATGCAGGTCGTCGTGCTCGAGGACGCCCTTGGTGTAGTTGAAGTACGCGTCCGAGTAGTAGCCCTCGCGCAGCCGGTCGACCGGCAGAGCGAAGACGGACGGATTCAGGCGGCGCCTCCGCGCCCCTCCGGCGCCGCCCATCAACGACCGTCGCTTCTGGACACACGATCCTGCACTGGGAAGCCCGGCACCTCTGACACCCTTCGGTCGGTCGGCGAGACCTCAGCCCCGCCGCGCTCGTTGCGCGCCAGTGTACACCGGGCGTGCGGGAGGCTGGACCGATGACCCACACAGGGTGCGCCGGGCATGCGTAGGGGCCCTGCGGCGCACGGAACGAGCCGGCGTCAGACCCGGAACTGAAGCACGTAGGTGCCGGGGCCGTCGGCTTTCAGCTGGATCCAGTCTCCGCCGGCATGCGAGAGGCGCCCGGCTCCGGCACGCAGGCGCCAGAACGGCGACCAGCTCACTTTCAGCACGTAGGTCCCGGCGCCGTCGACCTGCAACTTGGCAGAACGATGGCCCAGCGCAAGCACCCTGGCGCCGCCGGTGGTGCCGGAGGCCGGTCCGAAGAGCAGCCCGGGGCGGCGCAGCTCGTACACGGTCCAGCCCTGGAGCTGCGCCGCCACCGTGAAGTCGGGCGAGCCGGCCAGTATGGCCGGCTCGCCCTTGCTCGTGAAGTCCAGGGGGGCGTGCGGCAGGAACACGTAGCGCACGCCCATGGAACGCAGCCAGGCGACGTATGTCTCGCGGTCGTAGTGGGGTGGCAGGAACAGCGCGTTGTGGATGATGTCCTCCTGCCGGTACCAGCCGCGCGTGATGGCGTAGCCGGCCCGCGGGAAATAGAAGGCCTCCCAATGCTTGCTCAGGGCCACGACATGCACGCGGTGCTGCGCGTCGGCGTGCGCGCCGGCCCATTGCAGCGCCGGCGCGAAGAAGGCGGCGTCGGCGGCCTGTGGGCTGGGCGGGAGGAACATGTGCCCGGCCGGCGTGGCGAGCTGCTGCCAGGCCGACGACCCGGCGACCACGACCAGCGCGATGCCGAGCAGCGGCAACGGCAGGCGACGCCCACCGGGCAGCCGGCGCCAGGCAACCCGCCACGGAACTGCTGCCAGCAGCAACGGCACTGCGAACACCATGAACAGGCGGTTGACATTGTTGCCCAGGGGCAGCGGCCGCACGGCCAGCGCCAGCAGGCACGCGACGGCGTAAGTCAGGAAGAGCGTGACGAAGTGGCGGCGCCGCTCCTTCCCTGAGAACCAGGCAAGGCCGGCCCCGGCCAGAGCGAACGCCAACGGTCGGACGATCTGGTCGAAGTCGTCGAGGTACGCGGCGCGCTCCGCGAAGACCAGACTAAGCCCGCCACGCGCCGCCAGGAACGGCGTCAGCCAGGCCAGGAAGATCAGGTACGGCCGGCGCAACTCCGGCCGGGCGATGAAGTCGGCGATGAGGAACACGCCGCCGACCACGAGCGCCAGCGGATTGCAGAAGAGGGCGAGGCCGGCGGCCAGGGCAGCCGACGCCGGCCTCTTGTAGGCCAGCAGCACCAGGGCACCCATCATGAGCGCCAGCGCGAAGAGGAACGGATCCTGGCCGTTGCTGAGGTACAGGCAGAGCACCACCGTCAGCGCGGCCGCCGGCAGGTAGCCGGTGACGCCGTACGTGCGCCGCAGGTAGAGGTGCGCCAGCAGGGGCAGCGAACCCGCGGCTAGCACCACCAGGACGATGCCGGGGACGACGAGCGCGCACAAGTAGTAGAGCGGCCCGTAGTCGATGACGCTGTAGGTGCCCCCGTACCAGGATGAATCCCAAAAGATCGCCCCCAGGCTGTGGCGGAGCTGATCGATCTTGTAGGCGTGCGCGGCGGCATCCAACCCGCTGAGCCCGGCAACGTGCATGGCGAGCGCCACCGCCGCCAGCAGCAGCGGCGGCAGGAGAGCCAGCGCGAGATGGGCGGCGCTCTGGCGACTTGTCGATTCACGAAGTGACATCTAACGGTGTCTCGCTGACAGAGACGAAGAGGCACCCCGGCCGGCGCGGCCTACGACGCGGAGCACGTGCAGTCGGATCGAGCGGCCGCAGGCGAGCTCGATCACTAACCAGCGTGAGTGTCGTTGGATCGAGCGGCCGCAGGCAACCTCGATCACTCCCACCTTCCGGCCATGCGCAAGGCTGCCACGAACCGGTCGGCCACGGCCGGGCTGAGGGCAAAGCTCGGGTAGAGGCTGGTGGCCAGACAGTGGTGCACGGCGAAGCCCTCGGCCTGGGTCGCGTCGCCGTTGGTGCGCACCCGGTAGGCGAACGACTCCTGCTCCAGCTCCAGGTACTCCACGTCGAACAGTTCGTAGAGCACGTTGTCGCCTTCGTCGTACGGGTTCTCGCGGGTGGCGCTGACCCGCACGTAACGCGGCCGGTCGTACCACTCGATCAGCTCGGCGTCGGCAGGCACCACTCCGGCAAGGTCGTAACTGCGCCCACGACTGTCCGAGAGGCGGCGGTGGAGCAACAGGGCGCCGCCGCCGATCGCCATGGTCGGCAGGCCGTCGCCTATGGCGCGTGCCAGCTCGTCGAGCAGCTCCCGGTTCTCCGCAAACTGGCTGATCTGCTCCTCGTCGAGCTGGCCGGCGATCAGCAGGCCGCTGACGCCCTCAGGCAGCACGCGGTCGCGGGCGATGTTCAGCGGCTTGAGCTCCACGCCGGCGGCCTGCAGCACGTCGATGTTCTCCAAGCCGAGCGGCTGCAGCGGCGGACCCCAAGCCACCGCCAGGGCGATGCTGCCGAAGCCGGGTTCTCGCGCGACCAGCAGATGCCGGGCCGGTGCCGGGACATAGCCGCGCCGCGAGGCCACCTCCTCCAGCTCCTCGACGTGCACGTAGGTGGCCGCCTCCGCGCACAGACGCGCGGCTGCATCGGCCGGCGGCTTGGGCCCGATGGTGCGCACGGTCCCGGTGGTTAGCGTGCGCTGGCGCACGAACTGCTCGCTGAGTTGCGGCGGGATCTGACCGAGGATCGGCAGACCGACGTCGCGCCGCAGCACCTGCAGCAACTCGCGCCCGCCGACCGAGTCGTCTGCACCCACCACGACCAGTCCGGCTATGTCGGCCCGGCCGGCCAGCTGGCGAGTACCCAGCGCCGCCGCCGCGGCCGTGGCGCCGCGCTCGCGGGCGTCCAGCACCAGCACCAGCGGCGAGTCCATGCGGACCGCATAGTCGACGGGACGCGAGCCGTCCACGCCCTCCCAGCGATCCAGCGCCGGGCGGGCGGCCACCACCATGAGCATCTCGACCGACTCCGACCAGTACTCCACCAGCTCGGCCGCGACGGCCTCCGAGTGCAGGGCCGGATCGATGACGCGCGGTGCCTTACCGGCGCCGTGATAGAGCAGGCGCCACAGCGGGAGGTCGAGTCCGAGGAGGATAGGGCGCGTGGCGCGATGCTGCCCGACGGCGGCCAGCAGAGCGCCGGCGGCAAGGTCGACTGCCGGGCTCGCCTCGAGGCCGGCGAGGATGAAACTGGGAACGGGCATGCTGCTCCTGGTTGCGGTGAGGGGCGGGCGTCTCCGCCGTCCTGCGAAGAAATGTCATGTTTGGGCGAAGAGTACAAGGCCCGGGGCCGGCATTGCGCCCCGATGGTCAAGGAAGTGCGCCTATCTGTCGAGAATGTGATACGCGCAGTCGTATCGCTTGAAGGCGGTCGGCTGCTCGGCTGAGAACGATACGGCGAGCTGCTTTCGGGCTCGTGCAAGAGAGGGAGTCACAACGGATCCTCGTGACAACTTGAGAGACGTGCTGCTGGCGCGCACGATCCTCGGCTTGACGCTCCTTGTCGCCGCCGCGATTTTCTACGTCCGCAGCCCGGCCGACACCTCGCTGGCTAAACTGGTCATCGCCGGCGTTTTCGGGTTGGCCAATGTGCCCTTCCACGTGTTTGCCTCTCGCGGCCGGTCCGTGCAGACGTGCGTCGCCATGATCGCCGTCGACACCGTGATGGTCACCGCCGCCCTGGTGTTCACCGGCGGCGTGCTCAGCACTCTGGCCATCTTCTACATCTGGCCGATCATCCTCGCCAGCCTGTTGCTGCCGCCCTGGGTCTCGTACCTGGTGGCCATTAGCGCCAGCATGATGTACGGGATCGTGTTCTTCGTTCAGCAGACCGGAGTCCTCGACAGCTTTGGGATAGTGGACCCCAAAGGCCTGCCACACGGGTGGATGGCGACCGCGGTCGCCATCCAGGTGGCGGCCTTCATGCTCATCGGCCTGCTCACCGGCATGCTGGCGCACACGCTCTACCGGTCGAACGCCGGCCTGCGTCAGATGAACGCCGCTACCGAGGGCCAACTCGACAAGCTGCGCGCCGCCAACCGGCAGCTGCGGACCTTGAGCGACGCCGGCCGCGCCTTCCTGCGCCACAACGGCGTCGAGGAGTTGCTGCCAGAAGCGCTGAGCCAGGTCGCTGCGGTGGTCGATGCGCCGGCCGGCTTCGCCCTTGTGCTCGGCCAGCGACACGCGGACCCGGAGATCGTCGTGCGCCTCGGCGGCGTCACCGACCAGCTCATCGGCCGCTTCCGCGACCGGGGCATCGACAAGATCGGGCGTGGCAAGACCACCGTCCTCTGCGACCACGCCGCCGACACCCTGTCGGAGACCCTCCTGCGCACGGCCACCGACGCCGGCTTTGAGCGCATCCTCATCGTCCATCTGGATGCCAAAGACCGTCCGATCGGTCTGGTGTGCCTGCTCCTGGGAAAGGGCGAGCCGACGGATCGGGACCGCATCGGGACGATCGACTCCCTGTGCAGCCAGCTCGCCCTGGTGATCAGCAACATGCAGACCACACAGGCCTTACGCGGGGTCAACGAGGAGCTGCGCCAGGTCAACGAGGAGCTCACCCACCTTGACGAGCTCAAGAGCGACTTCATGGCCACGATGAGTCACGAGCTGCGCACGCCACTCACCTCGATCATCGGCTACAGCGACATGCTGCTGAGCGGCATGACCGGCCGGCTCGACGAGAAGCAGACCAGCTTCATCGACAGCATCCTCAAGAACGGCGAGACGCTGCTGAACCTCATCAACGACATCCTGGACCTGACCAAGATCGAGGCCGGCAAGTTCGAGCTCAAGCTGGAGCCGGTAGACCTGCGTGCGGCTTTGCTCGGGGTTCTCCCGGTGATCAAGCCCCGCGCCTCGGAGAAGCGCATCAAGGTGAGTACGTTCCTGCCCACCGACCTGCCGCAGGTGAGCGCCGACGCCGGCAAGCTCAACCAGATCCTCCTCAACCTACTCACCAACGGCATCAAGTACACGCCAGACAACGGCAGCGTCAGCGTGGAGGCACGCCGCTCGGACGGGTTCGTCGACATATGGGTGACGGACACCGGGATGGGCATCGCCAAAGAAGATCAGGACCGTATCTTCCAGCGGTTCACCCAGATAGACTCGTCCACGACCCGCGCGCAGGGCGGCACCGGCTTAGGGCTGGCGATCGCCAAAGAGCTGGTCGAGCTTCACGGCGGGCACATCCGGGTGCAGAGCCGGCTGGGCAAGGGATCCAGCTTCATCTTCAGTGTCCCCGTCTCCGCCGGTCGCTCCGGCGCCGCGCGCGCTGCGGACGATAGGAAGGCAGGGTGACCATCTTGGCCAAGACGATCCTCGTCGCCGACGACGACCCGGACATTCTCAATATCGTTACCGTCTCACTGGAGACGCAAGGCTACGTGATCCTGAGAGCCACCAACGGTCGTGAGGCAGTGGACCAGGCCAAGAAGAACCATCCCGACCTGATACTGCTCGACATGATGATGCCGATCATGAGCGGCTACGAAGCCGTGGCTGAGCTGAAGAGCGATCCGGTCACCGCCGAGATCCCGGTGGTCGGCCTGTCGGCCAAGGCGATGGCTACGGACATCGAGCTGGCCAGCGGCATCGGCATCGACGGCTACATCACCAAGCCGTTCCGCATCGCCCAGGTCTTGAGCGTCGTCGAGGGTTACCTCTGATCGGGTAGGCGTCGGCAGGGTGACGTCCTCCGGCGCCCGCATCACTACGTGCTGAAGGGTTCGCGTCGATGGCGGCGTACACAGCGGGTGTGGAGACATACGGCTCACTGAGACCCCCCATGATCTGCGTGGCCGACGTCGATACGCGTCTGTGCTGCAGCGCAATCTGCGTTGCCTGCGCTCACTTCGTGCCGGATCGTCGCCGGCAGGAGCGCCGCGCCACCCCCCGGCGCACTCTCGACAGACGCGTGATGAACCGCCAGTTCTGACAACGCCCTGGCGGCGCCGGACGCCGGTCACGCAGATCGTCTTCCTCCTCTCCCCGACACGGCGGTGTATGCAACCGACGTTCTGACCGCCGTCTCAATGGCACTGCGCTGGCTACGGCTGACGGTGCTCGACCGATTAGTCACGGCACCCTCAGCGGCTGCGCCGGGGGTGCCGTCTCAATAGCACTCCGGCGCCTCCGGTGCCTACGCTGATTAGTCACGGCGACGTCAGTGGGCTCCGCCCGGAGTCGCCGTCTCAATAGCACTGCGCTGGCTACGCCAGACTCCGCCGATTAGGCACGGCGACCTCGGTGGACTTCGCCCGAAGTCACCGTCTCAATAGCACTCCCGGCGTCTCCGGCGCCTACGCTGATTAGTCACGGCGCCCTCAGCGGCTTCGCCGGGCGTGCCGTCTCAATAGCACTGCGCTGGCTACGCCAGACTCCGCCGATTAGGCACGGCGACCTCGGTGGACTTCGCCCGGAGTCACCGTCTCAATAGCACTCCCGGCGCCTCCGGCGCCTACGCT
>Ga0182021_10012585_pt1 | contig 10052 bp, 11 predicted proteins | sample 612E3MmetaG_FD_120493 | JGI IMG/M metagenome (GOLD analysis project Ga0182021, IMG submission 120493) | Permafrost microbial communities from Stordalen Mire, Sweden - 612E3M metaG (Illumina Assembly) | ecosystem: Environmental > Terrestrial > Soil > Wetlands > Permafrost | place: Sweden... | reverse complement strand
CCGGTCAACTTCAGTTATCCTCTCTTCGCTGCGGTAATTTTTCTTGATGGCCTTTCCATGGGCATGTTTATGGCCCCCAATACAGCGGCAATAATGAATAGTCTGCCGCCGCAACATCGAGGAGCGGGTTCAGGCATGAGAGCGACGATTATGAACGTGGGCAGTCCTATATCTATGGCAATTATCTTTTCGCTGATGGTAATCGGTTTGAATGCCTCTATGCCCGGTACTCTCTATAACGGCCTTGTACAGAATGGGATATCTACACAAGTTGCTCACCAGGTTGCAAACGCCCCGCCTGTGGGTTACCTTTTTGCTGCATTTTTAGGATACAATCCTCTTGCCACAATGATTCCCTCCAGCGTGTTGCAGTCCCTACCGCCACAGCAGGCCACCGCGATTACTTCGAGAGCTTTCTTCCCTCAGCTCATTGATACCGCCTTCCATCGTGGTTTGGTTGAGGTACTTATATTCAGTATCATAATGTGTCTGATAGGTGCTGCCGCTTCCTGGATTAGAGGCGGCAAGTATGTTTATCACGAAAAGAGTTAAGTTCTAGGGCAAAGGTAGTACTTCGAGGCCTGTACACAAAGAAGCACCTTCCTTTTGCGTCTCCCAATGTCAAAATGAATGAATCGTATCCACCGACAACAGTATTTTGTTTAAACTTTAGAAGACGCTATGAAACGATTCTGGCTGCGTCATCTTCAGCACAACGCTGGATGGGGATACATCCAACCCCGATCCTTGAGACAGTGAGATTGGTTCTGCCAAGCCTGACCTTATCCATTATTGTTTCCCTTTTATGCTGACGATCTAAAAGATCGCTTGATTTTAAAATTTTACATTCAGGAAAAGTTCTTCACGTCTTTAAACCCAGAGCGGTTCGGTCGCCTGCTTTTTCATTAACTCTTGCATTTGTTCATCAGTCGGAGGCGTTTCATATCGGCTGGCAGCATCTAAAACCATAGGCATTACGTTTACGTCCCCGGCCGAATTAATAAATACACCAGGATTAGAAAGCGCCCAATGGATTGCTAGGTCAAGGGATTTTTGATCCTTATACGGTTCATACCAAGTCGTTGACCAATGGGGATTGTCACCCCACAAACGGCGCTGAGCAGTCTTGATGATCTGTACCGCAGTATTTTTAGTCCTGGCTGTTTTTACCACTGCCTGAAAGTTGGCTGCGTATTCCTGGTTTTGGACAAGCTGATAATTCCACGGCATTAAGATTGAATCGAAATCGAAACGAGCCAAGCTTTTTTGGTGGATAATTGGTGCATGAAGAGAATGACTGGTAATTCCAATAAATCTTACCAAACCTTGTCGACGAGCTTCAATAGCTGCCTCCAAGGCTCCACCTGGCCCGGTTGCGACCTCCCATTCGCTGTCTTCAATGACACCGTGTAACTGGATCAGATCTAAATGATCAGTACGCAGGCGTTCAAGCGAACGCTGGATAGAATCTTTCGCTGCCTGATATGTCCGTTCACCCGTTTTGGTTGCCAGGAAGAGTTTGTTGCGATATTTTGCAATTGAAGGTCCAAGACGCAGTTCTGCATCACCATAGGAAGCAGCAATGTCAATATGGTTAACCCCGTACTTCATTATCGTTTCTACAGCCTTGTCAGCTTCAGCCTGTGTGACTTTGGATAAAGCCGCCGCTCCAAAGAGCACCCGAGTGCTGATATGCCCGGTTCGTCCAAAAGGTAAAGTTGGTATCATTTTGTCCTCCATTTTGTTAATTCAGATCATAATCTACTTTAAATTCTTTTGAAAGGTCTTTTAAAGATTGGATAACCTCTTCGTCAAGGGGAATTCCGTTCTTCAGTCGGTCCTGTTCTAGCGCCCACTCGATCTCCCCGGGGATGGTAATGCGGTTGACGCCTATGGCTTTCGGTAAGTTATGATAGACCTCAATCATGTTGTCCATACCTTTTTGAAATTCTTCAAGTGGCAAGAAGCCAGATATCTTTACCGCACAGAAGAAATTGTTACTACTGCCGACACTTCCTTGGCGAGAAAGTTCGGGTAGACAAACTGAACCCGCTAAAATGCTGCTCAGGATATCTACCATGATATTCAAACCAAAGCCCTTATAAATTCCCAATTGGGGTGTGCTACCGAGCAACATCATGGCACCTTTCTTCGGTGAATCCTCTTTTGGATCAATTATTGTATTACCGTTCGGGTCAATCATCCAACCGTTTGAAAGCATCCGATTGCTCCTTAACGCTATCTCAACTTTTCCGTAAGCAGCTATGGTTGTGGCCATATCGAGGCAAAATGGGAATGACTTGCCCGAAGGGGCCGCAAAGCTCATGGCATTTATACCAATTACGGGTCCTGAAGCCCCGGGGGCGGCAGCTTTCCGCCCACCCGTCGTACAGGAAAATCCGATCATATTTTCTTTGACCGCCAAAAGGGAGTAAGCAGAGCACGCACCATAATGCGTTGAATTCCGTACAGTAACGGCACCTATGCCCGTTACATTGGCTCTCGATATTGCCTCCTGCATTGCCTTGTTGCCGACCACGAATCCGAGCCCCCTGTCGCCGTCAATCACTGCAGATGACGGAGTTCCGCTCCAAATCTTGATATCAGGTTTTTGATTGACAAAGCCTACCTTTATCCTTTGGACATAGAAAGGACCCAGATGAGCGACCCCATGGGAAGAAATACCTCGGAGGTCGGTGTTAACCAAGAGACGCGCGGTAACTTCTGCATCCTCTGGAGGTACGCCCAATTTTTCAAGGATTTTAGTTGAGAATTTGACTAGTTTTTGAGGGTTAGCAGCGAAACAACTTAGAGACATTCTTTCCCTCCACGTCAGTTTATTTGCCGATCTTCAGATTGCTTTGATTTAGTTATATTTGGTTTTTAGATATTTTGTAAACGGATCTAGCGCTGTATAGAACTTGATTCAATCCAGTCGTTAATCTGACCTAAACCAATCAAGAGATAGGTTGCAATACTGCCCGCACCGGGGACCCATCACTCTTAACAAGTTTGAGGGGTAGACAAATAAGATTATAGTTTCCATGGCTCACACTAGAGAGGTCAAGCCCCTCAAGAATCCATATCTCAGCCCCAAGTAATGTCTGATGGGTATCAGGTTGATTTTGGTCGCCTGGCGTCGGGCTATCCACAGACAAATAATCAATGCCGACAAGACTAACCCCCATATCCACTAAGAAACTCGCAGCCTCTCTGGAAATGTAAACATAATCGGTAAAAAAGTTGTTAGTTTGCCAGCATCTTTGAGAGTTCAAAGTTTTAAATAGAATCTTCTCCCCACGTCTTATATTATGCCGTTTGAGTTCTTCTGGCTTAATGGCCTTATGATCAGTAATCTCTATAACACGTGCTGGGCCGATGGCGGCATCAAGGGGCATTTGGTCAATAGTTGTACGCCCGGCAAAGAAATGCTGTGGTGCATCTAGGCGCGTACCAGTGTGCGCCTCCATACGGATGCGGGTGATAGTACCCCCGCCATCACGTCCCTTGGGAAGACGATGCTCAAGCTGCAGATTTATCATGCCTGGCCAAACCACCATGTCATTCTGCAACGGCACACTTACATCAATCCAATTGGAATTTGAACCACACTTGTTTTTTATCATGTATGATAATCTTCCTTGTTTGACATTCTACATTAAGTCAACCTTTTGTCAATCTTGTCCCGCTCACTGGCAGTTGCCCATGTTTTTAAGGCCACAAGTCACTAGCTACATTATCAAGTCCCAGAGAAAGTAATTTCCCTTCACTTGGCTTGGTGGTCAAACGATAGTCTAGAGCTCCTAAGTTCCAGTATACTTGAGCTTCGATATCGGCGGTCACTCCGCCGAGCGGACCTGTTGGTTGGGGTGGTTTATCGATAATTCTCGGGTGAACTGGCCACTTTAATTCAACAATTCCCTCGCGCAAATTGAACGCATGTCTGAGGTCAAAAACACTTACATTTTCCGGAGCATTAATACTTTTCTCCAATCTGGTGCTAAAGATTGAGCCGAGCCATAATGTTACATTGCTGTTTTCAAGGGCAAACTAAAATACATACCAGAAACAAATTTTTTAGAATACTCGAATAGCAACCTCGGCAGGAGCAGCCAACAGCTCCTCTATCTCTGGATCGAGCTTTAATAACGTCAATGAATAACCTGCCATCTCGAGCGAAGTACAGTAATTGCCAACATAGTTCCGCTTGATCTTCATGCCGCGCTTCTCAACCTGTTCGTGTACATAGCCGTATAGCAGGTATAGCTCTGAGATCGGCGTCCCACCCATGCCGTTGATCATTAGCGCGACTTCATCACCGGCTTTGAAAGGTATATCGCTGGCGACTGCTTCCAACATCTCATCGACGATTTTATTAGCCCTTTCTAATTTCACGCGCTTGCGACCTGGCTCGCCATGGATGCCAATGCCCATTTCCATCTCGTCTTCGCCTAATGTAAATATTGGGGTACCTTTGGCAGGAGGAGTACAACCCGTGAGTGCCATCCCCATTGTCCGTACGTTCTCTACCACCCTGTTCCCTAATTTTTCCAGGTCTTCGAGAGAAGTACCTCTTTCAGCCGCAGCGCCTGTGGCCTTAATGACGAAGAAGTTGCCTGCCACGCCACGCCGTCCTACGGTATAAAGGGAACCCTTCACGGCCACATCATCGTTAATCGTCACGGTGCGGACTTCAATGCCGTCTGCCTCAGCCATTTCACGTCCCATATTAAAGGACATAGTGTCGCCGGTATAGTTGTTGAGAAGGTGCAACACACCTTTGGGGGATGCCACTAATTTCGTTGTATGGTATACGAAGTCGGCTGGGGGTGCAGCGAATACATTTCCGGGGCAGGCTGCGTCTAGCATACCTCGCCCGACCACCATCACATGAGCCGGCTCGTGACCGGAACCGGAACCCTGCATGATAGATACCTTGTTGGCCATCGGGATATCAGTGCGCATAATCAAATTATATTGTGGAATATATTTCAGTGTCTTGGGGTTTGCCAGGGCGATACCTTTCAACATTTCTGGGACAAAATCCTTTGGGTCATTGATAAGTTTCTTCACTAGTTTGCTCCTTTTTCTTTATTATTTAGTTTCTTTCAGGGTGTGGAAGACACAGATTATTCTTTCCAAGCCTTACTGATGGCCTCGAATAATATTGCAATAGCAATTGCGCCGGCATCCAAGGTTCCAATACTCCGTTCACCTGTATAGGCGGCGCGGCCGCGCTTGGCGAGCATCAGCCGAGTAGCCTCGGCTGATGCTCGGGCTACGGTCGCTGCTTTGTCCAATGCCGCGCCGGTGTCCTTTGCATCTTTGAAAGACTTCTCCAGTTGATCCACAGCAGGTACCAAGGCGTCGAGAAGAGTCTTATCGCCCAAATCAGCATTGCCGCGCTTTTTAATCCCTTCAATAGCAGCACGGAACATGACGATAACATCTTCACGGTTGATTTCTGGTTTCGTTCCCAGTGCTATGCCAGCTCGTAAAAAAGCAGTACCCCAGATGGGACCAGAGACCCCACCTACTGCTCCGATAATCTTTATTGAAACGCCTTTCAAAGTGTTGCTCGGTAGGCTGTGGTCAACCGTGTCCCATTCATTGACTACTTTCTCAAAACCACGAGCGATCGAGTAACCGAAATCGCCATCCCCAACCACCCCGTCCAACTCGCTGAAATATTGTTCATTTTTAATAACTGTATTCGCGATTAACTTCACGACAAATTCCACGTCTTTGCTCATTGATGATCTCCTCGGTTGGTTAATTTTCTAAGCATGCGTTAAGATCACTCAGTGTAATATATTTGCCGGGCTTCGCTTTACTACGATTAGCGATAATTTTCATTGGGGCATCGGGTTCCCCCAGGTCGCTAACAACCAACAGTGCTTCCGTCATATCTTCATTCTGTGTATAACTGCTTAGAGTCACCACGCAGTGTATTCCAGCTGAGCGCGCAGACAACAGCCCATTACGCGAATCTTCCACCACTAGAGCTTCATGGTGCGAGATACCCAGCTTTTCCATGGTTAATAAGTAAATATCTGGGGCAGGCTTTTTTTGGGGGACAATATCCCCAGCCAGGACCAAGAAATCGGCAGCCAGGACTTGTCCAACAACATATTCGAGAACACCACGGACAGATTCCTCTGCAGATGTAGAAGCTACAGCTAGTTTCCAGCCTGCATCGTGGGCTTCTTGTACTACGCGACGTACACCCGGGCGGCCTGGCAGCCGACCTTCGCGGATTAGTTGCTTATATATTTCTGACTTGCGTTTATGCCAATCAGCAATCAATTTTTTCTGGGCCTCTGAATCCGTGGGCAGGTTGGCTTTCGATACGAATTCAGGCGTCAACATGCTCGCCATACGCTCTTTCCCGCCGGCAATTTTGAGCTTGATCCCGTATTCCTTCTCAGACCATTGGACAGGCAATCCGAACTCGCGGAAAGTCTGGTTGAAAGCTGGCAAGTGACAGTATCGTTCCGTATCTGCCAGTACCCCATCACAATCGAAAATCAGCGTTTCCATTATACCTTCCCTACTGAGCCGAACACTTTCATATAGTCAGTCACCATATCGCGTACAGCCTTGCTGACGTATTGGAAAAGCGAAGGGGGATCCCACTTATTCTTGGCTTCGGCGTCACGCAAGAAGGACAAATTCGATTGCATGTACCTCATTTTCAAAGCAGTCGAAATGTTTACTTTGGCACATCCACGGGCGATCAAATCTTGGAACTGTTCATTGGTTAACCCAGTACCGCCATGTAAGGCGATGGGGATAGGCTCGGAGTTAACAATATCTGTCACACGTTGGGCGTCTAATTTGGGAGTCACTTTATATACCCCATGGGCATTTCCTATGGCTGGCGCAAAGCAATCTATCGCGGTGGCTCGGATGAAATCCAGAGCGGTATCCAAGGTCTTGCGCTCCGATTCCGCATCAGCGCCAATCCCATCCTCAACCCCTTTAATACCTTCAATTTCACCTTCAACACCTGCCCCGTAGCGTTTGGCTTCAGCTACCACTTCAATAGTCTGGCGACGGTTTTCCTCGTAGGGCAACGCTGAAGCATCGAAAAGTACCGAACCCCAGCCCCTAGCTAGGCATGCAGTGATTAGAGTTCGTTCCGGGCAATGATCCAAATGGATGCATACCGGGACCGTGATCTTACGTGCCATCTCAATCCACATGCTGTATACCATATCTATGCCGATTGAGTTGACTGTCTTAACGGAGATTTGCACGATTACCGGCGAGCGCCCCGCTTCTGCAGCTTGCAATACCGCCTCCATAGTAAGATCGTTGAAGATATTAAATGCTCCAACGCCGTATCGTCGATTGAACGCATCTTTCAGGATCTCTTTAAATGGAACTATTGGCATATCTTTCCTCCTTTCTACCAGTTTACCCGATTGCATTTTAAAGACAATACCCAGTACTGGAATTTTAATATTTTCTTTACCCAATTTCTTTATATGGTAGTCTCTATCTTTTGTACAAGAAGATTCATCATCTCATCAGCCATTACTCTCAAAATAATATTACAAGAGACCGCTCCGGCATCTAATACTCCACGCGAACGCACACCCAGTCGGCTGGATCGGCCGAATTTGGCAACCAAATCGCGGGTCGACAGCATACCGGATTCTGACGCTTTCTTGAATTCCTGCAATGCTGATGTGAAGTCCTTACCGGCAATAATTGCTCTACGAAAAGCATCCCGAGCCGGTACTAGAGTATCGATAATTGTCTTATCACCCACCTGTGCCTGTATGATTTCCCACAAATCATTCAGACCGGCGTCCAGCATACCTGCAAAAATTTCAGCAGTAATGGTTTCTTTCTGGTCGGCGTAATCCGCCATCCCTATGAAAATCGCACCGTAAATCGGACCCATGGAACCACCGATGTCATTAAGGAGTACCTCGCCTAGCTCATGCAGGCTTTGTGTTAATGTAAAATCACGATTCGCCAGATGTTCCTTGCAAATGGAAAACCCTTTATTCATATTCATGCCGTGGTCGCCGTCCCCAATTAGACCATCTATTTCACCTAGATAGGCTTTATTGGTCTGGATATCCGCAATCATCTTCAGGACAACAGGTTTCCCTGCGATATTAGAAAATCCTTCCATGTTTCAAACCTTCAGTTTATCTGCCAAATTGAGTTAGCCCCATGGATTCGCATTCTGCGTCCATCAGAACCTTCAATTCGTCGTCCAGTTTCATAACCGTCAGAGTAACTCCCATCATTTCCAGCGAAGTAAAGTAGTTACCGACATAGGAACGGTAAACATTAATTCCTTTGTGGCTTAAAACCTTCCATACTTCATTATATAGGATATACAGCTCCATGACCGGTGTCGCTCCCAAGCCTGAAACTAGGACAACGACTTCATCATTAGCTTGGAAGGGATAATCCGGGAGACCTAGATTCAACATACGAACTGCCATCTGGTTAGCCGTCTCCAGGTTTATAATTTCTACACCCGGTTCGCCATGATGGCCAATACCCAACTCCATGGTGCCAGCTTTTATCTCGAAGTTAGGATGACCGACGGCTGGCAACGTGCACGGTGACAAGCCGATTCCGACACTACGGGTGTTGTCAATTGCCTTTTGTGCTACCGCAATGACTTCATCCAGATTACCACCAGCAGCGGCCTTCGCACCACCAATCTTCCACATGAGGACTTCACCCGCGACACCACGGCGCTTTTCCCGTTGATTGGCGGGAGCGGAAGCAACATCATCGTTGGCAACAACGGTTTTGACCTTCAAGTCTTCTTTTGCTGCCATCTTGATAGCCATTTTGACGTTCATATTATCCCCGGAATAGTTGCCATACAAACAAGCTATTCCCTGACCTTGGTCTGCTGCCTTGAAAGCATCGTAGAAGGTTTTTGCTGGGGGTGACGAAAAGATTTCTCCTACTGCCACGGAATCAATGAGGCCGCGACCGATATAACCGATGAAAGCGGGTTTATGACCCGAGCCTCCACCGGTTACCACTCCAACCTTTCCTGCAACTACCTTGCGGGCTCGAATGACGCGAGGATTCGCTGTTGGCATGACATTGTTATCATGATTCCTCAAAAACCCTTGCAGCATCTCATCTACAACATTATCAGGGTTATTCAGAATTCGTTGCATATTTGTTACCTCCTTCTTTGGGTGATTTACTTATCTGGCTTACCCGTTTTATTTTCGTAATAGCTGATCCGTTTAACTTTCTCTACTGAACTTTCACCGGTAATCAGTGCGACTTTACCATTGAAATCAAATGTGCCATCAAATTTCGCATAATGTATCATCTAATTCGCTCTCCTCTAGTATTTTTTAAGTAACCAACTTTCCAAAATGATACTGAACGTGCTGCCTTCGCCAGTTTCAATATTCTGAAAGCCATCTAGATACCTTTCATTTGATCCTCAGACATGTCTTTTCTTAGTTTATGTCTGGCTAAGTATAAATTCAATGATTTGTAATTTGTCTTTGCCTGCTAAAATCTTAGATTTTCTCCAAAAAGGAATCCTTTTGGTTAGTCCGATTATACACCTGAAATTAAGTTCCTACAAGACATAACCCTTTTGGAGTATAAACACTATCCGGTCATAGTGTCTCGTTAATATCTTCTGTTTCAAACACTTTTTCCTGTACGAAGGTAGGTGATGAGCTAGCAGGGTGCTGAAGGGGGGGCAATACCCTGCTAGGGAAATATAAAGCGTAGTAGCACTTTATCGGGGCCACTATTTTGCACATTTTAGCGAAAAGTTTATCCTGTTTATAATAATTTCCGCTGAATACCCGTCAGCTTGCTGGTGGGATGAAAGCAGCCTCGTCCGTAATCTTGTGGGGTGGCTCCCTTTCCCCTAATGCCCCACAGCTTGCTGTGGGGTTATTTACTATTACTACGATGCGCATTTGACACTCTTTTCTAATCGAAGAATGAGCCTGAAGAAAGCTGATTAGCCTCACCACAGGAGAATCTATTTGTTTGTTTATATAGATTGTAACGTGCTTTAACCATCCTTTCTG
>Ga0182021_10012584_pt1 | contig 10052 bp, 8 predicted proteins | sample 612E3MmetaG_FD_120493 | JGI IMG/M metagenome (GOLD analysis project Ga0182021, IMG submission 120493) | Permafrost microbial communities from Stordalen Mire, Sweden - 612E3M metaG (Illumina Assembly) | ecosystem: Environmental > Terrestrial > Soil > Wetlands > Permafrost | place: Sweden... | reverse complement strand
AGGGTGAGATGAAACCCTACACGAACACGATTCCCGGCACGCAGGTCAGCTACGCCATGGTGCCGATTCCCGGGGGCGAGTTTGTCATGGGCAGCCCCGAAACCGAAAAGGCGCGCAAGCCGGATGAAGGGCCGCAGCACAAGGTGAAGGTCACCCCGTTCTGGATGGGTCAGTGTGAAGTGACTTGGAACGAATACGAATTGTTTATGTATCCGGACGAGGAATTGCGGATCCGCGCAACTGTCCCGACGGATGCTGCCAGCGACAAACTCGCGGATGCGGTGACGCACCCTTCCAAGCCCTACGTCGAAATGAGTTTCGGCATGGGCAAGGACGGCTTTCCGGCCATCAGCATGACCCAGCATGGGGCCAATAAGTATTGCCAGTGGCTCAGCGCCAAAACAGGTCATTTTTACCGCCTGCCGACCGAAGCCGAATGGGAATATGCCTGCCGCGCAGGGACGACAACGGCCTATTTCTTCGGCGATGACGCGAGCAAACTTGGCGAATACGGCTGGTTCGAGCAGAACAGCGATTTCAAGTACCAGAAGGTCGGCAAGAAGAAGCCCAATCCCTGGGGCCTTTATGACATCTGCGGCAACGTTGTCGAATGGGTCCTCGATCAATACGACCCGGACTATTACAAGCAAGGCGGCGCCAACGGCGAGGCTGTCGAGCCGTGGAACAAGGCCACCAAGCCGTACCCGCATTCAGTGCGAGGCGGCTCGTGGGATGACGAGGCGACGATGTGCCGCAGTGCCGCCCGCCGTGGCTCAGACCGCTCCTGGAAAATGCAGGACCCGCAATTGCCCAAGAGCGTCTGGTATTTCTCCGACGCGCAGTTCGTCGGCTTCCGTATCGTGCGCCCGCTCAAAGTGCCGCCCCCGGAAGTGATGCAGAAGTACTGGACGAGCGGCGTGGAACGAGACTGAATTTCCGGTGTCCGCACTGCGTCAGTATGGACACCGGCTTTCGCCAGTAACTATAAACCGACAAGAATAACCTGAAAGGTCTAATGCAAAATCATCCAATAAATCCAGCAAACGCGGTTTCACGCCGCCAGTTCCTAAAGAGCTCAACAGTCATCGCCGCCTCGGCGGCTGCCGCCGTGAGCTTTCCCTCGGTTCTCAGCGCCCAGAACAAGCAACCTATCAACGCCGTGATCATTGGTCTGGGCGGGCGCGGCAGCGGCGCGGGCCGGGACTTCACCGAAGCGGCCAAAGCCGCCGGCGTGGAGGCTAAAATCGTCGGGGTGGCCGACATATTCCCCGAGGCGGCGCAGAAAGCTGTGGACAACTTCGGCGTGCCGGCGGACAAGTGCTTCAGTGGCTTCGATGCCTACCAGAAGGTTCTGGCCCTGCCGGGCGTCAATTACACCATTCTGGCCACGCCGCCTGGATTCCGCGCCGCCCACTTCAAGGCCGCGGTTGAGGCCGGTAAGAATGTGTTTATGGAGAAGCCCGTCGCGGTGGATGGTCCCGGCTGTCGGGTTATTTATGCCGCCGCGGAACTTTCCAAGCAGAAGAACCTGAAAGTCGCCGCCGGCACGCAACGGCGCCACCAAGACGGCTACCTCGAAACCATCAAGCGCCTCAAAGACGGCGTGATTGGCGACATCGTTACCTTGCGCGCTTATTGGGTCAACGGCGGTCCGATTTGGCACCGGGGCGAGCAGGGCGGCACCGAGTTGGAAAAGCAGATTCGCAACTGGTACCACTACATCTGGCTTTGCGGCGACCATATCTGCGAGCAGCACGTGCACAACTTAGACGTCTGTAACTGGATCGTGGGCGCACACCCAACCAAGTGCTGGGGCATGGGTGCCCGGCAGCAGTTGAACGGCAAGTCGGGGGAGATTTGGGACAACTTCGCAATCGAGTATGAATACCCCACCGGTGCTCGCATGTTCAGCTATTGCGGCCAGGTCAAGCGCGAGTGGTCATCCGTCAGCGAAGGCGTCCAGGGCACGAAGGGCACTGCCGACCCCAGCGGGCGTATCCAGCCCAAAGGCGGCGAGATGTGGCGCCACCGGAAGCAGGGAGCGGAAATCAGCCCCTACGTGCAGGAGCACATTGACCTTATCAATGCCATCGTGAAGGACACCGACTTGAACGAGGCCAAGCAGGTCACCGACAGCACGCTGACCGCCATCATGGGCCGCGAGGCGGCCTACAGCGGCGCGGGTTTGGATTGGGACACAGTGTTGAACTCGACGTTCGCCTATGGCCCGGACCTCCTGTACAAGGACTGCGCCAGCATGCAATGGGGACCCTTCCGCTTGCTGCAACCGCCCATGCCAAGCGAGCATAACATCTTCAAGAGCCCACCCATGGTTCCAGTTGCCAAAGGCTGATCCAACCCGAATGCGTGGTTTGGAATTCATGGCCGGCCGCAGTGGCCGGCCTTTCTTTTTGCCCAATCACCAATGAAGCCTCCCATCCCAAACCCTTCGGCATCTGGGATTTCGGACTTCCTTCGGCTTTTGGGCTTCGGGTTTCGGATTCTTCCCCTGCTCGCTGCGCTATTGCTCCTGACCGCCTGCCGTTCCGCGCCGGCGGAAAAGCCGGTACAGCGATTTCAGTACAAGCATCCAGCAATGGGCACGCTCTTCACCATCACCTTTTACGCACCCGAGCCGTCAGCGGCTGAAGCCGCTGCTAATGCCGCCTTCCGCCGCATAGACGCCCTCGAAGACATTATGAGCGATTACCAGGCGGACAGCGAGCTGATGCGGCTTTGCGATCAGCCCTTTGGCAAGCCAGTCGCCGTCAGCGAGGACCTTTTCGATGTCCTCCAGCAGGCACAGAAAACCTCGAAGCTTTCGGACGGCGCATTTGATGTCACAGTTGGTCCTTACGTCCGCTTATGGCGGTTTGCTCGGAAGCGCAAGGTTCTGCCGACGGGTGCGGAAATTGCCACCGCGCGGGCCGCTGTCGGCTGGCAAAAACTCCGCCTGGAGCGCCGCACTCGGACGGTGACTTTGCTCGTACCGAACATGCGCTTGGACCTGGGCGGGATTGGCAAGGGCTATGCCGCCGACCAGGCGATGCTGATTCTGAAGGGCAGAAGAATTCCTCGCGCCCTCGTAGCGGCCAGCGGGGACATTGCGATTGGGGATCCGCCCCCGGGCCAGCCCGGCTGGAAAGTCGGCATTGCAACCCTCGGCACACGAACCAATCAACCCTCCCGAACACTCCTCCTTCACAACGCCGGCATCTCGACTTCGGGCAACAGCGAGCAATTCATCGAGATCGGCGGCGTCCGCTATTCGCACATTCTTGATCCTGCCACCGGTCTTGGACTCACCAACTGCATACAGGCCACCATTATCGGCCCCAACGCCACCCTGACCGACAGCCTCGACACCACCGTCAGCATTCTCGGCGTCAAACGCGGCCTGGCACTGGCTGATTCTTTGCCGCAGACCGCGGCCTTGATTCTGACCCTGGAGGATGGCCAGGTGCGGAGTTTTCCCTCCCGTCGCTTCGCGCAAATCCAAGAAATCGTAAGACCGTAGCCAACGTAAGGAGGCTCATTTCTAAGAACCGAAGAGAGCAGAGCCTCCTTGCGTGGGCTGCGGTTTGTTGAATCCGCCCGGCGCGGGGAAAGCATTGCTGCCTGCCTGTTGACTTGGGCCAACGCGGCAGATACTCTTTCGAGGTTGACACATTGAGGCCATGCTCGAAGCAATTGAAAAGCTGCTGATCCTGCAGGACTGCGACCGGAGAATTCGCCGCCTGCAAGGGGAGCTGGCTCGCATTGAGCCGGAGCGGCAGTCCCTCCAGGCGAAAGCCACTGGCGCCCAAACGGCTTTGGAGAAAGCCAAGCTGCGCATCAAGGAGCTCGAATCCCACCGCAAGGAACTGGAACTGGAAGTCGAAGGCAAGAAAGAGCTGATCGTGAAGTACGCCAATCAGCAGTACCAAACTCGGAAGAACGAAGAGTACCGCGCCCTGGCGCACGAAATCGAAATGTGCAAGGACGCCATCTTCAAGATCGAGGACCAGGAGATCGAGCTCATGGAACAAGGGGAGGCGGCTCAAAAGGAAGTCGTGCGGGCCACGCAGGCCGCCGCCGACACGCGCAAGCTGGCAGAAGAGCAGCTTGCCCAACTGGGGACCTGCGAGGTCAATTTGCAGAAGGAATTCACCCAACTCTTGGCCAGCCGTGAACAACTGGCCGCCGCGGTGGCCGAAGCGGCTCGCGCCCGCTACGAGCGTTTGGCGCGCAGCCGGGGGGAGAACGTGGTGGTGGGCGTGGAGCACGGGGTTTGCGGCGGGTGCCACATGCGGCTGCCGCCGCAATTGCTCGTCATGTGCCAGGCGGACAAGGAGTTGGTGGCGTGCAGCAACTGCGGGCGCATTCTTTACTACACGCGCGACATGGATTTGGCAGTAGCGGAGTGACGGGAAATCCGAAAGCCGAGAACCGAACCCCGAAGGAACTCCGAAATCCTAACCTGCGCTCGGCAGCTTGCCATTGCGCAGGCGGGAGGGTATATTCGCCCTGATTTTGGAAGGGCGGAGGATCGCTTTCCCCGGAGTAATCCGGGGGAGGAGGAAAGTCCGAACACCAAAGGGCGCGATGCCGCGTAACCAGCGGGGGCCGGTGGAAGCCGATCCGCCGCAGGATACACGCGGGCGGCGCCGCCGCGAGGCGCGCCGACGGACAGTGCCACAGAAAACAAACCGCCCGGGCTTCGCAAGAAGCGCGGGTAAGGGTGAAAAGGTGGGGCAAGAGCCCACCGCTCCAAGCGCAAGCGCGGAGGCACGGAAAACCCCATCGGGTGCAAGGCCAAATAGGGGACCCCGGAGCGGCCCGCTCCAGGTTCCGCAACGCGGGACGGGTCCCGGGTACAGGCTGCTGAGACAAATGATTCTCTCCGCTCGTCTGAGCGCAGACAGAATTCGGCTTACAGCCCTTCCAAAGTCATCCACCCGGGTTGGGCAAGCGTTTCGTTTTTCAGAACTCGCTCGGCCCGGGTCGTTACAGCGGGCCGGCCAGAAGGCCGATGCGCAACCCCACGCCGAAGGCGATTCACCTTACAACGACAGGAGGTACTCGCAGAGATCGCTGATTTGGTCCGCGGTCAGGTGGGAGGTCTTGCCATGCTGGTCCTTGGGGTTGGCAAAGGTCAGCAGGTCGCGCAATTGCGTCACGGAGCCGTCGTGGAGATAGGGCGCCGTGCGCCAGAGCTCGATCAACGTAGGGGTGTCGAACACATCCGTGCTGCGGTCCGACGGCCCGCGCGTGCCGACATCGTAGGACTTGAGGTTGGTGAACAGGGGTGGGGGATGGCATTCCGCGCAGCGCGTCTCCCGGCTGCGAAACAGGTTTTCGCCCCGCCGGGCCGCCGGCGACAATTTGCCCTTCACCAGGCGGGGACTTGGGACCGGCTTAAGCGACTTGAGATACTCGTCAATGGCTTCGGCCACCTCCGGCGGTTGAACTGTGAACAGGATATGGCGGATGCCGGCCCGCACGGCGTCCTCCGCGGTTTCCCGCACGCCGAGGCTCATCGCGGGCGGAGTGCGATGAGCGAGCAGGAGACTCCGCGTGTTTTTCGGGTTGCCGATCCCGTCGTTGAGCAGGTCCCAATTCAGCCCGTCCACGCGCGCATCGCCGGGGTGGCAGCTCGCGCAGCTTTGCCAACCACCCAGGCAGAGCCGCGCGTCGTGGAAATAGAGCTCGCCCCGCCGCGCGGCGGTCGTTGGCGGCTTGGGGCCGAGCGGAATGGACTCGGCCTTTGGCGGCGAGCCGTCGAGAGCAATCGCGCTGAGCGTGTCCGAGAAGTAATTGGCCGTGTAGGCCCGACGCCCGACGACCACGACGCTGCGCGGGCCGAGGTCGCCGGCGGGCAGGCCTCGCCGTTCGCGCAGGCCGCTGAGGAACAGGAGGTCATTCGGGACGTTGGAGGGCGCGCGCGCCGGCGCTCGGTAGGCAATGGGGGCGTTGGCCGGCAACGGCTCGGGCATCAGCTTCGCCAGCTTTGCGAGCACGCCGGGAAAATCAATGACGCTAACCTCGTGTGTGCCGGCGTGGGCGACGACCAGCCTCCGGCCATCCGCACTCCAGGCCACCCCCCACGGGTTGGCCGCGCCGCGCTCCGGATCGTCCAGCAGCACCGTATTGAGCACCGCCATGCGGTCCAGCGCGATGATGGTCTTGGCGTTGGTGTTCATCCAGCCGCGTTCGACCTGCGTCGTCGGCCGTTGAAAGCGCGAAAGGACGTGTGTGACCACAGCGTACTTGCCGTCAGGAGAGATGCGGATGTCATTGAGCACGCCGCTGCCGCTGGGCAGGCTCAAATCGTCCACCACGCGGTTCTCGGCGGTGTCAATGACGCTGACCACCGCTGCCACATGGTCCCGGTCCGCGCGGCCCGTGTGGAGGTGATTCGCCGCCAGCAGGCGTCGGCCATCCGGCGTGATGGCCGCCGCCACGGGCTCGCGGCGCACGGGAATCCGGCGCAACAACTGCTTCGTCCGCACGTCCATCACGCTCACGTCATTGTCGAAGCGGTTGCAGACGAATAGCGTGGCGCCATCGGGAGAAAGCACTGGAGCCATCGCCGTGTGCCCCGCGGCAATTTGCCCCGTGACCTTGCCCCGCACGGCGTCCATGACGCAGACCCGGCTCAGCGGAGAGGCGCAGGTCACAAACAGCCATCGGCCATCAGCCGAGAGGCAAAGTCCTGTCGGCCGGGGAGGCACCGGGACCGAACGCGTGACTTGGCCTCTCGCGGTGTCGAAAGCGACCACCCGGTTGGCGGTAGCGCAAGCAATGTACAGCATGGTGGCGTCGGGCGCCGCAACCAGCGCCGCCGGAGACAAGCCGGCTGCCGATGACGACTGCCCGGTCAAGCCGGCGAGAAAGCTCGCCGCCAGCATTACTGCGGTTTTCCGAACCAATTCAAGCGGTGGCGCTGACATGTCTGCAGCCGGTGCAGACTGCCGCACCAAAGTCAATGGTCCGCTTCTGCCACTCGAGCCAGTGTCGGTTGATGGCGAAGCTCCCGACCACGTTCCGCGCCGTGCCGCCATGTCCGTGGAACACGAACACGACCGGAGCGAGCTTCTCTTTGGCGGTCGTGGGGAGGTAAACCAGCGCCTCGCGAGCGACGCCGTCCACCTTGAAGTCCCACCGCTGGAAACCCGGCGGCAAAACGCTGGGAGAAGTGTCTTGCGCAAACCCCACCTGCGCAGACGCGAGCAGGATCAACAGAAGCGGAAGGAAGCGGTGGTTCGGCCTTTGCATAATCAACTCCAGGTTAAGGATTACTACGGATGGATGCGCGGATCTCATTGTGGTTCCCCACGCACATAAGGAAGAAGTCTCCGCTTTCCGCCAGGGCCAGGATGCGGAGTTGAAGGCCCGCGCGAAATTCCAGGTAACGGCCAAAAGCCCTGAGGCCTAAACCCCTGTGCTCATGCGGTCGGCCAACCGCTTGGACAAAGCGCGCCACTGCCGCATCCACGGTTGACTGCTGTTGGGGCGTAAGCTTCCGATAGCGGCGTTCAAAGCCTGGCTGATAGTAGATCACAGTCCTGGTTTCCAGGGCTTGAGCCTGCCGGCCTTGCGATCTTTGCGAATGGCGGCGAGGTCGCGCTGCGCCGCGCGCTCAACCTGCTCACTGGTTACTCCATACTCCTCAAAAGGGCTCGGCGGACCGAAAAAGTAATGCCACGCCGCATCCTGGAGGGCGGCGGAAAAGTCCTTGTAACGGCCACTCTTGACCTGGGCTTTCACCATCTCGCTCACCGGCTCGGAGAGAGTGATGTTATGCCGGTTCATATATGCAATTTATGCCACAATATGCACAGAGGCAAGTGGGCGGCACGATGTTTTGAGTTGCGGATTGGCGGGGGAATGCAAGGCTGTGGGGCGTGAAACTCCGTTTTGAGCAGCAGGAGAGTGTGGCGCGAGCCGGATGGGTTGGTTTCGCTTGGGTTATCTTCCTGGGGCTGAGCCTGTCCGCCCGGTCGGAGTTCAGCATCGCCAAGGGGGGAAGGGCAAATTGCGTCATCGTGCGGCAGCCTGAGGCAACGCTGGCTGAATCGAACGCGGTGCGCGAGCTGGCGGAGAGGTTAGAGAAGATCACAGGCGCAACCTTCGCGATTCGGGAGGCGGAGGGGGGCGAGGTTCCGGAAAACGCCATCATCGTGGGGTCCGGGGCCGCGGCCCGGGCGCTATTCCCGGAGGTGGCGCTCGAGAAACTGGGTTCCGAAGAGCTAGTGATGAAGGTGAAGGGAGGACGCTTGTTGCTGGCCGGCGGCCGGCCGCGAGGGACGCTCTACGCGGTGTATCGCTTCTTGCAGGACCAGTGCGGAGTGCGTTGGTGGACGCCCCAGGCGACGACTCTCCCCAATCGCCGGAACTTGCGCGTGCCGGATTTGGATATCCGGAGCCGGCCGGCATTTGAGTATCGCGACCCTTATTGGTTCGCCGGGTTCGACCCGCAGTGGAAGGCGCACAATGGCGCAAATGGTCCAACCCGCCTCATTCCAGAGACGCTGGGCGGCTGCATCCAGTACAAGGGTTTCTGCCACACCTTTTACCCGCTGGTGCCCCCGGAGAAGTATTTCGCCACGCATCCCGAATGGTACAGCCTCATCAAGGGCAAGCGGACGCACGACAATGCACAGCTTTGCTTGTCCAACCCCGAGCTGCGCGACTTTGTGGTGCAGCGGGTGAAGGAGTGGCTGCGCGAGGCGCCCGACGCGCAGATCATCTCGGTGACCCAGAACGATTGCCACGGAGCGTGCGAGTGTCCGCAGTGCCGGGCGATTGACGAGGCCGAGGGTAGCCCGTCGGGGAGCATGCTGGCGTTTGTCAATTACATCGCCGAGAAGATCGAGCCGGAGTTTCCCAACGTGGCGGTGGATACGTTTGCCTACCAGTACACCCGGCACCCGCCCAAGACGATTCACCCGCGGCCGAACGTGATCGTGCGGCTATGCTCCATCGAATGCAATTTCCGCGAGCCGTTGGATGATCCCTCCAATGCCGCCTTCCTCGCCGACCTGACGACCTGGTCGAGGATTTGCCGCCGCCTTTATGTGTGGGACTATGTTACCGATTTCGCCCACTACGTGCTGCCGCATCCGAACTGGTTCGTGCTCGGGCAGAATCTCCGGCTGTTCCAGACCTACAACGTGAAGGGCGTTTTCGAAGAAGGCGCTTACGCCGGGCCGGGGGAAGAGATGGCCGAGTTGCGGGCGTGGGTGCTGGCGCAACTGCTCTGGAATACGCAGCAGGATGACCGCGCGCTGATCAAAGAGTTCCTCCGGGGCTATTACGGCAAGAGGTCAGGGGACATCGTCGAGCGTTACCTGGAACTGATGCACGACGCGTCCAAGGGCTTCTACTTGCACTGTTTCCTCGGCAAGGATCCTCCGCACTTGCGCTTCGAGCCGCTGGCCGCCGCCGAACGACTTTGGCAACAGGCCGAACAGGCCGCCCATGGCGAGGCCGATCCTGATAAGTTGATTCGCGTGCGCATGGGGCATCTGCCGGTGCGCTACGCCTGCCTGAGTTGGTGGGGACCGCTGCGGCGAGAGTGCTGGGAACAAAATGCGAGCTGGCCCTGGCCGGAGACGCGCCAAGCCACCGCCGAGGCATTTCGCGAGGTTTGCCGGGGCGTTCCGGGGAAGGATTGGACCCAGGTGCGGGTGCTCAATGAGGGGGGGCGGCAGGTGGATGACTTCCTGAAACCGTTTCTCCTGCCTGGTAGATGAGGTTGAAACCAGTCCCGACCGTGACATCTGGGTGGCCCCGGCGGGGAACAAGGCGGTGAAGGCGTATTTAGCGGGCCACTGCCGGATTAGGGGTTAATTGTTCTCCTCTTATCGGCGGCAATATGTGAAGCTGGCTCACAAGATGACTTGCTCGCTTCTGTCCACAATGGCCCGGCGCCTGAGCGCTCCAGGGCGTTTTCTGACTTCATGCCTCGGGTTAGTCGGGGCGCTCGGTATTTTGGCAGTTCCCGCTTCGGCAGTAGTGGTGGGGCAATTGCGCTGTGAATATCTGAAGGACCCGCTGGGCATTGATGT
>Ga0182021_10012583_pt1 | contig 10052 bp, 8 predicted proteins | sample 612E3MmetaG_FD_120493 | JGI IMG/M metagenome (GOLD analysis project Ga0182021, IMG submission 120493) | Permafrost microbial communities from Stordalen Mire, Sweden - 612E3M metaG (Illumina Assembly) | ecosystem: Environmental > Terrestrial > Soil > Wetlands > Permafrost | place: Sweden... | reverse complement strand
TCGCGAGCGAGGCTGGCCGGCGGAGGCAATGACGGGCGCACTCCATCCACGGCACGCTCTGGACGGCAGGCCCCGATCTGCTCTCGCCATGCTCCGATGGCTTGCATCCCGTCATGTCTAGGTATCCAGCGCTCGGGCCTCCATTGCCGGGCCGCGGTTCTGGCCGTGCCAGGGGCGATCGGCACCGACGTCCGACCAGTTGCCGACCAAAGCTGCCACGACCACGATCACAGTAAAGGCTGATGTCTGCACGGAATTCGGTGGCTCCAGGAAGGCCGAACCAACCATGTATGTCACAAAGACCGCAATTCCGACCGAGCGCGCGGAGCACAAAGTGCGGTTGAGGGTAACCGCGACGGCAGCCAACATGGGGATCCACAAGGCGATCCCGACGATCCCCTGTTCCGCTAGGACATTGACGTACCAATCATGCGATTCGATGGAGAAACCCACATACTGCGCGCTCATGAAGGAGAACTGGCCAAAGCCGATGCCAAAGATCGGTGCAGAGGCGAACATCTGAGGTCCCGCGAGCCCCGCCGCAATTCGCGATTGATCGCTCTCAGCCAAGCTTGCGTAGGCCTGCGCCGATGTTGTCCCGGCGTCCGCAATCAGTCGCGTTTGAAGAAAGAGCGGAAATACAACAGCGGTAACTGCGACGGCGGCACCGATCGCGAGAAGTCCCGTCCGCCGGCTTCGCGTGAATGCCAGAGCGATGAGCCCTACCACAAGCGCCAATGCAGCACCACGCGACAAGGTTGTTGCATAGGCAAACGCCAGCACAATCGACGTCCCAAGCAACAGCAGTCGGAACCCCGGCGACCGGACGACGACCATCCATGCGAGTGCGGCAGCAATCCCGGTCGCTTCGAATAGGCCAAAGTAGTTCGGATCGCCGAACGGTCCGACGTTTCGCGCGATGGCGTCCGATGCCCCAAGGAGATTGCCGAGCGGCCCGGCCGCCGGGTGACCGAACGTAGCAATGGCGAGGACCGCCGCGACGAAGGCGGACAAGAGTGCAGCACCGACGAACGGTCCAGGCGACCGGCTCCTGAGCACGTAGGCTGCGGCCACGACCAAGCCGGCCAACGTCAGTACCTGCTCAAACAGATACCCGACGAGGTGGCCGTCGGTGCCCGAATACCCGGACAACAACTCGGGCACCTGCTGCACCGACACGTACAGGACGAATGCAAGCAAGAGCAGGAGCGGAGCGCTCGGACGCAGCGCAGGCCTGTCGATCGGCAGGCGATACACACATCCGAGGAGAGTTGCCCCAACGAGGAGCGCGTTGAACCCCGGCGCCGGAATGGCTGGTGGTGACTTGAGCGGCGTCATCAGGGCCAAGATCGCGAGGCCGACCGGCGGCGAGATGACGGCCGCAACAAATGCCACGAGCGAAGCGCCCGTCATCAGCGGCGCGACGTTGAACGCAATCCCACCGACGATCGCCGCACCAACAGGCAGCGCGGCAAGCAAGGGTCGATAGTCCGACAACCCCAACGTCCCGAGGCGCGTGGTCCTCGGCAAGGATGTGTGCACGCCGGCCTGCCGATCCACGGCGGTCACCACCGTTCCCTTACCTCATTTGTGCGCGGGTAGGAACTTGTTTCGCGCCTGACCGCTCATCCGTCGATCAAGTCGACCGACATCGGGGCGTTGAACCTCTGAGTTGAAGCGCCAGAGCGCGGAGTTCACGAGGGCGCCCTCTTCGGCGACTTCTCCGTCGCCCGGGAATGCGTGTCAGCCGCGGCCACTACCCCGCGTTCGTCACCGTAGTAGCCGCCGTAACTCGAGTTGGTACCCTGAGTCCGGTTGAGGACAACTCCCAGTACGGCTGCACCTGCCTTGGCGAGGGACTGTCGTGCCTGTCTCACCGCGCCTCGGTGGCTGTGACGTGCGTCGATCACGAAGAGCGTGGCGTCCAGATACGAACTCAGGATGGCCGCGTCCGCGACTGCTTGGACAGGTGGGCTGTCGAAGACGACGAGATCATCGCCGACCTGAAGCCGCTCGAGGACGGTGCGCATGCGCTGCGACCCGAGCAGCTCGGCCGGGTTGGGCGGCAGCGGACCCGTCGTCACGATCCGCAGGTTCGCCTGGTCGGTGGTTTGGGCAACCGCGCCAAGAGTCACTTCGTCGGTGCGCAGCAGCGAGGTCAGCCCCTGCGAATTAGGAAGGTCGAAGAGGAGGTGGATTCCCGGTTTCCGGAGGTCCGCGTCGACGAGGATGACCTGCCGGCCCGCCTGGGCAAAGACGACGGCGATGTTGGCCGCCGTGACCGTCTTGCCCTCACCCGGGATCGCGCTCGTGACGAGGAGTGTTCGAACCGGCCTGTCGACGGCAGCGAACTCGATGTTCGTGCGGAGCGTGCGATATGACTCTGCGACCACAGACCGCGGGTAGACGAGCGCGGCCAGCCGATAGATCTCGCTCGAGCCGCGATTGTGCCGCATACGAGTGATTAAGCCGAGCGTGGGCAGCCCAACAGCCCCTTCGACCTCTTCTGCGCTCTTCAGTCTGTCGTCGAGGTACTCGACGACGAAGACGATCGCAGCACCGAGCAGTAGGCCGACTGTCGCCGCGAGAAGCGCATTGAAGAGCGGCCTGGGCGCCACCGGCGAGGTCGGCGGCACCGCCGGCTCGACCACGCTGAGAAGGTTGGAAGCGTTGTCCGAGGAGATCGAAAGGAGCGTGGCATAAGTCGCCTGGAGGGTGGTCAGACGACCCTGGAGCGTGTCGAGCTCCGTAACATCGGTGGGCTTCGGGCTGGCCAGGCTGCCCAAGCGCGCGATCTCGGCCTGGGTGGCCGTGATCTGCTCCTGAGTTGCCGTCAGGTCAGCCTGGATGAACTGCTGGAGGTCGGTCACGCGACCTTGGATGGCTGGTGAAGCAGCAATCAGCTCATCCGCCACGGCGTTCGCGATGGCAGCTGCCTGGGCAGGATCGGGGTCCTGGGTAGTGATAGTCAGCAGCGTGCTGTCGAGCGCCGCACTGGCCTGGACGTGCTTCGCCAACTCGTCGGATGAGACCGTGAGACTGAGGCGGCCGATGACATCGTTGAGAATCGGACGCGTTGTGGCAATCGATGCGTACGTCGTCGAGAGAGTCTGCGACGCCAGCAACTGGTTGTAGTTGGGGTTCACCGACGAAAGCGACTGGCCGACGATAAGGGTCGCCTTCGCCTCATAGACCTTCTGCTGCAGGTTACTCACCTCATAGGCCGCAATGCCGGCCAACAGCACGCAGGCACCGAGAAGTGGAAGCCACCTTCTTACGATGGCGATCTGGCGCCGGAGGTCCACGGGTCTCACTCTCTCTGCGCGGGAGACTGCTTCCGCTCCGCGCGGCGGCGGGAACTAACGACAACGGGAGGATGACGAGGGGGATCATTGGCCACGAGGCGCGGAATCGTCAACCTGACCGATCCGCCCAGGGCGGGTCCGCCGTCCTGGCCGTGATTGTCTGGACGAGCGGAGCGGGATCGCGAGTCGCTGGCTATCAACGACGTGATGCTTGCCGCTCGGCCATCTTAGGCCTCGGGTTTCGCGGCGGACTTTCCCGAGCGTGGTCCGGAGCGATCGTCGGGCAGGGAATCGTCGGACGCCGGTGCGCCAGGGCACCACGAGCTGCCGGCCGAGCACGACGCTAAGGTCCATTGGTACTAGGCGGGGGATGCCGTTTGGCTTATCGTTCAAATCCGCGACGACGTTATCCGTCGCGGGTTGTCATCATCCGTCGACTTTCGACGCCGCACTCATCGATGCCTCGACAAGGAGGCCCTATTGGCCGTCCGCCGCTCGATCCGGCCGCTTCTTCTCGTGCCCCGAGCCCCCTCCGCATTGCGGCAGGGCGGGGCGGTTGAAGGGGCGTCTGTCGCGGACCCCGAATCGAGGATGGTTCAGTCGGCGTCCGAGATCCGCGGTCGGTACCTCATTGTCATCGACCTTCTGGGGATCGTCGTCGCGGCGTACGTGGCACTCGCGATTCGCTTTGACCGCCTCAGCGGCCCCATCCTCGTCCCGGCTTTCCCCTTCGTGGTCGGCCTGCTCCTCGCGGCGCGCACCTTGATCAACATCCGGCTTGGCCTGTACGCCCGCCGCTGGCGCTTCGCGAGCGTCCCCGATCTCGAGCGGATCGTCGCGGCCGTCGCGCTCGGCTCGATCGTCGCCCTCGTCATCTTTTACGGGGCGTCGGCGTTTGGAATCGCGACCTGGCAGGATGGGTTCCCGCGATCGTTCTGGCTGGTCGAGCTGCTCTTGAGTGGTGCCTTCATCGGCGGCGTTCGGTTCGTGATACGGGCCGCCTCCGACCTCGCGACCGGCCGGGGCCTTGCCGCCGCTTCCGACGGGCACGCCACGCTCCTGTATGGCGCCGGCCAGACCGGGGTGCTCCTGGCCCGGTCGGCTCGGCGCGACCCCCGCTCGGGTGTGGTCCCGGTGGGGTTTCTCGACGACGATCCGTCCCTGGTTGGCGGCATGGTAGCCGGGATTCGCGTGTACGGTGGACTGAAGTCGATGGAACGCGCCGTCGCCGAGACCGGTGCGAAGACCCTTCTCATCACGATGCCCAGCGCCGCCGGCAGCGCCATCCGGAGTGTCGTCGATGCGGCCCTGGCCCTCAGTCTCGAGGTCCGAACGGTCCCCTCGCTGACCGACCTGCTTGACGGGACCGTGGACGCCTACCGCGTCCGTCGAGTCCGGGTCGAGGACCTTCTCCGCCGGCCGATGGTGACGGAGCACGCCGGGGGGGTCGACGCGATCATCAGAAACCAGACGGTGCTCATCACGGGCGGGGGCGGCTCGATCGGGTCCGAGCTTGCTCGCCAGGTATTCGCACTCGGGCCGCGCCGCCTCATCCTCGTGGATCGGGCGGAGAGCCCGCTCTACCTGGTGGAGCGGGAGCTCGAGACCAGGAGGAACCACGGCAAGGGCAGCGGCGAGCTTCGCGTCCACCTGGCGAATGTGGCCAGCCGGGCGGCTATGGATCGGCTGATCGCCACCGAGGCCCCGAGCGTGATCTTCCACGCGGCGGCGTATAAGCACGTGCCGATGATGGAGGAGCACCCCTCCGACGCCACGCACGTCAACATCGGCGGAACGCTGGTCATGCTCGACGCCGCCGAGGCCGCCGGCGTGCCTCGGTTCGTGTTCGTGTCCACCGACAAGGCCGTCCGGCCGTCGAGCGTGATGGGAGCGAGCAAGCGGATCGCCGAGATGCTCGTGAAGGATGCCGCCCGGCGTACGGGGCGCCCATACGTATCGGTCCGGTTCGGGAATGTCCTGGGCTCTAACGGGAGCGTCGTGCCGATCTTCCAGGAGCAACTGGAGAATGGCGAGCCGCTCACGATCACCCACCCCGATATGACGCGCTACTTCATGACGATCCCCGAGGCGGCGTGGTTGATCCTCGACGCGGCCGCGATCGGCACCAACGGCGACTTGTTCGTTCTCGACATGGGTGAGCCGGTCAAGATCCTGGACCTCGCCCGTGATCTCGTTCGCCTCGCGGGGCGCGATCCCGCAAGCCAGCCGATGGAGATGGTAGGGCTGCGACCCGGGGAGAAGCTCCACGAGCAGCTCTTCTACGATGCCGAGGAGGTCGAGCAGACCGTGAACGCCAAGGTTCTCCGGGCGCTCGCGCCGGCTCCGCCACAGGGCGTCCGCGAGGATGTCAAGCACCTGTTGGCAATGGCCACCGGCGAGGACGAAGCTTCACTCCGACTCGCGCTGCTCGCATACGTCTCTAGGCTCGGCGAAGACCCGCGGACTGCGGAACAGGCGGAAGCGTCCGGTCGGATACCCTTCGCCGTGACCGATGGCGCGCGCGGCCAATTCGGGGGCGTCGCCGGAGCGGCGGGCAACTGACCGATCCCCTCCGCCGGCAAAATGTCGGAGGATAGGGCCGTGTTCTTCGCGCTGGCACATCTCGGCGGATCCCGAGACCTCCCATGGTTTCTGCCCGCGTTTGCGATCTCTGTCGCGATCGCCATTGCTGCAAGCGGCTGGGTGGGCCGAGCACTCAACCTCCGGCGAGGCGTCGCGGTGGCACTGATCGTGAGCCTCGGGATAGTCCTGGCCGCCACATTGACGCCTCAGTGGGAGGCGCTTGCATTCGGCACGCGGGGCTCTGGGACCTGTGACCTCTCGAGGATCGGCCTTGCCTCTCTTGACGATCTGCGCGGCAAGAGCGACGCACTCGGGAACATCCTGATGTTCATCCCGCTAGGCGTGATGATCAGCCTCGTGCCTCGCTCCCGCCGCAAGGCCGCGATCGTGGTCGCGGCCATCGCCCTTCCGTTTGCGATCGAGACGACGCAGGTGCTCCTGCCGGTCCTGGATCGGGCCTGCGAGAGCGCGGACGTCATCGACAACCTCACCGGGCTGGCACTCGGGTTTGCCGGCGGGTCCGTTGCCGGGTGGCTCGCGAGCGCGACGTATCGTCGGTCTCGCTGGCTGGAACGCGCGCCCCGCCGTTGACCCTGCAGGTCCCCTGGGAGCCGCTGATGACCGCGCGATCGCCGCCACGTTCTGCGCCTTCGTCGCCGAATAGGACGGCGCCGCGGTGCGTCGCGGGGTCCGCCCGTTCGCGTAGGCGGACCTTCCTCGGGCGAGGTCGAGATCCGGGTCCGCTGGTTGGGTGTCAACCAGAAGAGGGGGTTCACGTATAGGGCACGCAAGATGCGCCAGCGTCTAGATCACATCTAGAGGCGGCACGGGGCCAGCACCTGGCGGTAGGTCGCAAGGCGGCCGCACTCCATTGGGGTGCGGGTCCGTTGATCGAACGCCCACCTCGCGGCGACGACGAGATCGCGGTCGAACACGGCGCCACGACCGCCGGCGTCGCCTGGCAAGCCGTCACGGCGCCGCCACCTGGGAGGCCGCCAAGCAGTCGCCACCTCATGCCGCAGGGTGATCCAGCCGAGGGCGAGGGAGGCGACCGCTCCGAGGATGAGACCGCCGAGGACGTCGGACGTCCAGTGGTCGCCGGTAGCCAGGTGGCCCCAAGCGCACGCGCTCAAGGCCGCCGCGGCTAGGACTCCTGTTGCCGTTCCGGCTTTCGTCCCGAAGCGCACGACGCGCGCCCGGGCAGGATGCAGGAGCAGCGCGAACACGAGCGCCGCGACGCGCGCGGCGTTCCCACTCGGAAACGTGTAAGGCGCGGAGAAGGTGAGGAACGGGCCGACCTGGAGATCGCCGGCGTTATCGAACATCGTCCGCGGGACGACGTTCTTCGCGAGCAGCTCGATCGGCAGGGTCGCCAGGGGGGCGAGCAGGATGAGCCAAGACCATCTCCGCCGGAAGCCGGCGAGGACGAGTCCCGCGACCGCGGCCACGCCGGCGATCGCAAGGTTGCCTCCCCGGATAACGGCGTCCGCGATCTGACGCCCGCTCCCCTGCGGCAACCTCATCCGATGGAGGATCCACATGTCGGGGGCGGCTGTGAGTCCCATCCAGACGGCGATCGCGAGGACGACGAAGACGAACATGAGTAAGAGTGCGGCAGACGCACGTCTGTCGAGGTGAAGGTCAGCGTGATTACCGCTTGGGATCAAGGGCGGGCTCCCCTAGCGGAGTCGAGCTACGGCCCCTGTACAGGAGGCGGATCAGCACGATCCGAAGGGTCGCTGACCCTTTCGACGGACGCCGTCACGGGGAGTCTCATGTGTCGAGTGTGCCCTGCTCCCCGCTGTCGCGTTGACGTGACCAACTCGACCTGGCAGGGGCCGGCGACGGAACGAACCAGCTTTGAGAGGAGCCTGATCCCCGGGTTCGCGCTCCCGCGGCCGGTGGCGGCCACGGGGCGCTCAAAGGATGGGCAGGGTCGATCCCGACACCCCCAGCCAGAGTCCGGGCAGGGCTGCGACATTGACGCGTAGGCTTCTCGACGATGGAGCCGCTGGTCCGCCGCATCGAGCCCGCCCTTCCTGTCGACCTGCGCCTGACGCTGGGGATACACCGCCGCGGACCCGGGGATCCGACGGTCCGCTTCTCGCGAGACGGCGCCGTGTGGCATGCCACGCGAACGCCCGAAGGGCCAGCCACCCTGAGGCTGATCCCCGACGCCATGGCGATCCGGGCGCAGGCATGGGGTCCGGGCGCGGTCTGGGCGATCGAGCAGGCACACGAGCTCGTCGGGGCGGAAGACGAGGCGGCCGGCTTCGTATCGCTGGTGGCCGGCCATCCGCTCCTCCGGGACCTGCACGCCCGGCTCCCGGGGATCCGGATCGGACGGACGCATCGCGTGTTGGAAGCGCTCGTCCCCGCGATCATCGAGCAGAAGGTGACCGGAGGAGAAACCGCCATGGCATTCGTGGCGCTCGTCCGTCGCCACGGGGAGCCAGCGCCGGGTCCGTGGGACGAGCCGGCCGCCCGTCGGCTTGCGCCGCTCCGCCTGCCGCCGGCGCCGGAGACGATGGCCGGGCTCCCCGGCTACGCGTACCACCCGCTCGGTCTGGAGCGACGGCGGGCAGATGCTATCCGCTTCGCCGCAGCGCGGGCAGCCCGCGTCGAGCAGTGCGCCGAGATGCGGCTGCCCGACGCGTACGCGCGCCTGCGGTCCCTTCCGCTGGTGGGTCGGTGGACGGCCGCCGAGGTGGGGCTGCGGGCGCTGGGCGACGCGGACGCGGTCAGCGTCGGCGACTTCCACCTCTGCCACGCGGTCTGCTGGGCGCTCGCGGGCGAGCTGCGCGGGACCGACGAGCGGATGCTGGAGCTGCTGGCCCCGTACGCCGGGCATCGAGCTCGAGTGATCCGGCTCATCGAGTCGGCCGGCGTGCAGGCCCCGCGCCGCGGCCCGAGGATGGCCCCGCGCTCGATCAGCGGGATCTGAGCCGGCCAGCGCGTGGCCGACCCCGGACGGCGCACACCCAGCCTGTTCCGCAGGGCTCGACGAGCCGGGAGCGGCACCTCTATCCCGGCTGGGCGATGACCAGGATGCGAATCTCCGTCATGTCCTCGATCGCGTAGCGCAGCCCCTCGCGGCCGTGCCCGGAGTCCTTCACCCCGCCGTACGGCATGTGGTCGATCCGGTAGGTCGGGATGTCGTTGAGGATAACGCCGCCGACCTCGAGGCCGTCGAACGCCCGGAACGCGTCCCCCAGGTCGTTCGTGAAGACGCCCGCCTGGAGCCCGAACCGCGAATCGTTGGCCTGGGCGACCGCCGCGCCGAAGTCGGAGAAGCGGGCGAGCACGACGAGCGGGGCAAACGCCTCCTCCGAGCAGACCTTGGCGTCGAGTGGCGCGTCGACCAAGATTGTCGGCGGGTAGAACGTGTCCCCGGCGCGCCCGCCCAGCAGCACGCGCGCGCCGGCCGCGACCGCCTCGTCCACCCAGGCTTGCGTGCGCGCCGCCGCCTTCGCATCGACCATCGGGCCGAGATCCGTCTCCGGGTCGAGCGGGTCGCCCAGGCGCAGCGCGCGCCGCCGCGACGAGCCGGTCGGCGAAGTCGTCGAAGACGTCGTCGTGGACGAAGACCCGCTGGACGCTGATGCAGACCTGGCCGGAGTAGCTGAAGGCGCCAACCGTGATCCGGCGGACGGCCCAGTCGAGGTCGGCGCTCCGGTCGACGATCGCCCCGGCGTTGCCGCCGAGCTCGAGCACGACCCGCTTCTTGCCGGCGCGCGCCTTCATCGGCCAGCCCACCGCGGGCGATCCGGTGAACGAGAGCACCGCGAAGCGGTCGTCCGCGACGAGCCGGTCCCCGAGCGCGCGGCTCATCGGGAGGATGCTCACCGAGCCGGCCGGCGCCCCGGCCTCCTCCACGATCTCCGCGACGGTGAGCATCGTGAGGGGGTCCTTGGACGGCGGCTTGAGGACGATCGAGCATCCCGCGGCGATCGCCGGGGCCAGCTTGTGGGCGGCGAGGTTGAGCGGGAAGTTGAACGGGCTGATCGCGGCAACCGGGCCGGCCGCGTAGCGCCGCGTGATCCCGACGCGTCCCTTGCTGCTGGCCATCAGGTCGAGCGGGATGACCTCCCCGCCCAGCCGCTCCGCCTCCTCGGCACCCAGCCGGAAGGTGAGCGTCGCGCGATCCACCTCGACGAGCGCGTC
>Ga0182021_10012582_pt1 | contig 10053 bp, 3 predicted proteins | sample 612E3MmetaG_FD_120493 | JGI IMG/M metagenome (GOLD analysis project Ga0182021, IMG submission 120493) | Permafrost microbial communities from Stordalen Mire, Sweden - 612E3M metaG (Illumina Assembly) | ecosystem: Environmental > Terrestrial > Soil > Wetlands > Permafrost | place: Sweden... | reverse complement strand
GGGCCGCCGGCATGACCGTGTTCAAGATCAAGACCGGCGACGCGCCTGAGCGCGACGAGCAGCGCGTCGCCGCTGTGCGCGAGGCCGCCGGACCCGACGCCCGCATCACGGTGGACGCCAACCAGGGCTGGTGGGACGCCAAGACGGCCGTGCGCGCCATCAAGCTGCTCGAGCCATATGGCATCGAGTTTGCCGAGCAGCCGGTGCGTATGGACGACCTCGAGGCGGCCCGCTGGGTGCGCGAGCGGGTGGACGTGCCCATCGCCTTGGACGAGAGCGTGCGCGGGCCGCGCGAGGCGCTGGCGGCGGCCAAGGCCGGCGCCTGCGACATGTTCGTGGTCAAGCTCATGAAGACGGGCGGCATCCTCAACGCGCTCAAGGTGAACGCCATCGCCGAGGCGGCCGGCATCACCGTGATGATGGGCAACATGGGCGAGAGCTCGGTGGGCCTGGCGGCGCACTTCCACCTGAGCGCCGCTCTGGCCAACGCCGTTCACTGCGATGCCGACGTGCCTTGGCGGCCAGGCGGCTTCACGCGTGACCTCGGCAGTGGGCTGGCCACCGAGGTCGTCGACGGCGTGTCGTTCGTCAAGGTGCCCGAGGGCCCGGGTCTGGGCGTGACGCTCGACGAGGAAGCGGTGGCCGCGCAGCGCGCCACCCGCCGCTGGTAAGAGGCGCGCGGCTCGTGGACCACATCGAGGTGCGGCAGGCGTGGGAGAGGGCGGCCCGGCGAGCGGCCGCCTCCGGCGGCGCCGGTCGGGCCGCCCCATCAGAATTGCCCGAGCTGTACCCGGGCGTGCCTACCTTCATGGAGACACCTTTGGCCACAGGACCGGCCGAGCTGGTCGGCGCCGATGTGGCCGTGCTGGGCATACCGCTGCACAGCAACATCGACAGCGGCGTCGGCCGCGGGCCGGCCGCCCTGCGCCGTCAATCGCGCCGCTACTCGCTGCCGCGAGGCCTCGCGCACTTGCCTGGCGGCGAGGGCGAGCTCATCGATCTGGAGCGGCTCAAGATCGTCGACCACGGCGACGTGGCTGTAGACGGCAGCGCCATCGAGACCACGTACCTGCGCGCACACGAGAAGCTCGCCGACATACTCGCCGCCGGCGCCGTGCCGCTGGTGCTCGGCGGCGACCACTCGGTGCCTATTCCGGTGCTGCAGGTGCTCAGCGCCAAGCTCAGCGGCAAGTTGGGCATAGTCACCTTCGACTCGCTGTTCGACCTGGCCTTCGCGCCCAAGTACGCGGCCGGCTCGCAGTGGGCGCGCGCCTTCGAGCTGGGCGTGGTCGAGCCCAGCGCGTTCGTGCAGATAGGTATCTGCGGCGGCCGCCGGCCGCTTCTGGAGCGCGCCGTCGTTGACGAGCTGGGCAGCACCTTCTTCACGGTCGCCGACGTGGAGGAGATGGGCATAGCCGCCGTCGCTCAGGAGGCGCTCGAGCTGGCGACCACCGGCACGGAGGCTTTGTATGTGTCGCTCGACCTCGCCGTGCTCGATGCGGCGGCCGGCGGCGAGGCCAGACGCGAGCCCGCCGGCCTCAGTGCACGCGAGCTTCTGCGGGCCCTGGACGTGGTCTCGCGCGGTCGTGTGGCCGGCGTGGACATCTGTGGCCTCGACCCCGGCTTGGACCGCGACGGCCGCCTGGGTCGGGTGGCCGTGCGCGCCGCCGCCGGCGTGCTCGCCGGCCTCTCCGCCCAGAAGTCCGGCAACCTGCCCGCATCGCCCGCCTGACCGCCGCGCCTTTCTGACCGCCGCTCCCAGCAGTCTCACCCGCGGGTCCAATCCGTTGCCCAAGCGGACATCATAGACGCCCGTTCCATGTAGCTTGCCGCGCCGGTGACGACATCGTTAGTACAGCTTCGAAAGCGGGGACGGCATGACACTAGCGGAGAGAAACCAAGTTGCGGATGCGATCCTGGCACGGTACAAGGACGTCGGTGCCGTCGTGGTCAGTGACGATCAATGTCTCTACCGCCTGCTCAACACGCTCGAATGCAGCACGGCCGAACCCAAGATCGGTGAGTACCTCTGCTCATTCCTGACCGTGTGACGCGGGCGCGGCGCCGCTTCGGCAGCGCCGCGCGACGGTCGGAAGCAGAGTCGCGGCCCTGGCGCCCCGGACCACCCGCACGGAAAGGCGGGTCGGAGGGGATGCCAGGGCCGGTTGTCTTCTAGCTCTTCTGAGCGAGAACGCGCTCGAGGCCGGCCACGAGGTCGGGCTCGAACTCCTCGCCGCGCCGGCGAAGCTGCTTCAGGCTCTCTTTCTGCCGCCGCCCCGCCGGTGAGCTGCTCGTCGTGGCCAGCTCGTGGTAGGCGGTGGCCACGGCGACTATGCGCGGCACCAGGTTGTGACCGTTGCCTCGGCTGGGCGCCGGCGCCTTGCCGGTGACCCCGCGGCGCGCCATGGTCGCCACTCGTTTGACCTCGGCCGGCGTGAGGCCCAGCTCGCGCGCCATGGCCACGGCCAGGTGTTCGAGCGCCAGCGTCTGCGCCTGCTGCAGGCGCTCCTGCGCCGCCGCAAAGCGCGCCATCGCACTCGCGTAGTCGCCTTGCCGCGCGGCCCGCCGGGCTTTTCGCTGGTCGGCGAACGCCACGACTTGATCACGACCCCGTCGCTTGGCCAAGTCGGTGGCCCAGTCGGCCTTGTCTACGAGCTGCTCCCGGGAGGTGGCATCGGCCGGGCAGGCGGCCACGCCGATGCTCATGGTGATCGTCTCGCCGTTGGTGTCCTCCCGCAGGGCGCGCACGCCGAGGCGGATGCGCTCAGCCACGTCGAGGGCTCCCGTCAGGTCCGTGTCGATGAGCACGGCGGCGAACTCCTCGCCGCCGTAACGGGCGGCCAGGTCGGTGCCGCGCAGACAGCTCTCGACCACGTGGGCGACGCGGCGCAGCACCTTGTCGCCGGCGCTGTGCCCGTGGCGCTCGTTGAACTCCTTGAACTGGTCGAGGTCGCAGACGAGCAGCGCCAGCGACCTGTCCTGCGTCGCCGCACGCTCGATCTCCTCGTCGAGACGCTCGTGCAGGTAGCGATGGCCGTACAGTCCGGTGAGGCCGTCGGTGACGGCATCGAACTCAGCCCGGCTTGCATACGTGGCGGCCGAGTGCAGGAGCGAGGCGAAGCTCTTGGTGACGTCGCTGGTGAGCCCGCCCATGCGTGTGTCGGTGGCCGTGGGCGCCAGATCGGCCGAGACGAGGGCCACCACGTTGCCGTTCTCGTCGCGCACCGGCGCAGTGCCGCTCACCCAGGCGCCGAACTCGTCCACGGCGAGCACGTTGCGGTCTGGCTGGCCGCCGGCGAAGATCTCGAGCATCTCATCGTCCGTGAAGGCCTCGTCCCCGAGCGTGGAGTGCAGCGGCCCTTCTTCGCAGTCGACGACCAGAACGAAACGCTTGCCGGCTGGGGCCAGCGTGGTGATGAAGCGCGCGACGGGGTTCTGCTCACGCACTTCGCGCAGCGCGGCCTGGATCTCCTTGTACTCTGGCCGCTGCTCGTCTTCGGCGGTGCGCAGGAGAGCGTGCTTGGCAGGATCGATGCGCGCCGCGGCCTGCCGGGCCACGGCCAGCGCCTGCGTGTGGCGGCGGCTGAGGCGCGTGAGCACGCGCAAGAAGGCGGCGGCGATGTCGGGATCGAACTGCGTGCCCATGCACGACCGGAGCTCAGCCCGCGCCTCGGGATAGGAGAGAGCTTGCCGGTAGGGCCGGCGGAACGACATGGCGTCGTAGGAGTCCACGACGCACATGGCGCGGGCGATCTGGGGAATCGCCTCTGCGGCAAGGTTGTCCGGGTAGCCGTGGCCGTCGAAACGCTCGTGGTGGTGGCGCACACCCGCGACGAGCTCGTCGGAGAAGAGGGGCCGGATGATGTCGGCGCTGAAGACCGGGTGCTGGCGCATGAACTCCCACTCGCGGTCGCTGAGAGAGGCGGCCTTGAGCAGGATGCGGTCCGAGACGGCGATCTTGCCGATGTCGTGCAGGTAGGCTGCCTCCTCCACCTGCTTCTGGAGGGCCGGCGACCAGCCGAGCTCGGCGCCGAGCAGGAGCATGTAGGCGGCCACCCGGGCAGCATGGCCAAGGGTGTAGTAGTCCTTGGCGTTCAAGGCCGAGCTCAGCGCCTTGAGGTTGCTGAAGTGCATGCGGGTGATGTCGTCGTAGAGGCGGGCGTTGTTGAGCGCCAGCGAGAGCTGAGTACCGACGCGTTCCAGAAGGTTGCGGTCGACGTTGTCGTAGGCGCCGGGCCGGGTGCTGCCGAGGTTCAGCGAACCGACCAGCTCGCCTTCGGTGAACAAGGCGATGTTTATGCCCGAGCGCACGTCGGCGTTGGCCGGATGGTCGGGCCCCAAGGGGCTCTCTTCGGGGACGGCCAGCACGACGACCTTCTCGCGCTTCAGGCGCTCGATGAACACGACCGGCCAGACGTCGAGCGACAGCCCTTCGAAGCGCAACGCTGTGGGGTGCGACGTGTACAGAGTGGACATCCCCTCCGCCGTGAACAGCAGCAGATTGCTCTGATCCCAAGGCACGATGGGCTGGAGCTCCTGCGCGGCGGCGGCGGCGATCTCGTCCATGTGCAGGCTTGCGGCCGTCTTCTGGGCGATCGCGTTGAGGACCTCGGTCTCGCGGTTGCGCAAGTTGAGGTGCTCGACGAGGTTGGCGTTGTCGATGGCCAGTGCGGCCACCCGGCAGACGGCTTCGGCGGTGGCGATCTCGTCCTGGCTGAAGATGCGCTCGCGACGCGTCTCCAGCAGCTCCACGGCGCCGATCACCTCGTCCTTGGCGATCAAGGGCACGACGAGTTCGCTCTTGTCGCCGTGGGCGCGCATGGACTCCCGGTCCCCGGCGCTGAGGCGCCCGTCGTCGAGGCCGGCCACGGCGACCGGCCGCCGGCTGCTGATGGCCGCTCGCACTATCCCGAGCTGATCGCGCCCGAAGTCGCGCCCGGTCCACGATTCGTCCCCGTGCTCGTCACTGATACTGGCCGCACACACGAGCCGGTCACCCACCAGCGTGTAGACGCGGCACGTGGGCACGTTGGCGATGGCGCCCAGGTTGCGGGCCGCCGAGGAGAGCACCTGCTGCAGGTCGAGGATGGAAGAGAACTCCATGCCGAGGCGGTTGACGAGCGAGAAGCGCTCGGCGCTCTTGTCGATCTCCTGATAGAGCGTGGCATTGACCAGTGCGCTGGCGGCGATCTGCGCCAAGCCCTGCAGCAGGTCGACGCGTTCGAACTCACGCGGCCGGCGATCGAAGACGCTGACCATGCCCACGACCTCGCCGCGGTGGATGAGCGGCAGGCGCAGGCTGCCGCGGAAGTCCCAGCGCAGCCACTCGCGGCGCTCGAACTCGGTGAGGCGCTCGTCGGTGGTGCAGTCGTAGCACGCCACCGGCGCGCGTGATTCGCAGGCCACCGTGGCAAGCGCGAGGTCGGCGAGCCGATACCTTATGCCGGCGAAGTCAGCGTCGGCGACGCCTTGGTCGACGTTGACGAGGCCGCGCAGCGTCTCGTCTTCGAGGGCGTAGACGTCGCAGCAATCGGCGCCGGTGACGGCACACATGCGATTGGCGATGGAGCTCAGCACCGTGTCGAGATCCAGCGTGGCGCCGAACTCGAGCCCCGACTCGACCAGCATGGTGAGCTGCCGGTTGTTGCGCTCCAGGTCGGCGAGTAGCTGCGCGTTTTCGATCACGCCGGCGACCATCTGGCCGACGCTCTTCATGAAGTCGACGAACTCGGCGAAGTCGCGCGGCTTGGTGTCGAAGACGTCGATGAAGCCGACGACCGTGTCGCCCGCTACCAGAGGGATGCAGAGGTCGCTCTGGTAGCCGTACTCGGCCAGGTCCTCGCGCTCTTCGTCGGTGAGCCGCGGATCGTCCAGGCTCGACATGACGAGAACGTTGCGCGTCTCGATGGTGGCCGCGGTCATCGGGAATTTCTCGGTGATGAGCACGTGGCCGACGACGCTCTCGTCCAGGCCGTTGCGGTCGACGCTCACCAGACACTCGAGCCGGTCGCCGTGCCTGGCGAAGATGTCACAGTCGGCCGCCTCGAGCGTCTCGCGCAGGCGTCCCGCGATGGTGCTCAAGAGCTTGTCGGGCTGGCGGATCTGGGAGACGAGGGCGCTCAGCTCGACCAGCTCGCGCAGCACGCGCGTGCGATGCTCGAGCTGGTCAAGCAGCAGGACGTTGGCGAAGGCACCGGCCACCATCTGGCCGGCCGTCTTGAGGAAGTCCAGACACTCGGCGTAGTCACGTGCGCGGGTGTCCGAGATGTCGATGAGACCATAGAGCTCGTCACCGGCCGCGACCGGGATGCACACCTCGCTGGCGACGCCGAGCTCGCGGTAGGCGGCGCGCTCGTCGTCGCCCAGCCGGTCGTCCTCCGGACTGGCGATCACCAGCACCTCGCGCTGGGCCAGAGCCGCGCCGGTGGCCGGGTAGCGGCTGAGGTCGAGGGCGTCTCCTACGGGTCGGTCGTCATAGCCGTTGCGGCCGAAGCTGGCGATGCAGCGGAGCTGGTCGCCCTCGAGCTTGAAGATGTCGCAGTTGGCGGCATCGACCGTGCTCAGCAGACGATCGGCCACGGCGCGCAGAAGCGAGTCGATGTCGCGTGTGCGCGTGATCGTGGAGCCGAGCTCCACCAGCTCGCGCAGGATGGCGTTGCGACGCTCGATCTGCTCGAACAGAGCCGCGTTCTCGAGCGCGTTGGCCGCCACCTGGCTCAATCCCAGGACCAGCTCGAGCTCGTCATGGAAGTCGCGCGGCACGTTGTCGGAGAGCTCGGCCAGACCCACGACCTGCCCTCGAGCCACGAGGGGCACCGAGAGCTGCGACTGGTAGCCCCACTTCTCGAGCGAATAGCGACCCTCCGGCGTGAGTATGGGGTCGTCGAGGCTGGCCGCGACCGTGATGTGGCCGCTCTCGACGGCGAGCTTGCTGCATGGGTAGCGCGCCAGAGGCACGGTCACACCCTCCCAGTCGGTGTCGAAGGCGCCACCGTCGTAGCTGACGAGGGCGCGCACCACCTCGCCCTCCACGGCGTAGATGTCGGCCACGGGACTGTGGGTGAGCTCGGCCATGCGGCGAGCCACGGTGTGCAGCACGTCGTCGGTGCTGAGCACGGCGCCGTCCTGCAGGCTCGCCTCGAACACCAGAGAGAGGTCGTGAGCGCGGCGCTCGAAGGTGGCCGCGAGGTCGAAATTGAGCAGCGCCGCCGCCGCCATCTGCAGAGTGAGGCGGTTCTCAACGTACAGGCGCTCGAGGTCGGGAGGCGCGTCGAAGCCGAGCGTGACGAGCCCGACGAACTGGTCGCCGAACGCCAGCGGCAGCAGAGCGACGCAGGCCACGGCCGTGCTCGCCACTGCTGCTTTACGGAATCCGTCGTCCAGAGAAGGAGCGTTCACGTCGTCGACCAGCGCCGGCGCCAGGCTCGCGGCCACCGCTGCGGCCGCGCCGCCGCCGGTGGTCCAGGTCAAGCCGGCGCGCTCGGCGACAAACGAGCCGTGCTCAAAACTCGCCACCACCGTGAGGCCGTCGTTGCCGGATCTGTGTACGGCGCACGTGGCGGCTCCTGCGGCCGTGGCCAGCTCGCGCGCCAATGAGCGCAGCAGGCCCTCCACGGCGCTGGACTGCGTCAGGTCGACGGCTGTTGTGAGCAGCTCGGAGAGGTCGGTCGCCGTGGCTGCCAGTCGGTGATGTACGCGTGAGGTGTGCAGCGTCAGGGCGGCGACGTTCGCCAGTGCCTGCACCAGGTCGATCTCCTGGTGGTCATAGGCACGGCTTTGGTGCAGGTCGTAGACCTCCATGACGCCGAGGATCTCGTTGCCCAGCGCCAGGGGCACGCAGAGGTAGCTGGTCTGGCTGCCGCCCCCGCCCGAAGGTACCTGCTCACCTGCCGCGATCCGTTCCGGCAGCGCCTCGCCAGTCATGTGGCGGCCGCTGGTGGCCACGGCTCGTGCCTCCGGCAGCTCCGCGAGCGGGAGGCGCTGTCCTTCGCGGGCGGCATGCGCGGAGCTTTCGCCGTAGCCGACCATCACCTCGAATGTGGCCTGTGCCGCGTCCAGGGCCAGCACGTGGCAGCCGCTGGCCCCGAGGGTCTGCGTGACTCGCGCGGCGATGGTGCGCAGCGTCTCGCGGCTGTCGGCGAGGGGCGGCGGCACGTCCACGGCAGCCTGCGCCAAGGGGCGCGAGGCGACGACGAGGCGGGGGTCACGGCCCTCGGGGGCCGCGACCCCCGCCGCAAAGACCTTGGCTTCGCTTGCGCCATCCGCATGGCGCTGCAGGATCGCCGCCGCTTGGCGGGCCATGAACTCGGCGAAGGCGATGTTGGGTCCTGTGAAACTGCGCGGCAGGCGCGACTCGGCGAGCTCCAGCACGCCGACGACCTGCCTGCCGATGTAGATGGGCTGGCAGAGCAGCGCGCGGTCGCCGCAGGCGCGATAGAGGGCGGCCTCGCGGTCGGAGAGAGCAGTGGTGGCAGCGAGGTCGGGTATGACCACTCGACGTGCGTCGCGGGCCACGCGCGCCGCCAGGGGTGCCTCTTCGAGCGGGATCGAGTCGCCGAGCACCACCAAGCGTGGCGTGGCCACCTGGGTATGCTCGGCCACCGCCGTGAGCGTGGCGCCGTTGACAAGGGCGACGAGGCAAGACGAGACACCGAGGCCCTCGGTGCTGACACGGGCGATGATGCCGAGGGCGCTCCGCAGGGCTGCCGCGTCACTCGACGTGAGCTTGCCGGTGACGGAGGACGCGACCATGCTCGGGACGGTGCCGGGCGTCGCTTGGCCGGCGAGCAGGTCTTCGACGTCGGAGCGCTTGAAGCGACGGTGACCACCTGGGCTACGGTAGGAGATGATCTTGCCGGCGTCGCTCCAGCGCCGCAGCGTGTTGAGACTCACGCCCAGCAGCGCTGCCGTCTCCTTCAGACGTAGCCAGGCGATTCCGTCGGCTTCGCTCACATCCCCACCCTGGTCGTGACCGGCCTCTCCGGTCGAAGTTAACCAATTCTACACGTCGATGAGCGCGTGTCCACCGAAGGGACCGTCAGGTGTAGGAATGTGCCTGCTAGGCGTCCGCGGGCGGAGTCATCGACTCCGTGGCGAAGGCGACCACGCGGTCTCTGCCTTGGCGTTTGGCGAGGTACATGGCCCAGTCGGCCTTGTCGAGCAGCTGATCCTTGGCGACGGCGCTGTCGGGGAAGCTAGCGACGCCGATGCTGATCGTCAGCGGTGCGCCGGCAGCGTGGCGCTCGCCGGCCACGCTGGCGCGGATTCGTTTTGCGACCTCCAAGGCGCCGGCGGCATCGGTGTCGACGAGAGCCACGGTGAACTCCTCGCCGCCGAAGCGGGCCGCCAGGTCGATCTGGCGCAGCGAGGCCTCGATCACATTGGCGACGGTCTTGAGGGCTTGGTCGCCGGCCGCATGGCCATGCTTGTCATTGAAACCCTTGAAATCGTCGATGTCGCAGAAGAGCAGCGAGAGGGGTCTCTTCTGCTCACGGGCCCGCTGGATCTCCTCGCCGAGGCGCTCTTCGAAGTAACGGCGATTGTAGAGACCGGTGAGTCCGTCGGTGACCGCCTGCACGCGAGCCCGGCCGAGGCGCGCCGTGGCCGAGCTGAGCACTGAAGCCAGTGCCCGAGCGGCGCCTTGGCGGTGCGCGTCCGCGACGGGCGTAGCTTCGTCGCTCGGCGCTTGGTCGACGCAGACGAGCGCCTCCACTTCGCCGGAGTCACGCCGCAGGAAGGCGAAGCCGCACACCCAGATGCCGTACTCGTCGACCGTGAGCACGTTCGCGTCCGCGATACTGCCGGCGGCGATGTCACCGGCCGTGTACCCCTGCACCGGCTCACCGATGTGCGACCTCACGGCGCTGTCGTCCTCTGCGTCAACGACTATCACCACACCCGAACCGAGATCAGCCTGCGTCGTGATGAAGACGGTGCCGGGGTGCGCGTCGCGCACCTCGCGCAAGGCGCCGGCGATCTGTGCATACTCGGGACGCTCTTCGTCGCGGCGGGTGCGCAGACGCGCGTGGGCGGCGGCGTCGATGCGGGCCGCGG
>Ga0182021_10012580_pt1 | contig 10055 bp, 8 predicted proteins | sample 612E3MmetaG_FD_120493 | JGI IMG/M metagenome (GOLD analysis project Ga0182021, IMG submission 120493) | Permafrost microbial communities from Stordalen Mire, Sweden - 612E3M metaG (Illumina Assembly) | ecosystem: Environmental > Terrestrial > Soil > Wetlands > Permafrost | place: Sweden... | reverse complement strand
TTCAGAGAATAATCGGTTAAATCAAAAGCAAATGGGCTGCTATTCGGCATCACAACAATAAATTCCGGCTTTGTTTTATTAAGCGCCTTTTGAGTAGTCGTAAACCCGTCTTTGTAGCCGGTTATATGGTAAGAGACAACGTATTTTGCAGGAGCAACTGTTCCTATAATCTGATACAGCTGAGCATTATCTCCCCATATAAAAACGGTATCATTTTTACCCAGCCTCAATCTGATAAAACGTGCAATTTCATAATCGTAGGGAGTTCTTGCGTCAAAAAAACCCTGATATTGAGCCATAGTCTCTTTGCCCGTTACATATGAAATAAAGTTCTGATAGTAATTCACATTACGATTAAATCTTGGAACACCGAATCCTTTCGCAACAACAACCAGTACTAATAAAAATGTAATTGTTATGATTTTCCGGTATTGTTTTTCAAATAAAATAAGTCCTATCATTAAGCAAAAGCTGGGAAGCAAAGTTAATAAATAATGAGTGTATGGGCGTTGGGAAAAAAATGCGTTAAACAATGAGAAGGCAAACCAGATTAATACAAAAAGAGTTGAGCGATTTATTTTTCCCCTTTTTATCAAAACAAAAATAAGGAATGCTCCTAAAAGAATCAATTTTATAAAAAGAAGAATGGGAAGGCTCCCGATTCTATTGCCATAATTTACGTAAGAAACATTTGAAATAAATGCCGCTTTTATAAAATCCATAAATGTTCCTTTAGAAAGGAAAAAGATACTTACCAAAAGAAGAGGCAGTAAAAAACCGACAATGACGGAAGATAATTTAATCTCTTTTTTAAAGGAATAAATATTTAAAATAAAGTAAAAAACAACAAAAGCGGATAAATCAAAAACGGCAACAATTTTAAAAAGAAAAGCCAATCCCAAAAGCAGGCCGGCAATAAAATATTTTTTCTGATTCACTATCAGAAGCGCTGAAACAATTATCGGCAGCAGCATAAAGTTTTCCGCGTTTGCGATATTTCCTTCCAATATCGGCAATCCGAACAAAAGCGTAAAGATAAATGTTGTTAAATAGGATACGCTGTTACTCTTGAAAAGCTTTTTTGATAATAAGTAAAATGCTATGACGGAAAGCGCACCGAATATTAAAGATCCAAGTCTTACGGAAAACTGATCTGAATGAAAAAAAGCATACAACCAATAAAGTAAAGGAGGTTTATTATCAAAAACTTCTTTATATAATAATTTTCCATGATTTAAGGCGGTTCCTACTACCTGGTACACTCCTTCGTCTCCGTACCATAACGGTTCAAAAAGAGAAGGGAGCCTTAAGATGAAGAAAAAAAAGGTAGTAAATATTACAAACCAAAACTGTTTACTTTTCTCAAGTCTTTCCAGAATTTTCATATCCGATAGAAAATTATAATTTCTCCGTTACCTTATATTCTAACCTTTTTCCGATGATAAGTTGAGTATGAGAAATTAGAGCCGGAAGAGTTGAGAGGAAAAATCCGACAATGGGAATTAAAATAAACTGAAGAGGGAACAATAGTTCTCTAAATTTTGAAACTTTAGGATTCTTCGGTCTATTTTTAAAATCAATTATTAACATTGCAATTAGCGCGACAAGACAAGATGTTAATATTAATCCAGCCAAACTCGGAAGACTGTAGCCAAGAGTTGTTCTTTGAAAAGTGGGATTGATAAACGGGATAATGTTGGCAGCGATTGTAATGATGAACCAATTTACCGGCCACAAGAAGTGATCCAGAAGAACATTAAATAATATAATTGTTTTTCGTACAAAAGGAACATCGGGAACCGTGAGCCACCATTTGATATATAGCTGATCATCAGATGCTCCCCAAGACCAGCGTCTTTCTTGTTCATATTTGTTTTTAAGACTGTTTATATAACCTGAAGACAACGGAGCGTCCATGGAAGTTTTTAGAAATATCGGTTCTATCCAGACTTTGCCCTGTAACTTGTAGAAAGCCTTAAAAAATATTCTGTAATCTTCGGGAATTACATCGGTATCCCAGAAGCCGATTCTTTTCAAAAGCGAGAAGGAAAGAGAATATGTAGAATTGGAAATTAAGCGGTCTTTTTGGACAAGAAGAGCTGTCCTCCAAAGACTTCCGAAAAAGGCGATAATTCTAATCGGAGCGGGTACGGTCCAGAAATTATTATGATTTACGTTAGCCGATTGCCAAAATTTATTATATCTATTGACGTCGGTTAAAAATTTATAAGAAAGGTAAGCAAAGTATTGTTTATCAAAAATAGAATCCGCATCTACTGACGAAACTGTTGCAAAATTAATATCAACGATTCCTGTTTTTATAATATCCCGATATACTTTTTTTGAAGCATAAGATTCGTTGGATGACTTTCCTTTGACCTCGTTATCTATATCGGGATGGTAAGTCGCCAGAATACCGCCGAAAATATTTTTGAATTCTTTAATAATCGCATTAGCTCTTTTCGGTCCGTCTTTTTCTCTTTTTTCCATTCCCAGGACAATGAAAATTTGTTTTGCAGGTAATGTCTGATCGGCGATTGACCAGACAGTTTGTCTTAATTTGTTCAGATTTTCTTTATAGTTGGGGATTATTACAATGTGTTTAACTTTTTTGAAATCCGGTAGTTTCTCAAGTTTTTTCAGCCAATTAGTCTTTTCAGCAGTCTTAATTTTTTTGGATGCGATATAAGCGTTTATTGCCAAAGAGAAGGATTTATAAAACCAATAAACATCAAAAAATAGAATAAAATATGCAACAATATAGGGTATTAAAAGAGAACCCCAGATTGGAAAAAGGATCAAAGTCCAGGACACAAATCCGGGAAGAAATTCTAATCCGCGTCTGGTCTTTATCGGATAACGTGTGAATACTTTTTGAAAGAAAGCCGTCATAAAGAAAAGATTTTTATTGTATTGGCTGTCGTTTTAGCTTCAAAATCCTCAAAAGTTATGCCTTTCAATTCTGCTATAAATCCGGCTGTAATTATAACATATTCAGGCATATTTCTGCTACCGCGTTTTGGTGCGGGGGCCAAGAAAGGACTGTCGGTTTCAACAATAATTCTGTCGATCGGAGTATATTTTACAAGGTCTTTTAAGCTCGTATCTTCTCCCGGAGCTAAACCGTTATAGGTTATATTTCCGTCAAACCCGACATAGAATCCCAAATCCAAAACTTTTTTCAATAAATCCATATTTCCGGCAAAACAATGGAACATTCCCGGGGGATTTAAAAGATAAGATTTATGCTCTATGAGTATATCTAAAATATCTTTGCCTGCCTGTCGGTTGTGGATTTGCAAAGGCAATTTAAGCCGGTGTGCCAGGTCAATCTGCTTGATAAAAACCTCTTTTTGCAATTTGGGATTGACAATATCATTCGACTTGTAACTAAAATAATCCATGCCGATTTCACCGATTCCGACCACTTTCGGTATTTTTGCGAGCCTTTCTAGCTCTTCCAACCATCCCTCTTCGGGCTTATCGGCATGGTGGGGATGTACTCCGATGATGGCGTACAAATTTTCGTATTTTTGGGCTAACTCGACTGCCAATTGGCTGGAATCAATCTTGGTTCCGGTATTGATGATCTTGGTTACTCCGGCCTTGAGAGCGCTTTTGATAACCGCGTCATAATCTTTTTCGAAGGAATGGAAGTTCAGGTGGCAATGAGCATCGATCATATAATTAATTATACATCCAATCTTATTGGATTAACGTAGAACGTAATGGGAATTACGGAAATTTTATGGGGATCAGATTAAACTAAAAATTATGAATATCATTGGGAAAAAATATTTATTCAAAGCACCCGTCGAGAAAGTGTGGCGCAGCTTGGTTGATCCTAAAATTATTAATAAATGGGGTGGCGGACCTGCAAAAATGTCAGACAAAAAAGACGTTAAGTTTGCTTTATGGGGTGGGGAGATCTATGGTAAAAATATAGAGATAGTTAAAAACACAAAGTTAGTTCAGAATTGGTACGGTGGAAAATGGAAAGAGCCTTCAATTGTCACATTTGTTCTGACCAAAAAGGGGAAAGACACCGTTCTTGATTTTGTCCAGAGAAATGTCCCTGATGAAGAAGCCAAAGACGTTGATGAGGGTTGGGATGATTATTATTTTGGCCCCATGAAGGAATATCTGGAAAAAACGTCGTAGGTTAAATTATTTTCTGACAAAAAGAAGAGCTGTTGGGATATTTCTTCCCGGACCTGCTTTGTAGCCGTTAAACCAAAGAGCAGTTGATCCGCCCTGATCAAGTCCTAAAGCACTTTCAAATCCCAAAGTTTTTAAAACTTTCGCTGCTTGGTCGGAAGTAGCGCTATAAATAATTCCGATGTAAGCAAAATTTCCCTTGTTGGCCACAAAACTTCTGGGACCGACATTATTCAGTTTTGAATCGCTGCTTCCACCAAAAACAATGCTACCTCCGGAAAGATAGAGTGGGAAGTTGGCAACGACGGCGTCGACTCCCGTATCCCGTCCCCATTCCAAAGTTTGTCCGCGGACCCCCATGGTATTCCCGGTGAAATATACAAGAGGTATGGTACTGTATTTATTGTTATCGGAATTAAAATAATGTTTGTTTTTATTCATCAAAAGAGTATCAAAAGAATTGGTTTTTCCGGCACAGCTTGGGTACTCCGCAGGACAGAAGAAGGGGCCAACAATTCCGGCGTATGCGCCACTCCTGGCGGCATAATCTCCTAAAGACATCACGGGACAATTGTTAGTACAGTCAGAATCGGATGCGGTATCTATAATTACTCTGGTTGAATTTAAATCTGCCGCAATTATAGAAACATTAAAAGTTCCGCTGTCGGTTTGGACCGCTTGGTAACTATATCCGTTTCCCGGAGGAGCATTATTGACGCTTGCAGTTTGAATTTGCGTTACCTGTGACGCCGCAATAGCGGCATATTTTTTGTCAATGTCTGCATTTAATTGTGTCAGAAGAGCAGAGCCGGATGAATAATTTAGATCAGCCAAATATCTCAAAATTTGAGCGTAGGATTTATCTAGATCTTTAGTGTCTTGTTTTTGAGCTTTTAAATCTGTCATTTCCTCATATATTTTTGCAGCTTTTCCAAAAGCATCATTAGTAGAGCTAATATTGATTTTTAATTGCTCATTAATTTTCAACTGATCCTGATTTTTCAAATTATTCAATTCGATTTTGGTTTTATCTAGAGTTTTTGTGAGATTCAAAGATTGAGTTCTAAGCTTTGAAGATTCGAAAAAATAAAAAGCAGAAGTAAGAAGCAAGAGAACGGACAATATAATAAAAATTCTTAACTCGTATTTTTTAAATTTGTTAAGCTTGCTTAACCAATGGACAGAGAACATGAGTTTATTATAGCAGTTAAAGCAAATATTGATCTTATCAATACTTTAATGTAGACTGAAACCTAACCAAATGAGAAAAGAAACAGGGATATTAGATTTAAACGGAAAATTTATCAACGGAAACGTTATTGATATGGATTTTAAAGAACCAAAGGGGTTTATTGCACAAATACGTAAGCCTGTAACTGCAAAGAGAATGCAGAAGCTTCATAAAGTAAAACTCCCGTAATTAGATTCTAGGAAAAAGAGGTTTTCCGGAGATAATTTTCGGCCCTTTGAATTGCTCTTCAATTTTTTGTGCAACGTCGGGAAGGAAAGGTTTTAAATTAAAAGCAATTTCTTGAATATTTTTAATATAAAATAATAGACATTCTTCAGCATGTTTTGAGCCAACTGGCAGTTTCCATACTTTGTCATTGGAGACAGCGGTATCCGTTAAAGTAATTATTCCCCAAACGGCATTTAATGCCCAGTTAAATTCAAAATTTTCTAAAAATTTCTTTACATTTTCATTAAAATCCTTAGTAAAAGTATCAACGCTTACCTCATGTTTCTCTGCCAATTTTGCGACTCTGGCGACTAAGTTTCCCAAACCATTTGCCAAATCCGAATTGTAGGCTTGCAATAATTTTTCTTCGGAGATATCGCTGTCCTCGGTAATACTGGTGTATCTTAAGAGATAATATCTGACGGCGTCACTGTCATATTTCTGAACCCATTCGCTGGGACGGATAACGTTTCCGATTGATTTACTTATCTTCTGTCCGTTGATATTTAAAAATCCGTTAACCAGAATATGTTTTGGTAATTCTATTCCCGCGGATTTAAGCATTGCCGGCCAGAGAAGCGCATGCCATCTTAAATTATCCTTACCGAGAATATGCAGATCCGCCGGCCAGAATTTTTCAAATAATTTTTTGTCTTTAAGAAATCCGACTCCGGTTAAATAATTTATCAAGGCATCAAACCAAACATAAATTACCTGCTCTGAATTATTGGGAATTGGAATTCCCCAAGTAAAATTACTTCTTGAAATGGGAATATCTTTGATATTTTTGGCAAACTCCAGCATTTCATTGGCGCGATGAGGGGGATAAATAAAATCAGGATTTTTCGTGATGTGATCAATCAGAAAATCTTTGTATTTGGACCATTTGAAGAAATAATTTTCTTCTTTAATTATTTTTATTTCCAAAGTCGGATGAATAGAGCATTTTCCCTCGACCAAATCTTCTTTTACGTAATAAGCTTCGCAGCCTTCGCAATATGATCCCCGGTATTCTCCGGAATAAATATCTCCATTTTTTTGAACTCTATTCCAGATTTCCTTGACAACTTCGGCATGATCGGAGTCTGTAGTTCTGATAAATCTGTTGTAGGAAATATTTAGTGAATCCTGTTCTTTTTGATCCGAATCGGAAATTTTTTTAACATATTCTGCGGGGGAAATATTTTGTAGGGAAGCAGCCTTTTCCGCTTTTTGACCGTATTCATCGGTTCCGGTCAGGAAAAAAACATTATCATCTCCAAGTGTAATTCTATAATAACGCGTCAGAACATCGGCCGCGATTTTTTGAAAAGCATGGCCCAAATGAATGGTGTCGTTGACGTAATCAATGGCGGTTGTGATGTAAAATTTACTCATGCAATGATTCTAGCAGATTTATCCTGTATTTTCCGAAAAAATACAGGATTTATTGATCCCTTTTAAAGAATAGTTCCAAACTGATATAAAGTGCTACGATTAGAAGCAGAAAATACGGGCTATCTAACCGGAATATGCGTAAAACAAAATAGATTAGGGTCAGCAATCCAATTAACAATGCCCTGCGGGGACTGCGCAGAAAATAAGAAATAGAAGACAGGAGGAAAACAAAAAACAATAAAAAGAAAACGTAAAGAATTTCCAATTTCCAACTTCCAATTTCAAATTTCCAATTTGGAGGAAAGGTAAAAACTAGGTAGACGAGTCCGGCTAGAGATAAAAATATAGGAATTAAGAGCCAAGCAAGACGTTTTTTTCGATTCATAGCTTAAGTTTAGCACAAGTTTGACTTATATTAAGGCTTCTGGAATACTGAAAAAATGAATAATAATATTAAGCAATCGATAGGTAATTTTTTCTATCCGAAAGGTAAGTTTAGATTAGTCTTATTAATAGTTATCCTATTTTTAATTACTGGGGGAGGAGCATATCTGTTAGGAGCGAAACAGGTAAGTAAAAACGGTATAATTTCCGGTAAATATTGCGACTTTGATTATGGAAATTATTTAAATAAAAAAAGTGATGCTGAAATCTTTTTTAATTTCTGCGAGAAGAATATACCTAAAATCGCTAACGAATTGGACGTGAGTATGAATGGTCGGAAAGTTACCTTGACATTTAGTGAAACAGGCTTTGCGCAGACTTCAAGCGATACAATTTCTTTTCTTAAAACATGGAACCCAAAACAGCCCGGATTTTTATTACATGAAGGAACTCATTTTATACAAAATTATGGAAACAAAGCGAGAAATCGCGGGTGGGTAACAGAAGGATTAGCAGACCTAGTAAGATTTAAGCTTACAAAGACTTCCGATGAACCCGGTTGGGCAATTGGTTGCGTTGGTGACCAAACATACAAGTTTGGATATGGATGCACTGCTGCTTTTTTCTTGTGGATGGAAAATTATTGTGGACATAGTAATATCCAAGTTGCTCTTAACCGCATGATTCTTGATGGTTCTGATACTAACATAACTTTAAATAATCTTTGTGGGAAAAATATTGATGAATTGTGGAATATTTATAAGGCAACAGATCCTCCGGAGAGAATTTATCCATAAATGTCAGACCTGAATTTATTTTAAATATAAATTTGACATACTTTTTAACTTCTGAAATACTGGAAGTATGGATCCGAATATTTCAAATCAGGGCGAAATTCAGACAACTCAATCTACTCAGGCAGAAATACTCGCACAACAGCCTTTACCTCCTAAAAAAAGCAATAAAAAGATAGTTTTCTGGGTCTTCGCAGTATTGTTATTTTTAATCGCTTTTGTTGTAGGAGGATTTTTTACAGGAGCAAAACAGAATAAAATTATTTCCCAAAACCAACAAAAGCAAATCGTTTCCCCAACTCCTTTATCCGCCGAAGCTTCGGCAAAGGTGGATGATCCAACTGCAAATTGGAAAATTTTAGACATTGGTGGCCAATTGTTCATAAAATATCCGCCAACTTGGAAAGAAAAAGTACAGGAAAACTCGACATATGAGAAAGACAATGTCTATGAAATATATAATTCACAAAAGATGGAAAGTGTTATCCAAAATGGGGGCAGCTACGCGTCTTTACCTACGGAATACTTATACATAACCTTTCCCAAGGATTCTTCTCAGACTGCAGAACAGGTTGCTAAAGATTTTCAAAAAGCATGGTTAGCTCAAAATACTGCAATTACGATTAAGACTAAAAATATAGGTAGTTTAAATTTTGCCCTATACACTAATGCTGGGGAAGGATCCAGGGGAAACAATCTAGCTATATCTAACGGAAAACTTTTGATTGAAATGGTTACTTCTCTGAAGGATTTGAATGGTAACGAAATTGAAAATCAAATTCTTTCAACCTTAAGATTGTATACGGTTGACGATTGGCAACAATATCAAAGTGGCCAGAGTATAAGTGGAATTTCGATTCAATACCCAAGAGATTTGAAGGCAAATTTCGCAAAAGCATATAATTTAAGCGCTGATTATAACGCAAAATATAGACTGGAATTTGACTTTGCTCCTATTGGATGGAATGGTTCTCATTCTACGAGTTGGATGGGGTGGGGGTCAATTTATTTTGACGTATTTGATCCGGAAACAGACATTAACCAGTGGGTAAATAAATATTATTCAAGCTATAAGGATAGTTTTACAATAAAGGAAGATGTGAGTATTGGCAATAAGCAGACTTTCCTGTTAGAAGCAAGTGGGGGAACAATGTGGGCAAGTCGCGTTGTAATATTGGGGAGTGACTATTCTTATGAAATGTCATTTCCGGAAAATACAAGTAACTTCCTTCAAAGAAAAGATGAAATCTTCTCTGGGCTTCATATTAATTAAAATGCCACTATAACTCCTTTATCTTGCTATACAAAAACTGAATACGGGATCTGCGATCTTAAATATAGTTTTATAGTATTTTAGGTCTTGACAAGAATTAGCAGTCGTGGTATATTACTGCTAAATCACAAAATTAAATAAGAGATATGAACGATTTAACACAGCGTCAGGTTGAAATTCTGAAAAGCCTCATTGAGGAGTACATTAAGACGGCAGAACCAGTCGGTTCGGAAACTCTGGAGAAAAGATACAACCTCAGTGCCAGTCCTGCAACGATCAGAAATGAAATGGTCAATCTCACAAAATTAGGCTATCTAAAGAAAAACCATACGTCCGCCGGTCGTATGCCTACCCCAAGCGGGATGAAATTCTATGTCAAACAGCTTATGAAAGAAAAAGAGTTATCCGTAACCGAAGAAACAGCGGTTAAGGAAAGTCTTTGGGATTACCGCGAAAAAGAAGATAAATTCTTAAGAGAGATGACAAAATCTTTGGCGAACAAAACCAAAGCTTTGGCGATTGCCACAACTGCCGACGGAGATGTTTATTGTTCGGGATACGCCAATATTTTGGATATGCCGGAATTTTTTGATATTGACGTAATGAAGAG
>Ga0182021_10012579_pt1 | contig 10055 bp, 10 predicted proteins | sample 612E3MmetaG_FD_120493 | JGI IMG/M metagenome (GOLD analysis project Ga0182021, IMG submission 120493) | Permafrost microbial communities from Stordalen Mire, Sweden - 612E3M metaG (Illumina Assembly) | ecosystem: Environmental > Terrestrial > Soil > Wetlands > Permafrost | place: Sweden... | reverse complement strand
TCTGGCCGGCTACGACGAGCGTCCGGTGCTGGATGAGAAGGGCTGGGCGACCATGTTCGCCAACCTTGACCGGCTGACCGAGCTGGCAGTGTCCCGAGGCATCAAGGCCACCCTGCACCCTCACGTGGGCACCATGGTGGAGAAGAGAGCAGAGGTGCTCCGGGTTCTGGAGGGCTCCAAGATCCCCCTATGCCTCGACACGGGTCACCTGCTCATTGGTGGCACGGACCTGGTCGAGCTTGTGGCGACTTACGCCGAACGCGTCAACCACGTGCACGCCAAGGACGTCCGGGTCGACCTCGCCAGGAGGGTGCAGTCGGGCGCGCTGACCTACACCGAGGCTGTTCGAGCGGGTATCTACACCCCCCTTGGTGAGGGTGACGTCGACCTTCCCGGCATCGTGGGAGCCCTCAACAAGGCGTCCTTCGATGGGTGGTACGTCCTTGAGCAGGACACCATCTTGGCCGAGAAACCCTCGGGGGAGGGACCTGTCCAGGACGTTCGGTCCTCGATCGCATACCTGCGCAACCTCGCCGGCTGAATGGTGACGCACTCGATCACTTGACGATCAGTCCCTGACGCGGCGGCGACCCTCGCCGCGTCAGGGGGCCTTGGTACGGCCGGATCTCGCTACGGGGACTTGTTGACGCCCTCGAGGTCGATCCGTTGCGGGCGTGCTCCTGTTCCTTGTGCCTGCCCTCCGCCAGGTAGGTGGCCTCGCGCTCGTACCTGGTCTCTTTCCTGGTCTGTTCGTCCCCAGGGACGTCATCCGGCAACGGTGCGCGCGCTACATGAGCAAGGCAAAGCCCGCGTTTCGCTTGGAACTGTTGCGCTGGGTCATGGAGACCTCGATGCTCAAGACCCAGGCCGGCAAGCACAAGTCGACCGTCACCAAGATGGCGCGCAAATACAAGGCGAGCGTCGATGCTGTCGACGGGCCGAGGGCCTGTTTTGAGGTTACGGTGCAGCGCGATAACGGTAGGAAGCCACTGGTCGCCCGCTTCGGTGGGATCCCGCTCAAACGCACGCGGACCGCTGTCCTTACCGATCTGATACCCGTCATGGCCACCACCCGGCGCAACGAGCTGATTCGTCGGCTCATAGCCGGGCGGTGCGCGCTCTCAAGCTGCCGAGTTTCATAGTCACTCTCGGAACGTTCTTCGTTCTGCAAGGGATCAACCTGGCCGGTACCAAGCTGTTCACCGGCCAGGTGGCGATCCAGGGGTTTTCTGATGTGGCGGGGTTCTACAACGTCCAGTGGGTGTTCGGCTCGTGGACCCAGTTCGGTGGTTTCACGCTGCAGGTCTCGGCGGTGTGGTGGCTCTGCTGACCGCGGCGGCGACCTGGGTCCTGCTGCGCACCTGCGCGGGCAACTGGATCTTCGCGATCGGAGGTCGCGCGAACAGCGCCCGTCAGGTCGGCGTGCCAGTAACGCAAACCAAGATCAGTCTTCATCACGACCGCGTTCGCCGGGTGGCCAGTGGGAATGTTGCAGCTGGTCATTGTGCTGTGAACATTGGTTTGTGCGTTCACGCCTGTACCGAGAGCCTGCGCTCGGTACGAAGACCACCGGAGAAGGCGGTGCCTGGGGGTTCAAGAAGTTCCGCTACGACTCAGGTGTCGACGTCATCAAACCTATTGGGCCGTAAAGGGGTTCTGGCCGATCACGACCAGAACTCGACCTACCGGCCATCGTTTCGAGGATCGAGGCTAACGCTACTTCGCCATCGACGTCAGCGTCTGAGTGAGGTGGGATGCGCTGGTGCATCGTGGTGACGCAGTTGCCGGTAGCCCGGATCTAAGTGTCGTGGTGTAGGTGTGTCTGATTTGCGAATCTTGACACATGTGACTGTTCAGTCGAGAGCGGCACCGACGCCCGGGATTTCCTGGCGGTAGCGCTCCAGGAGGTCACGTCCTACAGCGACGGAATCGACGAGGGGGTGAAGCGCGATGGCCTTCCAGGCGAGAGTTGACGAGCGGTTCACGACCGCCTCGATCGTGAGCTGTTCGACCGCCTTGACAGACTGCATAAGACCGAGCATATGGCCGTCCACCGGAGCAATGTGGTGCGGGTGTATGCCGGCTGCATCGACGGAGCAGGGCACCTCGACCACTGACTCGGGTGGCAGTCCGTTCACGGTGTCCCCGTTGCGTACATTAAGAATCATGGTCGAAGGTTTGTCCGCTGCCAGTGCCGCGATGAGGTTGAGGGCCACCTGCTGGTAGCCGCCGTCCTCGATGTCGGACTCCTCGCGGGCGTGCTCCTGTCCCTTCGGTCTGCCCTCCGCCATATATGTGGCTTCGCGCTCGTACTTGGTCTTCTCCCATAGCTCAAGAGCATGAGTCGGCTGACCGGCTGCGCGGTAGTAGAAGTCGGACTGCTGACGGAGCAGGAACTCGCCGCGGGTGGCCTCGCTAGCGCGGATCCGCTGCACTGCCTCACGGTTGTTGTAGTAGTAGTAGAGGTACTCGTTGGGCAGAGCCCCGAGTGCCTTGACCCAGTCCAGACCCATCAGGCGAGCTTCCTCGATACCGTGCAGCATGGAGGTGTCCGCCAGCAGGTCGGGCAGCCTGTCCCGGCCGTCGATCTCGAGCGAGCGCAACCACCCCAGATGGTTGAGCCCGACGTAGTCAAAGGTGTGCACCGTGGCACTCCCAGAGACCGCCAACGCCGCACGCCGCATCAGCCCGATCGGGGTGTCGCAGATCCCGACCGCGCGGTGGCCGAGCACCCGACGCAGGCCTTCGGTGACGATGCCCGCGGGATTAGTGAAGTTGATGAACCACGCCTCGGGGGCGAGCACCCGTACTCGCTCGGCGATCTTAAGCATGACCGGCAGGGTGCGGATTGCGTAGGCGAGTCCACCCGGCCCGGTGGTCTCCTGGCCGAGAACGCCTAGCCCGAGCGCGATGCGCTCGTCGAGCGTGCGTCCCAGCGTGCCCCCGACCCGGATCGCACAGAAGATGAAGTCGGCGCCGGTCAGGGCAGCGTCGAGGTCGGTTGTGGCAGTGACGCGTGGGGTGTGAGGAAAGTCCTGCTCGAGCTGCGCGACGACCGTGTGGATGGCCCGTAGCCGTGACGCATCGGTGTCATAGAGCACCAGCTCGTCGATGCGCACGGCGGCGTCGTCGGCCGCGATCGCTTCGAACACCTGCGGAACTCTGAATCCGCCGCCGCCGAGAATGGTGAGCTTCATACAGTGATGACCTCCGTTGTTGCTGCCTCGAAGACGTCGAGAGTCGCCTGGTCTGCACCCCGGTTGGTCACGAGCGTCGCTATCTGGTCTGGCCCGCACACCGACAGCAGCCCCGTCCCAGGGAACTTGCTGCGGTCGGCAAGAAGGATCGTGCGCTCTGCGGCAGCCACCATCGCCCTCTTAACTGGGACTTCGATGCCCGTGGTGTCCATAACCTGCCCCCCTGCGCGAATGCCCGAAGCGGACAGGAAGCACAGGTTGGCACGCAGCTGACCCAGAGCCTGTTCGGTCAGCATTCCCACAAGTGAGAGGTAGTTGTTGCGCAGAACACCCCCCAGCACGATCAGCTCGATCGAGTCTTCGTCTCGCAACTCGTCGACGACCGCAAGACTCGAGGTGATGACGGTGAGCCGGCGTCCGCGCAGCTGTTGGGCCAGCCTTGCTGTCGTTGTGCCGATGTCGATCACGACCACGGACCCATCCGGGACGAGCTGTGCTGCGCGAACCGCGATTGCCTCCTTCTCGCCGCTCGACTGGGTGGATACCTCCCCGAAGGAGATGGCATCGGGCTCGACGTTGCTCCCTCCGCCGCGAACCCTGCGCAGGAGCCCGTCTGCGCTCAGGACGTCGAGATCCCTGCGGATGGTGGAGGTGCTCACGTGGAACTCCGTGGCAAGGGTCTGTACCAGGACCTCACCGTCGGAGCGCAGCCGTTTCAGGATCTCGTCTTGACGTGTTGAACTGAGCACATAACGAACGGTAACACGCAACTTCGATCATGACGCATCATTTGTATCGTCAAATTGTGTGATTTGCATTCGTGTTTGATCCGTGCGACTGTTCGATGCGCGCAGCTAAGCACGCTTCTTTGTGCATAATGCGTCATTCTGATGCAACGACGCATCGCGGATGTGAGAACTGCGGCCATGCCGCCTCAGGCGGTCGTGGTTCGCGTTCGACGAGCAGGAGAAGAATCGGTGAGCAACGCAGCGCGGACTGATCATTGGGACTTCGATGTCCTGATCTCGGGCACGGTGTTCCTGGACATCGTCTTCACCGATCTCCCGTGCCCGCCGTCGCCGGGTACCGAGGTCTGGACCGGTGGCATGGGTTCCTCGCCCGGCGGGATCGCCAACCTCGCCGTCGCCACGTCACGGTTAGGTCTCCGTACCAGCCTCGTGGCCGGGTTCGGCGACGACGGCTACGGCGAGTGGTGCCGGAGGGTGCTGGTTGAACAGGAGTCTGTGGACCTGAGCCTGTCCCGGACCTTCGAGCACTGGCACAGCCCGGTGACCGTCTCGATGGCTTACCAGAACGACCGCGCGATGGTCACCCATGGGCATTGCGCACCGAAGACCGCCACCGAGATGATCGGGAAGCCCCCATCTACCCGTGCAGTTGTCGTGGAGCTCGGGGGCGATCCTTGGTGGCGGCCAGCGCAGCAGGCAGGTGCGCTGGTGTTCGCGGACGTCGGATGGGACCCCAGCGGGGTGTGGGATCCGCGAATCCTCCATGAGCTGGACGGCGTTCACTGCTTCATGCCGAACGAGGTCGAGGCGCAGGCATACACCAGAACGGCGACTCCAGAGGCAGCCCTGGTTGCCCTTGCCAAGCTTGTGCCGATTGCCGTGGTGACCCGCGGCTCACGCGGGGCACTGGCCCTGGACTCTGAGACGGGGGAGCGCGTTGAGGTTCCCAGCCTGCCAGTCACCGCGATCGACCCCACCGGCGCGGGTGATGTCTTCGGCGCCTCGCTGGTCGTGGGCACGCTCGCGGGCTGGCCACTCGAGCATCGGCTGCGGTTCTCATCACTGTGCGCCTCTCTGGCGGTCCAGCAGTTCGGAGGCGCCCTGGCTGCGCCTGGGTGGGGGGACATCGCGGACTGGTGGGCGGCCCTGAACGACAAGGTTGGGGCCGGCGACCCAGATGCGCGGCGACTTCGAGAGGCCTACGCCTTCCTGCCCGGTGTCCTCCCGGCGGAGCCGGCAAAAGCAATTCGACGCGCCGAGGCCACGATTGCCAGACTCTCCGACCTCGACAAACGACTACACGACCCGAAGCACGAAGCGATGGGAAGGACGACATGATCACACAGAGGTTCTCTCGGGCGCGTCTCCTGACGGTAACCATGGCGGTGGCCGCTCTCGCCCTCACCGCCGGATGTGCTCCGAGCGCGAACACGACGCCAGCCGCGACCGGCAGGGCCCCGGGGAAGGTCCAGACCGATGCCAGCAAGTTGGGCAAAGTCACGCTGACAGTCTGGGATCAGGAGGTCCGAGGCGGTCAGAACACTGAGATCGAGGCGCTCAACAAGTCCTTCCATGAGAAGTACCCGAACATCACGATCAAGCGGAACTCGCAGTCGTTCGACGATCTCGCCAAGACGCTGCGGCTCGCGCTGAGCGGCCCCGACGCCCCCGACGTCGTCGAGTCCAACAACTCACGCAGCCAGATGGGCGAGTTCGTGGGTGCGAACCAGATCATCTCCCTCGAGCCCTACGCAAAGGCCTACGGATGGCGCAGCCGCTTCCCCGAGTCGGTGACGAAGCTCTCCTCGTACTCGGCTGACGCCAAGACATTTGGCTCCGGGGACATCTACGGCCTTCCCCAGATGGGCGAGATTGTCGGCGTCTACTACAACAGGAAGAAGCTCGCGGCGCTCGGCCTCATTGTGCCGAAGACATGGGCCGGGTTCAACAAACAGCTCGCGACCATCAAGGCCGGTGGCGAGACGCCGCTGATGCTCGGAGACCTCGAGAAGTGGCCGGCGATTCATGTCTTCGGACCGATTCAGGGGGCGCACACGCCCGCCAAAGAGGTGCAGGCCCTCGCCATGGGCAACGCCGGTGGCGACTGGACCGACGCCACCAACATAGCCGCGGCAACCCAGCTGCGCGACTGGGTCAAGGCCGGCTACTTCAACACGGACGTCAACGGGTCGAAGTATGACGACATGGTTGCCAAGTTCGGTGCGGGAACCGGCGTCTTCCTGATGGCCGGCTCGTGGAATACGGCCACTCTCGAACCGTTGATGGCCGGCAACCTCGGATTCTTCGCTTCGCCGCCGGTCACCGCCGGCGACGCCGCATCGACCACAGGGGGGACGTCGCTGCCGTTCACGATAACCAGCGCATCCAAGCACCCGGATGCAGCCGCGGCCTACATCAACTTCATCACGAGCGACAACGCCATGAAGGTCATTGCCAAGGCTGGCAACCTCCCGGTCCTGCACAGCGCCGAACTGGCTCCGTCATCCGGTGGCGGTAAGGACGTCTACTCCGCATATGAGACCGTCACGAGCAAGGGCAACCTGCTGCCATACTTGGATTACGCAACCCCGACTTTCAGCGACACCCTTGGAGCAGCGCTGCAGGACCTGATCGCGGGGAAGCAGACGCCGGAGCAGTTCACTAAGACGCTGCAGGCCGACTATGGCAAGTTCGTCAGTAAGTAGGGTCGTGGGCGCTGGGAGGCGGAAGCGCGTTCGCCACGCTGCCTCCCACGGTCATGGCATCCTGACCCCCTATCTATTTATCCTGCCGGGGTTCTCGATCTACGCCGCCTTCATCCTCTATCCGCTCGTGCGGGCTGCACAGTTCTCCCTTTTCTCCTGGGACACCATCTCTCCTGCCGTCTTCGTGGGATTCCAGAACTATGTCGATCTGGCGCGGAACCAGGACCTCAGGAACTCTTTCGTGCACGCGTTCGTCCTGATCTTCTTCTACGCGATCCTGCCGCTGTCCGTCGGGCTGGTTATCGCGGCGATACTGAACCGGGCGAAGGTCCGCGGCATGGCGTTCTTCCGAACGGTGATCTTCCTTCCGCAGGTGATCGCGATGGTTGTCGTGGCAGTGGCCTGGACCCGTCTCTACGCGACCGACGGTTCGATCAACGCATTGCTCAACCTGATCGGACTGGGCTCCTGGTCCCGCGCTTGGTTCGGGGACTACCTATTCGCGCTGCCCGCAGTCGGGTTGATCGGCTCCTGGGTCGAAACGGGACTGGTGACAATCCTCCTGCTCGCAGGTATGGGAAGAATAAGCAAGGAACAGTATGAGGCGGCGAGCCTCGACGGTGCCGGCGCCGTTCGGGAGTTCTTTGCCGTCACCCTGCCCTCGGTGCGCGGCGAGATCGCGGTGGCCCTGACCCTGACGATCGTGGCCGCACTCAAGACGTTCGACCTGATCTACATGACGACCCGAGGTGGGCCCGGGACCAGTACAACGGTTCCCTCTTATCAGGTCTACTACCAGGCATTTCAACTGGGCCAGGTGGGCATGGCCTCCGCCATAGGGATCGCACTGACCGTCCTGATCTTCGGTATCAACCTGGTGATCAACCGGATAGCGGACAAGGCCACCACATGACGTCGCGCCGCGAGATCTCGGTCAATTACATCATTCTGGGTGTCTTCTCGGCCATTGCCCTCTGGCCCGTCATCTCGATCCTGGTGAGCGCCTTCGGGTCGGCCGGGCCCGGGTCTGGCGGTGGCCTGATGGGCATCCGTCTGGAGAACTTCGCGACAGCCTGGGAACAGGGGCAATTCACCCAATACATGCGGAACTCGGTCATGGTCTCCTCCCTTGTCGTGGTCCTCTCGGTGGTGTGTTCGGTCCTTGCCGGTTATGCCTTCGGCACAATGACGTTTCGCGGTAGCGGGGTGCTGTTCTACCTATTCCTGCTTGGGATCATGGTTCCTGCCGAGGCGATCGTTGTCCCGCTGTTCTTTGACCTGCGCCAACTCGGGCTCACCGACACAATCTGGGCTGTCGCCATGCCCCAGGTGGCGCAGTCAATCGCCTTCGGAACCTATTGGATGCGCACCTACTTCAGATCGAGCAACAGGTCCATCTCGGAAGCTGCACGCATCGACGGGGCGAGCAGTGCGCAGATCCTCTGGCACGTTCAGGTGCCGATCGCCCGTCCCGCGATCGTGACCCTCGTGGTCCTCGTTTTCATGTGGACCTGGAACGAGTTCCTGATCCCCTTGGTCATGTCCCCGAGCGGGCAGATGCGCACTGCCCCGCTCGGCCTTGCCTTCTTCCAGGGGCAGTACTCAACCAACACCGCCCTCATGGGCGCGGCGGCGGTGATCGTGGCCCTTCCGGTGGTGATCGTGTATCTCGTCCTGCAGCGGTACTTCATTAGCGGCATGATCGATGGGGCTGTCAAGGACTGATCGGGTGCCTGCCGGCGTCGGCGCGCCCCAGTCTCGATCACAACCAGGGCAACAACTTTGGAGTGACAGGTGACGACGCTCATGGCTCAGGAGATCGCTGAGCAACCGGTCGCGATTGCGGCAACCCTGGCGGCGCTGCGACCACTGCGCGCACAGATCGCACAGCTGGCCCAGAACCGTCAGCAGATCCTCCTGGCTGCTCGCGGCTCGTCGGACAACGCCGCCATCTACGGTCGCTACCTGCTCGAGGTGCACGCCGGACGTCCTGCCTCCATGGCTGCCCCGAGTGTGGCGACGCACTACCGGCGCGAGCTCGACCTGACTGGTGCTTTGGTGGTCTGTATCTCGCAGTCAGGACAGACTGAGGAGATCGTCCAGACACATGACTGGGCCAGGCGATGCGGTGCCGCCACGATTGCCGTCACCAACGTCCAGGGCAGCCCGCTGGCGGAGGCCGCTGACCTGGCACTGTTCACCAGGGCCGGCCGTGAGTGGGCTGTTCCGGCGACCAAGACGTTCACCACCCAGATGGCTGCCATGGCGGTGCTGGCCACGGCGCTGGCATCCAACCCGAGCGCGCTGGACCGCGATCTGGACCGTGTGCCGGAGGAGGTCGAGAAGCTCATCGCCAACCGCTCGGGTGTCCACGAGGCCGTAACGATGCTCGCACGCACCAACGAGGTGCTCGTCAACGGACGCGGACTGGCCTATGCCGCGGCCCTTGAGATTGCGCTCAAGCTGGAGGAGACCTGTTTGCGGCCGGTTCGCGGATTGTCCTACGCCGATCTCAGGCACGGACCCATCGCAATCGTTGACCCCCAACTGGTCTCCATCGTCGTGGCCGCCCAGGACGGACCCCTGCTCGAGGGGCTCACCGACCTGCTCGGTGATCTTCGCTCGCGTGGGGCGCTCACGATCGGCATTGGCGGTGACGGCCGGTTCGCCGCTGCAGCCGACGTGAGGGTGGCCGGGCCGGACCTTCCTGAGATGGTCGCACCCATCGCACTGGTGGTCGCTGGTCAGTTGGTCGTCGAGAGCCTCGCCCTCGCTCTCGGGCTCAATCCTGACGCACCCCGCGGGCTCAACAAGGTGACCCAGACCGACATGTGAGAACTCCCGCACACTCTGACCAGGCTGGGCTTTCACCACCACGCCGACCGCGTGAGCAGGCCGGACCTGAGATCCAGGCTGCCGGAGAACCTCTAGTCACCATTCCCGCGAGGGCTGCGCCGTCACGGCTAACGGCGCGAGCGCGAAGCGAGGTGAGTAGCCGCGAGAGGGATAGAGGGCGCTGTTCGCTTCCCGGGCGAGGGCGAGGACCCTACGGGCTGATGTTCAAGGACCCTGCACTGTGGATTTGCGCTTGGGTGGGGACAGAGGTATCGCGATGACGAAGCACCGTCGAGAGGTCGTGTAGCAAATTGTGTAGCAACACCGCAGGTTTCGCTGACGTTCGTGAGCGTTCACCGACGTCCATATCGTTGGTAGCGCTCAGGATTCGGTCGTCGGCGAACGGTGGTGAACCTGCGGCCGAGAACTGGGGGTCAAGGGGCCGCAGGTTCAAATCCTGTCATCCCGACGGAAAACAGCACGTCAGAGGCCGTTTCGGACAAAATCCGAGGCGGCCTCTGTGCTGCCGTGTAGCAACGGTGTAGCAACGGCACACGTTCTCACCAGCC
>Ga0182021_10012578_pt1 | contig 10055 bp, 3 predicted proteins | sample 612E3MmetaG_FD_120493 | JGI IMG/M metagenome (GOLD analysis project Ga0182021, IMG submission 120493) | Permafrost microbial communities from Stordalen Mire, Sweden - 612E3M metaG (Illumina Assembly) | ecosystem: Environmental > Terrestrial > Soil > Wetlands > Permafrost | place: Sweden... | reverse complement strand
GATAGCTGTTGCCACTATTTGTTTGTTTCCTTTTGTAATATGCATCGGGCTGCATATCGAGAGTAAATATGTCGGGATTCCCGTCATTATTTACATCAGCCATATCATTCCCCATTGAGGCTCTTGATTGATAAGATATGTATTTTCTGATTTCATTTCGGAAGGTCCCGTCACCCTGGTTTATATACAATATATCATTCGACACAAAATCATTTGAAACATATATATCAGGGTATCCGTCTTTGTTTATATCACCTATTGCCACTCCCAATCCAAATCCTTCGTAAACAATTCCTGCCGGGATTGTCACGTCAGTGAATGTGCCATCCCTGTTATTATGATAAAGCCTGTCATTATTAGGAGCACTTCCGTCATTTACCTTTGGACGGTACAACGCATCCATCCTGCGATTTAAAGTATTATTCAGCACATACAGATCAAGATAGCCATCTCTGTCATAATCAAAGAATGCAGCACTTACAGACCATCCAGTATCGGCTATTCCGTACTTTTCAGCCATCTCTGTAAAGGTAGGGTCCAATCCATTTACAGATCCGTTGCTGACCCATAACCTGTTTTTACGTTTTTCAGGATTTTTACTGGCTGTCGCAGTGAGATATACGTCCGGCCAACCGTCGCTGTTGATATCCACTATGGCGACGCCGCTGTACCATTGATCATTTGACATACCGGCAAAATTTCCTGTAATGTCCCTGAATTTAAAATTACCCTGATTTAAATAGACTTTTGGAGAAACCTGGTTTCCGGCTAAAATGATATCCGGCAATCCGTCTTTATTAAGATCTCCGATTCCCACTCCGGCACCATTATATATATACTCATAATTCGCTGCATTCAGGCTGTCAGTCTCTGTTATTTTGTTTTCAAAATCGATGCCTGTTTCCCGGGAAGATACTATCTGGAAACGGGTTGGTCTGTTACAGGAAATAATTACCAGGGCAAATAAAAATATTGGAAATTTACTCATGGTATATAATATTCTTTGAATGAGAGCGAATCCTGAAAATTCAATTCTGAATCAGAACTTAGGTGCTTTTCCCGTTTTTTTATACTCCTTTACCTGGAATTTTACGCTTTCAATCGTCTCTTTTACCATTCTTTTACGGTTCAGGGACGAAACCGCCATTTTGCCCAGTATTCCATTTTTTGTTGTGTCACTGATCAGGCTGCCAAAATCAATACTTGAGTAATTATCAGGTGCATCATAAATGAACTGAAGTGCGCTGGTATCAGGCGCAAGGTTAACAGTCTTGCTGAATTCTACAATCGGATAATCATCGGTATTTGATGCAGCGTCTTTACAGTAATTCATCAGCTCATTCCTTTCCATTGAAAACTGGGAGACAAACTCAAAAGGCTCGGTCATATTAATATTTAAGAGGTCGTCCTTTACCTTGGCATCTTTAAATCTTTCCGAAATCAGGCTATAGTTGATCCTGATCGGCTCTTCAGAACCAATTAATATTATTGTATATTCATTTATATACCACAGCTGGCAGTATTTGAATGCATTAATGAAAGCTTTAACCTGTGCTTTAAATTCCTTCTCATTCATCCAGTTTGGTGTTGCCCACTGGCACATTATTCCTCCTTTGTGCATCTTGTTTTTACAGAGTTCATAAAAATCCTGGGTGTAAATATTGTTGCTCAGGCGGGGATGAACAGCGTTAGAGGTTATTATATCGTACTTTGCTTTAGTTTTAAATAATAAATCCCGGCCATCTTCAAGATAAGCATGAACTTTAGGATTCTTTAGCGCTGCATTATTCCACTCATTCATTGCCAATCCAGATTTTATAACCCCACTGCATATTTCAGCCACATCCACAGTATCTATTTCGTGCTGAATAAGCGATTCAACAGTAAATCCTAATCCAAATCCAATAACAAGTGCCCTTTTAGGCTGAGGATGAACCATGTAGGGTACATAGCCAAGCATCCTGTTAACTATCTGATCTTTGAGAGAAGTGTAAGCTGTATTATGTCCGTTAATATTTAACGCCATGTAATTATGATACTGGCGTAAAGTTACTGTGGCATCAGTGCCTTCATAGTAGAAAGGGATCTTCTCAACAAAATTTGTCCACGGTTCGTACCTGCTTTTATCCCACCATGAAAAATACTTTTTTGCTGGGGCTTTGAGGAATAAGATAACAGAAAGTACCAGAGTGCCGGACAGTAAAATAACTTTGAGTTTTTTCTTCATCACCTGATTGAAGAACAAAAGCATAACTCCGAGTATTATATTTAAGGCCACTATGGTAATAAATGATTGCACAACGCCTAAGAGCGGTATAAGGATGAATCCAGCCATAAATGAACCAAGAACTGAGCCAATGGTATCGAGGAAGCCTATTATGCCCATCCTGTTTCCAAGCTTTTCAATATTATCAGCGTAGAGTTTGCTAACAATAGGGTAGACCATTCCTGTAAGTGTAGCCGGGATTACTAAAATAAGAAAAAACATCAGGTATTCTTTTCCAATTATCTTCAACCAGGGGTCGAATATCGTTCTCTGAAGATTGAAAACCAGTGACAATTTTGAAAAAAGCATAAGCAGAGCCAGAGAGATTAACCCTATCAGGATTTCAAGTACAGCCAGCAAGGTTACAAGGTTTTTTCTTCTGTCAATCCATTTTGAGATTAAAAAACTTCCCAGGGAGAGTCCGAAAACAAAACCGAGAACGATTACACTGTAAAAATATGTGGTCTTATCAAATGAAAATCCTATAAAAATCCTTGTCCAGATCACCTCAAATGCCAGGGTTGCAAAACCTTCTATGGCAAATACCCATAAAACCAAACGCAGCAAAGGCTTTGACAGCTTATTGCTTTCATCGTTATTCCCGGGAATTATGACTGATCTCTCTTCAAATACTTTTTCCAGTGGTATTCTCCTGGAAACCAGATAAACAACAATCGCATTAATGAGATTAATTGAAGCGGCAATATAGAGCGAAGCAGTAATTCCAAATGTTCTGATTAAAATGAAACCTGAAAGAAAACAACCCAATACTGCTCCTAAATTATTGATGGCAAATAGGTTGCTGATCTGCCATCCGAGGCTGTTCAGGTGTCTTACAAAAAACTTGAAAATAACCGGTAATGTACCGCCCATCAGCGTTGTCGGAATGAGAAGATAAATAAATGAGAAAATAAATTTCACCATCTGTCCGGAATAATCTGAAAGCCCGAGATTTTGGATTATTGGTGTGTAAATGTTGATCAGTCCTTTGAAAGTGACAGGAAACATAAAGGCAAAGAGAGCAATACCAAATTCCAAAAGCATAAACAATTTAAGAGGACTTTTAATTTTGTCAGCCAAACGTCCAAAAATAAGGCTGCCTATTGCTAATCCACCCATAAATGCAGAAAGCACTGTTGCCATCGTAAATACATCCACTCCAAAAACAAGTCCAAACCGGCGGATCCAGACAATTTGATAAATAAGAGCGCTAACGCCCGACAGGAACAATACTGAGAACAAAATTATCTGAGGCATCCTGTTTATACTTCTATTCTGCATCATAAATGGGTATTTTATCAGAAATGTAATGATAATTTAAAATTAGGGCTATGACCAAAATCATAGCCCTGATATTTTCTAAACGATTAAGAACAAAACATTTTAATTAATACCCCGGATTCTGCAGAACAAGGTTGTTTGAATTTATCTCACTAGTCGGGATTGGATACCACATGTTGCCATGGGTTGCATCAAAAAAATCCTTGAATTTGAATTCGGAAGCCGGTCTTGATGTGCTGAAACCTGTTACCCCGTCTCCGCCATCCCAGGTACTAAGGTCAATATACCCTGCATAATGCCAGCGTTTAAGATCAAACCAGCGATGGTCATCATCACCGCACAATTCACGGAGGCGCTCATCCATTATCCACTGCATAATTGTAGATTCATTTGTTTCGCCTGTGTTGAAATCAGCTGGTACTGTCCCCGCACCTCTAGCCCTTGTCCTGACCTGGTTGATTAATGCTACAACATCTGATTTATTGCCTCCGCTTTTTAAGACTGCTTCAGCTTTAAGTAATAAGATGTCAGCATATCTCAGTATCCTCGGGTTATTCATTGAGGTGTTAAAACCACCCTCTATATCATGCTTTATATACTTTGCCCACTGGTAACCATAATAGTTTGGGTCATCTATAGGAACGAAGGTCTCAGCTATCCTTGGGTCTCCCGGTTCAAAAGCTGCAATTAATTTTTTGGAGGGCACATAAGGACAATTCCCCCACCACTGCCATTGTTGCGTATAGTAACCTAAATAATTGTCCATTGAACCAATCGCCTGATTAAAGTCGTTTGCGAGCCAGATATTTTCAAGACCTGACTGCGAACTGGCCTGAAATTCGAACAACGATTCCTTGTTATTTTCCTTGGTGGCATCAAAATTGTCGCCAAAATTTGGAACTAATATACGGGATGTAATCTTATTGAATGCCTCGATAGCACTTGCGTAATCGGCGGTTGATTTGGCAGGGTCAGTTTTCTTATTCCAGCATGCCCTGAAAACAAGGCACTTTCCTAACAGACCATAAGCACTCTCAGCGAATACACGTCCACTATTGGCAGCATCCCATGAAACGGGAAGCAGGGTTGCAGAAACTGACAGGTCAGTGATAGCCTGATCAAGTAACTCCGTTTCCTTCGAATTCGGATTTTTCACTTTTGAGAAATCGGTTATTCTTGTTGTAATTAATGGAGCTGTGCCATAAGTATTCCAGAGTTTATAGTAACACCATGATCTGAGAAACAATGCCTCTCCTTTAATATAGTCCTTCATGGAAGGGTCAGAAAATATGCTGGCTGACCCTTCATCGCATTTGATGATCAAAATGGTTGTCCTGTTAATAATCTGGTAAAGAGTAGTCCAGACATCACTGATGGCCTGTTTCCCCGGAGTAATCTGAACAAACTGGTCGAATCCATAATTCCCGTCGTGGCCTCCCTGGGCGCCAACTGTAATGTCATCTCCGGGTAATAACCAGCTTCCATGCAGAGCTGCATTGTTATTGAACCAATATAAATCGGTAATTTTTGCATAAGCGCCAATAGCAGCTCTGAAGTAATCGTCTTGCGTTTTAAAAAAGTCGCTTTCGGTAATATCCGGGTCAACAATGTCAAGGGCGCTTTTTTTACATGCATTAAAAATAACACCTGTAAGCAATACCAGAATTATCGAAATAAATATTATTATCTTTTTCATATTCATCGTAGTTATAATAAATCATTAATATTTCTCAGAAGGTGGCTTCAATTCCGAAGAGATATGATCTTGGGACAGGGTTATCTTCATTTTCCGGGTCAAGTCCCTTCCATGGAGTGATGCAGAATAAATTTGATCCGCCAATCCAAAGACGTATATTTTCAGCAAACTTCACTTTATCCCTGCTGAAAGGCAGAGTATAACCAATCTGCAAATTTGAAAGTCTGAAATAGCCTGCATTCTCCACAAATCTGTCTGAGAATCTGTTATTGGCACCAGGGTCACCTTCGGCAGCCCTTGGGAAAGTTGTTGAAGGATTAGATGTGGTCCACCTCGACAGTACGTCGGTTGACTGATTTATCTCACCGCTCATCTGAGTAAGCTGCTGTCTCATATAGTCATATTTCTGAACATCACCGACTCCGGTAAAATTAGCAGACAGATCAAAACCCTTATATCCCAAGTTTATGGCAATACCATAGTAATAACTTGGTATTGTCTTCCCGAGATAAGTCTGATCATATTCATTAACAGTGGTATCAGGAACCGGATTGAAATATTTGTTGTCCTTGTCGGCATTGCCATATAAGTTCTGGAACCACATGTCGCCGGCTTTTTTGGTATTGGCTGTTGCATTAGCATCTCTGATCTTAGCTGTGTAAGCTGCTGCTTCTGCATCGGACTGGAATATGCCGCCAACCTTATAGCCCCATAGGTAATTCATTGAGTAACCTTCCTCGATCATACCACTGTTGCCGCCTATTCTGTCATGGTTGAACATGCTGATGACTTTATTTTTTACGGTTGTGATGTTAGCATTGACATTATATGTAAAATCGCCCATTTTACCATTGTAACCGACTGAAAATTCAAATCCCGAGTTTTTAACCTTGCCAATATTAGCCACAGGGTTTGCATATAATCCCATACTTGGTGGAAGGGATGTTGTCTGCAGTAATCCATTGGTTGTTTTATCATAATACTCAGCAGTAACGTTAATTGACCTGAATAAAACGGCATCAATTGCAAAGTTGGTAGTGGCAGTTTTTTCCCATGAGATTTGTTCATTGGGGAAGTCACCGAGACGAACACCCCAGGTATATGTACCCCGTGCATCTCCATTCGCAGGTGTCCCGCCGAGTGAATAATGAGGATAGTTGATTACTGAAGATAAATACATATAAGGCCTTACTTCAGAGTTCCCAAGCTGGCCCCATCCTGCTCTGAACTTCATATCGTTAATCCATTCAATATTTTTCATAAATTCTTCCGCAGAAACACGCCAGGCTGCAGAAAATGCAGGAAAATTACCCCATCTGTTCTCGGGTGCAAAAGCATAGCTTCCATCCCGCCTTATCGTGGCATCGAGGTAATACTTGGAGGCGAAATTATATGAAATACGACCCAGGTAGCCAATTAATGCTGATTTATGTATTTCATTTGATCCCTGGGTAAATCCACGCTGGGCTTCTTTAATTACTATCCTGTCAACAACCCTGGAATTAAGCTGTTCTGTGGAAAGACCAGCCACTTCAAAATTGTTATTTTGTGCCTCGGCATTAAACAGGATGTCAAAATTATGTTTTCCGAAACTGCGAATATAATTCACACTGAAATCTTTCACAAGGTTCTGGTTCCATGAATCTCTCTCACCTACACTTCCCAGTGAGTGATGATCACCGGGTTTAAGCGGATCGTTTGGGGTAATGGAAAAGATAGCCTGCTCATAGAATGCATAATTGAAGTTTTTCTGCATATACCAGTCGAGGGATACACTGCCTTTTATCTTCAATCCTTTTACAGGTTCTGCTTCAATATATGCATTGCCGAGATTACGAAAACTGGTATTATAATTATCCTGTGTAGAACCAATACCATAAACATTTATATGTGTCTGGTCGCCGTATAATTTTCTCACATTCATCTGCCATGGCCAGTAATCCGGCATAGCGTCAGCAGGAGGAGGAGATGGGGTATAAACATATGTGGTATCAATGGCGGGGGCATAACCATTTGGTCCGTCACCATGTATAGGCTGCCATGGAGGTGTGCCCACGGTATAACCAATACTGTTTGGTGTGTTGTCATCTGCCTTCTGATAGACAAACCTGTAATTCACTCCCACTTTAAAAAAGCTGCTGACTTTGGAATTCACGTTTGAAGTTACCGTGTATCTCTGAAGATTATTATTTATATAAATACCATCGTTCTTGTAATTACCCACAGCAACAAAGTAATTGGAATTATCATTTCCTCCTGATACCGAAAGGTTATAATCCCTGGTCATGGAATTCTTTGTATACATAGGTGCTGCCCAGTCCTCTGTAGGCAGATTTCCTAAATAAGTCGGATCTGTCGGGTTCAGATAGGGTTTCAGGGTCAGCAGGGGGTTATTTGCATAGCCTTCTGTTTCTAAACTGACGTAATCATTTACACCGAGCATCTTATACCTTCCCGGTATTTTCTGCATGCCAAATTTTGCACTGAAGGCGACTTTTGCTTTTCCACTGCCTTTCTTTGTTGTTATCAGGATAACCCCGTTAGATGCCCTAACGCCGTATACTGCAGCAGCTGATGCATCCTTCAGCACAGAGATTGACTCAATATCGGCCGGGTTGATGGTTGACATAATATTTTGAGTACCTCTTATTGTACTGATACGGGCGACATAATTTGCATCATAACCGGAAGATGTATTTCCGTCAGCACCATAGCCAAATTCGTAGATAGGCACTCCGTCAATAACATATAAAGGCTGGGAAACACCCCACGTTCCAAGTCCTCTGATTTGTATCGATGGTCTTGAATTGGGATTGCCGCCGCCACTTTCAACAAGTACTCCAGTCATCTTGCCCTGCATGGCAAGTTCTGCGCTCTGACCGGTGTTTGTTTTTACTATATCACCAGCATCAACTGTAGCGATTGCAGTAGTAACGTCCTTTTTAGCTCTTTGCCCGTATCCGATAACTACAACCTCATCGAGAACCTTTGATTGCTCGACCAGTTTGACATCCAGAACAGCACCTGCTGTAGCTAATATATCCTGTGGTTCATATCCGATAAAAGAAAAAGAAATAGTTACATTTTTTTCTGACAAATTAATCGAATACTTTCCATTGGAATCAGTAAAAGTCCCGACAGTTGTTCCTTTTATGATTATGTTCACGCCAGGAATGGGCGCACCTGTTTTAGAATCAGTAATTGTTCCGGTTAAAGATTTTTGTTGCATAAGCTCTTTTGGAGCAACTACAATGAGGTTATTTTCAAGCACTTTGTAATCTGCATCAGACAAATCCAATACTTTTGTCAGAACTTCTTCAACATTTTGGTCAGTTCCATCCATTGTTACTTTCCGGTTTAGATCAATAAAATCCTCATTATAAAAAAACCGGTAATCACTGTTTTTTTCAATGTCATTAAGAACCTCTTTTACACTCTGGTCCTTATATGAAAAAGAAAATTTGGATTTTTGGGAATAGACTGAAGCCGAAACCTGCAACATTCCCAGAAAACAAAGAATTACAGATAGTTTCATGGCCCGGAGGTAGGTTTTAAATGCAGGATTATTCTCCCGCATAGTTGGGTTTAATATTTTTATCATAGTTTTGTATAGTTTAAGGGTTTTAAAATTCTGCCTGATAATGCTAAAACAGGATGGCAGAATAATGTAAAATCTGATAACTTGGGAGACTTGCAGGTCTCCCATTTTTTATTAGTAATTAAGGAGACCGGTTATTCATGATTTTCGATTGAAGATTCCGAATGTTTTTTCATCAATTATTTTTTAAAGGTCTTAAATATTTATTTTTTTGGCCATTATTCTCAAAGAAAATGACCTGGTTATGATGAATTTCATACCGTATCGGAGCAGCCATGCAAACAGCCTTCAGTACCTGTTCAAGAGATTCTTCCTTGAGGGTTCCGGTAAATTTGTAACTCCTGAGAATGCTGTCCTGGAATGTCACATTAATATCATATCTTCTTTCCAAGATGGGGGCAAGCTCCGCCAACTTTTCACTTTTAAATATCCATCTGCTGTCTTTCCAGGATGTTGATAATTTTGTATCTGCCATACTCTCAACCCTTAATGGCAGAGATTTTACATGGAGTGCAGGTTCATTTGCCGCAATCTGAGTATTTTGAACAGTATTATTTACACTCAGGTTTTTATTACTTTTTATAAAGACAGCTCTTTGATTTGGTTTGAGAAACACCGGGGCAGACTCTGCTTTTGATCTTGAATCATTAAGAGCATCAATACGTACCTCACCTTTCTCAAGTGTTGTTTCAATTATGCCCTCCTCAGAATATGCCTTGACATTGAAAGCAGTTCCTATAGCAGTGATCCATACATCAGAAGTCTTAACCCTGAATGGCATTTCGGGATTCCTGGCAACTACAAAATAGGCTTCCCCTTCAAGAAAAAGATCCCTGCTTTTCTCGCCAAAATTGCTCTGATACCGTAGTTTTGTTCCTGAATTAAGCGAAACAGTGCTTCCATCTGATAAAGTAATAAATGAACGTGATCCTTTTGGAGCAAGCGCCTCAAAATATGAAATTTCAGATTTTTCCCTGGGATTTCTGAATATAACGAGACTTCCAACCCCTAGAACCATGATTAGCAAGACAGCTGCTGCTATACGATAAAAAGCATGTCTGGGGATCGTGAACTCAGGTTTCTGTGGAGGTCTTACCTTGTCTCTTTGTATTTTATCCAATAGACTTACCCATGATTTGTTAGCATCTGTTTCCCTGTTACTTAGCTGGCTTGAAGCATACCATACTTTTCCCAGTTCAAGCAAATATTGCTTG
>Ga0182021_10012577_pt1 | contig 10056 bp, 11 predicted proteins | sample 612E3MmetaG_FD_120493 | JGI IMG/M metagenome (GOLD analysis project Ga0182021, IMG submission 120493) | Permafrost microbial communities from Stordalen Mire, Sweden - 612E3M metaG (Illumina Assembly) | ecosystem: Environmental > Terrestrial > Soil > Wetlands > Permafrost | place: Sweden... | reverse complement strand
CCGTTAGTACAGCGATTAAGTGCTAGAATAACAACTGAAAATCCGTGTGTCGGTGGTTCAATTCCGCCCTTGGCCACCACTCCCTTTTCATGCGCTTAGGCTAGCTTTCGGGCTGGCCTTTTGCATTTGTGGGGATCGCTATACCGAAAGTCCGTGGGTCGGTAACTGCCACGGGTTAGCCCCACAAGACGGCACGCTCGGCGTTCGGACAGATCGAACCGCTCGATCATTTGCCCGATGGCCTCGCGCTTGACCTGTGGGGCTAGCGCTTTACCCCGAAGACACTCTTGAGAGCGTGGATGTCCAAATGCGCCTCCGCCAGTAGCTTCTTCAGCTTGGCGTTCTCGCCCTCCAACTCCTTCAGCCGCTTGACGTCCGACGCATCCATGCCGGCGAACTTGGTTCGCCACTTGTAGAACGTGGCGTCGCTGAAACCGCCCTTGCGGCACAGTTCCTTGACCGGCATTCCCGCATCGGCTTGCTTGAGAAAACCGATGATCTATACTTCGGTAAATCTGCTCTTCTTCATGTCCGTTATTCTCCATGATTTGACGGACTTCTCTACTTTAGATTGGTACGGCTGGCGGGGAGCAGGTCAGACGCAGCAAACTCCGCTTCCGTGCTCATCAAGGCGGCATCGGTAGTTCCAGCGTTAGAGGTAGCGTTAGATGTTGCGTCAGCAGTTGTGACGTAAGCGGCAGGCGGAGACGGCGGGGTAGGTGTTCGGCGCTGGCGGTTCCGGGGCGGGTGCAGGTCGGCTCGTCTCGGGGCGCACCTCGAGTCCGCAGTGATCCCCATCAGATTAAAGTTGGGAGTCTCCCTTGACTGCCTTGGCTATCCCGAGGCTCGTGGTGATAACGAAGATCGCTGCTATGGCCAGCAGGGTAGCCGATATGGGGCGGGTGAAAAAAATCGTGAAATCGCCATGTGACATCTCCAGCGACTGGCGCAGGCCTCGTTCCATCAGCGGCCCCAGAATCAATGTCAGGGTCATTGGCGCCAGCGGGATATCCAACTTTTTGAATAAGTAGCCGATGATGCCGAAGATAAGCATTACACCGACGTCGAAGGAACTGTTGTTCAGACTGTAGGCGCCCACCACACAGAAACCCAGTATAAGAGTGAACAGGATCCCATAGGGTATTTTGAGTACAGCGACCCACATCGGTATCATCGGCAGGTTCATTATTAACAGAATCACATTACCGACGTATAGACTGGCGATTACGGCCCACACGAACGATGCATGCTCCTGGAACAGAAACGGACCCGGGACTAAGCCATGTATCATAAACGCACCCATAAGAATGGCGATGGTGGGAGATCCTGGGATGCCCATGGCGAATAGCGGGATCAGTGCTGCATTAGCGTAGGCGTTATTGGCCGTCTCGGGCCCGGCTACGCCCTGAATGACGCCGGTTCCAAACTTCTCGGGGTTCTTGGACACCTTGCGTTCGACAATGTAGGACATGAACGTTGGGATGATGGCACCCACCCCGGGGATCAATCCGAGGAAGAAGCCGATGCCGGTGCCTCGCGCAATTGCCCCCACCGAATCCCTCATTTCTTTGGCGGTGGGAATTAGCGAGCGGAATGAAGTTTCAATCACCGATGCCTTCTGCGCTTCGGTGTTTAGGAGAATCTCGCCGATGCCGAAAACTCCCATCAGCACCGGCACAATGCCGAAGCCGTCCAACAACTCCGCCTGCCCGAAGGTGAAGCGGGGCGCCCCCATGACTGGGTCGATTCCCACCATCGCGATCAACAGCCCGACCATAGCCGACATCAGGGCTCTGACCAAAGATTTGCCGGCCAGTCCGGTGACCAGCGAAAGTCCCACCACCATCAGACAAAAGAACTCGGGCGGCCCGAATCTGAGTGCGAAACGCGCCAGCGGCAGAGCCACCACTACCAAGCCTATGGTGGCGACAGTACCGCCAACAAAGGAGCCGATAGCGGCGACGGCGAGCGCGGAGCCTGCGCGTCCTCTCTTGGCCATCTCATACCCCTCGATGCATGTAATGGCAGAGGCCGCCTCGCCCGGCACATTCACCAGCACCGAGGTGATGGTTCCGCCGTACATGGTGCCGTAGTAGATCGCGGCCAGCATGATGATGGCCTGAGTGGGACTGAGTGCGAAGGTGACCGGTATGAGAATGGCAGTGCCGGCAGAAGGGCCGATCCCAGGCAGAACCCCGATCAAGGTCCCCAGGAAGCATCCCATGATGGCGAAGATCAAGTTGCTGGGCTGCATGACGGTGGCAAAACCACTCATCAAAAGTTGAAAGGTTTCCACGGCTACGCTCCTAATGCACCAAGCGGAAATAGCGAGAATTCAGCGAGAGCCGCAAGTGCCTTCGGTCGAGCCATTCTCCTGAGAAATAAAGTCATATGTTGTTCCGCTTAGATGCCAAGCATCCCAACCGGAAGCGGAATTTTGAGAAATGTCACGAACACGTAAAAAATGCCAAAGCTGCCGGTCAGGGCAACCGCTGTGGTGACGATGAGGTTCTGCTTGCCGAGAACGTACAAGAGGAAAAGGTAGAACAGCAGCATGGTCAGGCGGAATCCCAGCGGCTCCAGCATCAAAGCCGTCCCGACAAGGGTCAGTATGATGGCACCGATCCGCAGATAGCCGGTCCTGGTCGGGTAGAAATCGGTCGGCATCGGCTCCGGCCGCCCGAAAGTGGCCTGGCAGAACATAATGACCGACAGTATCCCGAAGATGACAGAGAGCCAGAAGGGGAAAAAACCTGGTCCGGGTCCCAATCGGGTGTAGAACTGGAGATCTATCCACGAATAGATTCCAACGAAAGCTGACCCCAAGACGAACACAATGGATGCAATTTGATAAACGTGGCTCATGCTGCGTCGACTCCCCGACTTGAGGCCGGCATGTTCTATTTGGACAGTTCCAAAGTCAGCAGCGGTTTTACCTGTTGCTCCACTTCGTCCCAGAATTCCGCCATCTTCTGCGGACTCATGTAGTTCAGGGTCATGTTCATTTCTTTGATACTCTTCTTGTGCTCTTCGGACTCCATCGCCTTCTTGATGGCGTTGCTTAGTACGCGCACTACCGGAGCCGGCGTGCCGGCAGGAACGGATATGCCGCGGGACACGTAGGAGTACATTTTGTAGCCTTGAGATTCCAAGGTCTTCACCTCCGAAATCAACTTCGTCTCGTTCTCTCTGGCCATGACTCCTAGGAAGCGCACCTGGCCATTCTTGTAAGCGGAGGTGAGATTGCCTAGGGTGCTGAGCTGAAAGTCGATGTGGCCGCCAAGCAAGGCATTCGTCTGGAGCGCCCCGCCGTCGAAAAAGACGATACTGAACTTTACGCCAGCCGCTTTCTGAAACTGCAGTATAGCGAGGTGCTCGGGGCTGTATATCCCTGTTGCCGACGTCGTGATCTTTTCCGGCTTGGCCTTCGCTGCATCGATCAGTTCCGTCAGCGACTTATATTGGCTGTTTGCGACCACCGTGACGTACTGCGGATCGGAGGTGTGCATCGCCAGAGGCTGCAGGTCCTTGCGCCCGAAGGACGCCTTGAGCTGCGGATTCAGGTAGGTACTCACGGTAAGGGGCAGCAAGGTGTAGGCGAGCGTATACCCATCCGGCTTGGCTCGGACCATTGCATTGATTCCGAGCTGTGAGCCGGCGCCTGGCTTGTTCACGACCTGGACTGTGGTGCCCAGATCCTTTTCCAGGAGCGGAGCGAGAAGTCTCGCGCTGATATCGACGCTGCCGCCTGCAGCGAACGGCACGATCAGGCTGATGATGCGGCCCTTCTCAGGGAAGCCTGCATTCTGCTGGGCGAATAGGGTGCTGGGGTAGACGCCGAGTACCAGAAAACCTACCATCGCTTCAGCAAGAACAACCGATATCTTTTTCATTCGATCTCTCCAGGTTCCATTTCCCGCCCATTGGGGCGCTCAATGTCGAAGTTGACTTTTGCTTTGACGCCCGACGGCTTGCCGCAGGGTTGCTTCGCAATGCCGCTTTTTGAAAGTCTATGCTGATCTGTAGTCGTGACTTTGCTTGTGCTCTCAATCAAGTTCAATCGACTTTCGCGCCTGATGCCTTCACGATCGGTCCCCAGCGCCGGATTTCGTCCTTGATCATCTCGGCCATCTGCTCCGGCGTGCCGCCGACGACCTCGTAACCGAGGTCGCTCATGCGCTTGATGAACTCGGGCGATTTCGTTGCTTTCTGGCCCGCAGCATTCAGCACGGTAACGATTTCCTTCGGGGTGCCTGCGGGCAGTGCCAGGCTAAACCAACCACCGGCTTCGAATCCGGGTACGCCGGCTTCGGCCATGGTAGGCAGATCCGAAAGCGCCACGGCGCGTTTTGCGCCGGTAGTTGCGAGCGCCCGCAGCTTGCCCGACTGGACCTGCGATATCGACGCGGGGCTGTTGTCGAACATCATGTGCACCTGCCCGCCTACCAGGTCGGTGACCGCCGGTCCGCTGCCTTTGTAAGGAATGTGCGTAATGTCTAGGCCGAGCATCTGCTTAAACATCTCCCCTGCCAGATGAGTACCGGAACCGCTGCCGCTCGAGGCGAATGTAAGCCGACCAGGCTGCGCTCTGGCGAGAGCAATGAGGTCCTTCACCGAGTTGGCCTTCAAGGCTGGATTCACGACCAACACGTACGTGAATGACGCGAGCACGATGACGGGGACGAGGTCCTTGTTTGGATCGTAAGCCAGCTTTGAGTAAAGCGCCGGGGTAATGCCGTACAGGGCACTTCCGGACGTAAGAATCGTGTAACCGTCGGGCGCGGCGCGCGCGGCCATCTCGAAGCCGAGGCTGCCGCCCGCGCCCGGACGGTTATCCACTGTGACAGGCTGACCAAACGTCTTGCTCATTTCGATCGCCGCCGCACGGGAAATGATGTCAGTCGCTCCACCGGGGGGGTAGGGGACAATCAGGCGCACCGGCTTGGTCGGATAGACCTGCGCGGTAGCACTCTGGGGTGCGAGGGCCGCGAGGACGAGCATTGCGGCCAGCGCGATGGTGCCGAACAGCTTCATGGCGTCATAGCTCCTTGTCTTTTTCCCTAATCGGCATGGCAAATAGCCTTTTCCATTTTCCAATAGTGACATGAAGCGATTGAGCACTTCGGCACGAGTAATTGTGGAGCACAGCGCGAAGCTATTTCTTTGCGGCACGCCTTCCGCCTGACTTAGCTGCTTCTGCGGATACATAATCGAGCAGATGCTTAAGAGCAGGTTTGATCGCAGCCCGCTGTTCCGGTGTAGCGTCAGGCATGGGTCGGCGCGGTGGACCGCTCGGACAGCCTTGCAAGTTCAGCGCGTATTTCACGCAGGCCGGCATATTGTCACCCGTGATCGTATTCCAGAAGCGCAGGAGTCGCTTGTGCAGCTCGAGCGCTATTTCGTGATCACCAGCCTTCACCGCATCCCACAACGCGAGACAGGCCGAAGGCACAGCTGCAGCGTTTGCGGAAATCGATCCGTGCGCGCCAATCATGAAACTGGGGTATAGCAATGCATCTTGGGCGGTAAATATAAGTTTGTCTTTAGGCGCGTTGATCAAAAGGTCGGCGAGCAGCTTGATTTCTCCCCCACTCTGCTTTACGCCAAGTACGCCTGGGACTTTCAAGAAGATGCGCACGAGGAGATCCGCGCTGAGAATGTTCCAGCGAACGACGTTGTAGATGATCACTGGGATGTCGACCGCCTCGGTAACAGCCTTGAAATGGTCCAATATCGATTTGTCGTCCGGCTTGAAGATGTAATAGGTCGGTGTAACCTGAAGAGCAGCGACATTGAATTCACGCACAGCTTTTGCTCGTGCAATCAGATCATATGTGCTGTTCGCTATAATTCCCGCAACGACCGGAACCTTTCCGCCGACCTCATCCGCCGTGACTTCGACAAGGCGCCTGAGCTCATCAAGACTCAGCGTGTAACCTTGGCCCGTGCTGCCGCCCACGCAAACACCATCCACGCCAATGTCTAGCATGAATCGAATCTGTTTTCGCAATGCCGCTTCGTCAAGTTCTTCAGACTTATTAAAAGGGGTAACAATAGGTGGAATAATTCCTTTCAGCTGTTTCATCCCAATATCCTTAAGGCTGGTCTATCGAAGCTGGGAACCGCCCAGCGGCGTTTGGTTGAATGGGACGGCCTTCGAATTTTTCCAATTCAACCGTGATAAATGATCGTTCCAAAATAGCGTCGGACAGGTATGCGTCTTTCATGTCGAACGTGAATGCACTGCTCTGCCCGGCCTTGCTCATGACATATCCGGCGAGTAGAGCTTTGCGGTATCCGGCGCCTCGTCCACCGTCGTTACACGGAGCCAAGTAGGGCTCATTTGCGTCCATGCGAGGGTCGCCATCCTGGATGTTGAACTCAGGGTACGTAGGGTAAGAATATAGAAGACATATGCGCTTACGCACTCCCGAGTACTCGCATTCCCCGAGCCAAATTGGTACCCGATTTCCATATTGCGGATTTGAGAGGACGCCGACTGAAGTTCTGCTGCGAGACCAAAACATGCGACTAGGCATGCGAGAAGCGCAATCTGCGATTTGCCGAACACCATCGATTTCTCCCCCAAAAGTAGACCAAATATGCACCGCTTCTCGTTTGTGGTCTTTATGGTATGCTATGCCTATCTTCTAGCCAATGTCAATTTTATATAATTATCTGATTATAATGGAACATATTATAAAAAAGCGGTCCAGCAATGGTCTAGTAATTGGCGCTTTGCCAAGCGCCCGTGTTAGGAAGGCGAAGTTACCAATGGCTGCGATCGAACCGAGGGCCGAGGAATTTGGCAACAACATTCGGGAAAAGGCGAGGTTGCAAATAAAGGCCATCGAGCGTCATTTCGAACAAGCTATTTCTGATCGTGTGATGGTCGAGGGTGATCGCTTGCCATCAGAGCGCCAACTTGCTCGAGACTTCGGCGCAAACCGTGCAAGTGTTCGATCGGCATTGGCCAGCCTTGCGCGAGTAAACCTCATCGAACGGAAGCTTGGTAGCGGGACGTATGTTTCTGCTCCATTTGAAGCGTCTTCTCCGCCCCCTACATTCGAAACACCTTCTGTGAGCCCTCTGGATGTTATGGAGGCCAGGCGCGTTATCGAACCCGGTTTCGCAGGCCTCTTCGTGGCACGTGCTACTGAAGAGGACCTATCTCTTCTGTTAGATCTCCTAAAGGAAGCCGAGTCGGCGAAGGACGCGGTGTCTTACAAAATTGCCTCATATAATTTTCACCACGCGATCGCGCGAGCGACCAGAAATCCGCTACTAAATGCGATGCACGAGATGCTTGTTGCCGCCAGAGCCAAAGCGAGTTGGGCTACGCTGCTTCCCTTGAACGATACAGTGGCATTAAGGAGGAAGCAGGCGGGAGATCTTCGCGGAATTTACGAAGCACTTCGGGATCGGAACGCGAAGCGCGCTTCCCAGATATCCTATCGATCTTTATCCGATCTAATTCACACGATCGTCACGCTCCCTCCCGATGATCGCGCCGAAAACGCACCCCAGCCAGACTGACGGCGAGACAACCGCGTGTCCTGAAGCCATATTCGCGACGGGCGTTAGTTGGGCGTATGGTTCTATCTCAATTCCCTTTCGCTACGAATTGCTTGGGATTAGACTGGACGCGTCTACGTGTCCGGGAGCGCACGCAATGTCAGCCAACATTCGCAAGCGGAGTCAAGAAAAACGCCCATCGGGCAGCGTCTACAAGTCAGCCGACATTTTTGCCTGGGCGAAATACTGGGGCTGCACTCAACAAGAGGTGCGCGACGCAGCAAAGCACTCCGGTGTCATGGTCGTAGACATGCAAGATTGGATAATTCTCAATGTGGCCCAGTGAGTAAGGAAGAAATGCAAACCACTCCCTCGTGCTCTGATTGCGTTGGTCTCGTAGGCGCGCCTCCGGACAGGGAGCCGCACAGCGGACTGCTACCGTTGGCGAAAGATTTTGAAGATAGAGACCAGTTCCGGTGTGCCACCTGCGGGTATCGATGGTCAATCGGCCCACTAGGTTGGTCGAGTTTGTGGGACTAACAGATCTTGGCCAGGTACCGAAGATCAATAAAACGCAGCCACTGACCGCGGCACATTGCGAACCTGACGCACCAGGCGCAAATATGGTTTGCGCATTACAAACGGCCGCTTCTCGTTGTTCAGCGTTCGCCGGCAATGGCCGCTCCCAATATGCGCCAGAGATGGGTTTGGGTCGACTGGCGAAATTCCGCGATCCTGTAACCGGCCTTTCAATGTGAACAGCCTGATTGCGGGTCCCCTCTGAGGCGGTTTTGGTGAGGGTGATACCTACGCCCATCCGCTGCCTCCGAGTGGGTTTCTCCGGGCCACCTCTCGGTCTCCTCGCGGCACCGGATTCACTCCACCGCCGGGTCGTCTTCACGCTCCCACCGTGGCACCTTTTTTGCGCCGTTCGGTTCTAGTTCGGTGAAAAAGTGGGGTAACCGGATGTTTTCGTTCGCGGTGGACACCCACAGCTGCGCCTTTTCCGAACCGGGGTTCGGCAGGGGTTCGGTCAGGGACGTTCGGCGCGACGAGCAAGAAAGTATTGCTTCGGAATCTTCGAGTTCGCAACCATAATTTCGAGGGTGGCTGCTACTGAAAATCCGTGTGTCGGTGGTTCAATTCCGCCCTTGGCCACCACTTATTTTTGGTGTTGACCGGACACATGGTTGACACTTTATACCGGACACATGGTTAACACTTTCGGACCGAAAGGGTTTTCCACTGGTTCCACACGGCAGGCTTCGAGATCGAAGTAGCCGATATCGTACTGCATGAAGCTGACCAGCCAGATATTGTCCTCCTCTTCCTTGATGCCGACGCTTTGTCCGGCAAAGACCTGACTCAGATTGATTTTCTTGGTTTCGACGCAGATTCGCCCGCATTGGGTGACGGTGATGGTGCGGTCGTGAAACGGGTAATCCACCTCGGGTAAGCCGCGATAGGGCCGTTCGGACGGGTGGTAAAGGTCCCCCGGGCATTTCATGTCCAGAGCCTGATGGGGGCGCTCGTAGTTGTACTCGTGGATGAAGTCCTCGAATTTGGCCTGCTGCTGCAGCAGATTGTCACCGGGTGGTTTGGTGGTGGCCTGTTTGAGGGTCAGATGCATGCGTTCATGGCGACCGTTCTGTTCCGGGTGACCTGGCTTGATGCGCTCAATCTGGATGCCCAGGCGCAACCACCACACCGACAGGCGGCTTAGGCCATAGAGCGCCATCGGGCTGGCAAACGGGACGCCGTTGTCCGAGCGAATTCGGCCGGGCAGCCCATACTCCTTGAACAGGCGCTCAAAGACGGTGAATGCGTATTGCTCTTTTGTGCTTTCCAGGCCCTCGCAGCCGATCAGGAAACGAGAGCTGAAGTCGGTGACGGTCAGGGGGTAGCAGTATTTCTTGTTCCCCATCATGAACTCGCCCTTGTAGTCCGTGCACCATAGCTCGTTGGGCGCACTCGCAAGGCCCAGTCCTGTCCCTTCTGCTTTGTAACGCCGGCGCTTCTTGCTCTTGACCAAGCCATGGCGCGCCAGAACGGCGTGAACCGTGCTCTTGGCCGGAGGGCGGATCGCCGGGAACCGCCTGATCAGCCGCTCCCTAATCTTCGGAGCCCCCCAATTTGGCCACTCCTGCTTGAGTTGCAGGATCAGCTTCTCCACCTGAAACGGGAGCTGGTTGGCTTGCCGGTAGGGTCGGCGACTTCGGTCGGTAAAGGCTTCCAGCCCACTTTCCCGGTACCGATCGATGATCTTATGTCCCGTGACCCTCGATATCCCAAATTCCCGGCACAGGGCGGCGATCTTCTCGCCATCCAGGAACCGGGATACAAACTTGAGCTTCTCGTCCATCTTGCGACACTCCTTCCATGGCATAGCGAGTTCCTCCCTCGATATGCCAAAAACTGTAAAGGATGTGTCCGGTATAACCTGTAAAGGATGTGTCGATACGCACATTTGGTTTAGGCTAGTTTTCGGACGTTCATTGAAGCACTACTATGCGCGGTAGCGTACATACCGCGTGACGGATT
>Ga0182021_10012576_pt1 | contig 10056 bp, 8 predicted proteins | sample 612E3MmetaG_FD_120493 | JGI IMG/M metagenome (GOLD analysis project Ga0182021, IMG submission 120493) | Permafrost microbial communities from Stordalen Mire, Sweden - 612E3M metaG (Illumina Assembly) | ecosystem: Environmental > Terrestrial > Soil > Wetlands > Permafrost | place: Sweden... | reverse complement strand
GCAGTCTCTGAATTATTTTCACCGGTAATATCTTCCGGTTTTGTATTAAGAAGATTGTCGAAATAGAGGTTGAAGTCCGATATTGACGCTGGTGGGGAAATTATTCAGTCGATTCTCTTTCCGAAGTAAAAAACCTTAAATTTCGCTTGACTTTCTGGTGTATTTCCGTAAATTTCATCTTCAGCGTGGGGAATAGTGGGGAATTCGGGAAGATAATTCCCGATGGTATTTTAAGAATTTGAAAGGGCGTTGTGTCTTCATTTAAAGGCAGATATTCTTATTCAGTTGACGAGAAAGGACGTGTGGCTCTCCCTGCAAAGTTGCGGATAAATCTTGCAACAAGTGTAAAAGGAAGTTTTGTCGTTACACGCGGTTTCGAGCGCTGCCTCTATGTGTATCCACAGGATGAATGGAATAAATTGGAACAATTTGTCCGGAGTCTTTCATTCCTCGATGCGCAACATCGTTTTTATGCACGAACGTTATTTGAACGCGCAAATGATTCAAAGATCGACCAACAATCTCGAATCACACTTCCCCCAGACTTAATGAAGTTTGCTGCTATTGAAAATGAAGTATTGATTCTTGGCGTGTTGGATCGCATTGAGATCTGGAATCCCTCGATATACGAAGAGTATCAGAAAAATCATCCAGATACGTATGAAACCGTTGCTGAACAAGTCTTTAAATCTCAGAATTAATGTTTTGAGACGGAGTGGAGACATACGCATATCATACTCCCGTTCTTACACAGGAGGTTCTTACATATCTTCTCACAACGAAAAACGGGTACTATGTTGATGGAACAATCGGCGGCGGCGGGCACGCGAAAGCCGTGCTTGAACAACTCGACCGTTTGGGGAAAGTGATTGGAATTGATCTGGATGACGATGCGTTGGCAGCATCAAGTGAATATCTGGCGCAATTTGGTGATCGTGCAATTATTGTAAAAGAAAATTTTAGAAATATTAAATCTGTTCTTTCTCAACATGGTGTAAACATGGTTCAAGGTGTACTCCTCGATCTCGGGGTTTCATCATTTCAAATTGATGAATCCGATAAAGGATTCAGTTTCCGGACCGATGCACAACTCGATATGCGGATGGATCGTCATCAACAGGTAGACGCTAAGCATGTTGTCAACCAGTACGACGAACAATCGCTTGCGGATATTCTTTGGAAATATGGCGAAGAGAAACACGCGCGGCGGATTGCACGAGCGGTGATACATTATCGCATCCAACATCCAATTGAATCCACTGGCCAGCTTGCCGCTATAATAGAGCGAACCATTGGCGGCCAGTTCCTGAATAAAACTCTGGCGAGAGTCTTTCAGGCGGTTCGAATTGAAGTAAACAACGAGATGGAAAATCTCCGTCACGCAATTCGCGATTGTGTTGATGTGTTGAACCCTGGCGGGAGAATCGTCGTTCTCTCCTACCACTCATTGGAGGATCGCTTGATAAAAGAGGCATTTCGTACAGCATCGGCGCACTCGATTTCTTCGGGCCATAAAAGTATCCCGGATACACTCGTGCAGCCGGTTCTGAACGTGTTGACGCGAAAGCCTGTGACAGCATCTGAAGTGGAAATGGCGGAAAATCCTCGTTCACGGAGTGCAAAACTCCGTGCCGCTGAAAAATTACAGAAAAAAATTAGTCATGCAATCTGAAACACAAAATCTTGGTGAAGTGTATGCTGCGCGGGCAATAATAGAAGCCAAACCACCGGTTTCTACGATTTCCATTCCAAAAATTCGTGAAGCGCGGGATATGGTGTACAATGGAACGGGAACCATATCGAGCAAAGAGACAACAACACCTGATGGCACTCCATTGGCATTAAACAAAAAACAGAGTCGGAGGAGGGTGTCTCCGTTTACTATTATCTTAATTCTTCTGGGCAGTGCGGTAGCAAGTGTTCTCTATATAGGTAATATCTTGGCAGTTGGTCAACTCATGGCACAGAACAATCAGCTTCAAATAAGACACGAGCAAATCCTCAATGGACAGGAACTGTTGAAGGCACAGATTAATCGGTTATCTAGTCTTGAACGAATCCAGCAAATTGCCCGCGATCAGTTGGGATTACAGAATTCGAAACAGCTTCCCGTGTGGATCGAGATCAATCCTGAACGCATGAACCAAGTGAAAGAAGTGATTCAAGAACAGATGGAACACAGGCGATGACCTTTCGGGATAAAGACCTTGCTGCCGAGGGAAAAGAGACTATGCGTCTTTCCCGTTCCCGTTTTCTGATACTAAAGTTTTTCTTTGCTGTTTTCTTCAGTGTCATTTTATTTCGGTTAATAAAGATTCAGGTTCTTGATGCCGGCACATACAAAGACCTAGCACGAAAGCAGTATGAGCGATCGTTTATCTTGCCGGCAACACGCGGAAATATCTTTGACCGGAACGGTAATGTCATTGTTTCAAACACCATATTACTTTCCTTTGCTGCTGACCCAAAGATTATTGGTGACCATCAAGACCATGTGGCAGAAATATTTGCGCGCGTTTTTGGAAAGCCCTCCTCATTCTATCTTGAAAGAATGCGCGAGACAAATGAAGACCAAAATATGCGACGATTTGTCTGGCTTGAACGCAGAGTGACACCAGAGATCGCTCACCGTATCGAAGCGGAGAAACTCGAAGGCATCGTAGTCATCAACGAACCGAAACGGTTATATCAGTACGATGAACTTGCCGGAGCGCTGCTGGGATTTACCAATATCGACAACAAAGGAATCTCAGGTATCGAATTTCAATATGATAACGAATTGAAGGGCTGCAACGGTTCTATTGTTATGCAGCGAGATGGATTAGGACGTGTCCGCCCTTCCGCAGATTATCCTCGCCGCGAACCAATAAATGGGAAAGACATTTTTCTGACCATCGATGTCAACTATCAAGCGATCGTAGACGAAGAATTGAAGCATGGTGTTGAAGTGAACAAAGCTGATGGCGGGTGTGCGGTGATGCTCAATCCGAAGACAGGCGAAGTTCTTGCGATGTCCATCTATCCATGCATCAATCCAAACGATGTTAATTCACTCAATATAGCCGACGCACGCAACCGTATCGTGAGCGATGTGTTTGAACCGGGTTCTGTATTCAAAGTGGTCACAGCCGCTGCTGCATTTGAGAACAATCTTGTTACGCCGGATAGCCGTTTCAATGCTGAGCATGGAAAAATGAAAGTGTCCCTTGGCGGTAATAAGTTTCGTTTCATCAACGATTCTCATGAGTTCGACTATCTTACGTTTCAGGAAGCAATCGAAGTATCCTCCAATATCGTGCTGGCAAAAGTGGGAAAATTACTGGGCGGGGAAAAATTATATCGAAAAGCAAGAGATTTTGGATTTGGGATGATTACAGGAATTGACCTTCCCGGTGAAGTCCGCGGAGTGCTGAAAAAACCGATTGATCATGACTGGTCAGGCACGACGACTCAAACCATGTCGTATGGATATGAAATCGGTGCAACACCTCTTCAAATTGTCTGCACGTATGCAGCTATCGCCAATAAAGGGGTGCTCATGAAACCCTTCGTCGTTGGTCACATTGAAGACGGCAGCGGTGAAACGATCGCTGAGCAAAAGCCGCAAGCAATTAGACACGTTGTATCACAGAAAACACTCGATCAACTTTTACCTGCATTTGAAGGAGTTGTCGAACGTGGAACAGGAAAAGAAGTGCAAATCAATGATGTGCGTATCGCTGGTAAAACCGGAACTTCGCGTAAGTATTTCGGCGGGAAATATGTAGAGAATAACTATACGGCATCATTTGTAGGTTTTTATCCAGTAGAGGATCCGCAAGTTGTGTGTTTAGTAATGATGGACAATCCGCATTCACGAGGGTATTACGGCGGCAGCACCACCGGACCTGTGTTTCGTGCTATTGCAGAACGCGTAATCATGACATCATATAAATTTTCTCGAACACCAGTTGCAAAGGATCCTGCTGTACGCGGCAGCATCGTTGTTCCCGACGTACGTATGCTGCAATCGTCATTAGCAAAAAAAATGCTCACAAACTACGGACTCACTTGTCAGACATTTGGAAAGGGCACTTTAGTTATCAAACAAACTCCTGAACCGGGGAAAAAAGTCGATAGAGACGAGTCGGTTTCTCTCATTCTCAACGAAGAATCCGTTGCTTCGTCTGATGGAATGGTTGCAGTGCCGGATGTACGGGGAATGAGCATTCGTCGCGCAATGAATCGGCTTGTCTCAGATGAATTTGAAGTAAAAATACAGGGAACCGGTACCGTGACACAGCAATTCCCAACTGCAGGAGAACGAACGCGGCTGGGTTCATCTATCACACTCACCTGCATGCCGCGCACCATGGCACAGGCGTCATTATATTGAATTGATCTGCTTATGAAGCTCTCTCAATTACTCGAAGGTGTTACGGTTTCCAAATTATTCCAAACGATGTATGGACAGATGGTCGTCACACACGAAGTGGAAGTAAACAAACTGCAATACGATTCACGAAAAATTCAACGCGGTGATTGCTTCGTCGCACTCAAGGGAACGGCTAGTGACGGACATGCATATCTTCAGCATGCGATCAATCAAGGTGTAAAAGTTGTTGTCCTACAAGATGATAATACACTTCCGGACCCATTCTGTATGCATGTTGGTGTCATTAAAGTCGTAGTACCGGATACTCGAAGAGCGCTTGCCGTGATGTCGGCGAATTATTATGGTCATCCATCCAAGAAATTAAAATTTATCGGAGTGACAGGTACAAATGGAAAAACTACTACTTCTCACCTGGTGAAATCGATTCTGGAAGCTGCCGGAGAAAAGGTAGGATTGGTCGGGACGATTGAATATAAAATCGGCGACCGGGTTGTTCCGGCTACACATACAACACCTGAATCTCTTGAGCTCAACGAACTATTTGCTTCGATGGTAGAGGAAAAATGCACATCGGTATCGATGGAGATCTCTTCTCATGCACTGGATCAGTCGCGTGTCTTCGGGATCGATTTCAATGTTGCAATTTTTACGAATCTAACGCAGGACCATCTCGATTATCATGGAACAATGGAAAAGTATTTCGAAGCGAAGAAATCTCTCTTTATGGATTTGAAACCGTCTGGTTGTGCCGTGATTAACCATGATGATCGGCGAGGAGTTCAGATACGTGATGCTATCAACACGAGAGCAATTTCCTACGGCATTACCTCTGCCGCTGATGTTCAAGTAAAGAATATGAAGTTTAGCATCACTGGAACAACACTTACATTGAGCAATGGACACGGAGAATTTACATTTACCATGCCGCTTATTGGTAAGTTTAACGTCTATAATGTTCTCGCAGCATATTCTGCCGGTATTGCGCTTGGAATTCCACGCGATCAAATTATAACCGGTATCAATAATCTGAAAAATGTTCGCGGGAGATTTGAACGTCTTGTTTCTCCTGCAGGATGGACCGGAATTATCGATTACGCACACACACCGGACGCGCTTGAAAATTGCCTAAAAACCATTCACGATATTTTACCGACGCAAAATCGAGGTCGTATTATCACTGTATTCGGCGCGGGCGGTGATCGCGATAAAACAAAACGTCCATTGATGGGCCGTATTGCAGGTGAATATAGTGATATCGTCATCGTAACGTCTGATAATCCGAGGACAGAAAATCCAGAAAAAATCATTGACGACATCGTGCACGGTGTTATTCGTCATGCAAGTGTGTTGCGTGAATTGGACAGGAGAACGGCGATTGAACGTGCTGTTAATTGTGCACAACGCGGTGACGTTATTCTCATTGCAGGAAAAGGGCATGAGAATTATCAGGTAGTTGGTCAAGAGAAAATCCATTTCAGCGACCGCGAAATTCTGGAAAACCTTTTATGATTGCACTCGTAACTCTGATTTTTGACAGATCCAGAATTTCGCAGATGTGTCGTCTACGGAATCAATGGTCTGCGTATCATCAAAATAATCTGAGAACTCAGTAATGAAATTAACCAAGCCCGACATCCTCGCACTACCGCATCATAAAGCGATTGGGTTTGACGGACTGAAGAATTTTAATATCACCGGTATTTCCATTGATTCACGGACCATGAAGGCAGGCGAACTCTTCATTGCAATTCGAGGTGACCAATTCGACGGACATAATTTTATCTCCAAAGCCGTCGAAATGGGTGCGGCTGGTATTATTGTTGAGCGTCGATGGGCAGAAGCAAATATAACCATGATGGTGAGCATCCATATCCCCAGACTCACCGTCGAAAATACTATCCATGCTCTTGGACATCTTGCTAAGACCCATCGACGGAAGTACGCTATTCCGTTTATTGCAATAGGCGGATCGAACGGGAAGACGACAACAAAAGAAATGCTGAAAGATATCCTCAGTCATAAATATAACGTGTTGTGCACAGAAGGAAATCTCAACAACCATATCGGTGTGCCGCAGACACTTTTTCGGCTAAAAAAAAATCATGATATCGCAGTAATCGAAATCGGTACTAATCATCCGGGCGAAATTGAATATCTCTGCACCGTTGTGGAGCCAACACACGGATTAATCACTAACATTGGTCGTGAACATCTGGAATTCTTCGGCTCGATAGAAGGCGTCGCCAAAGCAGAAGGTGAACTTTTTGATTGGCTGGAAAAACATAATGGTACATCCTTTGTCAATATGGATGACAAGAATCTTGTGCATCGAACAAAGAGGTTAAAGAAAACAGTGCGCTACGGATTTTCTTCTCGCAGTGCATCCATTAGAGGAACAGTAGAATCATTTAACGCGAATGGCCAAGCCCTTTTACGAGTGAAACCGCGAGCCAAAAAGACATTCGACATCATTGTGGGTGCTCCCGGAGAACACAACGCACAGAATGCTTTTGCTGCAACAGCCATAGGTCTTTCTTTGAAAGTACCGCATGTGAATATACAAAAAGCTCTCGGTTCATTCCAACCTGCCAGCAAAAGGATGCAAATTCATCGGACTGCAAAAGTAATCATCTTGAATGATACATACAATGCAAATCCTGATTCAACACTTGCAGCATTAGCAACGTTGCACACCATGGTATCAAAAGGAAAGAAGATTGCAGTACTGTCTGATATGCTGGAACTCGGGCATCAAGCAGAAGAATTACATCAACAAATTGGAAAATCTTTCGCACAGTACAATATCGATATTCTTTTTACCGTTGGTGCGCTCTCAAAGTATATATATGATGCCGCGGTTGTAGGAACCAAAGCACATTTTGAGAATAAAACCGTGCTTACTGAATATTTATTTCAAACACTTAACGATGGTGACATCGTACTTATCAAAGGTTCGCGTGGAATGAAGATGGAAGAAGTGGTTTTCGCTCTCGATAAGCATTTTTCGCAAAAGGCAAAAATATAATTTATGCTGTTCTATTTTTTTACATACTTGCACAGAACATTCAACCTTCCGGGTTTTGGTGTTTTCCGATATATCACGTTTCGCGCCGGCGCTGCCGCAGTAACAGCGCTCATTATTTCATTCTGGCTGGGACCGAAAATCATTCGCAAGCTTCGTGAACTCCAAATCGGTGAGGCAGCAAAACTTGAAGCACCTAAGACACATCTTATAAAAGCCGGTACACCGACCATGGGCGGTCTGATTGTTCTTCTCTCGGTGGTGATTCCTGCATTGCTTTGGACGGATCTCAAGAATGTGTATATTTTGCTTATTCTCTTTGTTACGGTAACACTCGGCACCGTTGGATTTTTAGATGACTATTTAAAAGTAGTTAGAAAAAAACCAAAAGGGCTCATCGGTAAATACAAGATTGTCGGTCAAGTTTTTGTAGGATTGGTTGTCGGCAGTGTGATCTATTTTTTCCCGCAATGGATTGATCCGGAGTTAGTTCGGTTAAAATCAAGCACGACAGTTCCATTCTTTAAATATCTTGAATTCGATTTTGGGATATTTTATATACCGATGGTAGTTTTCGTCATTACTGCAACATCGAATGCCGTCAATTTAACAGACGGGCTCGATGGACTGGCTATCGGCAATGTTGGTATTGTTTGCTTCACACTCGCCATTATAACATATGTCTCCGGGCATGCAATTTGGAGCCAATATCTTACCATTCCCTATCTTCGCGGAAACGGTGAGTTGACAATTTATTGTGCGGCGATCACAGGTGCAGCATTAGGCTTTCTCTGGTTCAATTCACATCCAGCGGAAGTATTTATGGGCGATACGGGTTCACTCGCACTCGGCGGCGTTATTGGCGCTATGTGTGTCCTTATTAAAAAGGAATTATTGCTGCCAACCCTCGGCGGCGTGTTCTTAATGGAAACAATGTCGGTCATTATTCAGCGATTTTATTTTAAATATACGAAAAGACGCTACGGTGAGGGCAGGCGTGTCTTCAAAATGGCACCCATTCATCACCATTTTGAACTGCTCGGCTGGGCAGAGCCAAAGATTGTAACAAGGTTCTATATCATTGCCATTTTGTTGATGATATTAAGTTTGGCGACGTTTAAGGTGCGGTGATTTTCAGAATGAACAGTAGACTTCTTCATAGAAAAAAAATATCTGTTATTGGCGCAGCTCGAAGCGGTGTTGCCGTTGCACAACTACTTCGATCACAAGGAGCTCATGTGTTTGTCAGTGACTCTTCTTCGGCAGAGAAACTGCAATCCTCCATCACTATTCTTCAATCTGAAAATATTGAATTTGAGGTCGGCAAGCATTCCGATCTTGTCTATAATTGTGAGCTAATGGTGATCAGCCCTGGTGTCCCAAGCAATGCGCCTGTTGTTCTTGAAGCACGGAAGCGCAGTATTCAAGTTGTCAGTGAACTTGAAGTTGGTAGTTGGTTTTGCCGATCGCCTATAGTGGCAATTACCGGAAGCAATGGAAAAACGACAACCGCAACTTTAATTGGAAGGATACTCGACCATGCAAAGAAAAAATATGTTGTTGCTGGTAACATTGGAACGGCATTCTCATCTATCGTTTTGGAGCTGGCTGAAACAGATGTTGCTGTTCTGGAAGTGAGCAGCTTTCAATTAGATCATATCGACACTTTTCGGGCAAAGATTTCAGTCCTGCTCAATATAACACCGGATCACATGGATCGGTACGATCACTCGTTGGAGAAGTATGCGGCTTCTAAAGCACGAATCTTTAAAAATCAAAAGCCTGATGACATGCTCATTTACAACGCAGATGATGCATGGACTAATCGGGTCGTCTCTCAAGCACAAAGCCGTAAGATTGCTTTCAGCATACAGCAAAAATTGGATGAAGGTGCATATGTCGAAAACGAAAAGCTTGTCACTTCTCTTGGGGGAGTCAGGACGGAAATCATCGATATCAATCAGATTTTCATCAAAGGTGTACACAATCTTTATAATTCGATGGCATCAGTGCTTGCAGGACAATTGCTTGGCGTTGAAGTAGATTCGATTCAATCGACATTGAAGACATTTGAAGGAGTTGAGCATCGTCTGGAGTTTGTTCGAGAACTTCACAGCGTTCTCTATTATAACGATTCGAAGGCCACCAATGTGGATTCAGTATGGTACGCACTGCAAGCGTTCAAGGAACCAATTGTGTTACTTCTTGGGGGGCGTGACAAAGGAAATGACTATACCCAACTAACCAAACTTGTGGAAAAACAAGTAAAGGCAATTGTTGCCATCGGCGAATCGGCAGATAAAGTAGAACAAGCATTTCGAGGAACGTCCACCGTTACAAAGGCAGCATCAATGGATGAAGCAGTTTCAACAGCTCATTCTCTCGCTCAATCTGGAGACGTGGTTCTCCTTTCACCGGCATGCGCGTCGTTCGATTGGTTTAAGAACTTTGAACAACGCGGTCAAGTGTTTAAAGAACTTGTAAAGAATTTATGCTGAAGATTCAACGAAATCATATTGACATCTGGCTGCTTATCGTCGTGCTCGGACTGATGGTTGTTAGTCTCGGCGTCGTTTATAGTGCATCTGCGGAATGGTCATTAAAACGCTTCGAAACTCAGAGCCATTATCTCGACCTGCATGCAATTAAAATATTGCTC
>Ga0182021_10012575_pt1 | contig 10056 bp, 10 predicted proteins | sample 612E3MmetaG_FD_120493 | JGI IMG/M metagenome (GOLD analysis project Ga0182021, IMG submission 120493) | Permafrost microbial communities from Stordalen Mire, Sweden - 612E3M metaG (Illumina Assembly) | ecosystem: Environmental > Terrestrial > Soil > Wetlands > Permafrost | place: Sweden... | reverse complement strand
CCCACGGGCTTTTGGCCGAGCCGTTGTATTCCACGTCCAACGAGACTTCCTTCGTCACGTCGCGGATCGTCAAGTCGCCGATCAAACGAGCATGGCTGGCATCCTTCACCTCAACGCGCTTGCTCTTGAAGGTCAGGTACGGATACTTTTCCGCATCGAAGAAATCCGGCGACTTCAGGTGACCATCGCGCTTCTCTTCGCGGGTGCTGACGCTCGCAATCTCGATCTGCACGTCAACCTTGGTGTTGGCCGGCTTGGCTTCGTCAAACTCGACGGTGCCACTAAACTTCTGGAACTGGCCGCGCACATTGCTGATCATCATGTGCCGCACGGTGAAATTCACTTCGGTATGGGCTGAATCGATTATCCAAGACATCTTGACATCTCCTGTAGGTTTTTAGTTTTAACTCTGTCCCCATCATAGCGCGTCGTCGTTACAGCAGCGTAAACACGAGCGTAAACAGGGTGACGACCATTGCCTGCCGGTTTGTCGAACCAGGTAACCGCCCGTAAAATGGGGCACGCTCACCTGTTGGTCCTAGCCACTACGCCCGTCGAGCTGTGCATACATCCAAACTGGAGGTGCTTCATGTTCCGACAACGTTCGATCTGGCCCGTATTACTCTTCTTAAGCGCAGTCTCGGTCGCCTGCTCGTCCGGTGGTCCGAGTCCTCAGGCGGTGCCTCCGACTGCGACGGCCGGAGTTCAGCCTACCGCTACACTTCCTCCCGTCTCAGCCACACACACACCACTCGCGCCGACTGATGCGCCAACTGAACCGCCGCTACCGACAGACACATCGACGCCGACGGCAACCGCCACGCCGACACCGAAACCACGCCTGCCTGTGACTATACGCCCGCGCGTCACAGCGGCACCGCTGGCGGTCAGTTACGAAGTCGTCGAAATCAAACGGGAACAGGGCGAGCAAGCGACGCTGATGCTGAAAGTCAATGCTACTGGCGGCGGAGGCGGCTATCGCTACTATCATGACGACGTAGCCCAGCCTGGCCCGCTCTTCAAAGTGACGGGGATATGTGGCAAACCCTTCGTGCACACCATCAAGGTCAGCGCGGCCAATGGCGAAACCGTCGCGCTGCCGTATCACGTCGGCGGAGTCTGCCCGACGCCGACGCCGTAGCCTCGGCAGGTCACACACATGCCTGTTGCCTACCGCGCCATTCGATCATAGAATGATAGGGAATCTACTCGCCTGGCGTTGAGGACATCTCATGCTGCGACCCTCGATCGCCCCGAGTTGTTGCTACGCACCAACATGGTGCCGGGTCTCGACGACGCGCTGCAGTTCGATCAACGGCACGTATCGCTCGACGCGGGCGATGTGTTGATCGTGTACACCGACGGCTTGACGGATGCGCTGAATGCGCGCGGCGAGGAGTCTGGCGTGGAGCGCTTGCAGCGCGTGTGCGCCGAAAATCGACACAGTCCGGCGGAGCAGGTCGTCGCGGCGCTGCGCGACCAACTGCTGGCGTTTGTCGGCGATGCGCCGCTGGCCGATGATTGCACGGTGGTGGTGGCGAAACGAGTGTGAGTGACGATTTTATTTCAAAATGACATGGGTTATAATGACTTTAACACGTGGGGATAGGAGCTGCACCATGTTGACCCTCGACGATATTCTTCAGGATATTTACGCGCTGGAAAACGAGATGCGCGCCTACGAGCGTAAGTACGGCGTTCTTTCGGAAACGTTTTACGAGTCCTAGCGTACCGGCGAAGAGCCGCCTGAGGCTGCCTGGGTGCGTGACTGGACGGCGTGGGCCAGCGCCTATCAACTCTGGTTGCGCCGCCGCGAGCAGTATCAGACGACGATTCGATCGCTGCAGGCTAAGAACCGCACGATCGCCGAGATGATCGCCCTGACCGCGCGCCATGAACCCATTCCAATCGCTGCGTGACTACGAAGTTTTCATCATATCAAGCACCATCGCCTTCCAGCACCCGGACTAAGTTTTACGACGCCGAATCTTCCGCTGTTGATCGGCGAGATCGAAACGACGCTGCTGCATTCTTGACCGTAATTGTGTGACGATCCGATCGAGAGGTAGGTGATCCATGGACGGCACTCTTTTGCAGAACCGCTATCGCCTCGACGCCGAGGAAAGATTAATAGGGAGGCACCTTCCATGAAGTTTCCAAAGTATTGGGCCAAGAGTATTCAATCCGTTCAGCAACCGGACGGGCAACCGTATCTATTGGTCATCTGGCAGTGGTCGGATGTGAGCCGCGAAGAAGCGCAGGGCAAGGCCGATGATCGCGTGAAAGAAGTGGAGCAGAAAGTCCGCGCGGGGGAGCAGCTCAATCGGTATGGCTATGGCGAGCGTCCGCTGCGCGAAGAGATCAGGCAAGGTGTCGCCAATAATGCGGGGAACGAGGTCGCCATCGTGACTCGGAATCTGTATGGCGCGCTCGTGCTGAACGCCGCCAATGCCATGTTCATCGATATTGATTTTTCGGACAAAGGCGCTTCAGCGGGCGGGGGATTCCGGTGGGGCCTGGGCAAGCGCGCGCCCAGTCAGGAAGATCAGCACGTTGAGCGCATCACAGCATGGGCCAGCCGCTATCCCGATCTGGGTATCCGCATTTATCGCACCTTCGGCGGGCTGCGTTGTTTGATCACCAACCAGACCTTTGATCCAGGTCGATCGGACACGCTCGATATTTTGCGCGCCTGCGAGAGTGATCCACTGTACGTTCGACTGTGCCAGGCGCAAGCGTGTTTCCGCGCGCGCCTCACACCCAAGCCGTGGCGCTGCAACATGGCTACGCCGCCGTCACGCTATCCGTGGGACAACGCCGCGGTTGAGATTCAGTATCGCCAATGGGAACAACGCTACGAGCAGGCCGGCCGATCGTATGCCGTCTGCAAACTCGTCAAGCAGCTTGGCCCGCAGGAGATTCATCCTGATGTCGCGCCGATTCTGGCGCTGCACGATCGACTGACGGGTGTGGGGGATCAACGTCCGCTCGCGTAAAGGGTGTGAGCGATTCTTTCAGCTGAGGTGCAAACCCATTCCTCCATGTTAGACAATCTGCGACATCTTCTAATCGGCCCGCCGCTGCCTACGCAGCGACTGGCAAGCGAACGTCTCAACAAAGTCCGAGCACTAGCCGCTTTTTCTCCTGACGCACTCTCCTCTATCGCTTACGCCAATCAAGAGATCTTCCTCGGTCTGGTGGTCGCCGGCGCGGCCGGGCTGCACTTCGCCTGGCCAATCGGCATTGCGATCGCGGCGCTGCTGGGCGTATTGGCGCTCTCGTATTATCAAACCGTTCATGCCTATCCCGGCGGCGGCGGATCGTACACCGTGGCGCGCGAGAATCTGGGCGCGTTGCCGGGATTGATCGCCGCTGCCGCACTGTTGATCGATTACGTGCTCACGGCGGCGGTAAGTCTCACGGCGGGTGTGGCGGCGATCGCTTCGGCCTTTCCGGGGCTGTGGGCCTATCGGGTGGAGATTGCCCTCGTGCTGTTGGTGATCATCACCGTGGCGAATCTACGCGGATTACGCGATACCGGCACGCTGATGGCGCTTCCGGTTTATCTGTTTCTGGTCACGTATCTAGCGATGTTGGCGATCGGAGTGGGGCGTGCTTTCGTGGAAGGACCCGGCTCGCTGGCGCAGACTGCTCCCGCGGCGGTGGTCGCCGTGACACCGGTTTTGATCTTGCATACGTTCGCCGCGGGCTGCACCGCCTTGACCGGCATCGAAGCGATCAGCAACGGCGTGCCGGCATTCAAGCCGCCTGAATCCAGGAATGCGGGCCTCACGTTGATCGTGATGGCGATTTTGATGGGCCTGTTGTTCCTGGGCAGCATCGGCTTGATGCAATACTTCGCAGTGGTCGCCGGACCGGATGAGACGATCCTGTCGGCGCTGGCCCGCCGCATCCTGGGTTCCGGGCTGCCGTATGTCGTCATCCAATTCGCCACGTTGTTGATTCTGGCGGTTGCAGCGAATACGAGCTTTGCCGATTTCCCGCGCGTGGCTTCGATCTTGGCGCGCGATGGTTATCTGCCGCATCAATTGTCGCAATTGGGTGATCGGCTCGTGTTCTCCAATGGCATGCTGGCCCTGGCGGCGTTGACCGGCCTGTTGATTATCGTGTTTGGCGGCGAGACCCATGCGCTCATCCCGCTGTTTGCGGTGGGCGTGTTTCTGGCGTTCACCCTGTCGCAAGCGGGCATGGTGGTGCACTGGATCAAACAACGTGGCCTGGCGTGGCACGCCAAAGCGTTGATCAATGGGCTGGGGATGCTGACGACGCTGGTGACTCTGCTGGTCGTCGCCGTAAGCAAGTTTGCCGAGGGAGCGTGGATTGTCGCCGCGTTGATCCCGCTGATTGTGTTGGGCTTTCACACCGTGCACACTCATTATCAAGCAGTGGCGCGCGAGTTGACCTTACGCGGACTGCCACCCTCACTGAAACCGCTGGCGCCGCCCCGCGTGGTGCTGCCGATTTCGGGGGTGCATCGCGGCGTGTTGCAAGCGGTGCGCTACGCCCGATCGATTTCCGATCAAGTCACGGCTGTGTACGTGGAGACGAATCCGGTGGCAACCGAGAAGGTGCGCGCCGAATGGGCGACATGGGTACCGGATGTGCCCCTGGCCGTAGTGCCATCGCCCTACCGTTCCACGATCGGACCGTTGCTCGAGTTTCTGGAGCAGACCGACCACGAGCACAACGACGGACAATCTGCCACGGTGGTCTTGCCGGAATTCATTCCCGCGCATCGCTGGCAGTATCTGCTGCACAATCAAACGGCCTGGCTGCTGAAGTTAGCGCTGATCTATCAACGCCGCCGCTTCCGGCACTCGCGCGTCATCGTCGATGTGCCGTTTTACCTGCGCGACTAATCCGCCCACGGTGCTGTTTCTAACCCCCGCGAGCATCTCATCGATAACGGAACGCTCGTCGGATTCAGCACACTCGCAGGAAGCGGATTAGATGGTCGTTGTTCAAGCAAGGCATGAGTGTGCCGTTACCACTTCAACTCTATCGCATCGGCGTAAACGAAACCATAAACACGATTCGCCTCTTGCCTCGTGCATCCTGCCTCTTGCTTCCTGCATCCTGTTACTCACCCTTCACATACTTGTCGAAGAATGCGATCGAGCGCTGCATGGCCAGGCCAAAATTGTTGGCGATGTTATGATTGTCGCCCGGATACTGATAGAACTCCACGGTCTTGCCCGTCTTGATCAACGCCTGATCCAGGCTCTCGGAAAACGCGATCGGTACTTCTTCATCCGTCGTGCTGTGATCGAGCTGCACCGGCCCGGAAATATCGCTCACGTAAGTGATGGGCGAAATGGAATTCCAGAAATCGGGATTCTCTTCCGGCGTGCCGTAGGTCTCGATGAATTCCGTGCGCCAGCGGCGGCCGGCGACCGGCGTCGCGATGACTTCCGATTGAGGATGGGGCCATTTCGTGAGAAGATCGGGATACGACGCCACCACGCCGCCCCAGATCACCCCGGCCTTGATGTCCTTGCTGATGACCATCGAGCGCAGCGTGACCATCCCGCCCATCGAGTGACCCCACATGCCGAGACGGTTTGGATCAACCTCGGGCAATTTCTTCACGGAGGCCAACGCATTCAGTACATCGACGGTGTATGCGGGTGAGGCATAGCCGCCGGTGGCTTCGCCTTCAGAACTACCGTGGCCGCGATAATCGGGCTTAAAGACCACGTAACCGCTGCGCGCGATGGCCGCGACATAGGCCACGTAACGCTCGGTGGTGCGATAGGTGTTGGGCGGAATGAAACCATGATTGAAGATGATGGCCGGCCAACCGGTCGCCGGTTTCTCGCCTTCCGGGATCGTCAACAATCCGTAAATCTTCAGGCCATCCGATAGATAGGATGCAATGTACTGGCGGTAGTTGCTGCCACGCGGCAGTTCCTGTTCGATGATGATATCGCTGCCCGGATAAGATTGCTGCCGCATCCATTCCACGTTGAGCGGATTGGGCGTCGATGTCGGCGTGAGCGTGTTCGTGGGAGTGGGTGCAACGGTCGGCGTCTGCGTCGCGGTGGGCACAGATGTCAGCGTCGCCGTTGGCGTGAAGGCCGGCGCAGCAGTTGCCGCGATGTTGGCGATGACTGTCGGTGCTGGTACAGTGTTGCACGCGGCGAGCACGAGGAACGCAAAACCGATCACGCTCCCGCGCGTGATGAAGTGTCGCATGGGTCTCTCCCTATTCACTGACTGCCGAATAAATCTCTTTCAAAAAGCGGCTGGGCCGCGTCAGCAACAACCGGGTATTCGAAAAACCACAGCGCGTTGTTAGTTTCTCCCAGTGCGCAAACGATACCGGATACGGCACCGCACTGTTGCCCTGCTCAATGTTGTACTCGATTAAGATGAAGCGCCCGTGAGGATGCAGATAACTTTTCAATAGCTGCACGATCGGTTCTGGTCGTTGATGAAAATGCAGCGAATTCGCCATCACGATCCCGTCGAGCGCAGGCACGCTATCGCGCATCGGGCGGGTAAAGTCCGCCGGGCGATAGTGAACGATCGTGTCCGGGAAGCGTGCCAGCATCGATCGCTCTTGCTGCGCCAACGCCGATCGATCCTGCTCGATCGAGTAGATCACGCCCGTCGGCCCGATCAGATCGGCCAAGGCCAGCGTGAAGGCACCCGTGCCCGATCCGAAATCGGCCCACACGCCGCCGGTCGTCTCGATGCCGCCCCGCAGCAGCGCCACATGATCGTCGTGGTTCATGCCGGCTCACTGCTGGCAGCGGCCTTGTCCGAATTTGTTTCATCGGACGGGCGAGGCGCGACCCAACTCCGCAGAGCCGGGCGCAGCGTGAGCAGCAACGTCGCGCCCAGCATGATGGCGATCCCGTCGATCATAATCGCGCCCGCGATGCCGAGTCGTGAGGCAAAGAAGCCAATGAAGAGCGCGGCCAGCGGCTGAATGCCGAAGCTCACGATGATGTACGCGCTGAGCAAACGCCCGCGCATTTTAGGTGGAGCCAACACTTGCAGCAGACCGTTGACGGTCGTCATCACGGTCGGGGTGCCGATTGACAGGAGGAATATGCACAGCATGGTCAGCGGTAAAACGCGCGACAACGACACGGCGATCCACCCCACACCAACCCACAGCGCCGCTAAGCCTAACATGCGACCAATGCGCTGCGCGGTCTGTGCCAGCGGCGCCACAATCGTTGCGCCGAGGAGCGCGCCCAGCCCCGACGAGGCGAGCAACAGTCCCAGCGTTTGCGCATCGCCATGCAGGACGTCGGCCGCCAGCGCGGGAAAGAACCCGAACAACGAGATGCCAAAAAAGGTGATGCACACGGCAAACAGGATCAAGTCTTGCACGCGCGGCTGCTGCTTAATGAAGCGCAAGCCGTCTAAGACCGCTTTCAACTGTCCGCCACCGCGCGGTGAACGCACCTGATGTGATCGCACGATGATCAGGCTGATGATCACGGCGATGAAACTCACGCCGTTCAGAAAAAACGCCAGCGCCGCGCCGAGCGCGCCGACGACAAAGCCGGCCAGCGCCGGACCCAACATGCGTCCGGTTTGAAGGATCATGGCATTCAGCACGATCGCTTTGCGCACGCCGGTCATGCCCGACAGATCGCCGAGGAAGGCCTGCTGCGCGGGAAAATCAATCGCGCCGACGCAACCGAGTAAGAAACTCAATACATAGACATGCCACAGCTGAACGGTGTTCGAAAAGACGAGCGCGGCGAGAATGAAAGCGAGGATCATCGCGCTGGCCTGGGTGCCGATGAGAATCTTGCGCCGATCGAGCCGATCGACCCACACGCCCGCCCACAGGCCAAACAAGAGCAGGGGCAGCGAACCCAACATCGAGACGATGCCGAGCGCCACTTCCGACTTGCTCAGTTCCCAGACCAGCCAACCCTGCGCCGTCACCTGCATCCAGGTGCCGAGCAGCGAGATGGCCTGCCCAATCAGATAAGTGCGTAGATTGGGTAGGCGCAGCGGCGTGAAGCTATCGCGCAGCGTGCGGATGATGGTGGTCATGTGTCGTTTAAGAAGCCGGGTTTCTGTTCTATTGTGTAACTACCCAGCCTCCGTCATTGCGAGCGCTTTCTGCGAAGCAATCTCAGTCCTGTCAGCGATATTTGCCGATGGTCAGGGAGATTGCTTCGTCGCACGCCCTGCCGAAGGGACGTTATGCGCGGGGGCGGGCTCGCCTGGCGCGTCGCCAGCGCACAGCGCTGGGTACGACGTGGCGAGGACGCTCACCTGCCCCGCGCCGTTGGCGGGGTCGCAATGACGACTGAACAGTAACTCTACTGCGCTGGAACGGCCACGAAGTCAAAGACTAACTTCGCGCTGTCCTCGGTCGATAGAATGGGCAACTTAATCGGGCCTGCGCCGAAGTCTGACAGTTTGATCTGCGTCGTCGCTTCGCCGCTCACGTTACCTTGCGCTAATTTTAGCTTGACTTGCCACGTCACCGGTTTGGTCGTTTCTTTCACGGTCAAGTCGCCGGTGATAGTGAAGGCCACTTCCTCGCCTTCGTTGACCTTGGCCGGCAGTCCTTCGATCGATGTGGTCTTGAACGTCGCTTGCGGATACTTCGACGATTCCAGGCCCGTGCGTCGAATAAAATTATCACGGCGCGATTCATCGGACGTGAACTGACTGACGTCGATGACGATTTCGCCGATCTGGCTGTTGGCCGGAGTCTGGGTATCGATCGCAATTTCACCCGCAATACCTTTGGTGCGGCCAATCGCCAGATTGAAGCGATTTCCATCCAGAAACGTCTCGCCTACTTCGTAATGCACTTCCGACTGCGCCGGATCGATTTTATACACCTTGCCCGATCCGCTGGCTGGCGCATTGACGGCGGGTGCGGCTGCTGCCGGTGCGGCTGAACTTGCGGCGGCCTGAGTCGGCTGCGCCACGCCCGCGGCCTGAGTCGGTTTTGCCGCGCTCTGGGCGGCCAACGTCGGCGCAACCGGCACACCGGCCGTCACTTGCGACGGTGCAAAGATCGTCCGATCGGCGATGAATACGCCCACCGCGCCGATCACGGCAATGATAACGACTGCAATCACAATTTTCTTCAACATGATTTGTCTCTCCCTTAGAGTGATAACAGAAACACCCTGTGGCTAAGCAGGGTGCTTCTTCTTGAATAAGTATAGCAGCTAAGCCGGTTCGCAGAATTAAGAGAACCTGAGAATTTCAACCTGCTCAAGCATAGCGCACCCGCGTTTCAACAACGTAAACGCGGGCGTAAACAGAACCGAAGGCAGGTGAGGGTCAAATCCGCGCGACTTGGCTCTGCCGCACGATCTCTTTGATCTGATCCAAATGGGAATTGTCGTGCGAGAGACCCAGCATGAAGCGCGTCACGCCATTGATCGGGCCGGTGGGCCAGCCAGGGACTTCGTAGTTATTATCAAGATGCGGTGGCCTGGGCCACATCTCTAATGAAGCAAGCCGCATGCGGCGGCTTTCCTCCAACCGATCGCGACACTGCGCGATCGAGGTCACGCTGTCCCACGGGACTTCGGAGCGCGATCGGCCGTGAAACACGACGCCGCGCGCCAACTCGGCGGCCAGAAACGCGGACTCTTCGGCGCTGGCTGTGACGTGCACGATGACGTGTCCCAGCGTCCACGCGAGGTGGACTTCTGCTTCGGTGGCGGCGTACTTGTCGTTGGCCTGCGGATCGATCGGCTGAAACGTCACATCGGCGTCGGTGCACGCTGCGATCAAGTCCAGCATCATATCGATCATCTCGTTCGTGTACTGGCGCAGATCGTCGACGGTGAGATTCGTCGTCAGTTCACTCCACTTCGCTTGCTTCTGAATCACCGGCGTAAAGTCAAACATGATTTAGTCCTAAAGCCTCGTTTTGATTTTTGATCTCAGTTTTACTTGATGATTGTACCTGAGGCGTGAACACTTGCGTAAACTCATCGATCGGCGAGGTTTGCTGGGGGCGGGTTGAACCGCTGCCTTCAAAATATCGTTGCGGGCATCCGCGAGGGTGCGCACGCTATGGCCGCCGCTGAT
>Ga0182021_10012574_pt1 | contig 10057 bp, 2 predicted proteins | sample 612E3MmetaG_FD_120493 | JGI IMG/M metagenome (GOLD analysis project Ga0182021, IMG submission 120493) | Permafrost microbial communities from Stordalen Mire, Sweden - 612E3M metaG (Illumina Assembly) | ecosystem: Environmental > Terrestrial > Soil > Wetlands > Permafrost | place: Sweden... | reverse complement strand
GTTCGTACGGTTTCAGCGGCATATCAGTGTATCCGAAGAATCCAAACATCATCATTGTAAGTACGCTTGATCGCTGGTCGCCCAGAGATGAGGTATATATGTCTACCAATGGCGGTACAAGCTGGACACCGCGGCTCACAAATGCGACATTGGATTACAGCTACGCTCCTTACGTACACACCAACACTCCGCACTGGCTCGCAACACTAGTGATGGATCCGTTCGACTCAAGCAAAGCAATGTTTGGAACCGGATACGGAATCTGGGCGACCGATAATCTAAGTTCGTTTAAACCAACATGGTATTTCAAGGATCAAAATCTGGAAGAAACTGTCCCAACGCAAATCGTTAGTCCTCCTTTCACAAATCTATTATCCGTTATGGGAGATGTTGGCGGATTTAGGCATGACAACCTTGATGTATCGCCGCCGGATAGATTTAATCCTATTAAATGGTCAACAGGTTCGATTGCTTTTGCGGGAAAAGTACCGTCGAAAATTGTGCAGGCATATAATAGTCCATCTCCATTTGGTTCTTATTCCAGTGACGGCGGCACAACTTGGCATGATTTTTCCTCGTGTCCCGCTGGCGCAACAGACGGAGGTTCATGGGCAATAGCAGTGTCGGCTGACGGAAATTCAATAGTGTGGGGACCGACAGGTGCGTTCATGTCATATTCCATAAACAATGGAAAGACTTGGATAAAGTGTAGTGGTGGAGTGCCAACAGTGCCACCTGTGGCAGACAGAGTCAATCCGAATAAATTCTATGTATATGCTGGCACAGCAGGAAAAATGTGGCTATCCACAGATGGAGGCAAGACATTCGTTCAGAATCTTTCAGGATTACCATCTTGGTCACAGACAGACGGAAATACGGTAGCGGTGCCGGGTCATGAGGGTGAACTGTGGATATGCTGCGGGACGGGAGGACTTTATTACCTGATAAATTCTGGTGCATCTGCGACAAAGGTTGGTTCTGTAACAGCAGCATATCGAATGGGATTTGGCAAAGCACAAACTGTGGGTGGATACCCTGCAATATATTTATATGGAACTGTCGGTGGAGCATTGGGATTCTTCCGTTCAGATGACGGCGGTACATCATGGACACGTATCAACGATGATAACCATCAATACGGTTGGATACATCAGATCACGGGAGATCCAAGAGTGTACGGAAGGTGTTATGTCTCCGCCGAGGGACGGGGCATATCATACGGACAACCGGCAAATAGTGATACAACCAACAATCCGTCTAGCTTTAGATTCCTAAACGTTCCGAGCGACAGTTTGAGGCGATCCGATCAGAGTATTACAGTTTCATGGTCTAGTGCTTCGGATCCTCAAAGCAGTCCGCTCACTTATAGTATGCACTTTTTTGGCCCGAATGTAGATACAATTTTCTCTACTACTGATACCATGGCTACATTCTATCCTGGTAATATCCAACCTTCAAGTTCATATGTCCTTACTGGTTACGTTACAAATGGATATGATACTACTGCAACTTCCAACAGTATTTTTTTTTCTACTACTTCAATAGTGACTGACGTTGAGGAAACGTCTGCAATATTCCCTACGAATTACACATTATTCCAAAATTATCCAAATCCATTCAATCCGCAGACCACGATCTCTTATTCGCTGCCGCAATTAAGCACTGTTACATTGAAAGTGTATGATCTTATAGGCAGGGATGTCGCAACTCTTATTCAGAACGAAAGAAAAGGACCGGGTAATTACAAAATCTCTTTTGACGCATCAAATCTATCAAGCGGAGTGTATTTCTACAAACTGCTGACTGAGAAGTTCCAAGAAACGAAACAAATGATATTGATTAAATAAATTCATACGAAAATTTTTATAATCACTATCTAGAGTCATATGCATTAAAGAAGCTTTATCAATAGATTTATTCCTTCAGATATGCATTAAATCATAGTGACATGCCTGTATGATCAATTTTTAGATACAGATGTTTATTACTTCATTAAGACAAGTTTCTTTGTCTCGGTGAATGAACCTGCTTGAAGGCGATAAAAGTAAATGCCACTGGAATATCCAGCTGCATTCCAATCAACAGAATAAACACCGGCTTGTTTTTGTCCATCGACCAATACAGCAATTTCACGTCCAAGCAAATCAAATACTTTTAATGTTACTAGTTTCTTATTCGGAATACAAAAAGTAATGCGCGTTATCGGGTTAAATGGATTGGGATAGTTTTGCTCCAATACATAGCGTGTTGGCAGAACTCGCTCTGTTTGATCTTCTACACCTGTCATAATGTTTTGTCTTCCAGGCGAACCACCATATTGGCCAGACCTGCTCCAGTTTTCAGGAAGTGTGTGTTTTTTTGCGGCATCCAACAGCACAATGGTATATCCAGTACCGTCAGCATCTGTCGGCCACGGCGCTGTGTTAGCATATCCAACGCTATCGACAAGGTTTCCATTTGGAGTAAAAAGGCGAACTTGATCTTTAACTCCGAAACCAAAGGAAATATTTCCTGAGTAATTATTCACCCCAGGATAAACCTGCCTGAAAGAAGCAGTATCTCCGCACAACACCCAGTATCCTTTCGACGGAATAACGATACCTGATGGTACGATGAATGTATGTGTATTATCATCATCCTTGATGACCCATCCCGAAAGATCTTGATTAACCGATTGTGAATTATACAATTCGATCCAATCTTTTGAATCCATTGACGACGGAGACTTGTACATAATTTCGTTAATCACTATTGGTCCGATTATTGTCGATGTTGAGTCCGCCCTTCCCATATTTGTTCCGTTCATCCCCATATTAGTTCCAGGTGAACCCGGGAGCAGATAGTAATATGGATCGAACTGTGGTACTCCGGTTATACAATATGGCGAAGCGTTATAAACAGAATCATTTGTCATTGAATATGAAATGTCTATCGCACTGACAAGCGGAGCATGGGTACTATAGAGATAATTCCAAATATTGTGATCCCTATTATTATATACAATTGTATTCGTGACTTTCAAAACATCATTATATGTCATTGTGTAATCATCACCAACACGCAATCCATCGATGCGATTACCAACTGCAACACAGTGATCAACAAAAACAAACGGACCTTTGGTTACACCGCTATTACTCCAGCCCGCTTCAAATCCTTGATCGTTATTCAATGCGACCGTATTAATGACCATAATTGTATCACCGCCAGATGCCGCAACACCTTCATGGACAAAATCTTCCAGCCAGCAGTTGGAAACCTTCAATCGTGAATTTTGGTGATCGATAGCATCATCCTTACCCGTAATGAAATAACATCGATCGATGATAGAGAATTGTGGATATTTTGGATTGACATCATTGATATGAAAGCCGTCCGTATCGATGTCTTCCGTATAGCTTGCATTGTTATCGTCCGGGAGATTCATGAGATGACTATTGGTATACCGCAACAGCACCCTGTGAAATTCTCCGCCGTGCCGGACGAATGAAGAGACGGAATTTTGTACAGTCGATGTGCCATCCTGCATACCGAATACCTTCCCCGGCGAATAGAGGAAGAAACACTGGTTGAATGTAAATGCCGAATTATTTTTCCCAAAGAAAATATGCTGATGTCCCGTATGCCAACCCTCATTAGGTGTTGGTTGTCCTTTCGAAAGATCACCTCCGCCGTTCAATACCATACAGTATTCAAAATTTGCAGTCGCATTATCATACTCCATCCCTCCCCAAGGATCTGACCATTTTTCTGAAGTGATGACAACGGGATCCTGTGCAATCCCTCGTACGGTTAACTCTCCTCGAACATAAAAATTGACGTACTTTTTCACAAGAATCCATGTTCCAGGAAGAATGGTCACATGGCAGCCAACAGGAATTGTTATATCTCCTGTAATCAATCTATCTGCCGTGCTATCCCACACAACTTCTCCGGCAGGGAGAGTGCCTGAATATGAGATTGAGGGAACAGATGAGATTCCAATCTGTTTTTGTGCTGCTGATACGTGAGCATTTTCAACATAGAGTAAAAATGAAGCCCCGCCATTGAATTGAATATATCCCGTCCCTGCACCTCGTTTAATTGCAATAGCAGTGTCTGCGTGTGCACCTCCAAACGAAATATTCATCGGTGTTTGTTCGATTGGATTGATCTCTCCATTTGCATCTCGAATCCTAACAACAATGGGAAGATATTGCCCGGGTTTTATTCGTTTTGGAGCGATTAGTTCAGCGTTGGCATTACTAAGTTGGGCAAATGTAGCTGAAATCGTTGTATCGTTCCCGAGATTCAATGTTATTGTTTTACTCGACAGCTGCGTTGCATTTCCCCATCCTGAGAATTGATAACCAGGATCCGGAATCGCTGTTATTGTGACAGGAATATTCTTAAAGTATTTTCCGGCCCATTGTGATTTGTTTATCGTAATCGTGTTGACAATTATTTTTCCGTTTCCTGAGATATTAGCGAAGAGAGTCGCCTGTCCGGGAAGTGAAAAATAATTTTGCATTTGCTGCCGTACAATTGCAGGCCTCTGCTCGGCAAACGTTCTCATAAAATTCACATTTTCGTTCCATTTCGCCATTGTATTATTCCATTTCGCAAGGTCAGCAGGAATTTCTGTCAGTATATGCTGAGCCAGCGAGTCAAGAACTGATTTCATAGAATCGGAAGATAATGTCGTATTCAAGAGATCAGCGATCCTGTTGATGTATTTAATCTTATACGATTGATTCTGCAGCAATCTTTTTGTGATAAGGTTGTCCAGATACGTTCCGATAGAATTGTACTGTCCAACAAATCCGTTCCAGTTAACGTCAGTATAAGCGCGGTCTGCATCCCAAATTGTCCATTGCCATGTCCCGCTTGCCGACTTCTCTCGGAACATGAAAACACCATATGCCCATGTCATATACTCAGTACCATGAATGAGTGCCTGAAGGTCCGTGAAATCATCGATATCAAAGAATTGCGCCACCTCAGCAATTTTCTCGTCGCTCGTAAATGAATTGTTTTGAAAATAACTAACCAATTCATTCCACTTTATTTTATCCCCGTAGGTTGTCTCAAGCGAATCCCATCGTGTTCGAATGAGGTCAACATCTTTATATCCCAAGTGGTCAAACACGAAGTGTTCATCGACACTTTCTTTAATGTCGTAAATACCGTTGTAACTGTTGTTCAGATATAAGACTGCAAACTTGCTGCGAGAAACGAGCCCGCCGATCTTTCGCCAGAGTTCAGTCACCAGCGGATCGCGGAGCAGCGTTCCTTTTTCATTTTCTCCGCTCGCTGTCGGCTCCATACTGTCGTCATATCCGGCACGAAACACAATTCTGCTAAATGAAGTAATGGGATTCCCGGAATACAATGGATACACCAACCGTTCTTTTCCATAACCTGTTCGGAAATATGCCCGGAACGACTTTTTCCTATAATCTCTCGGTCCTGAATTTCCCTGAATACGCAACCCGGCAGGCATATGGAATGCAAGAGATTGATTCTCAAAGTATTCGAGTTCTCCAAATCGTTCCCAGGCACGGCCGTCATAATCATTCACATAAATACCGGTTGCAGGATCATACAGATTCTTGGGATCTGTCATGAGTGCAAGAACTGGTAAATCGTGATTTGTCGTGATAAATGCTTTCGTTATTATTTGGCTCGGCATGGCATCCGATTTAAATGATCGAGCTTTGAAAATTGAAGTCTGAGTTATCCCCACCGGCAATGTATACTGTGTTGAAGCTTCCGTTGGATCAGTACCATCGAGTGTGTAGCGAATAGTATCACCAATCGCAGCAGGTTGAACTGTAACTGTCAGACTCTGATAGAAACCTGCCGATTGATCTATTGTTGGAGGCATTGTATAACTTTTATAACCCTGCTTATTTGCTGCACCGGGAGTAAAGTTCGTCATGTACATCCACTGCGCGCCGCCATCAGGTGAACGACCATAGGATATATCTCTGAACTGTGTTTCGTAGGTGATGCTATCAAGAATTGTCGCATTATCTGCACCGAGTAAAGCAATCTGGCCACTTTCACTTTTGAGTTTGAATCCAAGATGATCTGCTCCAAGCCCAGAAAGTTCATCTGCAAATAATATAAGATATCCATGAGAAGGAACAGTCGTCTTCACTTGTTGTCCGTATGGAATTTGCCAATGACTACCGCCTCCGAGATTATCAGTGAGATAATACCCGCCAAGGTCAATCGGCGATGCGCTGGAATTGTATATCTCTATCCAATCCTCGTAATCTCCATTTACGTTCCCATATGCAAGAACATTGGAAGCCATAAATTCATTGATAAACAGGTTGGAGTGCTGTGCAACGCAGTATTGAGAAATCGAAAGAATAAGTCCAAAAATAATTACAGATTTTAAGATGGACATATCATGGTTCCTTTTTCTTACAGAAAACAATATATCTTTCGTCTTCATTTTTACAGAATAAAATACCTCGGAGCAACCTCCGAGGTATTCAATTATCTTTTCTGGATTCCCGATAGCTGGAAGCATGAATAAGCTATTAATTTTATTTTACAAGCATCATTTGCTTCGTTTGTGTGAATGTACTCGCAGTTAATTTATAGAAATAAATTCCACTGGATAACGAAGCGGCATTGAACTCAACTGAATAATATCCTGCTTGCTTCGTTTCATGTACCAACATGGCTACTTCTCGCCCGAGAATATCATACACCTGCAAAGTCACATAGCTCATCTGAGGCAACTGATACTTGATCGTCGTTGAAGGATTAAATGGGTTCGGATAATTCTGAAACAGAGTGTACTCATGAGGAATCGTGTTTATGTTTTGAACACTCGTCGTCCATTGAACATCTGTTCCGCTGAGAACAAGCTCAGTTGTTCCTCCAGTTGGGTTAATGGTATTTACACCGCTCGGCCAAACACCATCAGCATCCGTTGCAAATACAACAATAGCACCGGTCGCAAGAGATCGGCGTTCTACACGCCTGACGCCATTGGGCAATATATTTGGCAGAACAACACCGAATGAGCCATCAATACCATTCACATGATTTGCATAGAACGCTGCATAGTTGTTATCAATACTATTATCCGTTCCGTCGTTCTCAATAAATGATCCTGAAATCGGCCGGCCTGTTCCTGCTTTGTTATCATAAATAAAGACGAAATCCTTTGGATTTGCCACACTAGTGCAGCGAAGGCCTGTACCGGTACTATCAGTCATTGATGGATCTAACTTCACAACTCGCACAGAATCGAGCGTTGTTAGATGCTTAACCACGGTGGTACCAGACATACCATCATTCAGCCCTATACGCATGAAAACATATTTCCCAGGAACAAACCTGAAATTTCCTGTCGGCTCGGTGATAAACCACCCTTCATAAGCTCCCGATGAATCTGTTTTCAATATTCCATATGACCCCGCTGATTCAAAACCCGGAGACGATGCGCGAATAAAATCGCCAGTTGCCGAAGCGAATATACAATTGCCTGCACCGTCTGCAGAATCTGAATCTGTCGAAAGTACAATTTGATTGGCGAAGCGATACGTAGTATTCGGTGTCAACCCCGTTAACCGCACTCGATATGCAAATGGAATTCGATTGGAATTACTTTTTCCACCAATTCCTTCTATAAATTTCGGCAGGATAACCGATGTTAAAACAGCTTCATTGAGAGTTGTTGCATTCGCAGTTAGTATTGTGTCTGTTTTGTAATTATATGTTTCAATGTTGTGGCCATCCCATTTATAAGGAAAGATTGAATAATGATATGAAGTGAGGCCAGCAAGATCAGTAATACTCATTGACATCTTTGTACCTGGCAGTGCCAGTGCCACAACTATCCCGCCGCCAATAGAATCACCAACTGCATAGCTGGTATTATCTTTTGGAACGGCAGTCGGATCAACACCAATCCGTTGAAGTATCATGTATCCAGATGCCCCTGTTGCAGTATCCCAAGACAGATTGATTTGATTTGCTGAGACAGCTTTTGCAGAAAATGAACGCACATAGGTAGAAGGTTCAAGGGAGAGAGTGTAAAATGTTGCATCCGGTGAATACCCCGTCCCAATTCCATTCGTAGCATAACCGCGGAAATGAATGAGCGCTCCGGATGGCAGATTGCTTACAGCAACACTATATATGTCACTGGTATCTGAAGCGATGATTTTGTGATCAGCCGTTGTCGGATTAGCAGATGTCGACCAGACAACACCTCGCTCGGTAATAGAGTCATTTCCGTTTGAAATAATCTTTGAACCAAGGGCTGCTGTTGTCGATGTAATATTTGTATCAGTAGGTAAGCTTAATGTTGGTGAAAAATTACCAAGGGCAAAATACGCTGTGATGGTTCTATTTTGGTTCATTATGACCGTTAAAAGTGTATCGGTTTCATGTCCTGTAGGAACATCTCCTGCCCACGTTACAAAGTGGTATGCACTATCGGGATTTACTTTCAATTGAACACTTGTGCCAAATTGATAATTCTGTTGATCCGGTGTCTTAGTTACTGTTCCATGTGACGAATTCATCGTCAGTAAATAGGAAAGCAAATCTGTTCCAGCCAGAACGATCTCGGTTGTTCCGCCGGATGGATTTATTGTATTCGCACCGCTCGGCCAGACTCCATCGATATCAGTAGCAGAGGTAATAAGAGCACCAGTAGTAAGAGAGCGCTCTTCGATGCGCCGGATGCCATTCGGTAATACATTAGGAAGTATCATACCGAACGCACCACTAACACTATTTACACTATTGGAATAGAAAGCTGCATAATTATTGGCTGTAGTGTTATCTGTTCCATCACTCTCGATGAAGGACCCCGAGATGGGGCGGCCCGTGCCGGCTGTGTCAGCGTATGTGAAGACAAAACCCTTCGCACTCCAAGAACTCGTACAGCGAAGACCCGTGCCAGTGCTATCACTTGATGTCGGATCAAGCTTAACAACCTGTACAGAATCAGAAGTTGTAAGCCAGGTCGCTTCCGTGACCCCCGTACTACCATCATTCAAACTAATTCGCATAAAAACATACTTGCCGGGAAGAAATCTTACATTTCCGGTTGGTTCGGTGATAAACCAGCCTTCATAGCTGCCACTACCATCTGTAACAAATGAACCATATGCATATGCATTTTTTAACTTTGGGCTTGATGTACGAAAAAAATCACCAGTAGCCGTTGTAAAAATGCAATTCCCTGAACCGCTTTGAGAAGCTGCATCAGTTGAAAGGACGACCTGGTTGTAGTAGCGGTACATAGCGCCTGCAGTAAGCCCACTAATCCTCGCACGATAAGCAAATGGGATACGGTTGGAGTTCGTTCCGGTATTACCCTGAATATATTGCGGAAGAATAACCGTCGTCAATGATTGCGCAGCGAGTGAAAAGCAAACAGCAACAATGAGAAAGAACACACAGCATATTTTTTTCATAATCATCTCCTTTAAAAATAAATGAACAAGTTTTATAGCGATTGACTATAGAATATACAACGCAACAGCCTTACTGTCATTTGATCAATACCATCTTTTTTGTAATCGCTCCCTGAGTTGTCTCCAACGTATAGAAATAAATGCCGCTTCCCAATCTTTCACCCGAGAATGTAATCTCGTGCAACCCACCATTCTGAATTCCATTCACGAGAACTGCAATCTCCTGGCCCAATACATTGAGCACTATAAGACGAACTTTCCCGGTATTCTTTAAAGTATAATGAATCTTGGTTTCCGGATTAAATGGATTGGGATAGTTTTGAGAGAGTGTAAATACGGTAGGACGTTCTATACTTGAAGTATCCACGGAATTTAATGATGGATCAACATAGAGCGTAATTTCATGGAGCGCACTACAGGTATCTCCATTCCAAACCCGCGCTTCGATAACAGTGAATTCATTGATAATGACTTCTGCTGCATTTCCGCCATTGATAGCGGAACTCACCTTCGTACCACCAATGCTTCTTGGGTCTTGATAATTATTCGTATAATAAATTGTTCCCGCGGCATTCGGATTCACTAGCTTTAATTTGTAGCCTGACCCAATAGTTAAAGTGCTC
>Ga0182021_10012573_pt1 | contig 10057 bp, 7 predicted proteins | sample 612E3MmetaG_FD_120493 | JGI IMG/M metagenome (GOLD analysis project Ga0182021, IMG submission 120493) | Permafrost microbial communities from Stordalen Mire, Sweden - 612E3M metaG (Illumina Assembly) | ecosystem: Environmental > Terrestrial > Soil > Wetlands > Permafrost | place: Sweden... | reverse complement strand
TCCGTCGTCATCGGACTTCTGGCGGCCTACGGCCTGGATTGGCCGGCGTCGGGAACGATCGTGCTGACGGCCTTTGCGATATTCGGCGGATCCCTTCTCGTCCGCCGCCGCGGCTGAGGTCCGGATTACTTGATGAAGACCACCACCTTGTTTTTGCCTTCCCTCTTGGCCCGGTAGAGGGCCGCGTCGGTCAGGTTGATGATCTCCTCGGTGTTCTGGCTGTAGAAGGGAGTCGAGTAGACGCCGACGCTGACCGTCAGATGGCAGGTTTTATCGTCGCTGCCGGCCCGGAAGGGATAGAGGGCGATTTCCTTGCGCAGGCGTTCGGCGGCGGCCGCGGCGTCCAGGCAGGCCGTCTGGGGCAGGAGGATGAGGAATTCCTCCCCGCCGTAGCGGCCGCAGATGTCCGAGGAGCGGATCATGTCCTGGAGCAGTTCGCCCATGGATTTCAGCACCCGGTCGCCGACGACGTGGCCGTGGCGGTCATTGAGCGTCTTGAAGTCGTCGAAGTCGATCATCATGATGCTGAGGGGATATTTGTAGCGCTCGCTGCGGTAGATCTCCTCCTGCAGGCGGGCCTTGATGTAGGTCTGGTTGTACAGGCCGGTCAAGCCGTCCTTGATGGCCAAGGTCGTCAGCTTGTCGCTGAGGGCCAGCCCGCTCAGGGAGATAAGGAGAATGACGATGAAGCCCAGGGTCAGGATGGATCTCTCCAGAGAACGGAAGCCGATCCACTTCCAATACTGGGGGATCAGGTCGCCCAGGCTGATGTAAATGAGATAGGATACGACCAAGACGATGATCGACCACAACCGCTTTTTCAATCCTCCCGTGACCACCGGCAGCTTGGGCATGATCCGAATATCCTCTCGGGGTCTTTTTACATCTTCTGGAATTCTTTTTCAACCAGCCGGCCGATTTCGCCGGCGGCCCGCAGCACGCGCCGGCGCAGGGAAGCGGCCGCGCGGGCCGTGCGGGCCTTGTATTCCGCGTCGGCCAAGCCGGGCAGGTTGATGCGCACGTTATAATAGGCGCCCTCCGCCGCGGCCCGGGCCGCGAGGGCGGCCACGCCGGCGTCGCTCAGCGAATTGCGGTTGCCCTTTTCGGCCGCCTTGCGGGCCAGCTGGACGAGCTCCAGGGCGCCCTCGAGGGTACGGAAGGGAACCTCGGTGGCTTCCTTGGTCGCCGCCTCAAGAGCGGCCGCCCGTTCGGCCGACTGTTCGTTCGAGGCTTTGGGCAGGCGCAGGGCTTCCATCACCTTGTTGAAGGCTTCCGTGTCGAGGTCGACCAGCCGAAGGTATTCGTCCTTCAACTCCTGGCCGCGCACCGCCGTCCGCTTGAGGGTCTTCTGGGCGGCTTCATAGCCCTTCTTGCCGACGGTCAGGTTGGCCACCATCGACGAGAGAGCCGCGCTGAGCGCGCCGCAGAGGGCGGCCACGCTCCCTCCGCCCGGGGCCGGCGAATCGGTGGACAGTTCGTCGGCGAATTCCCGGAGGGTCAGGCGGACCAGCGACCGGGCCGGCTCCTCGAACTGGTATTCGATGATCTTCTTCTTGGGATCGAAGGGGGCCACGTCGGCCAGGCCGAGCGAGCGGACGGCCGTCCGGATCAATTCCTCCTCGGGCACGCCCGCGCTCTTGCCCTGCTTCTCCAGGTAATAGCGGCCGGAGGCCAGCAGGGCGTCCTTGGGGATGAGCCCGACGAGCTCACTGCCGGTGACCCGCAGGCCCATGCGCCAGGCCTCCTCGCAGACGACGTCGAAGACCTCGTGGACGGGGGTCTTCCGGTAGTTGGTGAAGTTGATGGAGATCTGGGCCGTGCCGTAATCCTCGATGTACCAGCCGACGGCCTTGACGTTCTGGAAGCGTCCGGGCTGCTTGAGCGGCTGGCCGGACTCGTCGCGCAGGATGTTGCCGTCCTTGTCCCGCAGGGCCCGGCCGCTCTCGCGGATGTTGAGGGCGATCTCGTTGGCCAGCTTGCGGTCGCGGGTGTTGAGGTTGATGTTGTAGGCGATCAAGAACTCGCGGGCGCCGATGACCGTGGCCCCGGATTTGGCGTTGAAGACCGGCTCCCCGCAATCGGGGGCCCAGTCCGGGTCCTTGAGCTTGTCGGCCAGCCCTTCGTACTCGCCCTGGCGGATGGCGGCCAGATTGCGCCGCTCCGGCTTCAAGGCCGCTTCTTCATAGAAATACACCGGGATGCCCAGCTCCGCCGCCACCCTCCGGCCCAGCCCCTGGGCCAGGGCTACGCAATCGGCCATGGTCAGACCGGACACGGGGATGAAGGGGCAGACGTCGGTGGCCCCGATGCGGCTGTGGGCGCCGTGGTGGCCCCGCATGTCAATGACCTCGGCGGCCTTGCGGATGGCCCGGAAGGCGGCTTCCTGGACGGCCTCCGGGGCGCCGATGAAGGTCACCACCGTGCGGTTGGTCGTTTCGCCGGGATCGACGTCCAGAAGCTTGAGGCCGGGAACGCTTTCGATTTCGCGGGTGATGGCCCGGATCTTGTCCTTGTCGCGCCCCTCGCTGAAATTGGGGACGCACTCCACGATCTTCATCTAAGGCTCCTTTGCGTTGCGGTCCTTTCGGTATTGGATCTGGCCTTTGGAGTCGTAGTACTCCACCGTATCGAAATCGGCCAGCCGCTCGTCGCAGGCCCGCTTGTCGCCGGCGATGACGACGACGAGCCGGGCCTGGAAGATGCGGACGGCGGCCGCGGTCACGCGTTCGGGCCCGACCAGCCACATGGGTTCGTAATAGCGGTTCCAGGCCTCCGGGCCCCAGCCGACGGCTTCGATCAACCCGGCCCGGGCCACGAAATCCTCAAAGCGGGCCAGGCGCAGGGGGAAATTGCCGATCAGCGTGGATTTGGCCAGCTCGATCTCGTCCGGGGGAATGGGCTCCCGGGCCGGCGAGCGGAGGATTTTGATCATCTCCAGGACCGACGGCACGATGGAGGCCGCGGGGGTCAGGGAGCGGGCCACGAAGACCGCGCCGCTGCGGAAATAGTCGATCTCGGAAAAGGCGCTGTAGGCGAAGCCCTTGGCCTCGCGCAGGGTCATGAACAGGCGCGAGCCCGTCGTGCCGCCCAGGATCTCGTTAAGGACGCTGAGAGTGAAGCGCTCCGAGGAATCGGGAATGGGCAGGAGCACTCCGGCGGCCACGGCGCAGACCTTGGCCTCGGGGATGTCGATGAAGCAGATGCGGTCGCGATCCTGGACCCGAGGCGCGGGCATGGTCAGGGCCGGGATGTCCCGCGCCTGCCAGGCGATCAGGAAACGGGCGGCCTTTTTGGCCGCGGCCGGCGCCTGGATGTCCCCGACGAAGACCAGATGGGCGGCGTTGGGACGATAGTGGCGGTCGAAGAAAGCCGTCAGGTCGCGCATCGTCCAGTTTTTGATGACGTCGGGGTCGAAGGCGAAGCGGGCATAGGGATGGCCCTGGAAGAGAAGCCGCAGCAGCTGCTTGCGGGCGGCGGTCTCCGGGTCCTTGTTCTTGTCCATGAGATCGTAGCGCAGGCTGTACTTGAGGTTGGCCAGCTCGCGCTCGGAGAACCCGGGGGCGATGAGCATCTCGCGGAGCAGGTTGAGGACCTGGTCGAGGGCCTCTTCCAGGAAGAGAAAGGTGAAAAAGACATGGTCCTGGGTCACGTCCAGGGTGATCCGGCCGCCCAGAGATTCGATCAGGTTCTCGATGTCCTCGCCCGAACGGAAGCGCGTGCCGCGCAGGAACATATGGGCCGCACAGGTAGCCAGGCCGGGCAGGCTTTCAGGCGAACGCGACTCTCCGGCGTCCAGGATGAGCTGCAGGCTCATGAGCGGCGCGCCGGTCCAAGGAACGGCGGCGATCCGGAGGCCGTTGGAGATGGACGACGTTTCGATGGGCGGCAGCCGGAGGCCGGGCAGAGGATCCGGCGGCGGCGGCGTCTTGCGGAAGCGCTCCTGGGCCGCGGCCGGCCCCGCCATCAGGGCGGCGCATAGCAGCAGGAGGGGTCCGATCCTCTTCATTTCGTCCGGACGTTCCAGAGGACGGAATTTTCGGTCGTAAAATAGCGGTTGGCGATGCCGATGATGTCGCCGGGCGTCACGGCCAGGAATTTATCCAGCTCCCGGCCGACGGTTTCCAATTCCGGAAGGGTCTGCCAGGCGTCGACCAGGAACAGGGCCCGGTCCAGGGCGTTGGAAATGCGCAGATAATAATCCTGTTTGAGGACGGCCTTGAACTTGTCCAGCTCCTCGACGGAGACGAAACGGCGCTTGAGCTTGTCCATCTCGTCGAAAATGGCGTTCTGGCAGGGCTCGATCATGGCCGGGCTGGCCTGGACGAAGATCTTGTAGACGGCCCGGTCGCGTCGCCGCTCGATGCCGCCGGCCAGCTCGTAAGCGATCTTGTTGTCCAGGCCGAGAAGACGGCGAATGAGGCGCGACGTGCGTCCGCGGAGGAGGATGTAATCGATGAGGACGAGCGTGTAATAGTCACGGCTGGGCGGGGGGACGAGGCGGAAGCCTAGGTAGAACGCCGGGGCCGCGGCCAGGGGGTCGACCGCGCCGCCGACGGCCGGTTTGCGGACCCAGATGGAGGGCTCCGGGAAGGGCGGCAGCTCGCGGCCGCGCGGCAGAGTCTCGAAATAGCGGCTGACGAGCTCCCGGGCCCGGGTCTTGTTGATATCTCCGGTGATGCAAAGGATGGCGTTGTTGGGACCGTACAGGGAAGCATAGAAAAGCCGGGCGTCTTCGAGCGTCAGGCCGCGGATATCCTCCTCCCTCCCGGACAGGGAATGGCCGAAGGGGAAGTCGGCGTAGAGGAGTTGATCGAAGGAGATCAGGCCGATCCAATACGGCTTGGACTGCTGCAGTTGGCGCAAATCCTCGAGGAGATCGCCGCGAACCTTGTCGAAGCGGTCCTGGTTCATTTCCAGGAAGCGCATGCGGTCCGATTCCATCCAAAGGGCCAGCGCCAGCTGGTTGGCCGGCATGGTCTGGTAAAAAAGGGTCCGCTCCTCGTTGGCCGCCGCGCTGAGCGTCCCGCCCATCCGATTGACGAGGTTGATGTGCTGATGGTCGGGGACGTCGGCCGAACCTTCGAACATGAGGTTTTCCAGGAGCGAGGCCAGCCCCGTCTTGCCGGGGGATTCGTAGATCGAACCGGCCTTGTAGGCCACCACGACCGATACCAGCGGCAGGCTGTCGTCCTCGGAAAGGACGACCGTCAGTCCGTTCTTCAGCTTGTAGACGGTCGGAGGGGCCAGGGCGTCCGTTCCACTCGGGGGGATGGGCGTCTGCGCATATGCACCGGCGCCGGGCAGACAAACGGCCAGAACGAGCGCGGCGGGGATACGGGGACGCCGGGAAAAAAGCATGTTATTAGGTTTTTCCGAGATTCCTACGTTAACACATTAAAAAGACGAGGGTCAAACCGGCCCGGCCGGATGTGGCCTCACTCGCCGACGAAGTGGACGAAGGAAAAACACTCGGGGATGTGCGAATCGTAGACGCCGTGCCGGTTCAAGGCCCAGCCGGGGTCGGGGGAGACCCGGACGCCGGCCGTATGGAGGGCCTCGAAGCGGCTGAAATCCATCCGCCAGACGTCGCCGGGGCGGGGCGGGAGCGGCCGCCCCTGGGCCAGGGTTCTCATCCCGGACCAGGGAAAGGCCAACTCCACGGTCCAGCCGCGATCGATGTCGCGGTCGTCGTTGAGCGTGCCGTCCACGGCCACGGCCCAGCGCAGGCCCGGGAAATCCCAGTCCATGAAGGCCCAGCGGCGGCCGCGGACGTGCTTGCCGTAGCGGGAGGCGTCCTGGAAGCCGCCCAGAACATCGACGGGATGGGCGGTAAGCTCGAACTCCGGCCGGTCGAAAGGGCCGCCCCTTCTCAGGGCGTCCTGCCAGATGTAGAAGACTTCGTAGATCGTCCCCCGGGCGTTGATTTGGAACTCGTAGTAGCAGTCGGGCCCGGCGATGAACAGCTCGACGTCATTTTCCGTCCAGATGAAGGAGTCGCGCTCGGTCAGATGGGCCCGCACGTCGGGTTCCTCGATCCAATAGGCGACGTAGAAATTTTCGTCGTCCCAGAGCGCGGCCATGCGGGTGTCCAGGAAGCCGGGCTTGCCGCTGACCAGGTCGACGAAGCGGGGCGAACGCTCGGCGGTCTTCCAGCATTCGGAATCCAGCTTGCCGTTAAGGAGCGGCGGGAGGCGGGTCCGCCGACATTGGTAATGGACCAGGTCGGATTCGGGGGCGCCGTAGGGTACCGTCATGCGTTCCTCACTTCTTGGCCGCTTTCAGAACGTCGCCGAAGACCCGGATGAAATTTCCGCCCAGGATCTTGCGGATGTCGTTTTCCTTGTAGCCGCGGCGGACGAGCTCGTCGGTGATGGCCGGCAGCTTCCCGGCGTTTTCCAGACCGACCGGCGTGTCGGAGATGCCGTCGAAATCGGAGCCCAGGCCGACGTGGTCGACGTCGCCGGTGATCTTGACGACGTGGTCGATATGGTCGACCAGGGTCTTGACGTCCACCACCGGGAGTGTTTTGTTCAGGGCTTCCAGCCCCTTGGCGAATTCCGCCCAGCCCTTGTTCTTTTTGCCCGGATCGCTTTTTTCCGCCTCGCGGTAATCGATCGGCAGACCGTTCTGTCGGGCCGTCTGTTCCCAGAAGGCCATCCTCTTCTTGTCTTCAGCGGCGTTGAGGAAACCCATGGAGAAGTTGACCCCCATGACGCCGTTGTTCTTGGCTAAGGCCAGGAGCATGTCATCGGTCAGGTTGCGGAAATGATCGGACAGGGCCCGGCAGCAGGAGTGGGAGGCTACGACCGGGGCCTTGGTGGCGGCCAGAACGTTATAAAACGTTTTGTCCGAGACGTGGGAGACGTCGATGATCATTCCCAGGCTGTTCATCTCCGCGACCACGCTTTTGCCGAACTCGGTCAGGCCGTTGTAGATCGGCTGGGGGTCGCCCGAAGCGTCGGCCCAATCGGTGTGCGTCCAATGGGTCAGGGTCATCAGGCGGACGCCCAGGCGGTGGTAGGCCCGCAGCAGGTCGAGGTCGTTCTCGATGGCGTAGTCGCCTTCGATGCCGATGAGGATGCCGGTTTTTCCGCTGTTGCGGACGCGGCCGAAGTCATCGGGCGTCTTGACCAGCTCGAGATCGTCGGGATTCTGGACAATCAGGCGGTGGACAGCCTCGATCTGCTTGATGACGCCCTTGGCCGAGGCGGCCTTCTCGGACTCGTTGGCCGGGGGCGGGGCGAAGCAGGCGAAGACCTGCAGGTCGACCGCGCCGCGCTTCAGCTTGGGGATATCGATATGGCCCTGGGGAAGATCCTGTCGCAGGTCTTCGCCGGCCATGGCACGGCCGATGGTGTCGCAGTGCATGTCCACGACGGCCGCGTCCTTGTGGATGAACTCGGCCCGGAGGAGGGGATCGAAGAGGTTGTCTTTGGTGTCGGCCAAGCGGGTGATGACCTCCAGGTGATATCGGGCGGCCAGGGCCAGGAGGGACGGGTCGATCGTCTCGGCCCGGTCGCCGGGGCGGTGGTACTCGGGGTGTTTATCGTCGAGCTTGTTGGTCAGGACTTCGCCGGTGCGCAGGCTGATCGAGGTCACGTTCTTGTCCCAGAACGTGGAGTGGTCGGAGCCGCGGTAATTGACCCGCGGCTTGAGGAGCTTGATGATATCGGGATCGAGCGCGGCCTTGACCTTCTCGAAGAATTTGCCGTATTCGAACATGCCGCCGACCATCAGGGTGGAATCGCCGGTGCCAACCATGTCGATGTTGAGGTAGCAGACGGTTTTGTTCAGAGGGAAGACGGGGTGTTCCGTGTAATACCGCGACCCGACCGTGCCCACTTCCTCGCCGGCCCAGGAGGCGAAGAGGATCGTTCGGGCGGGCTTATATCCCGCGGCTTTGAGTACGCGAGCCGTCTCCAGGGTGACCGCCACGGACGTGGCGTTGTCGTCGGCGCCGGGGTAGACAAAGCCGTCCATGGCCACGCCGAGATGGTCGAGGTGGCCGCCCATGATGACGACTTCGTCCTTGAGCTTTTTGTCCGTGCCGGGGATGAGACCCAGGACGTTGACTGCGCTGCGGTCTTCCTGGACGAAGTGGGCTTCCATCTCGAGCGTCGCGGCCAGGGAAAACGAAAGCGGCTTTTTCAGCCGCAGAATCTTGCTCACGGCGTCGCGCCAGCCGGAATGGGCGGAGTAGAAGATGTCGTCCAGGGCGTTGCGCCCGGCCTGGACGACGACGAACCCGGCGGGCGCGACGCCCGTCTTGAGCAGGCCGGAAGCGCGGCGGCGCACCGGGGACTGGCCGGGATCGCTGAGGTCCATCTCGATCATCCCGGCTGCGCCTTTCTCGACGGCCGATTTGACCTTTTTTTCCAGGGTCCAGTCCTTGGCCGCCTCGCCCAGCGCGTCGGGGCCGTCGGGCAGGACGATCAGGATTTTTCCCTTGGGATCGATCCCGTCGTAGTCGTTCCAGGCGGGTTTTTCTGATATGACTCCGTAGCCGGCGAAGACCGCCGGTCCCCGGGAGATCCCCGAGCCGGTGCCCATGGCCGGAATGAAATCGCGACCCCGGCCCGGAGTGAAGGATTTGCGGACGGGCTCCGCGATCTCCAGCCGGTTGGGGGGATTGAAGTCGGTGACCGATTTAAAGGGCACGGCCTGGAAATAGGTGCCTTTATCGCCGGCCGGCTGGAGGCCGTACTCCTTCATCTTGGCGGCGACATATTCGGCCGCCTTCATATATTCAGGCGAGCCGGATTTTCGGCCCCGGAATTCTTCGGCCGCCAGGTAGCGGATGTGTTCGTAGGCCTTGGCCCCATCGGGCTGAAGGCGTAGGGGGGGAGCGGAGCGGGCGCAGAGGACGAGCAGCAGAAGGGCCGGGACGGCCAGGCGGGGAACGCGGCTATGCTTCATGGACGGGTTCCTTTATCGAACGGGGAAGGGCCGAGGCGTGGCGGGCGGATTCGCGTCCGGTCATAGATAAACAATCTAGACTTTTCAGGACCGATTTGCAACAGAAAGGTCGGCGGGTCCCTGCTTCGCCGCGCCGTCCTTTTTCAATGGATAGGGCGATTCGGGCAAGTCGGGTCAAAACACGTCCGTAGCGTCACCCTCCGAGATTTATATCCCCAAAATCAGAATAGGATGGCCCGGGAAGTTGTCGATTTTGATAAAAAAATCGGACTTGACAATTTCCCGGAATGACGTAGTATGTAGACCGGTCTGCAATACAAACTAGTATACGGAGAACAGAAATGACCCCCGACATCAAGAGCATCGAAAAGCGGACGGCCCAATCCTGGTTCGAAGACGGCATCTGGGAATTGGGCGCCGGAGGTCTCTGCGCCTGGTTGGCCCTCTATTTTCTGGGCCAGGCCCTGGCTCCGGCAAAGTCGGCCTTCAAGTTCCTTTTCGACGTCGGCTTCCTGCCCTGGTTCCTTTTGGCCGGCTGGTTCCTGCCAAAAATAGTCCGCCGGCTCAAGCAGAACCTCACCTACCGGCGCACGGGCTTTGTCTCTTATTGCCGTCCGGAAAAGAAAGCCAGGACGCGGAAAGCCCTTATCGCCGGGATCACGGCCGGATTGGTCTCCTTCGGTTTCGCGTTTCTTTTGACCCACCAGCCGGTCAACTTCGACCCCGTGCCGGCCGTTTCCGGCTTGGCTTTCACTGTGGTCCTCGTCCTGATGTCCTTCCGCACCGGCGCCTGGCGCCTGATCCTGGTTGCCGCCGCGGTCGCCGCCGCCGGGACCATTCTTTCAATAGAAGGATGGGGTGGTCATTTCAACCTGGCCGCCTTTTACGGCCTTGTTGGCGTCGCGCTTTTCGTTTCCGGCGGCGTCACCCTGGCTCTCTATCTGCGGCATAATCCCGTCCAAAGCGGGGAAGAGGAATGAGCCCCGAATCGTGGTCGCCCGACGGGATCGACCGGCTCATCCACGAGCCGGCCCGGCTGGTGGTCGTCACCATCCTCAACGCGGTCGAATCGGCCGACTTTCTCTACTTGCAGCGCGAGACAGGCCTGACCAAGGGGAATCTCTCGGCCCATCTGGCCAAG
>Ga0182021_10012572_pt1 | contig 10058 bp, 12 predicted proteins | sample 612E3MmetaG_FD_120493 | JGI IMG/M metagenome (GOLD analysis project Ga0182021, IMG submission 120493) | Permafrost microbial communities from Stordalen Mire, Sweden - 612E3M metaG (Illumina Assembly) | ecosystem: Environmental > Terrestrial > Soil > Wetlands > Permafrost | place: Sweden... | reverse complement strand
TCCAACCCGGGTAACACGACAGATCTCGTGTTCGACGTGACCGGCTACTTCACCCCCGACGCGAGTGGCGCGACATACCACCCCCTGACCCCGGCAAGACTTCTCGACACCCGCATTGGCAACGGCCTCTCGGGTCACATCAGCGCCAATACCCCGGCCACGTTCTTCGTGACAGCCGCCAACCGCCCCGGCAGCCCCGTCCCCGCGGGTGCCACCGCGGTCACCGGCAACGTGACCGTGGTCAACGAGACCTTCGCCTGGGCCATATACGTTGGTCCCGATCCGACGCCGGCCCCCGGTACCAGCACGATCAACTTCGTCAAGGGCGACATCAAGGGCAACAACCTCACGGTCGCCCTCGGAGCCGGTGGCAGCCTGTCCGCTACCTATGTCTCCAATAGCGGCAACACGACAGATCTCGTGTTCGATGTCACCGGCTACTACACGCCCGATGCCACTGGCTCACGCTACGTGCCCCTGACCCCGGCAAGACTGCTCGACACCCGCGCTGCCAACGGCCTCTCGGGCCACATCAGCGCCAATACCCCGGCCACGTTCTGGGTCAGTGCCGAAAACCGACCCGGCAGCCCCGTCCCCGCGGGTGCCACCGCTGTGACAGGCAACGTCACCGTGGTCAACGAGACCTTCCCCTGGGCCGTGTTCCTTGGTCCGGTTCCAAACAGCGCTCCCGGTACCAGCACGATCAACTTCGTCAAGGGTGACATCAAGGGCAACGGCCTGGCCGTGGCTCTCGGCTCCGGTGGGAGCCTCTCGGCTACCTACGTGTCGGTCGCCGGCAACACGACAGATCTCGTGTTCGACGTCACCGGCTACTTCGCGCCATAGGGGCAAGACTCGACACGAACAGGCCATCCTGTCGGGCCTCCGGCCCTGGCGCGACCATGCGGCATAAGGTCGGAGGCTCGACTCTTTACTGACCGCCGACAACAACCTGAAACTCGGAGTTCAAGCCCGGCGGCTGGCAGCCGCTCTGCCAAGCCGAGCACCGCTTCAGGCGGTGCTCATTCGGCCCTGGCTCGCCGCACCCCGATGGGACCAGGGTGGCTTGGCTCGCCGTCCCGGCCGATCGGACGATGAACGGCGCCAAGCCCATGTCCTGCCGGACGCCACATATCCAGCGCCGGTCGCACCCGCCGCCAATCTCGGTACAGTGAGTCCGTTGTCAGCACGGCTGCCGCTGAGCAGGGACCAGAGCACACCGCTGATTGCGCCTCCGACGATGACGACCAAGCCGTCGTTCGCGCCGATCAGAATCGACAAGGGTCTATTCGGGATCGACAATCCGTACGAGCCCTGCGGCACGTGGAATCGGCGCGAGGGCTGCGGCCTCGCGAACGAGGGCCGAGAACCGCTCGATGATGTCGCCGGCGCTTCGAGCAGTGACCCACCGCGCAGGTTTGGTCACGCCGGCACCTTCGAGGATCCCCTCGGAGCGGAGCGGCACGCCTCGAGGAAAGCCGAGATAGACGTGCTCGGGCTGCGGCATTACCCAGGCGAAGAATGCGGTCCGCCCACTGCCGATGGGCACGTCGTAGATCGCGATCCGTATTCGATAGCCTCCAAGCGCCCGACTTCTTAGCCGTCTGGGAATCACCCTGCCTTGATCTCAACAGCCGACCGGTCGGATCGGTCAGCGGTTCCGAGAACCTTTCTTAGGGCCGCCGGGCCAGTCGCGATCGCGCACCCAGAGTCGTCACCATGACCGGTGGGCACCCTGTCGTGGGCACCAACACGCGTGGCGGAGACCGAATTGGACGGCCTACACTGTGAGAGTTCCACCCGCCGTTAGGAGACCAATTGGCCGGCAAGAAGAAGGACAAGAAGGACAAGAAGGACAAGAAGGGTAAGTAGCCCTGCACGTCCAAGGAAACGCGGATGGCCCCTGGGGTTGAACACTGGGGGCCATCGCTCTTGTTGGCTCCGAGCCCGGTCTATAGAGTTGATCAGACGGGAGGCGAGGAGTGGCGACTGATCTGACTGTGGGCCTGGTTAACCAGCCCGGCACGCTCTTGAGCGCGAGCGATGCTCTCGCCCGAGCCGGGATCAACATCGAGGGGGCCTGTGGCTACGTCTGCGAGGGAAGGGGCGTGTACCACCTGCTCGTCGAAGAGACCGAGCGGGCGCGGCGAGCACTCATTGATGCAGGCTTCGAGATCCAGGCGGAACGCCCTGTCCTGATTGCTCCCATCGAAAACCGGCCAGGGTCGGCGGCGGCGGTGCTGCGCCGAGTCGCCGAGGCAGGCGCGAATATCGACCTTCTCTACGTCGCTGCCGATGGCCGGCTCGTGCTCGGAGGCGATGACCTACACGCTCTCCGATACGCGCTGGACTGGCCGTAAGGCAGGTCACTTTCTGGCGAGCCGCGGACTGGGCTGAGTTGGGTTCGCCGTCGTTGCGGCGCCGATAGATCTCCGCCTCGACCTGGCGATCGGTGAGTCGTGCCCGGCAGGAGATGGACAAAGCATGCGCACGGCTGCACTCTTGCAGCGGTCTGCACTATCTTGTATGTAGGGCCGTGCACGAGCCCATCGGCCTCCGCGAACGCAAGAAGGCGGAGACGCGTTCCGCCCTCGCTCACGAAGCTCAAGAGCGCGCCTCAAGTCGCTGCGGTGCTCGACCCATTCAAGGTCGGCGCCGTGAACCCGACCGGCACGACGGCCTACATCCAGGTCTCCTACTCGGTGTCCGCGAGCTACGTGCTAGGGCTCGCGGTCGCGATCGACTACTCGCTGTTCATCGTGTCCCGCTACCGCCACGAGCTCGCAACCGGCCGGGACCCGGAGGATGCCATCGGCTATGCGCTTGCCACCGCGGGGTCAGCCGTCGTTTTCGCGGGCGCCACCGTGGTGATCGCGCTGACCGCGCTCGCCGTCGTCGGCATCCCGCTGTTAACACGTTCCAGACACACGAGGGAAGCTCGACCGGCACCGACCCGCGACAGGAATCTCTCCACGATGAGCAGTTAGTGATGCCACCCAGAGGCCGCATGGGCGTCACCGGCGACGGATAACATGGGGCGATGCGACGACTCGCCGTTGCTCTCGTTGTGCTCGCGCTGGCCATTCTTGGCTGCGGCTCGCCTGCCGCGTCTCCCTCGACCGCCTGGTGGGTTGATTCCTCGGTATCAATGCCGCCCGACCTGCAGGCAGCTGTCGTTAGTCAGTCAATGGCGCCGGCGGCCAGCGGCCAAGCCTATGTCGTGCGTAAGGCCTCCGTCGACGGTGACTGGGCAATCGTCAGCTCTATGGCGGTCTCGCCAGGATCGTCGGCGTCGCCGGCCGCTACTGGCGTTCCGCCAACAGAGATGACGGTCTCGATCGCACACCGGGTTGGTGGCTCGTGGCAAGTGGTCAACGAACGCGATACAGCCGCCTTCTGCACTGCACTGAAGGATGTGCCCCCGACCCTGGTCTCGGCAGAAGAAGCCTCGTATTTCACCGGGTGCCACTGATGCGCAGGCTGTGGGCGGCGATCCCGCTGCTGCTCGCCGCTGTGCTGATGCCGACCCAACCCACCCACGCATCGAATCCCACGCCTTATCAACTGCCCGCCCTTGGTGGCACGCCCCTGCACGTGACTCAAGGCAATGGCGACGGGAACCACGATGTGGCCAGCGGAAGCCAGTATGCGTTTGACTTTGCGACCAACGGATACCCGGGGAATTCCGGCATTGCCGCGTTTCGTGTCACGGCCGCGCGCGCGGGAACGATCATCGGCCTGCGAACCGACGCGCATGTCAGCTGCCCTGACCTGAGTTGCTGGACCCAGGCGAACTACGTGCTCATAGACCATGGCGACGGTACGTCGGGTCTGTACCTGCATCTGCTATCCGGCGGCCCCGCCTTGGCAGTTGGGGATCAGGTCGCCCAAGGTGAGGAGATCGGGTTCGCTGGTAGCACGGGCTATGCCAGCGGGATTCACCTCCATTTCATGGTCGAGCAGACGCCGCGGGCATCGGGCCGAACTGTAGTTGGATGGTGGTGGACCTCGTCCGTTCCGGTCACATTCAGCGATCCTGATGTGGTACGACAGGACCCCGATGGCGTGCCAAAGGCTGGCCAGGTTCTTGTCGCCGGTTCGAACCGCATCGACGCCGTCGCTGCTTCGGCTACTGGTCCGACCGCGAGCGGGCGCGAATCGTGGAACCTTCGCGTGGACTACTACCTCTCGGGAAGCCCCACCCCGCCTCCTGGCGCCACCCTTGCCGTCTTCATGACTCCAATGCCATTGCTTCCGAACTCCGTGGGCCAGAGCGAGGACCTCTCGACCCAGGCCGGCACTGGAACGACTATCTCGACGGTCTGGTACGACGGCTCTGTCCCCGGGCCGCGGACCACCAGCGTTCTTGTGTGCCTTGACTTCACGTGGACGGCCGCCGGAGCTACACCCGGACCCGGAGGGGGAGTCGCCTCCGAGTCGCTCCAACTCGTCTGCCGCGAGTTCGCGCTCGTCAAGCAGTGGTGACACCAACCTGCGATAGCGTGGCTGGACGGCTGGCCCGTTCGAGTCGGGAGGTCGCGCAGGTGACCGGCAGGCCGTTGATCAGTTCTATGGCGAGACACGAACGCCGGGTTCAGCTCGACGATATGGCGCCTGGGCCCGAGCCGCCCGATGACGGCTAAGCGGAAAGGCCGCGGCGCGTAGCAGCGAGTGCGCCACGGGCCCGATCTTGGCTGGCCCTAGCTTGACGAAATCGGCCACGGAATGCTCATGTTCGTGACCGGCCAGGTGCACTGGATCGCCGGCGATTGGTCGCCGCCGGATTTCGAGTGGCTCCATCTTGCTCTGGCCGCCAAGTTAGAGCGGTGTGTTGACCAATTGGCCACGTCCGCTCTGGCCTCGACAGCGACGTCCGTGGATTCTGCACGATCGGGCCATCGTGACGACCGTGCCCGCCCCGAACGGCGGTTCAGGCTCCCAACCTGCCGTCGGCCCAGATTCTCCGTCAAAGCCAGGGCGAACCATTGAGTAGCTCGGCCCTAGCAAGCCACGAGGAGTATTGACAGGCGCCGGCCTCCAGCCTACGATCTACCTCGCATTAAGAGGTAGTGAGATGAGACGGCCGAGCATTCGGACGCAGCTCCTGAAGGGGACTACTCCGCTCCTGGTTCTCACCGTGCTGCGCGACAGCGAGCTATATGGCTACGAGATCGCGCAACGCATCCGGGAGCGGAGTGGTGGAGCTTTCGCGCCAAGCGAGGGTTCGTTGTATCCGGCGCTCCACGCGCTCGAGGCGGAGGGCGCGCTCCAGGCCGACTGGCGCGAAAGCGACAAGGGGCCAAAGCGGCGCTACTACCGCATCACCGGTAAGGGAGGCGCCCTTCTGGCCGAGCACGAGGCCGAGTGGGCCTCGTTCGCCCGAGGAGTAGCGCGAACCGTGGCGGGCCCGACCAATGCTTGAGCCGGACACTAACCGCAGCTCCAGCCCGGACGAGACGCCGCTTCCCGCCGAAATCGACGAATACCTCAGCCGTCTGGGCGCCGGCCTGGATCTGCCGGCCCATGTTCGCGCCGAAATCGCCTCGGAGATGGCGGGCCATTTCCGCGACTCGATCGCGGCCATTGAATCCGAGGGCCTCGATCCGGAGCGGGCCGCCCGCGAGGCGATTGCCCGTCTCGGCAGCCCGACGGAGCTCGCCGCTGAGCTCACCAGCGCCCACCGCACCACTCGCCGCCTCCTTTCAGGGGCCGCCGGCGGAGTATTCCAGGCTACGCTCGGCGCTGCCGGCGGCATGCTGCTCGGCATTGCGATCGTGGCCGCGACGCTGTGCGAATTCGCGGTCGTGACCGGCACGCTGCTCAAGCCGCCCACGGAGTTCCTGTTCGCCGGCCTGCCCGCCCTCCGCGCCGCGATGGCTGGCCTGCCAATGGCCACCGCTCTTCTCGCCTGGGCCTCCTGCCTCGCGGCATTCGTCGCCGCCCGCCGGGGAGTGGCCGTCTCGAGCCGCATCAGCCGCCGTACGCCGGCCGCCGTTCGGCGAGTATGGGCGGTGGCCGGATTCGCCACCTTGTTCGTAGCGGCCGTCTTCCTAGTGCCCGCTCCCCAGAACCTCGTTTCGGTTCTGTCGCTGGTGGCAGTTCCGTTCGTGTTCGCAGCCGCAGCACTCACGGACTCGACACCCCGAGTATCGCTCCCGCGCAGGAAGGTGATCGCCGCGATCGGCGTTCTGGCCATCCTGAGCACGAGCTTCGCTCGCAACGTCCCTGCCTGGAACGGACCGCTGCCGGACGTCGCCAATACGCCCCAGGCGCACGCCGCGCAGCTCCGCGAGTTCGACCGGGTCGCTCCGGCTTGGACCTATGTCGGCGGCCATCCCGTGCTGGCGGAAGGCGGCGGGCTCTGGGGATCTGGAGTCATAACCCAGACGATCAACGTCTGGACTTTCGACCCTTCGACCGTTGACGCTACCGCCCAGGAGTTGTCGCAATTCAAGGACATCCGGTTCGAGGCGTGGCGCGCAGTCCGCTTCGATGCGTCTCCGGCCATTGCGGAGTGGATCCCGGACCCGGCGTATTCGGCGCCGTATGCGACCGCGCCGGCCGACTTCCACGCCGGCCAGTTGGACGCCGGCCAGGGGCAGGTCGAGTTCGACGTCAGCCACGTTCGAACGACCGAATGGATCGTCTTCGTCACAGGCACCGGGCCCGACGGCCGCCGGTATCGCCTCAACGAACCCGAGTTCAACATGGGCGGCGGCCCGCTGGTATCGAGTTTCACGGGCACGATCTGGCAGTGGCTGACGGCGTCAACGTGATGGCTACCGTGTCGGCCTCGTCGCTCGCCGCCGTCATAGCGGCAATCGGGAACGACCGCCTGTCCGGATACGAAGTCCTGGTTCGGCTGGCGAAGCCGCCGGCCGCGCCCGAACTGCCCGAGCCGGCTCTATACCCAACTCTCCACCGGCTCGAGGCCGCCGGCCGCCTCAGAGCAGGCTGGTCCACGGACCGATTCGGTCGAACGCGACGGCTTTACCGCAAGCCCTAACCCGAGGCTGGACTCAGCCGTCCAGTCCGCCTGCGGCAAACTCCTGTTGCGAGATGGGCCGGATGTGGCATCCGGCTCGCCGCGCCTGCAACGCATGCGCCAGGGCATCGCGGGACCGGTGTTAGAGCGTGCGAGCGACCGCCGAGGGCGACCCATTCGGCAGCCTCTTCGCAGTTCGGCCCATCTTGAAGCGTCTGGGGAATCCGGCATCGGTCAGGCGTGGGAGCGCTGCGACCGGAGCAACCGCACAGCGATATCGGACAAGTCGGAGCTTGGAGTTCGCGGGCCGCTGACCGAGCAGACGTTCCGTCGGCTTTCGAGATGCGGACGGACTCACGCGTAGTCGATAGGTTCCTGGTCATCTAGGGGCTCCATTGCGCCGGAGGGAAGCTTCTGAGGCTGGCGAGGACCTCACCGTTGGCACCGAGTTCCCGTATCTCGGTGATCCACGCCCTCCCGGGCCACCAAGCGGCGAAGAGTGGGCTGCTGACCGATGCCTCGACCACCACCCCGTCGGTTCGGATTATCTCCACCCCTGTCGCGCCCGGGGCGCGGCCGACGACGTCGATCCATGACTGGTCGGGAGGTCCCCAGCTCTGGATGCCGCCGGACCATTCGATCGGATCGCCCGGGTGAGTGAACGATCCGCCGGACTTGGACATGCCTCCACGGCCCTGCGGGTCGGCGCCCAGGCACGTCGAGAAGTCGTTTCCCTGCGCGAACACGAAGAAGGCGGCCTTTCCTCGCTGGTCTTGGAGAACCAGCGCGGTCGGATAAGTCCGCTGGGCGCCGGTAATCGGACAGTTCTGCAATGCCCACCCCAGGAGGGAGGGATCAGGGGCGGTCGGGACTCGCTGCCAGCTCGCGAAGACGGACGGCGCGGTCCCAGTGGGCGCCTGCAGCCAGATGAACGCGCTTGCCAACAACGAACCGAGCACTACCAGTGCCAGCCCGCGCGCCGCCCGGGTACGAACGCGGCGGCCGGCCGCAGCGTGATTGGAGGGAGTGCTCGTGCGGTCGATCTCTCGGAACGAGGGCTCAAAGCCAGGTCTCACGTGATAACGCTCGAAGACGCGGCGGGTCTCATCCATGAGCTCTCGGTCGTTCATGTTTGTGTCTCCTGGTATCCCGTCGCCACAAGGGATGCGCGAAGTGCGGCCAGGGCGCGATGTAGGTGAGAGCCGACTGCGCCGGTGGACATGCCGAGGGTTTCGGCGGTCTGGGCGCTGCTCAAGTCGAGCAAGACGCGGAGGGCGACGACCTGGCGCTGCCGGCGGGGCAGCCGCCAGACCGCCCGCAGAAGCATCGCGTCGATCGGCAGCTCGTCGACCATGGCGATCTCTGGCGGGTCCGATGTCTCACGCTGCCAGATCCGCCAGCTCGATCGATGAACGTTCAGGGCCACGCGGATCACCCAGGCCACGGGGACAGGGTGAATGCGGACATCGTCCCAGTGTTCATACGCGCGAGCGAATGCCTCGTGGACGGCATCCTCGGCGCGGGCTTGGTGCCGGGTGACGAGAAGGACCGCCCGATACGTTGGATCAATGGCTGCCGCGTAGAACGCGGCGAATTCGTCCGGCTGCCCCTTGCTCTTGGCGACCTCCACTCGCTCCCTCCGTCGGCCCTGTCGCCCGATTAACGCGGGGTCACCCCGATTCGTTTACACGATCTCAGCCGCGCAGCTCGATCGTAGCGCCGTGCATTCGCTCAATGTCGTGCGGACGACCGGCCATGACGACGGTGTTAGCGGGCCGGGAACGGCCGCGCCCAACTTCGCCCGCACCCAGGCGTTGGCGATGCCGCCGACGAGCGCGGTTGCGAACCACGATCACCAGGCCCGCGGCTGACACGGCTCCAAGATGCACGAAGCCTGCCGGACCGGACCGGACCGGACCGGTCGGACCGTTGCCCGGGTCGGGCAGCGGCCGGGCGGCACGCATTCGCTACTTGTTGAGCTTGAACTTGCCGGTCTTGGGGTCGAACAGCTCGGCGACTTCAGCGCCCATGCCGCCTGGCGTTGTGCCGGTCACGATGGCACCTCCATTCGGCAGCGGCGCCACCTGGAAGCTGATGCGATCCAGGTTGAGCCGGCCAAGGTCCGTCCACTTGTCCTGGGCCGGGTCGTAGATTTCGCCGTCCAGGGTAACCGGCGTAGTGGCGTTGTCCGGCGCCGGTCGTGCGCTCGCCGGCGGCAGCAGATCGAACAGTTCGCCGGAAGTCTGCGGCGAGCCGATGCGGCTCATGTTCAGCCCTACCACTCCGAGTGCGAGAATCCGGCCATCGGTAAGGGTCGCAACACTGTAAACAACGTTCGGACCGGGCATGCCGGCCAGGCGATCGAACGAGCCTGTGGTCGGGTCGTACGCCTCGACGGCAGCGTTGCCGCCGCCGAAGAGCATCGCCCGCCCGTCGGGCAGCTTCGCCAGCACAGGCGAGGCGCCTCGCGAGACCGCGGACGTGGCCGATGGAGTGAAGCTGTTTGTGGACGGGTCGTAGACCTCCGTGCCCCATGTTAGAGCTCCGTCTGCCGCTTCGAGGATGAGGACCGTGCCATTCCCCAGGAGAACGGCGGAGACGTCACTTCCGCCGGAGGTGTATCCCGCACGAGACGTCGATCCGGCGGCTGTGAACGTCCCGCTGGCGGGGTCGAAGATATCGGCCGCAAGCTGGAAGGCGACCGGGGACTCGTAGTCACCCCCCAGGATCAGGACTCGGCCGTCCGCAAGCGCAACCGAGGCGGCAAGCGCGTGTGGCGCCACGGGTCCGATGGGCGTGAAACGGCCCGTCTTGGGATCGTAGATCTCGTCCATGGTCGCGTCGCGGTTGGCACCGGAATCAAAGCCGCCGGCGATGAGAACCCGACCGTCCGCAAGCAACGTGGCCGCCCCGCCGATGCGATCGACGTTCGTCCTTCCCGTGGCGGTGAATGTCCGGGTGGTCGGGTCGAAGATGGCGCCGGCCTGCGCATACAGGAGGCGCCCGTCGGCAAGCGCTACGGCTGGGCCGTCCCCCCAGCATGCGTAGGTCTTGGCGGGTCGGCACGCCGGAT
>Ga0182021_10012571_pt1 | contig 10058 bp, 6 predicted proteins | sample 612E3MmetaG_FD_120493 | JGI IMG/M metagenome (GOLD analysis project Ga0182021, IMG submission 120493) | Permafrost microbial communities from Stordalen Mire, Sweden - 612E3M metaG (Illumina Assembly) | ecosystem: Environmental > Terrestrial > Soil > Wetlands > Permafrost | place: Sweden... | reverse complement strand
TCCAAAGCAATCCGGGCAATTTCGCGGCGGACTGGGTCAAAGCAAGACAAACGAACTTCAGTGGGAGAAACATCTAAATCAACGTCCACGCCAGTAATACGTTCAAAAGAGTGAATGTTGCGGCCGGCTTTACCAATGATGCGGCCTTTATCTTCTTCTGAGCCTAGTTGAACGATGGAAACGGTGTATTCCACCACATAGTCAGTAGCGCCGTGCTTCATGGCATCAGCCAAGATTTCGGCTACTCTGCTGTCTGCTTCGGCTTTGGCTTCTTGTTCCTTTTGGCGGATTAAGGTCGCCATTTCTTTCGTTAATTTTTTCTCTAAGCCGTCCATCAAAATGGACTTGGCTTCATCACGAGTCATGCCGGAAGTTTGTTCCAACTCTTCAACAACTTTTTGTTTGGCCTCTTCTAACTTAGCGCGAGCGTCTTGTAACTCAGCACGATTTTTCTCCAAACCTTTTTCGCGATCATCCATCTGGCTCAGACGAGTGTCGAGGCGATCTAGTTTAACGTCGATTGATCTTTGTTGATTTTCTAGTTCGCGGCGTTGCTCACGAGATTCTGTTTCCGCTTTGCTGCGAATAGCCAAAGCTTCATCTTTAGCTTCCACAATGATCTCGCGGGCACGGGCTTGCGCCTCACGAACTGCCGCATCATTGTTAACTTGTGCTTGAGGAACCGCCGCAGGTGTTTGAGTTTGTTTAGGTTGTTTCTGAACTTGAACTTCTTTTTTGTTGATGACAGGAGCCACTGGTCTAATTGGCGCAACTGGCTGGACAACTTTGGGGCTGCCAGGTGTGTTTGACTTAGCTGGGGCATTAAATAACGATGATAAATTGCCAAAAAATGACATAAGTACTCCAATTTCTCACGCAAAAATGCGCTTAATATGTGATTGAACTTGCCACAGCAAATTCGAGTACGGTAAGGAAATACTTAGGCAGTTGCCAAACCTGGCAACTCCGCGGAAGTAGGTAATAAATAAGGCTGGATTCGAGAAAGAATAACTAAATTCATAACTCTATCTTGATATACTTCAAATTATTTCCTGAAACGTACTGGCACATTGTACTGTTTTCAAGCCCAAACGTCAATCACAGTAAAGTGCGATCTCCAGATGTGGGAGCCGAGAAAAAATATCTTTCTCAAACTTACGTTTGTCATCCTCGGGCTTGACCCGAGGATCCATTTATTACGCCTTTGCTATTTTTCCCTCGTTATTTTCTTGATTTGCTCTGGTTACTCGCAACTGTGGCTTAATTTTATCCCAAATAGTCCGCTCAACTTCTTTCATCACCGATGGGTTGGTTCTTAGATACTCTTTAGCAGCCTCACGGCCTTGGGCAATGACCTCACCCTTATACTTAAAGAAGCTACCACTCTTTTCAATAATGCCATGCTCAGCACCAATATCTAAGACATCGCCAGCACGAGAAATGCCATTGGCATCCATGTCAAACTCAGCCAATCTAAAAGGAGGAGCCATCTTGTTTTTAACAATCTTAACGCGGTGGCGGCTGCCCACGATTTGGTCACCCTCAGCGATGTTCCCAATTTTACGAATATCAATCCGTAAAGAAGAGTAGAACTTTAAGGCGTTACCACCAGTAGTAGTTTCCGGGTTACCAAACATCACACCAATCTTCATTCGCAGCTGGTTGGTAAAGATAACTAGCGTTTTAGTTTTACTAATGGCAGAGGTGAGTTTGCGCATGGCCTGAGACATTAAACGAGCTTGCACGCCCATTTGGGCGTCACCCATTTCACCTTCAATTTCTGATTTAGGAACGAGAGCGGCCACCGAATCAACCACAATAATATCAATACCACCAGAGCGGATTAACGTTTCGGCAATTTCTAAAGCTTGCTCACCGTAGTCTGGCTGAGAGATAAACATCTCATCAATGTTCACGCCAATGTTTTGAGCGCGAATTGGATCTAAAGCATTTTCCACATCAATAAAAGCAGCGGTGCCACCTTGCTTTTGCACTTCGGCAATAGCATGCAAACAAAGCGTAGTTTTGCCGGAAGCTTCTGGGCCGTAGACTTCCACGATTCTGCCTTTTGGAAAGCCGCCGATACCTAAAGCCAGGTTAATAGCTAGAGAACCAGTGGAAACAACTGGCACCTGACCCATATAACTCATTGATTCACCCATCTTCATAATAGAACCCTTGCCAAACTCTTTTTCGATTTGTTGAACGGCAATGTTCACAGCTTGTATCCGGCCTGCCGATTGAGTGTCGGCAGCTTTTAGCTTCTCCATCTGGTCGGACTTGACGCTATTGTTGGTTTTGGTCATATACTTCTTTCTGGGCAGAGCAAAGTTTATTATTTTTTAGTCTTATCACAATCATCTTTTCTACTATCAGTAATATTGATCCTAAAAACAGATGCTAAAGCAATAATCAGTAAAAGAATGAAAGTATAATTACTGTTGATTACATCCATAGCTGTCATAAAACCTCCTTCTTAACATGCTTTGCTAACCACAAAGAAATAGACAGAAAAGCAAAGGTAAAAAGTATTGATTTTGTTGACAATAGCACATTGCGTATGTCCCATACAAAGGGCAAAGTTAAATTAACTAGCAACATTCCCTTAGATATATCCATACAATACTCTGCTAATTTTTGTACTTGATATGTGGTAAGATTCAAGACTAGTGTTGTCATATTGATTTTTTGATCAATTTAGACATAGTGTAAACCAGAATTCTGACAAGAAGTGTAGGAAAAAGGTAAGTTGCTCAATGTTGAGCTAAAACTGCTTTTTGAAGTGTGTTCAAAAGTGAAGAAAAAGATTGATTGATTAACAGTTGAATTGTTTAAAAAGTTAATAGTAGTGCGTTGATAATCGGGCTGTAGTTCAGATGGCTAGAATGCACGCATGGGGTGCGTGAGGTCCCGCGTTCGAGTCGCGGCAGCCCGACCAAAGGTGCCATAACAACCAGTAAATGCCAAAATAGATTGGTAAATAGCTCCAATATTGTCGTTCGAAATGCCTGGATACTCCCAAGCGATCCCAGAGGGAAATATCGAACTCAGGAGGGCTTTTTTCTCTTCTAGAACTGAGTCTAGGTAGGTTTGTTTTAAATCAGAAAGTTTGCTGGTAATAAATTTGGCTGTTTCTTCTAGAGTATATTTAGCTAGCAGGGTGGTATTGTTGAGAACAAGTAAATCTTTGATTTTGCTTTCCAGTAGGCCATTTTGTTCGGTGAACATCTCGTCAGAATAAACGCCACTTAGGTTCTTTTCAACTAGAGTTTGTCGTAGTGCGTAAAGCTTTGTCAGTTCCACTTCGGCACTAGTTTTCTTTTTCTGTAGTATTGCCGTGCGTTGCATGTAATTGCGTCGCAAGAAGGAAATCAAGAGTTTGATGCCCTCCGGAGTAAGCGTAATGCTTTTGAGTTTGTCAGCCACGCTGGTGTGAACTTCATCAATCGGAATAGATGGCTTGCCACAGCGATTACGACAAAAGTAATAGGCATACTTACTGTTACTCCCTTTTGACCAAGCACCTGTAAATGGCGCGCCACAGGCGCTACAACGAATAATACGGCGCAAAGGAAAGTCGCTACTATCTACCATTCGCCGTAAACTAGGTGCAGCTAGATTGGTACTGCGCCCATCTAAAATTGCTTGTACTCGGTAAAACTGTTCGGAGGTAATCATCGGGGTATGTTGGCCATGAACTTCTTCTGGATATTTGCTGGATGTGATTAGTCCCATGTAGAACTTGTTACGAAACATCCGATTAGCAGTTTGATGGCACAGCGGAAATTTTTTACCTCTGTAGGTTTGACCCACACCCCACTCAGTTAAAATACTGGACATCTCACGGAGTGTTTTGGTGCCAGTTAACATTAAATGCCAAGCAGCTTCGACTTTGTCAAAATTAATGGGGTCTTTAACGGCATAACCATTTTCATTTTTGTATCCCAATGGTACTGGCCCCGTGCTTAGGCCGGATAGAAATCGGGCTCGTAAACCATTCTTGGCTCGCTCACCTCGGACTTCGTTATCATGTTGGGCAAAACTTGCCATAATTGTTTCTAAAAGTTTCTCGGTCGGACTATTACCAGTTGGCTCACTGGCGGAAATGAGCGTAATTTGGCTCTCGATCATATCCTTGCGGATGGTGAGATAGTCTTGAGTTTGTCGAGATAAACGGTCGAGGCGGTACATAAAAACTGCGCTAAATAGTTTTTTGTACTTCCGACAAAAACTAAGCATTTCGAGTAATGCTGGCCGACCAGTAATTGTTTTGGCTGATTTACCTTCTTCGCGGAAAACTTTAATAATTTCAAAGCCCAGCCGCATGGCTTCTTTACGGCAAATTTCTTCTTGTGTACCTAAAGAAAAATTATCAACCTGTTCTTCGGTTGAAACGCGCAAGTATATGACCGCTTTTTTTGGTCTTGCCATTTCTGGTTTGTAACAAACTTTAATACTCATAGAAACTACCTTTACTTCACCATTTCACTCAGTGTTTTGCCGTTAAATACTTTTCGCTCATAATCATCCAACCAGCAATCAATTAAGTATTCACATTGGGCAACCATTGTTTCCAATTGTGCTTCGTCCATACTTTTAACTGCCTCACCTAATAGGTGTCGTGCTTTGCTTGTCCCTGTTTGTTCCACTGTTTCTGGCGAAAATTGCGTAAAACTTCGTTCAAAATTCAGTGGTTTGCTAGTGCTTTGCGGTTCTTGTACTTCCATACTTTCTTAATGCCTATCTATCAATATATGGATACATGTAATATATCAATATCTGGATAGTTGTCAATTAGAAAGGAGGCGAACTTTTGTACCCATCGGCTACCGCAATAATGGAGAGCACTACTTGAGGATGAGAAAAACTATTCTTCTCTTCTTTTCTTTTAGAAAAAGAAGAAGATAATAACTCTCCAAAACTGGGGAATCGAAGGGGGACTCAACAACATGAAAACAAACAAAACACACATTATTTGCCCTAGTGAGCTAACCCAGAGGTTCATACAAAGATTTATTAACAAAGCACTTGAAGATGCATGTGCTTTAGAGCCGGTGTTTATGGTGACAAGTAAAGACAAACTTACGCTAGAAACTAAGAATATCTGGCAAAAAGTGGATCAAGTCTCTTGAATGAAATAAAAATAGAAGTTTTGTACATAAGTTTCTTATGATTCAATAGGCTGTACGTTTTTTTTATACGTTTTTTTCTTTTTTCTTTTGTGTCTTGATATCTGAATTTAATTTAACTAGACTGACATTAACGAAAAACACACTTTGCTGTGTTGTAGTCACGGATAGTTGAAATTTGACACATATTTTGTCTATGCCATATGCTTTACAAGCCAAGCCAAGCCAAGCCAATAAGAGCCTGCATGCAGTAAGTTCTTTCGTCAATCGTTTCCTGGCCAGTTTATCGGTGTTGGTGTTTTTTGGAACATTTTTCTTTTTGACTCCCAAAATTGTTTTTGCGGCAACCTCCACATGCAACTGGACTAACAATAATGGCACCGGAGACAATAAATGGAGTACGGCAAGTAATTGGGATTGTGCGGCAGTGCCTGATAACACCAAAGACGTTGTTTTCAATAGCACTAAAAATTATCCGTTAACCATTGATGTCGCCGCGACGGCAGCTTCTTTTACAGTCAATACTGGGTATACGCAGACAATCACCGCAAATACCAATTTGACTTTGGACACAACGCAAGGAGGCACAGGGAGTTTCATTTTATCCGCCGGCATTTATAACGCAAACAGCACGACCATAAGCATCCCTGGCAGTTGGGATGTAAGTTCTGGAACCTTCACGCAGAGCGGATCAACAACAAATTTTACTGCAACAACAACGGGGAAAACAATAAAATCAGGAACAAATCAATTTAATACTTTGACCTTTAATGGCACAGCTCCTGGAGCTTGGACATTACAAGATGCGTTAACCGCCTCTTCGCTAACTTTAACCACAGGTAATTTAATTGACGGCGGCAAGCAAGTTACAGTCAACGGGTCTATTTCTATTGCCAACACCGCTGGTTTGCTGACATCTACAGGTTCATGGATTCAGGGAGCAAGCGGCAATCTTAGCAATCCAAACCTGAGTAATTACTTTCACGGGCTTACTATTGCCGGCTCAGGAGTATCAACTACTTTGACTGGTACAGTTTGGATTGGACCACTCACAGGTATAGGTGGAACATTAACCATGGGTCCAGGTACTTTGTACGGTGGCGGGAGAAATATCTACCTATATGCCGGCACAAACAGCCCCCTTACAGTAAACAATCTTCAAGTTGGCTCAGCAATGGGAAGTTTCTGGTATACGTTAACCTCAACTATTACTCAAAAGGCATTTACTTTACCAAACGGACTAGGGAATGTAGTTGTCAACCTCAATAGTAGTACGCGTAACTTGACAGCAACGGGCGATTTTAATTTTGGCAACAATCTGGTGACTCTGGAAAATCAGGCTTCTGGTACACCAAGTAACTATCTTAATATGGATACCTTTACTTTGACTTCGGGAACATTTTATTTGGGGACTACGGGAGGATTTAATGGTTATCTTAAGCTAGGAAGCAGCGCTCTCCATTCTGTAGCAGGTGTTGCCCAAGCAGGTGGATCTGGGGGAGCCAATATTCTTGATTTAGGAAGTTCGACTATTACTTCTTCTGGCAATGTGAATTTGGCGGGTATAAACCTTACTGCTGGTACTGGTACTCTAGTTATGACAGGTACTAGCACTTTGACCACCAACAACCAGACCTTTAAACATCTGATTGCACAAAATAATTCCAGTTCGGATCAAAGCTTAATAGTTTCTGGTACCTTAAACGTTGGTGGCAACCTTTTAGTACAAACGACAGGTACCGGAGCCGAAACCCTAAATGCTGCTATCAATAATCCAGCTGTTTCCGTTACAGGGAATATCAGTTATGCGAAATCTTCTACTGGTATTCCCTCCATTTCTATGGGTACTAATACTTGGACAGTAGGCGGCAATGTGGACTTTACCAATGGAACGGTTGCTCCCAGCTCTTCAACCCTGATCATGAGTGGGACTGGAAACTTAACACCAAACTCACAAACTTTGTCAAATTTTGAAGCGTCGGGTAACACAACTTTAGGTGGCGCTTTGGCACTTTCCAATACCTTAACCGTTGATTCCAGCAAGACCCTCAACACTAGTGGCTCAAATTATGCCGTTACGGTTGGTGGCAACTGGGTCAACTCTGGGATATATACTGGCAACAACTCTTCTGTAGTTTTAAATGGAAGCGGAAATCAAACAATTAGTGGATCAAACACATTTTATCAACTTACTGTAACAGTAAGCAGTGCCAGTCGGACGTTAACCTTTGCCAACGGAACAACGCAGACCATTACAAATGCTTTAACCTTAACAGGTTTGTCAAGTAATAAACTGCTATTGCGCTCTGATAGCGGAACTCACCAATGGAACATTACCCCGAATGGCTCGCGAACCGTTAATTGGGTTGACGTTCAGGATTCAAACAACACGATAACTGCCGCTCCAATTGTTGCCGCTTCCTCTACCGATTCTGGCAATAACAGTAACTGGACCATTGCACCACCTCCGCTTGCGGTTACAACCGAGGCGGCTAGTTCAATCGGGCGAGCGAGCGCAACACTGAACGGCACCATAACCGATACGGGTAGTGCAACCCCATACGAAAGAGGATTTAAGATTTATATCGGGAGCAATTGTTACGGAAGTGTTGTCCAAAATCCCAAAGATACAGGAGGCAGCTACAGCACTGGTGCTTTCTCAAAATTAGCAACTGGCCTAGCGCCTGAAACGCAGTATTCATATGCGACTTATGCGCTCAGTTCAACTGATACAAGCAGCGGCGGCTGCCAGAGTTTCACGACGATTGCATACGTGTACTACATCATTGATGGGTCAAATAACGTATGGGTAAGAGGTTCCATCTCTACCACAAAAGATATTGCCCAGCTGTACAGAATGCCGTCAACAAGTAACCAAAACCTTAACTTCGGTTCGGCATACATCATCAATAGTAGTACCCCAAATACAGCAATTGATTATGTGGCGGGCACTTCCATGTCCAACGGGGGTGATGATGCAACTCCCATTAACACAGGCAACGTTGGATACTACTCGGCTGACCATGGGTTGAATTCGCCAGTAGTTACAAGTACAGGTCATGACAAGACCAGTGCCGATATTGGTAGTGTCTGGAGTGATGGAACACATCAATTTGTGCTGGCGGCAATCTCAGGAAGTAATATCACTTTCTATTCAAAGCCTATTACATCCGGTTCCACATGGGTGATGACTTACTCAGTAGCAGGGACACTTACTCATGTCAGTGGCGCTACACACACAAGCAACATTACAGTTACATCACAGGTGGGAGCGCAACAGTATCCGGTTGTAAAAAACGTTGTGCGTCACGTTCTGGCGGATGGGACGAATGAGATAACTAGTGGCAACAGCGGTTATGCAGAGTACGTTGACATAACCGAAGAGTATGACGTGGTAGACCCGTCAACTCTGATTACAACCAATAATCCGTTTATTTGGAATGCAGGAACCGGAGTGTGGATGCATGTAAAAAATGTCTGGCGTGCAACCCCAGGAACGACTGTGATTCACACAACATATACTATTCAAAGACCGATGAATATTGGTTATTTTGGTCTAGTTCAGGTGGACAACATAGGTGCCCCCGCATACGATCACCAATATTACTATATTCCCAAGACAAAACCTTTAAGTGGGTATGACTTCAAAGCAATACAACTTTTTGATAGTGCGCCAGCCAGTAGTCTTGCCTTTGATACAACCCACGTAGATGATTCAAGTAATCCTCCAGATAGACAAATAATATTCTTAAAGAAAAACTCTGAAAGTAACTACGATATTGGTTTTGCCTTTGGCTATAGCCCCTATTTAGATAGTTCAGAAACCAGTCGAGCCGCTAGCTGTATGGCACATGAAGGGTATTGCTGGTGGATTTTTACTTCTAAAAAAACATATCCGCGAATGGTCGGTAGCGTCGGCGTAGTAAATAATACAACCTATGAAGGGTATGGCTATCGCCAATGGATAGATCCCAAACAATACGATATCAATAAAAGTGCCTATTGGAACAATGTCAACGGCCATGAACTGATATACGTGGATTATCATAAGAGCGTAACGAATGATGCCACTACCTTGCCATCGACATTTGTGGGACAAACTATTCGAGTGGTTGATTCACAAAATGTCACAACTACCCAAACCACAATTCCTGCTGATGGAAGTTTAACTTTATCAACCACAGGGGCAAACACATATGGGTATGCCGTTTTGGAACTCACGCCCCAGGATCCAGTTTTGCAAAGTACCGCTTGTCCCTCTCAAAGTAATTCATGCAGCAACGCTCAGCCTGATATTTCTGTAAGTAATGCAGTCTCTGGAACCACATATACCTATACAGTTGATCAAAACATCTCTCCAACGAAAAGTACCGTAGAAGCAGGAACAACTAGTACGAGTGGGACATTTACAATTCCTACTTTGTCGTCACAGGGTATCTGGTATGTCCACGTGATTGCGAAAGGAGCTGATAATAATTATTCTAATAATTATGAGACCTACACGATAAATTATAGTGTTCCAGCGGTAATTGTAGCTAATTCTGACGCATCTAATGTATCTAATGCGCCATCCTCTTCATCACCTTCTGCTTCCGGTTGCACAGTTGCGAAACCATCGTCTGCACCTGACCTTTTTCAAATTAACTCTGGCAAGACTAATGCTGTACTTTATTTCTCTCCTAGCTCTGGACAGCGAGATCGATATTATGTGAGCTACGGAACACATAGTGATGCCCAACAATATGGTGCTGAATTCATGAACAACACCAATGGCGTGATTTCAACAAACATACAGAGTCTTCAACCAAATACGACCTATTACTTTAAAGTCAGAGCTGGCAATGGTTGCCAACCTGGGGATTGGTCTAATATTCTTGAGACAAAAACCGGCCAAGGTTGGCCAACCTATGAGTGGATGTCACTGGCACG
>Ga0182021_10012568_pt1 | contig 10059 bp, 7 predicted proteins | sample 612E3MmetaG_FD_120493 | JGI IMG/M metagenome (GOLD analysis project Ga0182021, IMG submission 120493) | Permafrost microbial communities from Stordalen Mire, Sweden - 612E3M metaG (Illumina Assembly) | ecosystem: Environmental > Terrestrial > Soil > Wetlands > Permafrost | place: Sweden... | reverse complement strand
GCATTATCAATTTCAAATTTCTGCGCAATCGTAAATTCTTTACCGCACCGTATGCATACATAATTTACCAGAAAGGCTCCGACATAATATTCCTTCTCCAGATTTGGGTGATCACAAAGCTTTTTTCCCCATGAATCCTTTAATTTTTGTGCAGCATAGTATTCCATAACAGACTGATTATTAAAATTATACTATAGGCGCATTTTGTGGTATTTTCTGTTTTTATAACTGGGTACTATACAGAATTTTATAATATTAACTCCATTAAAATTACTAAATATATCACCATATGTAAAAGATTAAATAACTTATTATACGATTTTCAGGCAATAGAGTGCCATAATAGCAGTAATTCATAGTCAGATATGTCAAAAACCAAATTTCAGATACCTTTTTACCTGTTGGCAGGGAATTTGTAATTTATACCATAAAATGCAAATATTATGAACCTGAATAATTTTACAATAAAAGCGCAGGAATCGGTGAATCAGGCTTTTAACATTGCCGCTGCCGGTGGACAGCAGGCTGTTGAATGCGCTCATCTGATGAAAGGTATAATCAGTGAATCGGAAAATATTATCAGTTTCCTGTTCGGAAAGATGGGAGTTGATCTTGTATCATTCTCAAAAGCAGTTGATCAGATGACCGATAGTTTTCCAAAAGTATCCGGGGCAGAATCATATCTCTCAACAAAAGCTTCGGAAGCTCTTCGTAAAGCGACCGATCAGGCTTCAAAAATGAAAGATAAGTTTGTATCTGTTGAACATATCCTGCTGGGAATTCTTGATACCGATGATGAGGTGTCAAAATTAATGAAAGACAGGGGTTTCACAGTAAAAGACCTTAAAACTGCCATAACAGAAATAAGGAAAGGTTCAACTATTAATAACCAGTCTCCGGAAGATACCTATAATTCACTTGGCAGGTATGCCAATAACCTTAATGAAATGGTACTCTCCGGCAAACTTGATCCTGTTATAGGTCGGGATGATGAGATAAGAAGGCTGCTTCAGATACTTACCCGCAGGACCAAGAATAACCCTTTGCTTATTGGTGAACCTGGTGTAGGGAAGACTGCAATTGCTGAAGGTCTTGCCAATCGTATTGTAAGGGGAGATGTTCCTGAAGATTTGAAATCGAAGGTAATTTATTCACTCGATATGGGTGCACTCATTGCTGGCGCCAAGTACAAAGGCGAATTTGAGGAGCGGCTCAAATCTGTCATTAATGAAGTTGTTTCATCAAATGGGGAGATAATTCTCTTTATCGATGAGATACATACCCTTGTAGGAGCCGGCAAATCAGAAGGAGCGATGGATGCCGCCAATATTCTGAAACCTGCCCTTGCAAGGGGAGAACTCCGGGCCATAGGTGCAACCACTCTGAATGAATACCAGAAGTACTTTGAAAAAGATAAAGCATTGGAACGCCGGTTTCAGGTCGTTATGGTAGAAGAACCCGACAGGGCTGATGCAGTTTCAATTCTCAGGGGATTAAGAGAAAGATATGAAGCTCATCATAAGGTAATTATAAGAGATGAAGCAATAATTGCCGCAGTAGATCTGTCATATAGATATATAACAGACAGATTCCTTCCTGATAAGGCTATTGATCTTATGGACGAAGCTGCATCGAGATTGAGACTTGAGATGAATTCAGTACCCGAAGAACTTGATGAACTGGAAAGAACAATTACCCGGTATGAGATTGAACGGGAGGCATTACGACGTGACGGTGATAAAGAAAAAGAATCCGAGATGGCCCGTGAAATATCTGACCTGTCGGATAAGCGAAATGAACTTAAAGCTGCATGGATTTCAGAGAAGGGAATGGTCGAAAAAATGCAGGAGAAAAAAGAGATGGTTGAATCGCTCAGGATGGAAGCCGATCAGGCTGAACGAGCAGGCGACTATGGTAAAGTTGCAGAACTCAGGTATGGAACCATTGCAAATCTGGAAAAAGAGATATCACTGTTTAAGGATGAAATTGAAAAGAAAAGATCGGGAGGAGCTCTTATAAGGGAAGATGTGAGGGCTGAGGATATTGCAGATGTTGTTTCAAAGTGGACAGGAATTCCTGTCGCACGGATGCTTGAAAGTGAGAAGGAGAAACTTATGCATCTCGAGGAAGAACTTCATAAAAGAGTCGTAGGTCAGGATGAGGCAATAAGAGCTGTCTCCGATGCAGTACGCCGTTCCCGTGCAGGACTTAGCGATGAGAAAAAGCCAGTTGGTTCATTCATATTTATTGGTACAACAGGTGTAGGAAAAACCGAGCTGGCACGTTCACTGGCTGAATTTCTTTTTAATAATGAAAATCTGCTGACCCGTATAGATATGTCGGAATACCAGGAGCGCCATTCGGTTTCACGACTAATTGGAGCTCCTCCCGGATATGTCGGATATGATGAAGGAGGTCAGCTTACGGAAGCTGTACGTCACAAACCTTATTCTGTATTACTTCTTGATGAAATTGAAAAGGCACATCCCGATGTTTTTAATCTGCTTCTTCAGGTGCTTGATGAAGGACGACTTACAGATAATAAGGGTCGAACAATCAACTTCAGGAATGTTATAATTATTATGACATCCAATATAGGATCAGATGTAATCAGGGATAAAATGGAGGAGTTTGATAACTCACTTCCACCTGAAGAAGAAGAATTATTAAAGAGCGAAGTATTTCTGTTACTTCGGAAATTCATGCACCCCGAGTTTTTAAACAGGATTGATGAAATAGTTATGTTCAAACCTTTAACTGTCGAACAGATAAGAGAGATAGTTGTAATACAGGTGACTGCATTGATTGAAATGCTCAGCTCCCGCGGCATATCCCTGTCGGTTAAAGAAGGTGTAATTGACTGGCTTGCAAAAAGAGGCTATGACCCGCAACTGGGAGCACGTCCTGTTAAAAGACTTATTCAAAAGGAACTGGTAAATGAACTTTCAAAAGAGATCATAAACGGTAAGATATTAAAGGAAGATAAAATCACTATTGACATTAAAAATGATACCATAAGTTTTGGCAATGACAAGCAAGATTGATATTATAAAGCTGTTTGAGGTCTGATGGTCAGATATAAATTGTCGATTCTTTAACTATTCTGCCATCATCGTCAGTACCGTGTGTCTTTACACCGATGCTTACTTTACCTTCACCGATATTCTCTGCTAATGAACTCACTAAGTACTTTAGTTCATCAATCTTCATATCTTCAAAATCTTCCATATTAAAATAAGTATGAATAAAAAGAACAGAGTCCTCTAAATTAATTTTGCATATAGTTTTAATTAATTTTGCAAACCAGAGGGTGGTGGCAGAATTGAAATATTCCAGATTCAGATGAAGATTTGTTGTAAGGCGTGGCGATTTAATATAGTCATTGATCCAGGTCAGCAAAGGCTCATACACTTTGTTTGCATCTTCGGGAATTGATCTTCCGGATATTATAAGCTCACCTGAAAGATGATTGAAATCAATGTGTGGAGTCTTTGCTGTTCCTTCAATAAATATGTTTTTTATCTCCTTCATTTGATGAAACAGGGTGATATATTTGCTATGTAAAATTAGAGAAATATCTGCTATTTATCTCATTGTTCATCAACTACTAAGGCTGTTTTATCAAATAATTTGGCTCTTTAAACAATGTCAGGTTCCCTTTAATGACTGTTGCTATAAAATTTAAAAGAATCTGGCAGATTTGAAGTTATAAGTATTGCTCCTACCAAAAATTCTAAACATGATAAGGAAGCAATTTTCCAGGCTGGCAAATTATATATCGATCAGCGTTGCTGTGATCTTAGCATGATAGTGCAGGATATGAACAAGCACAACTCACTTGCCAGGACTAGTGGTCTCTGCCTTATTTACTGCGAATGTTTTTCAAAGACATTGAATGAAAGAATGACCATAGTAGCTGCGTTGACTGATGGAGATTTTTACAACATTAACCCATATCGCAAGTCTGCCATTGAACGCGAAATTAAATCTTTTGGATCCATTCTCAAAAAAGAAGAATCCCTTGATCCCGATAATAATAACCTTAATTATTTTGCTATGTGGGACAGGTTACCTGTTATGGTACTATGGATATCTGTGTAAATGGGGTATATTATAATTTATGCTAAGACGATTCAGATTTTAAATATTTCTTTCCTTATAGTCACCTTCTCCAGCATTTTCATGTTTACTTCAACACCAATGCCTGGATTTGTCGGGACATCCATGGTTCCATCCTTATTAACGATAAATTCCGGAACAACTATGTCTTCCTTATAATAACGTTTGCTGGCAGATATATCTCCGGGAAGTGTAAAATTGGAAAGTGAGGCAAGAGCAACATTTCCTGCCCGTCCGATTCCTGATTCGAGCATTCCACCATGCCATACAGGTATATTCATAGTTGCACAGTAGTCATGAATCAGTTTTGATTCGGTAAAGCCTCCAACCCGCCCCGGTTTTATGTTTATTATTCTGCAACTGTCGAGTTCAATAGCAGCCCTGGTATCGTCGAGTGAATGAATACTCTCATCGAGGCAGATTGGTGTTTTTAACTCACGCTGTAGCTTGGAATGATCAAATATATCCTCATATCCAAGTGGTTGTTCAATCAGTATAAGGTTAAATTCATCCATCTTTTTAAAAAGAGCTATATCATTCAGCGTATAAGCCGAGTTGGCATCAACCTGCAGGAGTAATCCCGGAAATTCTTTCCGCAATGCCGACACAAACTGAATATCATTGCCAGGTGCAATCTTTATTTTAATGCGTTTGTATCCTTCTTCCAGGTAACCTTCAACTTTTTTAATGAGTTCTTTAGATGACGATTGAATCCCAATACTTACCCCTACATCAACTTTGGTTCTAACTCCACCAAGCATCCTGGAAAGTGATATTTTCTTTGTTTTTGCAAAAGCATCCCATAAAGCTGCCTCCAGTCCTGCTTTTGCCATCATATGTCCTCTTACTCGTTCATAGAGTGGAATCGCTTCAGAAACATCTTTTAAATTTTTTCCAAGGATTGAAGGAATCAGAAAATCGCGGAGTATATGCCAGGCTGTCTGAACTGTTTCGTAGGAGTAGAAGGGTGTGCCTTCAGCCACGCTTTCTCCCCAGCCGGTTACTCCGTCCCCATCAACACGGACTATAATATGTTCTTCATCATATTCTGTGCCCATCGATGTTACAAATGGACTTACCAGTTCCATTTTGATATGCCTGAGTTCTATTCTTTTTATATTCATTCTGATTGTTTTTAAATAATGAATAGGTTTGTCCGATAATTTTTATTTTTTGATAACACGAAGTATTGGAAATTTCTCTCCAGCCTTAATCAGGTCAGAAAATTTCTTATATGTCGCCAAACCCAGCATTGACTTTGGTTCGAGTGCAAGTACTATCAGATTGCCCTTCAACTGCGATGTCGGCACATAAATATAATCTCCGGCTAAAATTGGTTTATGATAATTTTTTGAAATAACAACCGGATCATTAATCATATCCCGCTCAAAATCAATGGAATTTATAGCCTTAATTTCATATTGTTCAATTTTGTCTCCTTTTGTTTTTTTGAACGTTGCAGTGATAAGTGCCTGCCTGTTAATCCATTCAACTATTTCCTTCAGTTTTTTTGGAACCAGATAGCCCGATGGCTTCTTTACATCATATAGTGACTTTACAACCGGGCGATAATCGTTAACAGTAATTACTGAATCGTTATCGGAAAAATATGAACGAAGAGTAAGTTTCAGTTTTTCACCGTTTTTTACATGGTCCGACTGAATAGAGATATTTTTTCCCGGCGCCTCGTGAATAAGTTTTGCTCTTTCACTTGCAACCATTTTCATTATCTTTTCCTTATTCTCGAATGTATATTCCAATAATCCGCGCATCCCTGTCATCTGACCTTCAGTCCTGTGTTTTAAATTTTCAGCAAAATCATCTTTCCCGTTCATCCCTTCCAGGATAAATGAAAAAGTGTTCTGGATTCCAAAACTTTGCCGGCCATCATTAATATCAAAGGTACTATGACGGATATAGTCGACTTCAGGAGGACCACCTGGGCAATATGCGGAATTGGTAAAATGCCTCTCCATAAAATATTGTTTCATGTAAGGCAGAAAGCTACTATCTGATAAATCTTTAATTTTCCCCGCGATGTTTATATTGTTTGTGATTCCGATTACCTCATCGGTATTCTCACGGTATCCATACTTATGCCATGATTCGCTATATGGAAAGTATTCGTGAACATCCATTGTTACCTCAAAAAGATATTGATTGAAAAGATGTTGCAGAGCTATTGTTTCAGGTTCGGTTAGGATAAGGTGATTACGGTTAAGATCTTCACCATTCCCGTTCCTCCGTTTATTCTCTTCTGACCCGTCAGGATTCATTTGTGGAACAATTACCAGGTCGATACGGTCAAACAAATATTGATTCTCAGGCTTGGTAAGTTCATATGCAAGCATTAAAGCTCCCTCTTTTCCTGCCTGTTCGTTTCCGTGTTGCTGTGCAATAATCAGAACTTTAATTTTGGACGAATCCATTCCAAAAACTGAAGATGAGAACTTCATTGCATACAGATTCCGTCCTATGATTGATTTGCAAAGAATTTCTGTAGTTAATAATCCGGAATTAACATCGAGTTGCTGAACGAAACCTGATAACTCATCGTAGGAAGTTGGTCCGGAATGATTCTTTTTCTGAAGAGGGGTCTGAATTTCCTGAGCAACCAGGGGAAAAGCAAGAAGTATCAGCAGAAGGAATATTATTATTTTCATTTTGGCTTGTTGAATGTAAATATAATCAAATGTACTTTTTCTTATTTAAATATTGGTTATTACCTCAGTCTTAGCTATTATCTGAAAAGACTTTTTAACGGTTCTCTGCATTTTCCTTTTGCGTTCTTTGCGGTTAGTAGATTTAAATAAACTTGTCAGGTTCGAAACTGAATTATAAATTTGTTATGAACTCTTTTCATCTGTAAGCTTTCATGAAAAAACAAAAAGGTTTTAGAATTGAAAAATTGTACCTCGACTGTATTGACGATCGGGGAAATAGTTTTATAATTTATTGGGCAAAAGCAGAAATTTTTCTGATTAAGTTTGTTTATTCCGGACTTATATTTTGTAATGAGGCAGGATTGACAATTGAAAAATCTGCATTAAAAAGGATCAAAAAACCATTAACTGAAGGAACAATCAATTTCAATAATAACTTCTTAAAGACTGAAGTAACCCTCGAAAGAATTGACAATTCTATTTATATCCCATTATATAAAAAGAATGAAAATAAAGTTTTAATATGGAATTGCCATCATCCGAAGGCTTTGGCTAAAATAATTTTCAATGGCAACCTTTATAAAGGTTTTGGGTATGCGGAGACACTGTTTTCTACAATAAAGCCATGGAATCTGCCGATCGATGAACTCCGGTGGGGACGTTTTTTGTCAGATTCATGTACTTTGATCTGGATTAGCTGGAAGGGGAAGTATCCGATTAATAAAATATTTTATAACGGGAAAGAATATATTGATGCAATTATTGGGGATGACAATATTAATTTTGGCGATGGTTCTTTTAAGCTGAAGTTTTCAGATATTAAGCTTGTCAGAAAGGGTAGGCTTTCATCATTATTTTCAAAAATGCCTCTCTTAAAATTGATTATTAACCGGAGGATATTGAATTCAACAGAGATAAAATATAAAGCAAAAACAACCTTTTGTAAAAATTCTGTCTTCCAGTCAAATGGATGGTCATTATATGAGATTGTAATATGGGGAAAATAAAAATATTAACAGGTAAGATTATTTACGGGTTACTATTTGTAGCCGTAATTCCTTTTCTTCTGATTCTCTGGGCGAAGTACACAAACAATGTTGTTAAGTTACCTATTCCCGGCAACTTATTATCAGGATATATTCTTCTGATAGCAGGCCTATTGTTTGTTCTTTCGGGTATACGGAATCTCTGGATATTTGGTAATGGACTACCCATGAATGCTTTCCCGCCGGAGAAATTTGTAAAGAAAGGCATTTATGCTTTTATGAAGCACCCAATTTACTCAGGAGCTGTAATGATAAGTTTTGGATTATCGATAATATTCAGGTCGGCATCAGGCTTCTGGCTGGTTAGTCCGCTATTCGTTCTTATGATAGTTGCATATGTTGTTGGATTCGAAAATGAAAGAACGGAGATTATTTTTGGAGAGCAGAGTTATAAACCATTTTTGTCACTTCCCACCGCTTCTGATGATTCGCCATTAATTAGTGAAAGAATATCAACATTTCTTCTGGTATATATTCCCTGGTCAATTATTTACGAGGCTTTTATATTTGCAGGTGTTCCGATGGATGCTATCTGCACAAACCTTCCATTTGAGAAGCACTGGCCTGTATGGGAGTTCTCAGAACTCTTCTATTCATTCACTTACCTGTTTGTATTATTGATTCCTGTTATTATAAAGAGTAAGAAGCAATTAAGGCTCTTTATAACTGATTTGTGGTTTACCACAATTTTTGTGGGTATTTTTTACCTGGTATTCCCTTTTATTGTCAGACAAAGAGATTTCATATCACACTCATTTCTGGGGAACCTCATATTATTTGAACGTTCAAAGGATGGTGTAACGAATGCACTTCCTTCTTTTCATGTAATCTGGGCTTTCACATCTGCAACATATTTTAGCAGAAGTTTTATACGCTTTAAACTGTTGTGGTACCTGCTTGCAGTTTTGATCTCTTTGAGTTGTTTAACTACTGCCAATCATTCTGTACCTGATGTTGTTGCAGGTTTTTGTACTTTCTTAATAATTATTTACCGGCAGAAAATATGGAACTGCATACGGTGGCTATCGGAACGTCTCTCAAATAGCTGGCATGAATGGAGATGGGGGCCGTTAAGAATTATTAATCATGGATTCTATGGTGGTGCTGCAGGATTTGCAGGAACATTACTGGCCGGGTTTTTCCTGGGAAGTCAATATGCTGTTGCAGCTTTTATTGTAATGATATTTGTTATTATCGGGGCAGGTCTCTGGGCCCAGCTTATTGAAGGATCTCCTAAATTATTAAGGCCCTATGGCTACTATGGGGGACTTATCGGAGGAATTATTGCAAGTGCATTTGTATCCATGGTTTTTTCCATAAATTTATATACTTTACTTGCATCCTTTGCTTTGGCAGGTCCATGGATTCAAAGCATAGGACGTCTTCGTTGTCTCGTTCAGGGTTGCTGTCACGGAAAGCCTTCAAATGAAAATATCGGGATTCGTTTTACACATCCTTATTCACGGGTAAATAAGATATCAGGCCTATCGGGTGTTCCATTGCATCCGACGCAACTCTATTCAATTGGGACAAATATTATTTCAGGATTAGTTTTAATCAGGTTTTTTAACCTCGCAATGCCTTCGTCTTTTTTAATTGGGATATATTTTATATTGAATGGGTTAGGCAGGTTTGTGGAAGAATCGTTTCGTGGCGAAGCACAAACTCCTTACTGGGCAGGGATGAGGATATATCAATGGATAGCAATAATAAATATTGTTTTCGGAGCCTTCTTTTCCACTTTACCAAACAGCGGAGTATTACTATTCCAGCCAAATATGAGATCAATATTTCTGGCGATCGGAATAGGTATTCTGGTTACCCTAGCTTCCGGTGTTGATTTCCCTGAGTCGAACCGGCGTTTTGCCCGTTTAACCAGTAACTAATTGTAACATAAATTTCTCAACTATTCCTGTCTGTAAATTAAATAATGCTAATTTTATGCAGATAAGTCATTAAATATTATGGAAAAGTAAATCAATAAGAATACATATATTTCTCAATTTAAAAAACCTGATTATGCAAAAGTTAATTTTCTCATTGTTATTTATGCTGGCTGGAATCTCACCTCTGGTAGCACAGCAAGATGTGGAAGGAAGCAAAGATCCGGCTCTGTTTACCAGGATGCCAGGTTCTCATATTTACCGATACGATGATACTCCGTTCGACAAGTTCGAATTCAGGATCAGCCGCGAAAAAACCCAGGTTGTGGAGGGGCACCATCTTTGGAT
>Ga0182021_10012567_pt1 | contig 10060 bp, 9 predicted proteins | sample 612E3MmetaG_FD_120493 | JGI IMG/M metagenome (GOLD analysis project Ga0182021, IMG submission 120493) | Permafrost microbial communities from Stordalen Mire, Sweden - 612E3M metaG (Illumina Assembly) | ecosystem: Environmental > Terrestrial > Soil > Wetlands > Permafrost | place: Sweden... | reverse complement strand
GTTGGCCATGCCCTCGTCGATTTCCGAACCGATGAAGATGATATTGTCGCGGAGCAGGCGCGAATAGATGTCATAGGCGCGCTCGGAACGGCCGTCCTGTTCGACGACGAAGGGAATGAGCGTCATGGGGGATCGATCAGGGATCGCTTACTCCATTATAGATTGTCCGACCACGAAGTCAATGGACTTGCGCAGCAGGAGTGTCGTCTTGAGGCTCTCTCGGCGGCCCTCGGCGTTGAAGGAGTCCATGAGCCGGGCGGCCGGAATGCCGTTCGAGCGGGCCAGGGCCTGAATCTCCTCGTCGACTTCATCCTCGGCCACGGCCAGGCGCTCGGCCTCCGCGATGCGCCGCAGGAGCAGGGTCCGTTTGAGATTGGCGACGGCCTGCTCCCGGGCGCCGGCGCGCAGCTGCTCGACAAGCTGGGGGGAAACGGCCTGGGGCGGAATCTGTTCGGCCATTTTGCGCAGAATCGAATCGGCCTCCTCGTCGATCACCGTGGGCGGCAGGTCGATGTCGGTCTGGGCCACGAGCTGGCGCAGAACATCTTCGGAAGTCTCCCGCCGGGCCGCGGTTTCCCTGGCCTTGAGCAGCTCCTGGCGGATCTTCTCGCGGAGGTCGGACAGGCTTTCGTATTCCCCCAGGCTCTTGGCGAAATCGTCATTGATCTCGGGGAGCTTCTGGGCTTTGATCGAGATGACTTTGAGGTGGTAATCGATCTCCCGGCCGGCCAAGGCCTTGTTGGCGGCATCGGCCGGATAGTCCACCCGAAAATCGGCGGCCTGGCCGGGCTGAAGCCCAAGAACGTGATCGTTGAGCTCTTTGTCGTTGCCTTCGTGGCCGGCCAGCAGAACGGTCTTCTCCAGGGGACGCATACGCTTTCTCTTGAGATCCCGGCCCTGCAGTTCGACGGCCACGTAATCGCCGGCGACGACGGCCCGGCCTTCGACGGGCACATATTCGGCGGCTTTTTGGCGCAGCTCCTCGACGGTCTTGTCCATGTCCGCTTCGGTGACGACGGCCTCCTTCCTGGCGGACTTGATCTTTTTGTAGGCCGGCAGGACGAATAAAGGCCAGATCTCCACCAAGGCCTTGAATTTCAGCGGCTGGCCGCAGTCGAAGGACAGGTCCTCGACGACCGGAGCGCTGACCGGATGGATCTGGTGGGCCGCCAGGACCTCTTCCAACACCTTGGGCACAAGAGTGTCGATCAGAGTGTGATGGATATCCTGGTGATAAACCTGCAGGACCATGTCCTTGGGCGCCTTGCCCGGACGGAAGCCCTTGAGCCGGGCCCGCTGGGCAAACCGTTCCAGGACGATTTCATGTTCCTTTTCGGCCTCGTCGGCCCGCAATTCGATCTCGATTTCCTTGCGGCTGGGACTGAGGTCCTTTACGCCGCTTTTCAGCCGTTCCGTCGTTTCGGTCATGGGAGCATCATCCTTCATCGCCGGGGCCCAGCCGGGGCCTCCCGCGCCCGATATTTTTCGGATCGGGAAGAGTCGTTATGGGCAGAGCGGGAGTCGAACCCGCACTCCCTCACAGGAACTAGGTCCTAAGCCTAGCGCGTCTGCCGTTCCGCCACCTGCCCATGCATATGAATATCCGCCGGTCACTCTGCGGGAATCCATGGAGACGCGTTCGAAGGGAACAGGAGACTGAAGAGATTTTATAGCACAGAAGGAGCCTCCTGTCAATGAAAAAAAGGCCCGATCCCGACAGGGACCAGGCCCTTGGAACTCCCTGCGGCCGGCGAAAACTACTTGATGTAACTGCGCAATTTAGCGGCCAGGTTGGCGTCGACCGCCTGCAGCTTATTGGCTACTTCCTTGGCGCTGAACTTGTCTTTCAGGTTGAGGTAGACGATGCCCAGGTTGAACAAAGCGGTCCCGTCTTCGGGCTTCAGCTCGGAGGCCTTCTTCATCGGGTCCATGGCTTTGGCGTATTGCTTGAGCTGCATATAGCACATTCCGATGTACAGGAAACCATAGGAGTTGTCCGGCATGACCTCAACGTCTTTCAGGAAGAACGGCAGGGCTTCGGCGTAATTTTTAATCATGTAGTAGCAGTAACCGGCCTGGAAAAGAGCCAAGTCGTACTGCGGCTTGATGGTCAGCACTTTCTTGTAGCTCTCGATGGCTTCGGGATACTTCTGCAGCTTCTGGTACATCAGGCCGACATTGTAGATGTACTGCTCGTTCTGAGGGTCGAGCTCGACAACCTTTTTGGCCGCTTCGATGGCCTTGGTCGGGTTGTTGGCCTTATCGTACATGGCCATGATGTTGCGGTGATAGGTGACGGCGTCCTTAGGGCTCATCTCGGCCAGTTTCTTGTAGGCCGCTTCGGCTTCGTTCAGTTTTCCGCCCATATCGTAAGCTTGGGCCAGCTTATATTGGAGCGACTGGTCCTGAGGCTGGGATTTGAGGGCCTCGACGAAAGCGGCGGCGGCCTGATCGAACTGGCCGGCTTCCTTGCGGCACATGCCCAGGCGCTGGTAAATGGTCCAGGCGTTGGCCGGGTTGCCGGCCAGGTACTTTTCATAGGCATCCGCCGCCTTGACCCATTCCCGGGCATCTTCATAGGCGGTGCCCAGAAACATCTTGGCTTCGTTCTTGGAAGGATCCAGGGCCAGGGCCTTCTCCAGGTTCTGGGCCGCTTCTTGGGGTTTTTGCATGCGGATCTGGATATCGCCCAATCCGATATAAGCAGCGGCATTGTTGGGATCGAGTTCGATGATCTTCTTAAATGCCGTCAGGGCGTTGCCATAATCGCGCTGGCGGTTATAAACATCGGCCAGCAGAACCCAGGCCTCGAGATTAGCGGGCTGGGCCTTGGTCACTTTCTCCAGATTGCGCTGGGCGTTGAGGGCCTCATCCATCCATTTGTAGATGCGTCCGGCCAGCCAGGCTCCCTCGATCGTACCCATGTAATCTTCGGGAATCCAGGTTTTCCAAATGGTCAATTTGCCGCTCTTGTTGAGCGCGGCCACCGCGGCGATGGGAACGACGAAACGGAGGCGCCGTTCGCCGATGACCATCATGCCGATGAGCTTGCCGTCCTCGGTCAGGACGGGCCCGCCGTTGAACGGATCGGGCACGGCCACGGACGCGTCGGCGACCTTGATGCCGGTGCCCAGGTCAAGCAAGGCCCGCAGGACGCCGCCGGAAACGATGATTTCCCCGTTTTCGTTGGCGCCGATCACCAAGATTTTCAGGCCCTCGGCCAAGGGCACGGAAGCCGGGACGAGCGGCTCGACCTTGCCGTCGATTTTGATCAGGGCCAGGTCGAGGGTTTTATCCACGGCGATGACGCCCAGGATATCGACTTCCTTTTTTTTGTAATTGAAGCCGACGGCGCTTTGCCCCAGGCTGATCATGTGGTAGCTGACGGCGGCGATCTCCTTGGTCAGAACGACGGCCGAGCCCTTGGCGATTTCCTTCTTGTCCATGTCATAGACGACGACGCTTAGAACGCCGGGGCTGAATTGGGTCAAGGCCTTCTGCCCGGGATCTTCCTGGGCCTGGCCGGCTCGGAGCATCGCCCCGGAAAAAAGGAAGGCTCCACAAAGAACAAAGGCGAGAACGGATTTATGCGACATGATGCCTCCTGAGCGGCCGCGGGAGGCGGCCGCGGATTAAAGTGTATTGTGGCACGACCCCTCTAAGTCTGTCAATGGCGAATCACTTGGCCCGAGAGTTGACAACATCGACGCGCTCAGGTAGTTTTCAATGGACATGCGTTCGACCCGAATTTTTGCCATCCTGGCCGCGACCATCCTATGGACCGCCGGAGAGTTTGCCGTCCTCCAGGGTCGGCTGGGGATGCGCGATTTCCGGGTCAACTGGACCGCCGGTGATCGTCTCCTCCACGGCGAAACGCCTTACCGCGCTTCCGACGAACATTATCAATTCAAATACAGCCCGTTCAGCGCCGCCTTGTATGCCCCGCTGGCGCTGCTGCCGGAGTCCGCGGCCAAAACGGTCTGGTTCGGCCTCATTTTTGTTGCCATGGCCTTTCTCGTCGGCGCTTCGGCCCGCCTGGCCGGGCGCCCCGGACCTTGGCCTAGGGGAACGGGGATCGTCCCGGCCCTCATCCTGGCCAAATATCTATTCCGCGAATTGGAGCTCGGCCAGATCAACGCCCTCGTAGCCGCATTGTTCCTGTCGGCGGCCGCTTTCCTTGTCCCCGCGGAATCGTCTCTCAGGGCCGGCCGGCAGGCGGCGGCGGGCTGTCTGGGTGGACTGGCGGCGGCCATGAAGCCGTATGGGCTGATCATTCTCCCCTATTGGATACTGAAGAAGCGCTGGACGGCGCTGGGCGCTTCCCTGGCCGTACTGGCGGCAAGCTATTTTATCCCCGCCGCTTACTTCGGTTTCCCGGGCAACGCCGCCGTCCATCGGGAATGGATCGCCGGACTTTCCCGATCGACGCCGCCTCTGCTGACTTCCCAGGATAATATCTCGCTTCTGGGCTTCTTCAGCAAATGGCTGGGACCGACCGGCGGCGCGCTGATCGCATTCGGCGTCCTGCTGGTCGTGTTGGGATCGGGAACCCTCGTTTTTATAGCCAAGGGCGCCGGCCAAAAAGAGTCCGCGGTGGCCGAATTCGGACTTCTTCTTCTGCTCATCCCCCTCATTTCTCCGCTCGGCTGGGATTATACTTTCCTTTCGTCCCTTCCGGCCGTGGCCCTTATCATCGCCCACTGGCGAATTTTCCCCCGGGCCGCCCGTATCGTCCTGGCCGCCGATTTCATCGTGATCTCCTTGTCCTTGTATGACATCCTGGGCCGCAGGTTGTATGCCTCATTTATGTCCTGGTCGATACTGACCGTATGTTTCCTCGGTTTGGTCCCGGCCCTGGGCTATCTCCGTTGGAAAAAGCGGATATGAGGCGCCGGAGAATCGTCGGGCTGTACGCGGCCGCCCTGGCCGGCGAATGCCTGTGGCTCGGGGCGATCATCGCCGCGCCCTATCTCCGCAGCCGCGACAGCGGCTGGGCCCCCATCCTCTATTCCTGCTTCGCTCCCCTCTGCCACCAGAGGCCCGATCGGAGCTTTTATGCCTTTGGCTATCCCTGGGCCGTTTGCGCCCGTTGTTCCGGAATTTATCTGGGAATCCTCCTGGGGCTTCTGGCCTATCCGTTTCGGCGCGGGTTTGACATTCTCCGCCTTCCCAAGCTCTCCGCCCTGGCCCTGGTCTCGGCGCCTATCGCCCTCGACGCGGCCGCCAACATTCTGGGATTTTGGAATTCGGGACCGCTTCTCCGCCTGTCCACAGGGCTTCTTTGGGGTTTGATTCTGCCTTTCTATTTCCTGACCGGCGTCGGAGAGCTCCTGATCGCAGGCAGATTCTAGAAATTGGCCTCAGCCCGACGCGCGGCCGGCGGACAAGGCGTCGGGCCGGGAAATTTCCTCATTCTCTTCAAGGGAAGGCTGGCCCAGGATGCGGCCGATTCCGGAGCAGGCGGCGACCAAGGTCTTTTTGGTGTCTTGGAGCGCGGACAGCTTGGCTTTCACCAACCGGATTTCTTCCTCAGTCCGGCGATCGATATCGGCGATCTGCCTTTTCATCTCGTCCAGGGCTTTCCTGTAAACTTCGTCTTGTTCCTTGCGCAGAGGCGTAACACCGTCCATCGGTTCATCTCCCTCGCCGTCACCGGATTTTAAAGTCGATGACCACCGGTTTCCAAACCCGCACCGCCACTCCGTTCTTTAAAGCCGGCGAATAGCTCCAGCGCTGTACGGCCCGCTGCGCCGCTTTTACGAATCCCATATCGACGGACGGATCGCCGGAGGTCCTGGACTCGACGACTTCACCTTTCTCGGAAATCAGCACCGAAAGCGCCACCTTGGCCTGCTCCTTGTACCGATAGGCCAATGGAGGATAGGCCGGCTCCACGGAATTCAGCAATACCGGAAGGATGTCGACCGCGGCCAGATCAATGAGATCGCCGCGCTGGATCGGTCTTGGGCCCGGCGCCGGCCCGGCGGCTGTTTTTGAAGCCGCGGGAAAAGCCTCTGCCTTGGCCGCAGGATCTTTCTTCTCCGGCTCGATTTGGAGCGGGAAATTCAATTCCGGGCGTACATCCAGCACCGGTTCCGCTCGCGTAAATGGTGGGGCCGGAGCTTCGATCGGCGCGGGTTGGTCCTTCTCCGGAACGTTGGAAAGGGAGCGCCGCTGCGCTCCGGGCACGGGCAAAGACATTGTCGCCGGCTCGGGTTTCGCGACCTGCGGTTTCGGTTCCTCGGCCGCCGTCCGGCCGGGAGAAGGGGCGGAAATGGGGATTTTTTCGACGGCCGCCGCGTCGGCCGGAGCGGAAGCCGGCATGACCCTCATCGCAGCCGCGGGAGTTGCCGCGCCGGGAGGAGGATATTTTGCTGTCTTCCCTCCGAAACCGAGATAGGTCGCGCCGACAAGCGCGATCACCGCCAGGCCGGCGCCCGGAACCATAAGCTTGGCTCGGTAGCGCTTTTTTATGGTCAAGAGTTCGAACGGGAAGCAAAGGAATTCCGCGTCTTCGGGCATCGGCTCGGGATGAAGCGGCCGGCGGTCCGTCAGGATCGCGTCCGCTGCTTCGATTTCCGTCGGGAGCGGAACCCGTTCCTGGACCTCGGAGAGGGGCTTTTTCTCCGGCGGAGCCGCGACGGAGGGCGTCGGAATCACTCTCGGCGGCAACGACTCCTCCGGAGGATCTTGGCTGCGAGACGTTGCCATCGGCGCCGCCGCTTCGCTTCTTTTCGGCGGAATTCCTAGCTCGGCCAGGGCCGGGCCGAGAAGGCGATCGATTTCTTCCTCGACGGCCGGTGCGGCGGAACAGCTTTGCGGGTCCGACAGGGCCGGAGAGTCGTCACGGCGATTCCCCGTTTCGAAGAGATCGAGGACATCGGCCAGGCACGGTTCGCTGTACTGGGGTTCCTCCCAATCCGGCAAGACAAGCTCGATGGCCGCGCGCAGTTTGTTGGGATCCAAGGGCTTGCTCAATATGGCGGCCGCTCCCCGCAGGGACCGCGGAAGGGGCGCCCCGGCGCCCCACATCAGAATCACCGGGATCCGCCGGCCCGGTTCGAGCCATTTGAGGACGGCGGCGGTATCGGGATAATCGGCGTCAATGAGCGCCAGCCGGATCTCTGCCGGCGACGCGGCATCGGCGCTCGGCACGGGCGCCGGCGGCGCGATGACTTTCATGTTCAAAGCGGGCAGAACCATCTTTAACGTCCTCAGGAGCCGCACATCTCCGCTCAAACCCACGGCGCTAGAAGTTGACATGGCGCATTTCCTTCGGACCCTCACGAGTCTTTGCTTCAATCATACGATGCATGCCCTTCCGGTTCATCGCCAGGCCGGATGAACCAGCCGATGATTTCGAATCAGCGGAAGGGGAGCCTCCGGACCGCCGGGGAGCCCTCCCCTGTCCGGCCCGAATGTCTTGTGTCTATTCGGAAAAATCACTAGAATGGATCACTGGAAGGAGACCCGCGAATGAACGGTCCGAAACCCTCGTTGATCACCCCCGCCCTCATTGGAGGGGCGGCCGCCGGCGTTCTGTCCGGCGTTCCGATCTTCCAATGTCTGTGCTGTCTGTGGATCATCGGCGGCGCCGTTCTGTCCGCTTATCTTCTGTCCCGTGAAACCCCGGACCACTTGACTGCGGGCGACGGGGCCCTGGTCGGGGCCTTCACGGGCGTCTTCGCCGCCGCGGCTTCGGCCCTCATCAGCATTCCATTCGCCCGCATCCAGCTGGCGTTTCTCAAGAAATTCTTTCTGCGTTTCCAGGAATACATTCCCGCCGGCAGCCGTCCGGAAGGACTCGACCGGCTCTTGAATATCGACGTGCGGGGATTTTCCCTGCCCGCCTTCCTCTTCAACCTGGTCATTTTATCGCTCATCTTTGCCGCCTTGGGTGCCCTGGGCGGGGTGATCGGGGCCAGCCTTTTTGGAAGAAAGACGGCGGCGAATCCGGTCCCGCCGCCCCAGCCCGGGAGTCCCGCGTGAGACGCTTCAAGACCCAAGTCATCGTCAACCCGGAGTCGGCCCAAGGCATGACCCGCAGGCGCTGGGGGCACATCCGGGAAGCCATTCGCCATTTCATCAAGGATTTCGGCTACGAATTCACGGAGAAGCCCCTGCACGCCATCGAAATCGCCCGCAGCGCCATCAAGGACGGGACCGAGCTCGTCATCGGCGTCGGCGGGGACGGCACGATGAGCGAGATCGCCAACGGATTCTTCGACGGCGGGACGCTGATCAACCCCGGCGCCCGGCTGGGCATCCTGCCGTCCGGTACCGGCTGTGACCTGATCCGGTCTCTCAATATCCCCAACCGCCTGAAAGAAGCCATGGAAGTCATCACCCAGGGACCGGCCCAAGCCATCGACGTCGGCCGGGTCACTTATCGTGCCGCGGACGGAACAAGCCAGAAGCGCTACTTTCTCAACATCGCCGATTTCGGCGTCGGCGGAGACGTCGTCCATCAAGTCAATACCCGGCGCCTGGAGCGTAAGGCCTCCTCCTACGTGCGCTGCCTCGTCTCAACCATGATCCATTACAAAAACAAGCGGGTCCGGATCCGCGTCGACGGCCGGGAGCTCCCCCGTGGAGAGTACCTCATCGGGGCGGTGGCCAACGGGCGGGTTTTCGGCAAAGGCATGAAGATCGCCCCGGACGCCCGGCTGGACGACGGTCTTTTCGACGCCGTACTGGTCAAGGGCATGAAATTCATGGAATTCTGCCGCAGCGGCTGGCGGCTGATGAACGGGACGCATATCCGGCATTCCAAGGTCGATATCATCCGCGGCCGCCGCGTGGAAGCCGATCCCGAGGACGATGAACCGGTCTTGTTGGATGTAGATGGGGACCAATTAGGGACCCTGCCGGCTGTCTTCGAGATCGTGCCGCGCAGCTTGCCCGTGATCGGCTATCTTTAAGGCCGCCGGGCCCGGCTCAAGGCCAGACGGGGATCATTGGTCATGATCCGCCGCCCTGCGGCGTCGATCACCGTGAAAATGCGCGTTTTTCCCCGGGCCAAACCGCGAAGATAATCGGCCTGGACCTTGGCGATATAATTGCGGGTTTCGGCATATGGGGGGACGCCGTTGTACTTCGTCACCGCCGATTGGCCGGCGTTATAGGCGGCCAGAATCAGGTCCGTTCGCCCGGGATACAGGGCCGCCAAATCCTTCAGATAGCGGACGCCGCCGTAAATGTTAGCCTCGGAGTCGAAAGGGTCGGAAACGCCGTAAAACGAGGCCGTGCCTGGCATCAGCTGCATCAGACCCTGGGCGCCGGCCGTTGAGACGGCCCAGCGGTTGTAGCCCGACTCGGCCCGGATGACGGCATGGATGAGGGCCGGATCCAAGCCATTCTTCAGCGCCGCCGAACGGATGGCTGCATCATATTTGGCCTTGAGGATGGAAAGCAGCTCGCCTCGGGCAGAAAAAGGCGCGGCGGCCAGAACAAGAAAAAGCGCGGCCACGGCCAACGTCCGATTTTTCATCGATTCCATCATGGACCCCATCACCGCTCCGAGTCAATCACCTCCAGGGGTGATTCGGGCGCCGGGCCGGCCGGACGGCTCGGGGCGATCAAAGAAGCTGTTCAACCGCCTGGAGGCTTTCAGCCAAGGCCCGATCCAGGGCTTCGCCATCGGGACCTCCGGCTTGGGCGAATTCGGGGCGTCCCCCTCCCCCGCCGCCTATGATCGGGGCGATCTTTTTTATGATCTCGGCGGCCGATATCCGCCCGCTCAGATCCTTGGTCACCCCGGCGATGAGGAAGGCCTTGTTCTCCCCGGCGGAACCCAGGACGACAATGCCCGACCCGATCTGGACCTTCAACTGATCAACCCGGCCGCGAGCCTCGCCGGGATTCAGGCCTTCAATCTTCCGGACAAGAACGGAAACGCCCTTGATCAAGCGGGGTGGTTCTTCGGCCTCCGGGGCGCTCCGGTCCCGCATCTTGAGGCGGAGGGCCCTGATCTCGTGGTCCTTTTCCTTGAACTGTTCTTTGAGCTTCTCGATCTGTAAAGCGACATCCGGGCGCGGAACGTTTAAAATCCGGGCCGCAT
>Ga0182021_10012565_pt1 | contig 10060 bp, 11 predicted proteins | sample 612E3MmetaG_FD_120493 | JGI IMG/M metagenome (GOLD analysis project Ga0182021, IMG submission 120493) | Permafrost microbial communities from Stordalen Mire, Sweden - 612E3M metaG (Illumina Assembly) | ecosystem: Environmental > Terrestrial > Soil > Wetlands > Permafrost | place: Sweden... | reverse complement strand
TCTTGAGTTTTCTTTGATTGAAAGCCAACCTGTTTATAGAACATTCTCGTTTTTTCTCGTAAGACATTTGTACGAACACGAAGATGGTAGCACTTTTTCTTACGAGCCCAACTTTCGGCAAACGCGATAAGTTGTGTCCCGATTCCTGAACCACGATACGATTCTGCTACAACAAGTCCGCATATTTCTACAAAAGCATTACTTTCTAGTGTCTGAATAAGAGCGACATGAATCCAACCTACGATAGAATCAAGTTCAGCTACATAAATACCATTGTCGGATCCCGAGATCAATTTATCGAAACGACCTTCCATTTCTGCCTGTGTTGTAGGATAGCCGAGCTCTCCAGAAAGTTTAGCAAGTGCGATAGCATCGCCCTTTTGGGCTTCACGAATATTTAGGGTTTGATTCATATGCACATTATACTTTTAGGCGGCCTAACGGATCGGCGCTCCCGTAAAAAGCACGGGATAAATAAGCTGCGGCGCTGATAATTTTCAATATGCTGAAAACGAAACAAGTTCATGCTGATAACCAAATTAAATATTCCCCAACCAACGAGGTACTGAAAAGTTAATAATAAAAACTTAAATCCACCAACAGCCATGCAATTTGCAGTGAGCTCACTCCGTCAGCTTGTGCGTTTTTTGCATCCCTCTGTTTTCTAGAGGGAAGCGACTGGTTAGGCGGCAAGCTATAATTTATAAAGATAAAATAAAACATCTTTCTCTTGCTCAATCATTTCATCACTGTTTGATGGTCAATGCAACGAGAGTGCTGCCAACTGACGGTAATATGACCCGCTCCAATCAGTATTGCAGATGTTAGCAACCATCCAGAACTAAGAAGTACAGATGCCGAGATAAAGTAGACAACTGGCATAATAGCCATTGGCAAAGGTAATCCAAACATCGATTTGTAGAACAATCCCTCATTGCGACCTTTCACAAGATACCGTGTCCAACCTACATAATATAAAACAAGCGCACCACTCATGATTATAAGCATTGTTGTATCTAAAATGATTGAATATTTTAACTGATAAAAGAAAGGAATAGTGAAAGATCCAATCTGACCAACTCTCTCGAAAATATTCATGGCCTGTGATAGTCTATCAACTCTTACAGAAACATTCGCCTGTTTAAGGTTCGGTGGATAAAATACAACCAAGAGATTCGGCAAAATAATTGCAATTGCTATAATCCCACCAAGAGGAATTGTTTCCATCATTCAAACTTTCATGTTCTGGTCGCTTGCCGCCTGGCGGACTGGCGCTGGTCCCGATTCGACAAATTTGATGTTGTCCAATCAAATTGTGGTCGAATCGAGGATCCCATAAAACGGGAGCTGCCACGCTGATAACTTACAATATGCACTAAACGAAACAAGTTCATGCTGATAACCAAAATAATTAACAATCAACCAACGAGGTACTGAAATGTTAATAATAAAAACGTAAACCCACCACACGCCATGCTTAACGTACTCACGCTCATTTCGTCAGCTTGTCCCTTCCAAAGGAATGGAGTTTGTGTAAAAAGTAATTATTGTTACTCTGAGCGTAGCGAAGAGTCTCGTTTTTAATTCAGATTCTTCACTTCGTTCAGAATGACGAAGGCTTTTAAATAGTTTTTGCACAGTCTCAATGCCTTCGGCAAAAGGAAATCCCCCAAAGGGGCAGGCCTTCGGGAAGCGCCTGGTTAGGCGGGCGATTTAATTTTCTTAGCAAGTTGTCTTTGGCTGAAAAAGCCACCAACAAACCCCAAACCGACAATAATTAAAAAGAAAATATATATACGATAATTAAACTGATCACCAAAACCTATTTTCATCATGGTACTAAAGAATCCTGCAAGTATGCCTATTAGAAGACCATGAATAGAAACATTATTCATTGTTTTCTTGGTGCTGATAAACGAAATAACAAAAGTGAAGAATAATTCAAACAACGGCATCATCCACCGGCTAATTGAAGAAGCGAAATGATTAATTGCAGCTTGGTCGGGTTTACCATGAGCTTCAAATGCTAATATAAAGGCATAGCCGGCAGTTATTAGTGTGACCACGAGGAAGCTTGATAAAACAATTAAGAGTGAAGAGACAACAACACGAAGCCATCGGATATTTGTTAAAAGTAATTTCATTTATGTACAACCTTCCTGTTCGCCCGCCTAACGGATGGGCACTAAGCTGCGGCGCTGATAATTTTCAAGTTGCTGATAATGAAACAAGTGCATGCTGAAAAGTTTATTATTAAACATCTAAACCTCTATAGGCCATGCTTAACGTACCCATTTATCCCGTGTTTTTTATGGGACGCTCATTCCGTCAGCTTGTGCGTTTTTTGCACCCCTCTGTTTTCTAGAGGGGAGCGCCTGGTTAGGGCGCGCGCTTATCAATATCAGAGTCAAAAATATATTCTACAATAGTGCCACGAAAGCCACCATATATACCACCAGCAAAGATACCAGAAAATAAGATATAACCATCAGAACCGAGGTTACTCCAATTAGAATTATTAGGCCTTAGTGCCTCGCGAATTACGACAGCTATTTCACCACATAAGAAACCAAGAAACACGCCGCCAAATGCTCCGTCAAAATGAAGACGTCTTTCAATTTTCTTAATGGCAGCAAGAGGTATTGAGTTTTGCTTCAAATCGGGAAGAATAGTAAAGGTAGCCGTGTCTTTGGAAAGCGTAACATTTTCAGCTTGAACTTGCTGATTATCTCGTAGGATAATATTGACTGTTTTATCCTGAAGCATCTGCTCAAGTTGATTAATAGTTATTGTATCTCTCTGAGTCTGAAGTGAATGCGTTGCAACAAAATATGTGTTAGTGCAACCGATATAGAATGCACTGCTAAATAATAAAAGAATATTGAAGTAATATTTTTTCATTTTTCACGCGCCCTAACGGATCGGCTCCCGATAAATCGGGATGCGGCGCTGATAATTTTCAATATACACAAAACGAAACAAGTTCATGATAAAAAGTTTATTATTAAGAACTGAAACCTATGCACGCCATGCTTAACGTACCACGCTCATTCCGTCAGCTTGTGCGTTTTTTGCATCCCTCTGTTTTTGCCAAAGGCATCCCTTCGGGACTAGAGGGAAGCGCCTGGTTAGGCATACGCCGCTTGTTCTTAAATAATTTTGTTTTAATACGCCAATAAATAGAAAGATAAGAAAATGAATATTCAACAATTATCTGGAACGGATTTTGAAAAAGCATACTCTGCAATTCTTCCAAAAACAGAGAATAATAATATCATACTTCAAATCAAATCAATTCGGTATCCAAGAAGCATGGAATATGCGATTGTTACTTATCGTGTATCCCTGAAGAAGGGCGAGGTGGCACAATCACAACCTTAATTCCATCTATAACGCTTGGATATGTTTTGACAAACATTTTTATCAATGATTCTGATTTACGTTTTTCAACAGACTTAACTTCACATTTACAAGCTAAACCAGTAAGTGTAGTGAAAGCATCAGAAAGGATTGCATCCATTTTATTAAGATCGTATTGCGCCAATGGTTGTGAAGGCATTCCCTCTAAATCAGGAACAACGGGAATATCTATGATTTTCTTTCCTGTGTTGTTTTCATCCATTGAGATTTCCTTCATTTATTGGTGCAAAAATTATTTACGGCGTATGCCTAACGGACCGGCTCCCGATAAATCGGGATGCGGCGCTGATAATTTTCGATATACACAAAACGAAACAAGTTCATGCTACCAACTTTCAATTAAACACTTAACTTATGCTCGCCATGCAAATTGCAGCGAGCTCATTCATATTTAGTATCGCGCCTTGCGCGATTCAATTATCTGGACAATCCGAGCTTGCCTGCCCCGTTGTATTTTTTCGGGGAGCGCCTGGTTAGGCGCAATTGTGTCAACGCAATAAAACTAATTTTTTCGTTTCTGTATACGAACCTGCTTCCAAACGATAAAAATAAATACCACTTGATATATTCGATGGATTCCATTTTTGAGTATGATTGCCTGCAAACATTTCCCCGTTAACGAGTATTGCAATTTCTCTCCCCATAATATCAAATACTTTTAAGGTAACATGCGATTTTGATGGAAGGGTAAATGAAATAGTTGTACTTGGGTTAAATGGATTAGGATAGTTTTGTTGAAGGCTATAATGAGTCGGGAAGTTACTATTCTCTTCTTTTACGGATGTGACCATCTCTGATAAAGGACGCCGCCATAAACCACCACACGTTCCAGCAAAAAGATAAGTGTCACAAACAACGAGAGAATACACTCCTGAAGAAAGTAATCCTTCAGCAACATCGGTCCAATGTGCACCGCTATCCGATGTAAGTAAGACATCAGAAGTACCCACATTTGTACCTGCAAAAAGCTTGGTATTATTGACGAGCAGGGGACCGATATAGGGGTTGGTTGACCCAGGTTGGACTGATGTCCAACTTGTACCATTATTAGTTGACAGATAAATACCAAAATCAAATGTTCCAGCGAAGATATTATTGCCAATAGCAGCAAGTGAAGTAATATAGGTGTCAGGCAAACCAGAATTGACTGAAGTCCAGCTTGTACCACTATTAGTTGAAAGATAGACCTTATCATAATTTACATGTGGGTTATAAAGATCAACTCCAGCAAATAGATTAGCACCAACATTGACAAGACAAAAAACATCCAAATTTTTTATTCCAGAATTAACGGCGACCCAATTTGTGCCCTCATCGCTAGAAAGAAAAACTCCTCCATACGTTCCCGCAAATAAATTACTTCCTCCTCCTTCGTTGGGTACAGCAATAAAACAACTCACACTATACCCCATCAATCCATTGATTGGCGTCCACAATTTTCCATTGTTTGTAGAACGAAAAACACCACCTGCCTGCGTTCCTGCAAATAGATATTTATCATTTACAAAAAGTGAATATATACAAAGATTTGTTAGACCGGAATCGACCGGAGTCCAAACTGATCCATTATCAGTCGAAACAAATACACCGTGGTAATATGTCCCTACAAAAATATTATTATTTTTTACAGCCAGAGATTGAAAATACTCTCCAGTACCATCGGGAGCTTTTAGCTGAAGTCCGGTTTGTATCCACTGAGCAAAAGATTGGGGATGCATAATAAGTAATCCACACCAAAAACAAAATATGAGTCGTATTTTTCTCATTAGGTTTTCTTTTTTAAATAAAGAAACAATTGCACCTAACATGTGATTAGATATGCCAAAGGCATCCCTTCGGGAGACTTAGTCTATAATTTGCTAAAATACAGACAAACCCTTCGTAGAAGAATTAGAAAATAGCACCAATATTGCTTGACCTTATACGAAAGATAACACCTCAGCCTCCGCACAGAATATTCCTATAACAAATGGATCATACAATAATTTCTGTTTCACAAAAAAAGGCATCCGATGGCGTTGGGTGAAAACGAGGTACGATAACTCCTCACATACCTCACATATCGGAAATATGCGTCGTTCTCTACTTAAAAGCAAGATCTCTCGTGTTCTTTTGATAATATTCTGTTTCTGCTCAACCGCAGTTTTACTCATATTTTTCTTCAGTCTTGACTTTTTCTGCCGCTCTCTTTTTCTAATTATTGTGAGCGGCATGGCGCCAAAGGCGCTCATTTGGTTCTTTCCTCTTGAGTCAAGACAAAAGAAAGAACGATACCTTTGCGCCCAAAGAAAACGGCGAATAAATACTCCATTCCTTGGACAAATATACGCACAACAAACCACATGATATTGGTTCTTTGCCACAGCGCACACGGGAGTTTTGTATTCTGGATTCCCACTTTCGCCTGCCTCGCCGGCAGGAGGCCGGGAATAACAAAATAAAAAAGCCGAACCAACCAATGATTCGGCTTTTCTGTTTTACACTCTGGTGTAATATTACTTTATGGTGTTTTACTTCTTACTGAAAGTTAGCGATAAGGTCGTTACGGAATTAGCGGGAATCTTCAATGGAGCCCGCTTATCATAGTTGCCTACAAGAACGCAATTTTCCTTTTGACTGGTTCTGTAAATATCACCTTTGGAAATAGAGAAATCCTTAATAGAGAGATTGAGTGATATGTTAGTGCTATCTGTGGTATTGATAATGACCGCTGACAGTTTTTTATTATCCGGACTGATATACGCTGAAATCCTTATACCGGTATTATCGGTCGACGCCTCCACACGCTGCCAGTCTGCATCGATGAAAGCTGAATATTGTTTAAATGTATAGTAGGTCGGCTTGATCGTGTATGAAGATGAATCGTTCATGCTGACCAGAGCAGTCCCCGGGCCCCAGAATAAATCCCAGTATAAATAAGCGGATACTTTTTCCACAGTCAAAGCATTATGCATGACAAGCGCCGTATTGATTGCATTCGCCCACGTGCCGGACCCGTCTTCGAACTCTGTTTGGAATATGGGTTTCTTTGTATGTTGCATAATAAAATTGTTATAACTGCTCATACTAGGAATGAACCGGTCGGGAGCCGAGCCGCACCCGCTGCAATCGTAAAGATGTGTCGCATACCCATAGATGTGAGATGAGCTCTCTATAGATTCTATATATTTTTTGGAATTACCTAAACTGGATGTTTCCGGAGCAAGCATTTTAGGCATGTTCGGACCCATTGAAGCATTCAGTTTTCGCCAGACGGCTTCAAAAGCTTTATTATAAGCGGCAATATTGGTATCAACGGTTTCTGAAGCCATAAATAAGCATGATTCCCACGGCGCTTCATAGTCTGGTTCATTTTGTATGTTTATGTAGTCAACTTTAACGCCCGCTTTGGTACAAGCAGCCACACTGTTAGACCACCACTCTGCAAAATCATCATATACAAATTTTCCATTGATCTTTTTCAAAGTACCACCAATTTTTTTCCCGCTGTTTTTCATGGAAGGAGGTGGAGTCCAAGATGTTATCATGATCTTTAAGTTCCGATTGAGTACGGTTTCACCGAGTTTTGCTATTTCTAATGAATTATTGAAGGCACTCGAATCCACTTCATAGTAGTTGCCCATACGGAATATATCGAGGCCAAGATCTTTAAAAAGCAGATTGAAGAGCTCGTCTCTTTTTTTGTGGTTCACTAAATCCTTAATGTACCATGCACCTGAAGCGCCAAAGCCTTCCATTTTTTGGTATCGTGTATTGACATCAATCATACCTTTCCCAACGGGATTAGCGGGTATTACCTTTGGAGCATCGACCTCAGGGCCGTATACCTTCGCATCATCGACGTAAAAATTTATACCAGGTGCAGGACCTTCAAAGTACATGTCTAATACCGACAAAGTGCCCGTAACTTTCAATGTGAATTCGCCGGATATCAAAGTCCAATTACTGTCAGTTGCAACAGCCCGTGCGACACCAATATACTTTGTGCCACTGTCATCCTGCTGTTCGACAGATATAGCGACTGTATCGTGCTTTGCGTTGTCGAGTCTTACCCATCCTGATACCTTATAGACTTTTCCTTCAATTATTTTACCGAATATCGACTGTTTCACTCCCTGCCAATTCATCAGTCTGCTAATGACTTTAATAGCACCGGTACCGCTGTGAACAGGTGATGAAACAGCTTCAATTGCACAGGTCCGATCGAACCAGCCGCTTTTTCCTCTTTCAAAACCCGGATTGGAAAGAACATTATTATCGCCATAAGCGCATGTACATAACATAATAATCAGGACGAACAAAACACTGCAAAGACTTTTACAAGGCATACAAATTCTCCTTTGTTTCGATATGTTCGAAAGAAAACATTCCAGTGTAGTTTCTTGTAATTGAAAATTAGCAAATAATCAGCTGATCTCCAATTTCAAGTTATGGATTGTTCTCAATTCATTTACTTTGAAATAGTAATCGATTTCTTACTGAATTTCTGGAAATACTGAAGGCATGTATCCCGCCAGATCGCAGCATCGGTTTTTTGCGTTTCTAATTTTGTTTGAACATGCACGTAGATTTCAGGATCGATAGATGGTTTGAGAGACAACCATTGACTAATCATCCCGTCAACATACTTAGTTCCTGAATAATATTTTTTACAAAGTTCATCCCAAAGAGTATTGCCGGATTTCATTTTGTAATCCCATGAAACATGATGGAACCAGAGAAGATATTTTTCCGGACACGTGTTGACATCATCAAATGTTTCCCGCAGAGGCGAGAAATATTGATGTACCGCATCACTTCCAGTCGAACTACGATTGTAACCGAGCCCGACGGTATCTGCACGATGATAGTAGGTAGATCTCCAGTCTTCTCTTCCTTTATTATTGCTGGGCTGTGGTCTGTAAGGAAAACCTTCTTGCATGATATGATGCAGACCGAGAGGAGTTGTATAATTGATACGGGCTTCCTATGAACCGATCAACATAGAATGAATTGTTTTTAATGAATCCGGATTCTTGTTCTGTTTCAATATAGCAATGCTTTCAACAAGCATGGGCTGGAAACTGCACTTCTTGTTGGCGCGACTTTTCTGTTTTTGTGGGAGTTCTGAGATAATTATTTTTTCTTTTTCCCCGTTTCCACGATAGAGAAGAATGCCGGTTTGGGCTTATAATTTCTATCGAAGAGCAGGGGATAATTGGTCCTACCTCTAACAGGCCAATTATTTAACCATGAAGTCCGGTCAGAAACTCCCCAAAGAGTAACCCTGGAAATTTTTCCCGGTTTGTCAAGCAGCATAGAAAACAATTCCGCATAGCGATCGGCAAGCTGTTTCTGTTTTTCATCCGGCAATCCATCTATAAATGGATTCAGCTCTTTTTTCATCTTTGCAGTCATACTGATATCAGCGCCTCTGTATCCAAATGCACTCGGTAAAATATCCACGTCAAGTTCAGTGATCATAATTTTTACGCCCAACGCTGAAATTGAATCCACGAACGCATTAAATTCACTGCGCACAGGATAATCTAGTCCGCAGTGCCATTGAATACCGACACCGTCGATTCTCAAACCTTTGGACTGCAGCTTTCTGATGAGCCGAACTGTTCCGTCCCGTTTTGTGGGTCTATCTATCAGGAAATCGTTATAATATAATTCTGCATTTGGATCGGCTTCATGTGCGAATTCGAAAGCTTTTTCTATAAAATCTTCTCCGATAGTCTCGACCCATTTTGTCTTATTGATATTTCCGCTATCGTCAAGTGCTTCGTTGACGACATCCCATCCTTTTATTTTTCCTTTATAGCGACCGACGACTGTATATATGTGTTCTTTCATACGTTCAAGCATCGATTGCCTGTCCAGGAGTTTTCCTGCGCTGTCCATAAATGTCCGTTGACTGATTTGCCAGTGCCAGATAAGAGTATGACCTACTATGAACATTTTGTGTTTAATGCCATAATCGACGAACCTGTCTGCAGCTTCAAAATTGTATTTTCCCTGTTCAGGGTGGATCAGCTGCCACTTCATTACATTCTCGGGAGTTATTGTGTTGAAATGTTTTTGAACCACGTCAGAGGCTTCCTGATCTTTGCCGGAGACAATGTTGTCGTTGAGAGCAGCCCCTATGAGGAAGTTATTTTTGAATACTTCTTTCAGAGTCGGTTGATTTTGTTCATCGGTATTATTGCCTGCGCCTATCAGAATTATAGGAAGGCATATTAAGAATATTCTTGCGGTTTTAATTTTGGGCTCCTTAATTTTTGTTAAAGATATAGAAATAGGCTTGAAATAGCAAAGGACTTATTATGATCAAGGAAGATGCAAATAAAACTGTAATGCAGCTTGTATGGAAGGTGTCCTTTCGTATATCGAACATTGCCGCGATTATGATGATCTACGCACTGATCGATGTTCTCTGCCGAGCCGTAGTAATAAGTTTCGTCTTGTAGGCTCCGTAGAATATATGTATAGTACACAGTGCGGAGAGAGTGGGATTCTCCCGAAGGGATCCCTCAAAAACCTTTCAGGTTTTTGAGGGAGAACCCACGATCATTTGATAATCCGTTCATTCCTCAACCATCGGTAACCTGCAATTGACTTGAAAAATTTCTCGCGCTGAATAGCTTCGGTCTTTGAT
>Ga0182021_10012564_pt1 | contig 10062 bp, 12 predicted proteins | sample 612E3MmetaG_FD_120493 | JGI IMG/M metagenome (GOLD analysis project Ga0182021, IMG submission 120493) | Permafrost microbial communities from Stordalen Mire, Sweden - 612E3M metaG (Illumina Assembly) | ecosystem: Environmental > Terrestrial > Soil > Wetlands > Permafrost | place: Sweden... | reverse complement strand
CTTTCATGGGGGCTTGTTGATGCTGTGGACCCTTTTGAACCTTTATCCCATATGGATGTTAAAAGATTCAGGGAAAAATATCCCGATACTGTTATTTGCCAGCCTGTCGACTGCCAGAATCTTCTATATACAGGGACACCCGAAGAAGTCAGAAAGGCAACAATAAAAGCAATTGAAGATGCGGGAGCTTATAAGATACTGATAGGTTCAACATCCGAGGTGCATCCGAATGTGCCGGTTGAAAATGCGCTCGCAATGTATGAAGCCGCAAGAAGTTATGTAATAAAATAAATAAAAAAATAAGGAGTAGGATTTGGAGTACAGGGCTTACAGGATGAAGCTAAAGAAAGAACATATCCGGGACTATGTTGAGGTGCATAAAAAAGAAAAAATCTGGAAAGCAATAATAGACGGGATGATAAATGCAGGTTTTGAAAAGATGCTTATTTTTCAATCCGGCCAGGAAATAATCCTTTTTGAAGAAGCAAAAGACTTAAAGAAAGCATATGAGTATTATGATGGCGATGATGCTTCCCAAAAGTGGGACAAGATGATAGCCGGATGGATGGAGTCTTATCCATATTACGATGAGGTAAAGGGAGATATTGTTTTTGAAGAAGTGCCGGTTGTCTTTTATTTTGAAAAGGGAAAACTTCTTCAATGAACCTGGTTTATATTTATAGGATTTTATTAATAGATTTTCGTTTAAATTTGATATTATTTAAGAGAGGGTTCACGGGATTTTTAATTATAAGCTATATATAGAATAACATTTTAAATAAGCACGCCCAGAAGTTTGTATTAAGCATATTATTATTGTTTTTATATTTTTTATTATTAATGGCAATTTCAGCAAAAGGGGAGAGTAGATGGAAAAGTTAAATGCAACAGAGAGAATATTGAACACATTTCAGGGCAAACCTTTGGACAGGCTGCCTGTTTTTGACATTATCCATAATGTTGAATTCATAGAGCATGCAAGCGGAGAAAAGTTAAACTCTTCGAATGCAGAGGATATAACCTGCAAAGCTGTCCGCAATACTCTTGACCTGGTACGGCATTTCAGGATACCTGATTTCCTTGACAAAAAAGAGAGCCAGGACGAGGATGGCTTCAGGTATAGGGATGAGTGGTGGACAAAACAGGTCACATACATACCGATAAAGACCCTTGATGAAGCAAAAAATATGATGCTTAAGGACATAGATAGAATTTACAAAGCAATAGATTCCAAAAAATTCTGTTTTCAGGCTCTTGAACAGGTAAATCTTTATGGGGAATATTTTAAGGATCCTGAGCAGCTAAACATATCTTTTGGACGGGTGGTTAAAAAACTTGGTGACACCATGATGATTGCGCCTGAAACTGTTCCGGGATTGTACTCGGCAGCTCACAGGTATGGTTTTCAGTGGATAACTTATATGTATTATGATCATCCTGAAATCTTTATTAAATACTATGATGCACTTGTGGATCATGAGCTTTTTAAGATAGATTGTTTTGCGCCAACAGGACTATCAAAAATTGCAATGATTTCTGAAGCGACAGCATTCAATACCGGACTAATGTGGCCGATGCAGTTTATTAGGGATATAATATATCCAAGGATAAAAAAGTGCATAGACAGATGGAAAAAATACGGATATTACGTTATTTATCACAGCGATGGCAATAAATGGGAGTTATGCAGGGATATTATCGATATGGGCGCAGATTCCATAAATCCTTTTGAGCCGCTCGCGAACATGGATATTAAAAAGTTCAGGACACTTTATCCTGATACGGTGTGCGGCTCAATGATAGATTGCCAGGATTTGCTGGCATTTGGCACACCGCAGCAGATCAAAGAGGCAACACTTAAGGCAATCGCTGATTCAGGGGGAGCCAAAACACTTATTGGCTCGACTTCGGAGATCCATCCTGAAATAAAGCTGGAAAATGCCCTTATGATGTATGAGACAGCCAGGAATGCCTGGCTATAACACAGATTGGATCATCCCCTGAATATTTTGGGTACTTTTAGAGCTAAGAAAGAATTAATAATAACAATTCTTAAAGTCCTAAGCCAGCAAAGTTCAGAATGTGAGACAGTAAAATGCAGAATATGTCTTGCCTGATAATTTAATAAAAATTAAAAAGAAATAAGCGGCAATTAATTAGAAGACTAAGAAAGGCAGATGAAGAATATAAAAAACAACAGGGTTACAATAAAAGATATCGCAAAGTATTCAGGTTATTCCATTGCAACAGTATCACGTGTACTGAATGACAGCGGTACTTTTTATAGTGAAGAAACTTACAGGAAAGTTAAAAAAGCCATAAGCGACCTGAATTACCAACCTGATGCTATAGCCCGGGGGTTAAAGACAAGGAAAACTTATAATATAGCATTTATAGAACCATGGAACTCTGAGTTTTTTGCTGAGATATTTTCGGGCATTCAGGATGCCGCAAATGAGAATGGCTACTCAGTTTCAATATTTATTTCAAATTTTGATAAAAAACAGGAAGACCGGAATATAAATACGGTTTTATCCAACAGGCTCGACGGGGTAATAATGGCTTCTGCGGTTCTTGATACCAATAATGTAGAAAGGCTTAAAGCTCAAAATATTCCGCTTGTTATAATAGAAAAATTTATTATTGATAAAGATATTCCGACAATTTCGATAAAAAACCTAAAGATTTCGAAACAGGCTGTCAATTATCTTATCAGCCTCGGACATAAGAATGTCGGATTCATGGGAGAACCACTTGAAGTCGGGAAGGTGGATAGCAGGTTCAGGGGTTATAAGAAAGCGCTTGAAGATAACAGCATATCATTTAACCAGGAATTAGTTTTTGTCGACGAAAAATTCAGGGGTGAGAAATTCGGAAGCAGTTATGATTACATTGTCTCTAATATCGAAAGAATCAAAAAGTGCAATGCATTATTTATAACTTCAGACAAGATTGCAGTTACTGTTATCAAGGCGTTAAAAAATCATGGTATTTCTGTACCGGAAGGAATGTCAATAATTGGATTTGACGGGCTTGAAATCTCAAGATTTATAAATCCGGCCCTTACAACTGTTGTCCAGCCCAAATATGAGATGGGATATGAGGCAATGAAGCTATTGTTAAAAGTAATCAACGGGCAGCCTTGCGAAGACGTTGAATTAAAAGCTGAGCTTCTAATTGGCGATTCTACAGGCAAAGCAATGAATGTATAAACTTTAAATATGCAAAATAGGCCTGATTAAATTAAAAATCATAAAAAGGGACGCAGCGCCTATAAACACGAATGTTATCCATGCAATAATCTTATAAGATTTTTTACTTTTAAACTTCCCGATAACTCTTTTATCATCAGCAAGTTTTATGATGATTGCGATTAAAGGTACGGAGATAACGCCATTTATGACAGCAACATAAAATAATGCTGTAATGGGATTTATTTTTATCAAGTCCACCAAGGCTCCTATTAGAGTTGCCCCACCTAAAACCAAATAAAATGGCCATGCGTCTTTTAGCTTTTTACTTAATCCTTCCTTAAAACCAAATGTATCAGAAATAGCATATGTAACACTCCCGGCAAGTACAGGAATTGATTGGAAACCTATCCCAACGATGCCAATGGTAAATAACAGATAGGCAAAATTTCCTGCCAAAGGTTTTAATGCCTGCGCTGCTTCCTGAGGCGTTCCGATACTGGTAATCCCGCTTTTATTTAAAGTTGCGGCAGTAGTTATTAAAATAAAAGCGGCAATCAAGTTTGAAAAAACCATCCCAACAATAGTATCTTTTCCAAGGATTGTAACTTCTTTTTTTGTTGTGGCAGATTTTTCACCAAATTTTTTAATTTTCCCATTGTCAATTTTATCTTCAACCTCTTGTGATGCCTGCCAAAAGAACAGGTATGGGGATATTGTGGTACCGATAAAGCCTATCATAGTCATAAAATAAACCGAGCTGAATTCAATATGCGGGACAAATGTATATAAGGCTATGGAGCGCCAGTCCTGTTTTACAATAAAGGCAGTTATTACATAAACCAAAAGGGAAAAGCTCATAAATTTAAGGTAGATAGAATATTTCTTATAGGAAATGAATACTTCCATCAATATGATAATGATAGTAATTAAAGTCAGCCAAAGAATTGTCGGCAGCCCCAAAATCATTTTAAGGCTGGCAGCCATTATGCCTAAATCGGCAGCTATATTTAAAGTATTTGCAAATATAAGAAGAGTAACTGAAAAATAAAGAAGTTTTTTGGAATAAAATTTTTTAATAACCCCGGCAAGCCCCATTCCTGATGTCATGCCTATTCTTCCGCACATTTCCTGAACAGAAAACATCATAGGGATTAAAAAAAGTGACAACCAATTGAGCCTGTATCCGAATTGTGCCCCGGCTATTGAATAAGTTGCTACACCTGACGGGTCGTCATCGGCAGCACCTGTAATAAATCCCGGCCCTAATTTTTTGAAAATTTTTCTTAAAATCTTGTAAAATTTTGGCGTTTTAATTTTCATTTCTTTTTAGGATCAATAAAAATCAAATAATTGTCAAATTTTTAATTTAATTTTTCTTATGCTGTTTTTTTCTAAAAATATATGTGACAAAATAGATAAAAAGTCCAGTCTTGCTAATTATGGTAACTTTGTTTGCCAACGCAATATTTTTTACGCCTGCTTTCCCCGCAACGGTAATGGCAGCAATACCGCTTGTAATCAGTATACTTAAAAGTATCTGGCTTACATTTGGTCTTCTGAGTAAAATTATTAAAATTATTGTTGCCCCAATTGAACCGCTAAGTATTCCAGTAACATCACCGATTACATCCTGGCAGATGTTTGAAACTTTGTCCACATTTTTTACAAGGGTCAGGGCCTGCGATGCTCCTTTGATTTTTTTTGAAGCCATTGCTATGAAAGGGACTTCAGAGCAGGAGGTAACTGCAACTCCGATAAGGTCAAACAATAAGTGAATAAGAATAATAATAATAAGCAGAATGAAAGCTATTATCAGATTTACACTTTTAAGAATTGTTTCAGATATGAAGCTTAAGAGAGCTGCAGAAGCGAATGTTAAAAAGAGAATTATCAAAATCCAGCGAGTAATTTTTCTGTGCTGTTTATTTGATCTATTATTCGCTTTAATCAATAGATTTACCTCAAAAACTCTAAAGATGGTAATACGGCAAGTAAACTTTGCGGCTTAGGTCCAGTAGGATTTCCCAGGCGGACTGATATGTTGCCACATCAGCAGTTACCTTTTATCTGCCTCTATAATGTCACCATTTATAGGACTGGATTACCACTTAGTCCACACTGTAATCCCTGCCGTATTTCTTTGAATAAGAACAGTCTAGGAGCTTTCCTCGGCAGTTTACCAAAACTAGCCTTTTTTGCAGAATAAGTTTCAAACAGTTGAAAACTTCAGGTTTTTCTGCTGAAAAACCGGGAAATTCCAATTTGCCCTCCCCATATTCCACGCAAGGCAGGCTACGCTGCAGCTGTAAAAAACACCTGCAGGTTTGTTTCCATATGCTCATATAAGCTAAATACATATGGATCCTCCACGGAAAAAGGGTCAACGCCCGCATGCCATTGCAGATCGCCCTTAAGCCTTAACCTCCAGCACGGCCCCCGACTGGGCGTCGGCAGCCAATGCCAAAGACTTCACCTATATGCCCTTAACGGATTTTTAGCCCCGTCTTTGTTAATGGTATCACTGACTAGAATACTGCACCATCTTTATTTCAAAAAAACAATTTATCAATATTCTGAATATATCAGAATACTTTTTTAATATAATTGCTACTCCTTTACATTATACAATAAAATCTATTTTTTTTCTAAAAATCTAACCCATGATGTTTTTATCCCTTAAGAGGGGGGGCGGGCCATAAAAGGCCGAAAATCTAACCGGCGAATCTACAGGCAACCCGCCGATTTTTTAAAATTTTGATTGCGCCTTAATTAAGTTCACATCTTAATTAAGCTCTTAAATCTTTCAATAAATGTTTGAACTTTTTTCGGAATCCTTGCCGTTTATGTTTTCAATGGGCGCATTATTGGTTATGGTTTCGACAGGTGCGTTTTCAACTTTTCTGGCTCTGGTCACTCTTTCAGGAGTAAAACCAGAGGCTGTAAAATTGGTTTTTATTACTTTTAGACCCAGATTTTCAGAAGCAAACCTTGAAGCCTTATCCATTACCTGCTGCATTTTTTGAGAAACATTTAATCCTTTTGCCAATTTGGCATATATGTTAATAATCACACCATCAGATTTTGATTCAACTTTGACTTTCAAGTCGCTTATATCTTCAACTTTTAAAAGTTCTTCGGTTATATGCTGTGCAGCACTCTTTAAGTCAACCATTGCTTCTCCGGACTTTACGGCAGTCAAGGTTACCGTTTTTGCCTTTCTCTTATAAAATTCAAAAATTAATAATATTAAAGAGACCAGCAATATAAGAAGTAAAATAAGCGCGGCAAGATACACATTGACATTTGATGTGGAATTAATCATCCTGTTTGCTACATCGGACCATTTAAAAAGATTGGCAAAGACATTTACAACTGACACAAGAGAAAGCACGATCAAGCATAGCAGCAACAATACTACAACTATTCTATTGAATACATTCATTTACTTATTTCCTTTGCTTTTAAAAGTTTATTAATTTGACAATTACAATCTGAACTCAGTTTTTATTAAAGATATTGCCCTGATTGATGAAAAAATCCTTATATTAAGATTTTGGGATATTGGTTTTTTCAGGTTAAGAGCCTTATCAAAACCTTAATGCCTTCTCCAGCCAATTATTAATACCAGGCCGCCTACAACTATTTCCAATATTGCACGCCACAACTGTACATGGGCCCAACCCATCGAAGGGAAGAGGCCTAAAATTCCCACTACAAGCAAAACAATTGCCGCAAGCATTAATATTACCCTCATTGATTTTCCTTTCTTATTATGTAATAACTAATTAAACGCCAGGTATCTACTGTCGCCAACAGTGCCTACTCTGCCAATCTCTTCATCAAAATATGTATATATTTTATCAATTTCTACCCAAAAATCAGTCTCAGCCAGATAAGACTGGCCTTCTATTTCATTAAGTTCCTTTATAGGAGCATTTTCATTAAACTTCTTAAAGAAAAGTATCCGGTAGGAAACAGCCTCAACAGCCAGGCTATATGCGCCTTCTGCTATGGGGGGAGGCTCGATATTTTCCAGGCTAGCTTTAAACTCTGTATATTTTTGTTCTAATATCTCAGATTTTTTAATCTTTTCTTCAAAGACTGCGCTGCTGTTGAAATCTTCAAGCATAGATGAGGTATTGTTTATATGATCCAGCCATACAGGAAATAATTCATCACTAAAAGATTTATATTCTTGCAGCTCATTCTTAAACTCTATAAATGTAGGCTGTTTCTCTATGTCCGAGCTTTTTTCCTGAAGGATTTGCTGGTTAAAATCTGGTACTTCAGTTGCGTTGTAATCTTTTTGGGCGCAGCCCATAAGAATAAACGAAACGCAAACTAATAATAAAACAAGCATAATTATTATTAGTCTCATATTCTCCCTTTGTATAACTCTTAATTTTTTTAAAAAATTTTTTGCTCATATTATTGCAAACCTCTATCCAGAAATTTTTTTTGTTCTTTATGCAGAAATTTAACCATTGAAATATAAAAATCCTCTGCAGAATCTCCCTTTAAGATAAAATTATCCATACCTATTTCCAAACATTTTTTTTCCAGGTTAACATCTGTGCTTAATATTAATGTTGACATAAGAGGATATAATTCCCGCAAAATAACCACTTTATCACTTGTTTTATGGTCGACAAAACCGCCATTTATAATCAATACATCCGGTCTTTCCTTTTTTAATTTTTTATATAAATTTTCAACTTTATCTACATTCTGGATCAGGCCTATGTTTTTAACATCAGTATTTTTTATATGGGTAAGTAACAGCATAAGAGCTGAAATCAAATCTTTACTTTTTTCTGCTAACAAGATTTTCATTTTTTTATTTAGTATAATGGTATAGCAAAATATTGGTAACGGTGAGGTTTACAGTATTTATTATGTAAAACTGCTAGTTTTAACCTGGTAATTTTACCAGTTTTTGTTTTATAGCAAGATAAACAGCTTCAGTTCTTTTTGAAACACCCGATACCTAGCCTTAAGTACCGGTCCATCAGAAAAGGATTATGGCAAATGGAGCAAAAACTGCATATAGAAGAGGCCGGATCCAGGCATTTAAAAAATATTTATTGGGTTTTGTCCATTATTAAACCCAGGAGTATAATATTAAAAATTCTTTAAATAATTTGTTCTTGCTGATAATTAGCTAAAATTTAAAATTTCAAAAAAATTCATGCTTAAAACCAAAATTTTTTATTAAATAATGAATTATTCACCAGAACTAATTAGAATTCTTATTATCCAGGAACCGTATGAAAACAAAAATATTTTTAAAAAAAATATTCACATATTTAATGAGGCTATATAAAAAATATATTGAAGATGGCTGCCAGGTTTTTGCTTCTTCCATAGCTTTTTACTCAATATTATCTATATTTCCTGCGCTGCTGATACTGATCTCCGTATCGGGGGTGGTAATTAACAAATTCTCGTTTCAATCTGATATATTGGTATTTGTCCAAGAGAGAATACCAATAATATATGATTTTGTGGACAATAATATAGCAGACATAGTAAAGAACCGGACCAATATAGGAATAATAGGATTATTTATTCTGTTTGTTACATCTGCATATGTATTTGATTCTATACAACTTGCTTTAAACAAAATATTTAAGACTGAGACAAACCGTAAGTTCTGGAAACAAAAAATTTATGGTTTTTTAATAATGTTTTTAATCTTTTTTATTATAGTTATAACTTTTGGCCTTTCAACGGGTCTCTTTTATCTGTCTAACACTTTGGCCGGCACATTTAATATTGAGAAATCCATGTCAGCTGAGATATTAAAACTATTATCCGTGGCTATTGGGATTATCTTTAATTTTTTAATTTTTACCCTCATTTATTATTTTGGTATAAATAAAAAAATTAATTTCAGGCAGATATACAGGGGAGCGCTTACGGTTGCCGTGGGCCTTGAAATTGCAAAGCATATATTCGTCTACTATCTTGCCCGGTTTGCCAGTTACCAGTTGACCTATGGTTCTGTTGGTTCAGCAATAGCTTTCCTCACCTGGGTGTATATATCAAGTATGATATTGCTTTTAGGAGCCGAGATAAACTCTATAAGATTTAAAGTCTGATATGCTCCAAGTTTATCGGTTTTTATGGAAGAGAAACCGTAAAAAACAATCTAAATTTTTCACGGTTTCTCTTTCGTTGCTGTGCTTTCTATGCAGAATTACTTTACTGCATCTTTTAATTCTTCAAATTTCTTTTTACCTGATTCTGCCAGGTCCCTTGTTTTTCCCACTACATCTGAAACACTTTCTTTGCCCAATTCCATTAATCTTTCGCTCTTTTCCACCAGATCTTCCCTGGTATCTTTCCCTGATTTTGGGGCAAACAGGATTCCAAGGACTGCACCTATTGCCAAACCCGCCATAAGCGCTATAAATACTCCGCCACCATGATTTGCGTCATGATTCATTTTTACCTCCGCTTCCTTACTTTTTATTAATTGATTTTTTTACTTTTAACTGATGCTTTTTTAATACTGCCTGCAAGACCGATACTAGTGCTGATGAGTTTTATTATCGGGCTTGTAATGATTATCCTTACAAGCCTTACAACCATCGAAACCTGTCCGACTATCGAACCGACACTTTGTGTAATTTCGCCTATTGAGCTTATTTCACTGTTAAGATGTGCTACTGTATTGTTTAACTTTTCAACCACAGGGACCAGGCTTTCATTCAGCCCTTCTGCAAGAAACCTGATGCGGTTGATAAGTTTAAAAAGAGGGACCGCTACAATAATGCCCACAACCGCAAATGCAGACATCAGAATAATTGCCACAAGGCCAGTTATTTCCAATAATGACACTTTTTACCTCGAATTTTCTGTTTTT